>Ga0209210_1000283_pt1 | contig 56288 bp, 50 predicted proteins | sample RifGroA1_FD_183991 | JGI IMG/M metagenome (GOLD analysis project Ga0209210, IMG submission 183991) | Contaminated groundwater microbial communities from Rifle, Colorado, USA - Rifle Groundwater A1 (SPAdes) (version 2) | ecosystem: Environmental > Aquatic > Deep subsurface > Groundwater >...
TTATTCCGGCCATTTTGTTTGTTTGGCTAATTAGTCAAAAACACAAAGATATTAAGTTGGAGTTAATTGCTCTTGGATTTTTTTTGATTAGTCTAATTCCAATTGTCAGACTGTATTTGTTGGATGCGGGGGCGGTAAGGTTGATAGCCGTCGGTGCCAATGGCTTTGTCGGGATAATAACAAATTACCTTTCTCATTTTGACCCAAAATTTCTTTTTATTAACGGAGATATCATCAAGAGACATGGTCTTCCCGGGTGGGGAGAACTTTATTATTTGGACTTCCCGATTCTTTTAATTGGAATATGGAGGGTTATAAAGGATAGGAACAAGTTAACCTGGCTTTTTCTACTATTATTAGTTTTGGCTCCGATCCCGGCGGCAATTACCAAAGAATCCCCTCATGCTCTACGAGCAATACTCATGGCACCATCCCTCGCAGTAATATCTGCAGTGGGATTGGTCTCATTTAAAAAATATTTTCTATATGTGACGGTAGGGATTTACCTGATCTTTTTTGGGTTCTACTATCGGGATTTTTCTACCAAATATAATCTGGAAACTTTGAGTGATTGGCAATATGAATATAAACAGATATTTTCAGAAATAACCGGGGGAGTAGTGACCGATAGATATGCCCAGCCTTACATTTTTGCCCTCTACTACCTGAAATATCCTCCGGACAAATTTAGAGAAGAGGTAAAATTAAATCAGGTGAGTGAGTGGGGATTTTCCAAAGTGGCATCGTTTAATGGGTTTCAATTTAAGCCATGAAAAGGATTTATTTAATAATATTGGCAATGATTTTGGTATTAGGTGCTATTTTGCGTTTTTACAAATTAGACCAAATTCCGCCTTCTCTAAACTGGGATGAAGTTGCCGCGGGTTATAATGCTTATACGATTGCTAATTGGGGAGCGGATGAGTATGGAAACAAATTTCCAACAGTTTTTAAGAATTTTGGGGATGATAAACACCCTGTTCATATTTATTTAACGGCAATTGTTGTAAAAACCTTTGGGTTATCTGATTTTTCAACTCGTGCCGGTAGTGCCGCGATCGGTGTATTAAGTATTCTTGCAATTTACATATTTGTCAGGCAACTTTTTAAAAATGAACTGGCGGCATTATTTTCGGGATTATTTATTGCCGTATCTCCATATGCAATACATTACTCAAGGGGGTTGTGGGAGGCAAATTTTGCTCTATTTTTCTTGATAGCGGGATTTGCCTGTTTTTATGTAAGTTTAGGTAAAAGACTATGGTTCTTTCCCTTGTCGTTTGTATTTTTTGGATTGAGTTTCTTTTCATATCATTCAGCCAAAGTGGTTGTGCCTCCGTTAGTCCTTCTCCTTTGCCTGATTCATTTCAGGCAGTTGGTTGCAAATAAAAAAATACTGTTATGTTCAATCGCGATTGTGATGCTTTTTACCGGATTGGTGATAAAGGACCCTAGAATTTTGGGTTTTGCCAGAATTGATCAAAACAAATTTTCAGAAGAAGTAACTAAGCCGTATGGAGGGGAATTGGGGACCGTAATACACAATTATAAGGGCTATTTTACCTTCTCATATCTGTTTGAAAATGGCGATTTAAAGCCAAGGGCATCAGTAAAGACAATAGGGGAGTTTTATAAAATTGATTTGGTTCTTATTGCTGTCGGAATCATTGCCCTTTTACTGCGCAGGAAGTGGGAAGGATTGTTGGTGCTTTTGAGCTGGTTAGCTTTAACTCCGATTCCCGGTGCGGTCTCGGCTCTAGAGCCCAGTGCCACAAGAGGTATTTTTATGATAGCCCCTGTACTGATCTTTTCGGCTACCGGAGCAGAAGCTATTATTTCGGTGTTTAGAAAAAGTTGGTTAAAGATAGCCGTTCTTGTTATATTGCTGACCATTTTAAGCAAAGAAGCTAGTCATTATGTTAACTACTACTTTACGGAGTATTCAAAGAAAGACGCCATAGAGTGGCAATATGGCATGAAGCAGATCGCTGATTATGTAAAGAGGAACCCCGATTATGTAAAAGTTTACATGGACAAAATTAGACAGCAGCCATACATATTTTTCCTTTACTATCTAAAAACCCCACTTCCGGAGCTTCTTAAAACGGTGAAATACGATGAAAGTGAATCAAAGAGTTATAATACCGTATCGTCTTTTGACAAATATCAATTCGGGGGCTGGAATATAATAAACAGCTATCCGAATTATAAAATATTGTATATTGTTACACCGAGTTATTATGGAGGTTTGAGGTTCGTTAATCAGTTTGACGTCAATGAATTGATTAAGTACCCTGATGGGAGTGATGCGTTCTATGTGGTGAGTGGAAATCAGTGAACGTGATTGGTGATTCGTGATTAGTGAATAGTGAATGAAAAACAAGATTACGAAATTTGAAGATCTAAAGATCTGGCAAGAATCGCACAGACTAGCCATGGAAATATATGTTATTACTAGAAGTTTTCCAAAAGATGAATTGTATGGACTTGTTTCTCAATTAAGAAGGTCTTCTCTGTCAATACCTGCCAATATTATTGAAGGGTTTTACAGATATTCTACTAAAGAGCTGATTCAATTTTTAATTAATGCGCGCGGTTCTACTGGTGAAACAATTTATCACTTATTAGTGTCCAAAGACCTGAAATATATTAATGAAGATAATTATTCCCGTCTTAGGCAAAGATATGAGATATTAGCAATGTCGATAAACGCTCTTATAAATAGCTTGAGAAAGAAAAAATGATCCACCAACCACAAGTCACTAATCACAAATTACTTAGTGTTGTGTTGGCGACGAGAAACGAAGAGGGCAATATTGGCAGATGTTTGGAGTCGGTTAAAAATCTTGCCGGTGAAATAATATTGGTCGACGAATACTCGACGGATAAAACACGCGAAATTGCCGAAAAATATAGTGCAAAAGTTTTTTTGGAACCTCACCATGATATTTTCCACATAACTAAACAAAAAGCGTTGGATAGAGCAACGGGGGACTGGATATTACAACTTGACGCAGATGAAGAAGTGTCCCCAAAATTGGCAAAAGAAATTGTCCGAGTTATCAATCACCAGCCACTAACCACTATCCACAATCCCCTTTTTCTTCGTCACCAGTCTTTAATTGAACGGCGCGATGGTAAAATCGGTAAACCTACGGGTGAAGTTGTTGGTTATTTTCTTCCCAGGAGAAATATTTTTTTAGGAAAGCCTTTAATTCACGCGGGTGTATATCCGGATGGGGAAATCCGCTTGGTGAAAAAAGGAAAAGCACATTTTCCTCAAAAATCCGTTCATGAACAAATTATAGTTAATGGAAAGGTTGGGTGGTTGGGAGAAGATTTAATGCATTATGATTCACCGACCCTAAAACGTTATCTGACACGCCTTAATCGTTATACAGACCTGAAGGCGCAGGAACTTGCCCAAGACCATATTGGTAAAAATCCGTGGAGTTTTCTACTATTCACCGTTTACTACCCACTATTCACTTTTTTGAAGTTATATTTCAGACATCTCGGTTTTCTTGATGGTGTTTCCGGATTCTTGTGGAGTTTTTTTAGTGCCATGCATTTTCCGATTGCGTATTTTAAATATTTAACAACGAATTATAATAAAAAATAATGAACCTTAAGGGAAAAGTCGCAATTGTTACGGGAGCAAGTGATGGACTTGGAAAACAAATTGCCATCAAATTGGCAAAGGAGGGTGTTTCTTTAGCGCTTGTTGCCAGAAGTGAAGAAAAGCTAAATGCCGTGAAGACAGAGGTCGAAAAACTTGGCTCTCTTAAAGCTGAAGTGTATTCCTGCGATATTTCTAACAGTAAACAGGTTGAGAGTACAGTTAGGCAGGTTGAGGTTGATTTTAAAGAAGTTCAGATTCTTCTTAATATCGCCGGAGTTTGGCAGAAACTAAATTTGCTCGAAGACGTTTCGATTGAAGAAATTGACAATATTGTTGATACGGATTTGAAAGGGATGATTTATATGGCCCACTTTGCTCTCCCGATTCTTAAACGTCAAAAAGAAGCTGTAATAATTAATGATTCTTCTAAATCGGGAATAACAGCTCAACCCGGGCAAAGTGTTTATACGGCTGCAAAATGGGGAGTTAGGGGATTTACCGATGTACTGAAAGAGGATCTAAAGGGGACTTCAGTGCGTGCAGCTGCTTTTTACCAAGGGGGAACAAATACTGAAATGTTTAACAAAACCGGTGAGCATTTTGATCAAGAGAAGTTTATTGATCCTGAAAATTTAGCCGAGGTCGTTGTTTTCATGCTTTCCCGTCCTCCTAAAATCTGGCTTCATGATGTCAGGGTTGAGTATTAAATAAAGTCTTCCCTGCGGTATAATTAGTCCATCCGGCATACATGAAAACCATCAAATATATTTTTACTCTGTTTATTATTTGGAGGATATGTCTTTTCTTTGTTGCCTTTTCGTCTAATTATCTAATATCTCAATTTGGCGCCAGATTTCCCTATTATAATACGGCTTTAGAACCAACCGGTTTGCCCAATTGGATATGGGGATTTGGGAATTTTGACGGGGTTCATTACTTAAGACTTGCACAGGACGGGTACACCTCTAAATTCTCTCAGTCTTTTTTCCCTGTTTATCCACTGTTGATCAGGTTTTTGAACGTTATACCCAAGAATCCGGCTATTGATACCCGAACTTTTGTCGACCCGTCATATTTCTACACAGGCTTAATTCTATCCAACTTGTTTTTTCTGGGATTTCTTGTTTTTTTCTACAAGCTTTTAAAGCTTGATTACTCGGAGAAGATTGCAAAGCTTTCATTGGTCCTCGTTTTGGTATTTCCAACATCCTTCTACTTAGGTTCGATATATACAGAATCTCTTTTTTTGATGCTGACAGTCGCTAGTATTTACTGCTTTAGGACTAAGAAATATTTTCTTGCAGGTATTCTTGCTGCAATTGCGAGCGCTACTAAAATCTTCGGTGTGTTTATTCAGGTAATCTTTTTGATAGAGATGTTTATGAACCGTAAAAACATTAAAACAAAGGAGTTAGGAGGGCAGATATTAGGTTTGGTTTTGGCACCTCTGGGGTTAGTTGCCTACATGTTTTACCTGAACAAAAATTTTGGTGACGCTCTTCTTTTTTTAAATTCACAACCGGGCTTTGGCGCCGGAAGAAGTTCTCAGGCTTATATCTTATTGCCTCAAGTTATTTTCCGTTATATAAAAATGTTTTTAACGGTAAAAGTTACTTCTCTTCCTTTTTGGAATGCTCTTTTGGAATTTATTTTTACTCTGATTCCGTTATCTTTATTGGCAATCTTTTTCAAAAAAATCAGATCGAGTTATCTATGGTTTAGTTTTTTGGTATTAATTCTTCCGACTTTGACAGGTACGCTTTCCTCAATGCCGCGTTATGCTCTAGTTGCTTTTCCGATATTTCCCCTACTTGCTAGCACGCCTGGGAGACATTTCAGACTCTTAGTGATAATATTGACCACAGTTCAGATCATATTGCTGTCAATGTTCATAAGAGGCTACTGGGTAGCATAAAAAAATGATGGACAAACTATTAAAAGAGATGAAAAACTTGTTTACAAGTAAGCTTTTTACAGGAAGCATTATTATGCTGGTGGGTACTAATTTCGTAAACTTTCTTGCCTATATTTACCATTTGTTTTTTGGAAGAATATTGGGTCCGTCTTTATATGGCGAATTAGCCGCGATAATTTCTCTTATCAGTCTTTTTACTTCAATCTTCGGTTTTTTTAGCGTCGTAATAGTTAAATTTGTTTCGATGGAGGACAATGAGGGGAGGAAACGTCTTTTTTCATGGCTTGGGGGCATAATCAAAAAAGTTGCCATTGTTTGTTCGGTAATTTTACTGTTGTCTTATCCTCTGATTGCAAAAATATTATTCACAAATTCTCTTTCTGCCATACAGGTGGGACTGATCATGTTTTTTACCTTCTTTATAATATTTAATAACTCCTTTTTAGAAGGGCTCTTGCGGTTTAAGGAGCTGGTCATTGTTGGAATGGTGACTTGGTCAATAAGGATAGTTGCTGGATATTTACTTTTTAGATTGGGCTTTTCACTATCGGGTGTAGTTTTTGCCATTTTAGTATCAAATTTGGTTTCTGCTTGGATAGGTAAGAATTTTGTTAGAATTAAGGGTGTCAAGTTCGGGAGCTTGATCTATGAAAAGAGGAAGGAAATTGTCAAGTATGCTCTTCCGGTTCTTATTATGACAGTTGCCACGGGCGCCTTTATTTCCCAGGATGTTGTTCTGGCAAGATATTTTTTATCTCCGCACGACTCAGGAATATATGCTGCACTTGCTACGATGGGGAAAATGGTGCTATATGCCTCTGTTCCAATTATTGGTGTGATGTTTCCTCTGGTAAGCCAAAGCCATACAAAGGGATTTAAAACTGGAAAGATCCTCCTTTTAAGCGGTATGGCGACGTTTTTTGTCGGCCTCTTTGTTGTAGCTCTGTATCATTTCTTCCCCGAAACAGCGGTGAGAGTGCTTTACGGCCAGAAATATTTGACGATTGTGCCATATCTGGGAAGGATTGGCATAGTGTATCTTATTTACAGCCTGGATTTATTACTGGTTAGTTACTTCCTTTCTCGTTCGAAAGTTGTTCCTGCTTATCTGACACTAATACTGGCTCTGACCCAGGTGATTGGGATAACACTTTTTCATTCAGGAATAGGTCAAATCGTAAACGTCTCAACATTTTCAGTGCTTCTGCTTTTTGGAGCGTTGAACATTTATTCAGTTGCTAAATTGGGAAAATAGCGTCAAACTATGCGTATATGAAGTACAAAGATCTACTGATTGAGCTCGTAAAAAGGGAAATCAAAGCCCGCTACAAACAATCAATACTGGGATGTGCTTGGGTTATTATTGTTCCTCTACTCAACCTTATCGTTTTGACCATGGTCTTTTCCTATTTTGTCCGTATTCCTACGGGGAATATTCCTTATCCGGTATTTCTTTTTACAGGTCTTATACCTTGGACATTTACAGCCAATTCTTTGATTTCCTCGACATCAAGTTTGGTGGGGAACAGCTCCCTTATTACAAAAATCTATTTACCAATGGAAGTGTTCCCAATTTCAACAGTTTTGGTTAAGTTTATCGATTTTTTTCTAACCGTAATTGTAGGCGTTCTGTTGGTTTTGATTTTCGGAATAAAACTTCATCCCTTATTTATTTATCTCCCGGTGATCTTTACGGTTCAGCTTTTTCTTACCTTGGGTATTTCTTTTATTTTTTCTGCAATGAACGTCTTTTACAGAGATATAGGGAATGTGATGGGTGTTATGGTAACTATCTGGATGTATCTTTCCCCGGTTTTGTACCCTCAAGAACTTATTCCGACTCAGTGGCTTCCGATTTATAATTTAAATCCGATGGCTTCGATCATTAGTGCTTACAGAAATACCATGTTATATGGAGTGTCACCGGCCTGGCCTTCGTTTATTTATTCCATAATTGTTTCGCTGTTAATATTTATCGTTGGATTCTTATTTTTTAAACATAGATCGAGATATTTTGCAGACGTTATATAAAATGAAAAACAACATCGTGATTAGATTTGAAAACGTGAGTAAAAGGTTTAAAAGAGGACGAAAACTTCTTTTAAAGGAGGTTTTGGTTAATGTGTTTAGACTCGATCCGACGGAGTGGTTTTGGGCATTGAGAGATACTGGTTTTACTATTAAAAGGGGGGAAAGTGTTGGGATAATAGGACCAAACGGTTCTGGTAAATCAACCGTTCTTAAGCTCATTTCGGGATTTATGATTCCCGATAAGGGGAAGGTTGAGGTAAACGGCAGAGTTTCTCCTCTCATAGAATTGGGAGCAGGTTTTCATCCGGAGCTGACAGGTAGGGAAAACATATATTTAAACGGCGTCATATTGGGTTTGTCAAGAAAAGAAGTAAAAGAAAGATTTGACAGTATAGTGAGCTTTGCTGAAATTGAGGATTTTATCGATACTCCGGTCAAACATTACTCTTCAGGGATGTACATGAGGTTGGGTTTTTCGATAGCTGTACATGTTGATCCTGATATTTTATTGGTTGATGAACTGTTGGCGGTAGGTGATGCTAATTTTCAAGCAAAGTGCATGCAGAAGATGAAAGAGTTTAAGAAAAGAGGAGTGGCAATAGTTTTAGTAAGCCACAATTTAGACATTGTTGAGAGTTTTTGCGACAGGGCTTTTTATATAGATAAAGGAAAACTGTTGAGTTCGGGAGACCCGCGGAAAGTGATTGATGACTATACTCAAATGAAGGAGTTTAGGTGGGGAGATAGGCTTATTGAAATAAAGGATTTGTTGGTTAATAGCGGACAAGGGAAGGTAATTCCTGCTGGAAAAGAATTTAAGGTTATCTTTGATTTGGAGTTTCACGAGGACGTTAAAGACCCGGTTTTCGGAATTGTGGTGAGAAATAAAAATAATGAGGAGGTTTTTGCGGCAAATACAATTTGGAATCGTATTAAAACGGGCAAATTCGAGAAAAGTGAATCAAGAAGGGTGATCTTCTCAATTGATGTATCAATTCCGGCGGGTGAATATTCAATCTCTCCTGCTGTGGCCTATTCCGATCTGTCGCGAACCTACGATTGGAGAAATAATATGGTTTTTTTCAAAATAGTCGGGAAAAGTTCTCCGAAAAAAGGTGATATCTCGATTAAAATTAAATGAAAAAAATTATTTTTACAGGAGAAAGAATGATTCCCGACTTGAATATGGGTAAGGAATTATATTACGAGCATATTAATAGGTATCAATTTGCGGGAGGGTTTGTTAAAAAAAAGAAGGTTTTAGATTTAGCCTGCGGTAGCGGATACGGCAGCAAGATGCTTTCTTCCGCGGGTGCCAATAATGTTGTTGGGCTTGATATTTCCAGAACAGCGATTGAGTATGCAGAAAGCAAATATGGGCACGACAATATTAATTTTTGTGTGGGTGATGCTTTGAAGACGGATCTGGTGTCGGGGAGTTTTGATGTTGTGGTAAGCTTTGAATTTATCGAACATATCATAAAACAGAACGATTTTATTATTGAAATCAAAAGACTTCTAAAGTCCGAAGGCATTCTTATAATCTCAACACCCAATAAGACGACTTATTCGGATAAAAATAAATTTCATAAAAAGGAATTGAACGCCAAAGAGTTTAAGGAAATACTAATGGCACATTTTAAATATGTAGAGATGTTGGGTCAGTTTTTCTGGTTCTCTAACTTCGTAATTCCCGAAAAGAGTGAGCTTGTGGCAAGTGGGAGTGTTCCTTCCCATAGCGGGAACAATTCACAGTATCTTATAGCCATTTGTTCCGATAAGAAGATTGAAAACGTAATTCCTTCTTTTGTGGCAGGCAACGACATTGATGGTATGGATGTTACACAAGGAATACAACCATTGGGAAAGCTTATGACTTGCTTGCAGAATGAGACTACACAATTGAGAGAAGAACTGGAAAAAATAAAAGCCTCTAAGACTTACAAGCTTTGGAGATATTATTTAGAGGTTAAAAGTAAGGTTTTGGGAAAAAAGAATGACTAATTTTGTTTCCATAATCACTGTTAACTTCAATGGTAAAAGGTTTTTAAAAGACTTTTTGAATTCAACCTTCATCCAGGATTGCCCTAAAGAAAATTACGAAGTTATAGTTGTCGATAACGGTTCAACTGATGACTCAATTATCTATATTGAAAAGAACTTTCCCAAAGTAAGAATCATAAAGTCTGAAAAAAACTTGGGTTTTGGTTTAGGAAATAATCTGGGGATGAAACACGCCAAGGGAGATCTTTTTTTACTCGCCAACAACGATACGATTTTGAATATCGATACGGTTACCTCACTCGTGGATCTATTCAAAAAAAGAGGGAGTAGGGTAGGGGCCATCGGTGCAAAATTAGTACTGGTAGACTTCTATTTACCAATCATGATCGAGGAGGCGTTTTTTTCGAGTTATGCTTCCCATGAAACTGCAAAACCATACACTCCGGATCCTTTTATTATCTCCCACGATTCAGGAAGCCTTATTACGGAAAAAGTGTTTATTCCTCTTAATCATGAAATAAATCATGGTGTAAAAATAAATCTGAGAATAAAACCATTTAGAAGAAACGACTTTAAAATATATATAGGCGAAGACGTAGTATTTAAAGGGCACCTGGACTCGCTAATAAAAGACTTTAATATTGACCTTGACCTAAGCAAAGAACAGGTTGCCAAGTACCAAAAAAATCTGATACAAAATGCCGGAAATTTTTATTTTAGGGACGGGTCTGGGAGAGACAGGGGAGCAATTATTGCTGCTAGCAGGCAATTTTACGAGGAAGACGATGGTCAATATGACGAAGAGGAAATCGTCCCTGCATTTTGTGGAGCGGGCGTACTTTTAAATAAAAAGGCGCTTCAGGATGTTGGTTATTTTGATAAAAACTTTTTTATGTACTACGAAGACTCTGACTTGTCATTCAGACTTAGAGAAAAGGGTTGGAGGGTAATTTATAATCCCAAATCTGTCATTCGCCATATACACGCAGGTAGTTCCAAGGAGTGGTCTGACTTTTTCGTTTTTCATGCAGAAAGAGGTAGGCTTCTCTTTGTATCTAAGCATTGGCCCAGACTAAAAGCATTGCAACTGCTTTTTAAGTATGTAATTAGAGATACCTTTGGGGTTCTCGTCTATAATCTTCTCAAAAGAAATTGGGAAAAGATAAAAAAGAGGCTCGTGGTCAGATTGAGGGTCTGCGCTTCCGTATTGTTTCCCTTTTTTATTGGTCTATTCAAGACGAATCGGATAAAATATAACGAAGTTAAATCACTAATGTAGGAATATGAAAATTGCAATCTATGACAAATGGTTAAGTGCCCTTGGAGGCGGAGAAAAGGTGGCAACGGTAATGGCCGAGGTGTTGTCGAAAAAAGGTCACGATGTTGATCTGGTTTCTAATTTTGAGGTTGATAAGAAAGAAGTTCAGGAAAAGATGGGCGTTGATTTGTCAAGCGTTAACATGGTTGCATGGTATGAAAGAAGTTATGCCAAGCTTATACCCAAGACAAGAAAATACGATATGTTTATTAATGTCAGCTTTTTGGACCATCTGCCGTCAAAAGCGAAAAGATCGATCTATTACGTTCATTTTCCGACCCCGATGAAAAGGACGTTTTTGGGATTTATAAAATATGAAAAGATTTTGCCTATATTGAGAAGATTCCTGATTATTCCCGAAATAAAAAGCGGTATTAATCCGGTTGACGATGTTTATACAAGAGGAGGAAGGTGGTTGGATAAGGAAAATACGATTGTTTTTTCTAATACCCCAAAAAGTTTTTTACTCGTTTTAAGGATTTTTGTGGAGCAATTGACCTTGAGGTCGCTTAAATCAATTAGCTTTGACTCTCCAAATGCAAGAATATCTTTGGAAGACAGATACCTTGATTACAATTTTAACGTTGGGGTTTTTAAGTTAAGAGTAAATTCGGCAAACCAAAATCCTGTGATAAAGATAATTATAAATGAGGATACAAAATCGAATGGATTTGGTCTTGTAAGCATGGGGGTCAGAAACTTCAGATTTATTCTTTGGAACATTTTAAAACGCTACATGCCACGTTATGAAATGGCCCTTTATGGCAGTTCTTCGTATAAGCCCGGTGAAGGACTGGATACTTATAAAGTATTTTTAGCCAACTCAGAATTTACAAAGTTTTGGACCAAGAAATATCTGGATAAGGATGCAGAGATACTTTATCCACCGGTAGATATAGATCAGTTTCAACCGGGGAGAAAGAAAAACATTATTTTAAACGTTGGTAGATTCTTTATGGGTGGGCATTCCAAAAAACAAGATATTCTTGTTTCGGTTTTCAAAAAGATGGTTGATGAGAAAATGATAGACAGTTCCTGGGAACTTCACTTTGTTGGAGGAGTTGCCGGAGGAAAAGAGCATACAGACTACTTAAACATGATTAGAAATGAAGCCAAGGGTTATAAAGTGTATTTTCACTTGTTTTTATCGTTTGAGGGGCTTAAGAAACTCTATTCACAGGCTAAGATTTATTGGCATGCAACCGGCTTTGGGGAGGATAAAGCCAGAGACCCCATCACTTTCGAGCATTTTGGAATAACAGTCGTGGAAGCAATGGCGGCAGGCGTAGTGCCGATAGTTTTTAATGGTGGTGGACTGACTGAAACAGTCAGTAAAGAAAGCGGGATGGTTTGGAATTCTCAGAGAGAGCTAATAACAATGACCAAACAATTGATTGAGAACAAAACATTTATGGAGACGCTTTCCGAAGGTGCAGTTAAAAGGTCTAAATATTTTTCGAAGGATAGATTTGGAAAAGAACTGCTTAAGTATGTCGAAAAATAATATATTTATAGTTATTCCTTCCTGCAATGAAGAAAAACAAATAGCCACTGTACTTAGGAAAGCACTTATTTCGAGGTTGCCCGTAGTTGTTGTAGATGACGGATCTACAGATTCCACATTTGAGATTGCCGGTAAGATTGTTGATAATGTTATCAGGCACAAGACCAATCTTGGCAAGGGGGCGGCCTTAAAAACCGGATGTGAGGCAGCTTTCGCATTGGGGGCAGATGCCGTTGTTATGATGGATTCTGACGGGCAGCATAAAATTGGAGATATGGATAATTTTTTAGAAGCACTTTATGATGGCAACGAAGTTGTTTTCGGATCCAGGAATTTAAGTCACGGAGTGCCTCTGGTAAGATTTATGGGAAATAAAATGGTTTCAATATTGATATCTCTGCTCTTTAATATATATGTGTCTGACATTCTTTGCGGTTATCGTGCCTTGACCAAAAGAGCCTATCGGAAAATTGCCTGGGAGTCGACCGGATATGGAGTCGAAACAGAGATGATAATAAATTTGGCAAATACAAACCTCAAATATTGCGAGGTTCCTGTTGAGACTGTATACTTGGACAGCGTAAAGGGGGTTACGCTCTTGGACGCGTTTGCTATTTTATTAGATATTATTAAGTGGAGAATAACTAAATGATTTTAGGATTACAAATAATTACCTTGCTTTTTGCTTTGACGATGGTCTACTTTGCCGTACTCAATTTTAAAAGAAGGGAGATTGATCGATCCGAGATGGTAGTTTGGGTTGGTGTTTGGACATTTGCAATTATTGCCATTATTTTTCCTGACTCACTTCAATTGTTTGCAAGAAATTTTAAATTTGCCCGTCTTTTTGACATGATGGTTGTGGGCGGATTGATTCTCGTAATAATGATGGTTTCGAAGGCGTATATTTCTACCAGGAGAACCGAAAAAAAACTTGAAAAATTTGTAAGAAAAGATGCCCTTAAAAATGTCAAGAAAGGAAAATAGCAACAACATCCCCAAGATATCCATTGTTATCCCCTCGTTAAATAAAGGAAACTTTATTGAAAGTACGTTGGCCTCTATATTTAGTCAGAGCTATAGGAACTTTGAGGTTATTATTCAAGACGGGGGGTCAAGTGATCAGACGCTCGATGTTGTTAATAATTATCTAAAAAAATATCCCGATATGATTCGATGTGAATCTAAAAAAGACAAAGGACAGTTTAGTGCAATCAACGCTGGAATGAGAAAGGCAAGAGGAGAGGTGCTTACATACATCAATGCAGATGATCTTTATAAAAGAGATGCTTTTAAAAAAGTGGTTGAAGGGTATCTAAATTGTAAGGATGCGCTCTGGTTGGCAGGGTATGGTCGGATGGTAGACAAAAATGGAAAGAATATCGCAGGTTTATCGATGTTTTATAAAAGGCTATTAACATGCATAAATAGTTACAGACTTCTTTTGATGGTTAACTATTTAATGCAGCCTTCTGTTTTTTTAACAAGAGCTGCGTATAAAAAATTCGGCCCATTTAAAGGAACTAAGGATTTTGTATTGGAGTATGAAATGTGGTTAAAGATAGGAAGAACTAAAATGCCAAGGATAATAAATTCTGATCTATCAAGTTTCAGGATGTCCGGAGAGAATATTTCCTCCAAAAAATATAAAGATCTTCTTGATTCAGACATGAAAGTTCTAAGGAAATATACTGCTAATAGAATAACCCTAACTTTGCATAGAGTTCACAATAGTGTAAGGTCAATGATAGTAAACACGCTATAAACATGTCGAGATACATTAAACATTTGGAACAAATGTATAGTAAAAAGACCTTCAATCGGAAAATTGGCTATATCAAGTACAATTTTTCTGATTTAATTGATATTAAAAGCGAGGAAAAATATTCAGTTCTTGAAATCGGTCCAGGGATGGGGGAATTTGTGTGTTATTTAAATAAACTGGGAGTAAAAAACATCGACGTTGTGGATAACGATAGGGAAATACTTAAGCGTATAAACAATAAACACAAAATTAGAAAGACCATCTGTACTGAGGATGTAAGTAAGTTAAGTAGAAATTCGGGAAAATATGATTTAGTAATAATGATTCAAGTACTGGAGCATATTTCTCCTGCTAAATATACAGAAGTTTTGAGTATGTTATATGCAAGCCTAAAACCTTTGGGGAAACTGATAATAGTAGTACCAAACGCAAGCAATCCACTGGGATTAGTAGAGAGGTACGCAGATTTGCAGCATTACATCAGTTTTACCGAGCAATCTTTAAAAGATCTCGTAGGTTTATCTGGAATAAAAGATTATTCCCTTTCCCTACAAGGATTTGAAATACCCCCATATTCCCTAATAAATGTTGCCAGGATATTTCTACAAAAGACGCTACATCTTCTTCTGCTTTTTGCACTTGTGATTAACGGGGGCAACTTTTTTAGAATTATGACTCCGAATATTTCTCTTATTGTCAAAAAGAACGCTTAACCAAAAATCCTTGTCGTATTTTTCCCAGGCATGGGCACCAAAGGGAAGCTTGTGCCCATTGAGTTCGAAACATTTTTTTGGATACCTTTCAAATGAAAATTTTAGCGCCTCACTAAAAGGGGCAACTTTAAAGCTGTTGAGGTATTTAGGGGCTTCGTATGACCAGAACCCGTCTTCGTTAAATGGATAGTTGTCGGCGGGAGCGTTTAGCCAAATTTTGTGTGACTTTCCCGTCAGAACAGCAAGCCAAAACCAAAGTCTTCTCGTGTAATGGTTCTTTGAATTTCTTTTGGCTAGTTTTTCAACTTTACTTAATACCTCGATTGATTTTTGGATGTTTCTTAGCGAAAAACCTCCGTTTCCTCCCGAAACCCCCTGTCCTCTTTGATGTGTCAGGTGGCCAATTATTGGTCTAAACCAGGGAGCAGCTATAAAATCATAGCCAGACTTTAGCCACATTTCCAGCTGGTTGGAAAGGATAATCGCATCAAGTTGGTAAAGCAGTAGGTACTCATAATCTTTAAAATTTTCGTAAAATTCCTTATTAAGCAGAGATTCATTTACTCTTCTTAAAGTACCAAAGAAATTATTATTAACTTTTTTAATCCTGTATCCGAGAGATTTGAAGGTATCGCCATTTATTTTTTTTGGAATAACGAAGCAGATATCATATTTTCCCAGATGCTTTTTGAGATGAGCCAATGAAATTATATCGGTTTCAATAAGATTTGGTCTATGAGTTGGAATCAGAATAACAACTTTCTTTTTATTCATTTTTTCTAATTTGTTCGATTAGATATTGAACCCTAACACCCTCTGCTAATGACGGCGTGACTCTCTCGTTTTGGATGATGGCTTTAATAAATCTTGCGGCTAATTTTTTGACGATTACCACTCTTTCGTCTTCGTCCTTAACAATACCCTTATCCGGGGGTATTGGTAATTGTTTAATATTATCATTCGTGTGAATTTTGACAGTAAATCCGGATGTAAAACTCCTCGTATTTTCCAAGACAATGGTAGCCTTTTTGCAGATAAACACAAGCTGGTGCCTATTTAGTCCTCTTGTATTGCAGCACAGGTGTGTATTTGCTGTAACCCCATTTTTAAATTTTGCCAGAAGATCAACTCCCACTTCACCGCCGTTTAAACTTTCCGTTGAGTAGGAAAGTACACTTTTTGTATCTGTAATTTCACCTCCGAAATGTTCAAGATAATGAAGGGTGTGGGAAAAATAGTAAGATAGCGCTCCTCCACCTTCCTTAATGTCTGTTTTCCATGAAGATATTTGGTTTTTAATGTCGAAGCTTAGAAAATCCCAGTTTATGCAAATTTTCATGAGACTGCCGAATACCTTTTTGCTCAAAAGCTCTTTTACTTTCTTCCAGGCCTCAATTTCCGGAAACTCGAAATCCACCATATGCTTTACTTTCTTTCTTTTGGCAAGTTGAAGAAGGTCCTCAGCTTGACTCAGGGTTACCGCCAACGGTTTTTCTGTAAATACATGAATTCCTCTACCGATCGCATATTTTGCTATTTTGTATTGTATATTTGGAGGGACCGCGATGGCGACTGCATCCAATTTTTCATTTGTGATCATTTCGTGCCAGTCGGTATAGATTTTTTCTAGACCGATTTTTCTGCAATAGTCTGTTAGTCTTTTAGTCTTTTCCCCAGAAATGCAGGTCACAAAAAACCCTTGGGTTGAGTTAAAAGCGGGGAGTAGGCCATATAGGCCAAACCCTGTACCTATTATTCCAATTTTTACTACACTCATTAAACTGTATTATACTTTACAATAAGTATTCTGTAATTATATAAATTATGCTAAATCCAAAGTCAATAGCCGTGGTTTTGCTTACATCCTACCCCGCGTGGTATTCGGGTAGAGTAAAGTCTGTAGGAGATGTAGACAAAATAAGAGGAGATTTGGCAATCCAGATGATCAGAACAGGCAAAGTAAAAGGATATCGGGTAATAGTAGGCGACTGGGCCAGCTCGGTAGAATTTATTGATAGAGTAGACAAAATAGGCAAAATAATTCTGTTTAAGCGCGAACATAAAGGCAGGGATCTCGGAAGGCGCAAAGCCTATTTGCTTGCAGCCGGTTTTAAAGATACGAAGATAATCCTAAAAACCGAACCGGAGAAGGTCTCCATAGTTGAAAAATTTATTTCGCAAATAATTTTGCCGATTATAAATAGGGAAGCTGACATAGTTATAGCCAACAGAAATCCAATTTTGTTCCGCGAAACTTACCCTGGGTTTATGTGGAAATCGGAAATGGCTGGTAACAAGGTGTATATTAATTTACTGCGGAGACTGTGCAAATTAAGACAGGGACAGAATTTTGATATCTTTTTCGGACCAATAGCTTTTCGAAATCATCCAAGGGTGCTTCGGCTGTTTTTGGAAAGGTATAAATACGTTTCACCTACGGTTGTAAGTACCGATAGATATGGTGAACCAGGTGAGTTGTCAAACTGTTATTTATTTCCCATAGTTAAAGCACTTTATCCAAAAAGTCAGAAACAAAATGAAGAATATATCAAAAATGGGTCGATCGGTAAATTTAAGAAAAAAAGGAATGGTCAATATATAGCGATAATTGAGGATTTGAAATATTTCAGAAGCTACCTGACAAAATACTCCGACAACATCCTCAATAGAATTTACGGAGCTTAGGTAACTTAAACTTGTGAGTTTTTTATTAGTTTGAAGTCGGGCAGGGGAATAACAAAATCGGATTTTAATCCCCTTGCTTTTAATTGTTCAATTATCGGTTTTGCGAGATGCCAGGCTAAAATAATGACGTAATCGGGCTGTTCATCAATTAATCTCTGGTTATTAACGATTGGGATATGCTCGCCGGCCAAAAACATATTAAGTTTTAAGGATGTCGGTTGTTCTGCCAAGTAGGGGAGAAGCTCACTATCCACACCGTAATAATTTAAAAGTGTAGATGCTCGGGCAGGACAGGAGTTGCCTACAATATTTTTATTTACTTTTCTGACTTTATATATGAAGTTCATAAACTCAAATCTTGCCATTTTTACGCGTTGGGCAAACTTTGAGTAAGTGACCAGCCTTCCAAGGCCCGCATCCTTTTCCAGTTTAAGAAGTTGCTTTACATTCTTACTCACCGGCATCCCTCTGCCCTTGGTCGCGTGAACCCTGATATTACCCCCATACCTGCTTCCTCTTTCTGCATCAGTTACGGTGAAGTCGTATTGGTCAAACAGGGAGATATAGGCTTTTAGAGAGTATGTCCTAAGGTGTTCATGGTAAATGGAATCAAATTGTCCACCCGCAATAATATCCAGAAGATAGTGCGTTTCATTAACAAAGGTACCACCCTCTTTAAGTAGTAAGTGAGCCCCGACTATAAATTCTCCTAGGGACTGCATATGGGCAAAGGTGTTGGTTGTCGTAATCAAGGATGCGGACCCGTACTTTTTCTTTATCTGTTTGGCCACCTTCATGTCAAAATATTTTTGTATTGTTCTAATTCCCGAGGCGTTTGCAATTTTAGCTATGTTGGTCGGTTCAACTCCCAATATCTTAACTCCCTGCTTTTTAAATCCGGACAAAAGAGTTCCATCGTTTGATCCGATATCTATTACAAGGTCTTTTCTGGTCAGGTTGTATTTTTTTACTAAAGATTCGCTTAAGGCAGTTTGGTATTCTGCCAGCTCCTTAGTAATACCGCTTCTATACGGATAGTCGGGGTGGTAAACCAAACGGCCGTCAACGCAATAATCCAATTGAACGCATGTACAGTTTTGACACCAAACCATTCTAAGAGGGTACGTGGTTTCAGGATCGTTTAATGTTTCTTTTGTAAGAAGAGAATCGCAAAGAGGCTGATGTCCAAGATCAAGAATTGTATGAAGTTTATTTGAGTTGCATATCTGACACCTTGAAATATGTCCGATATTTACAAGGTGATGCTTTGGGTAATTTAGTTTCATAGACCAATTCCTTTGTAGATTACTCCAGCGTTTGTAAATGAGCTCCTATTATAAATTCTTCTGGCATCGATTACAACCGGAAGTTTCATATTTTCTTTGAAAAACTTGGGAGTTAATTGTGTGTACTCTTTCCAGGAAGTTACAACAATAACGCCATCGGCATTTTTGAGAGCTTCCTCTGTCGAATTGGCTAAGGAGATACCAAGACTTGAAAGTTGTGGGGGAACGCTTTCTTTGTATGCCCTGGGATCATGCCCGAATACAATTGCTCCTTCCGAAAGTAATTCATTGATGATAGGAAAAGCCGGAGATTCTCGAAGATCGTCGGTATCTGGTTTGAAAGTTAATCCTAATACGGCTATCTTTTTACCGGCCAAATTTTTCCCTAAAACATCCTCTAATAGTTTTACCGTTCTAATAGGCTGAGTGTTGTTTATTTCAATAACACTTTTGATAAGCGAAGTTTCTATTCCAAGCTCGTCGGCGTAGCTGGCAATTGCCTTGGTATCTTTCGGGAAACAACTTCCGCCATATCCACATCCGGAAAGAATAAATTTTAGCACCCCGGGTTTTATTCTGACCTTTCCATTTATTGGGCTGAGCCTCTTATCGAGATGCACTCCTTTCCATACTTCCAAGATATCCACTTTGCCGGTTGCTTCTGCTATCCTGGCTATTTCGTTGGAAAAACTGATTAGTGTGGCAAGTAGCGAGTTGGCAGTGTATTTTGTCAGTTCGGCCGTCCAAAGATTGGTAAATATTATAGGTGCCTTGCTTCCATTATATATTTTTGCAAATTCCATACCACTTTTATCATCGTATTGACCAATGACGATTCTGTCCGGTTCCTGCGCATCCTTAATAGCCGTTCCCTCGCTTAAGAATTCGGGACTCATACAAAGGCCGTACTCTCCGATGCTTTTGCCTGAAAACTTCTCTATTATTGGTTTAACAACTTGCTCTGTAACACCGGGTAAAACGGTGGATTTAACGGTAACAACGTGATATTTTTTACTTTCTCTTAAGGCTCTCCCAATTTCTTCCGATGCTTTCTTAACGAATGTAAGATCGATTTTATTATCTATAGTAGGTGTTCCTACGGCGATAATTGTGATATCAGAGTTAATCACACCTTCTTTAAGTGATTCTGTTGCCTGAAGTAGACCCTTTTTAATAGCACTTTGAAGAGCCAGATCTACTCCGGGTTCGTAAAATGGAGATTTACCATTATTAATAGCGAAAACTTTGTCCTTATTGTTCTCAATACATGTGATTCTATGTCCCAGTGATGACAACGAGATTCCCGTAATTAATCCTACGTAGCCTGACCCCACGATTGATATTTTCATAATTGACCTTCCTTATACCAAAGAAGTGTGTTAAGTAAACCTTTATCGAGAGAAATTTCGGGTTTGTATTTCAACTCCTTTTTCGCTTTTGAAATTTGAGGACACCTACGTTGAGGATTGTCTGTCAAGTAGTTTTTGTCCTTGCTTATTTTTCTGATTATTTTTCCATGATAATCAAAATGTTTAATGGATAAATCTTTCATTTTTTCTGCGAGGAGAGAAATGGATATCTCAGGTTTTTCAGTTCCGATGTTGTAGGCTTCGCCGGGTTTGCCGTTGATCAGTATTTTGATGTAGCCGGTGATTGCATCGGCGATGTAACAGAATGTACGGGTAGCGGACCCGCCGGAAAGAAGCGTAACATTTCTGCCGTGCAAAATATCATTGGCAAGATCAGGAATGACGCGCCCGTCTGTAATTTTCAAACCTGGACCGTAATTATTAAACGGGCGGGCAACTTTAATTGGTAGTCCGTGAACCTTTGAATAATTGACGCAAAGGGTCTCGCCAAATCTCTTGGACTCATCATAGCATGCTCTGGGACCGGTGCAGGAGACATTTCCACGGTAAGTTTCAGGGGTGGGTACATTTTCCATGGTCGGATCGCCGTATATTTCGCTAGTTGAGAAAAATAATATTCCTTTTACCTTTCTCTTTGTTTTCAGCCTTTCAACAGCATAATTTAATATTTTGTAAAGGCCCTGAACATTCGCATTGATGGTTTCGATTGGGTGAAGGCGGTAGAAAATTGGAGAGGCAATTGACGCTGCATGGATAATGTAATCAAATTGCTGTTTTGGGGAAAAAACGGCCTTGGCGACATCCTGCCTGATGATTTTTATTTCGGGTCTGTCCTTCAGCCATGAAGGAACCCTTAAGGGGAAAGTATCCAAGGCATAAATTGAAATTTTGTTCTTTGGGTGCAAATCGTTCCATTTAATAAAAGATTTAATGAAATAGTAACCCAAGAAACCTCCGGCTCCGGTAAAAAGAATTGCCTTGCCGGCCAGGCCCTTGATTTCCGCTCCCGCCTTAGTAAGGATATATTTTAAATCTTTGTCTTCAATATTTGAGTTTATTTCCATACTTTCCATTTCGGATCTTTTTTCCAAAGCCCGTTTAGATGATCTACGTCCGGGTAGGTGTCCATAGAGTGCCAAAATCCCTTGTGGGAAAAAATTGCAAGCTGTTTTCTTTCGATAAGTCTTTTAAGAGCAGGATGTTCATACTCGCCCCTTTTTAAGTATTTGAAAAAAGTCTTTTTAAACACCATAAACCCCCCGTTTACCCAATCATTAAGAAGCGGTTTTTCTTTAAAAGAATATGCAAGCCCCCTCTTGTCAATTGATAAAATTCCATATCTACTGGTTGGGTGAACGCTAGTAACTGATCCGATGAGACCGTGTTTTTTGTGAAAGCTTATGAGTTTTGGAATATTAATATCTGCAAGGCCGTCTCCGTAGGTGACCATAAAATTCTCATCCTCTTTTGGAATATAATCTCTTATTCTTAATATCCTTTCACCGGGTAAGGTTTCGAGTCCTGTATCCACAAATGTAATGATAAAGTCGTCACCACTCTTTGAGGTCATTTTATGGAGATTTGTAGAACCGTCTTTAGTTTGGAGGGTAAAGTCATGAAGCAAATGTTTTTGTTTTAAGAAGTAGTCTTTTATACAGTCTCCTTTATACCCCAGAGCAATAATAAATTCATTGTATCCGTAATGGGCGTAAATTTTCATTATATGCCAAAGAATGGGTTTGTCACCGACAAAAACCATGGGTTTTGGCTTAAACTCGGTCTCTTCTTTAAGCCTATAGCCGATCCCGCCGCATAGAATTACTATTTTCATAAAATTTGATACCTGATTCTAGTGATAAAGCTAATTATAGTCAAGAAGCTTGTGTCGTTTGGGTCTTTAGCCTAGGATGTCAATCGTTTGTTGAGTTTTGGTAGTTGGCCTCTGAATTTCTGATAATTTCACCAAGTTTGGAAGGAGATTTGATTTCATCGAACCCCCAATAATATCCGATTATTTCTTTTTGTTTTGTTGTTACTTTATTGCTGAATTTGTTTAGGGTTTTTATAACTTCACGAAAACCCTTAGAGGACGTCTCGTCCTCGATTATTTTTATCGCCTTATGGTGGCCACTTAGTTTTTCCTCCTGCCACATTATTTGATAAGGTTTATTCATGTAAATACAATAACCCACATTCGAGCCAACACCGTTTCCCATGGCATAATCCGATAACAAAATAATCGATTTTAATCTGGGTAAAAAGTTGGGATCATAAACATGTCCGGCAGTAACACACTCGAACCCCGCTTTCCTGTAAATTTCATCTACCCCTCTTAAGACATCGCTCCAATAAATGCATACACGTATTGTTTGAAATTTTTTCCCTGCAATTTGAATCTTATTAACCAGTTCTCTATAGTCATATTCGACCGTATCGGATGGGGTTGAATGGGACGGAAAAACTAAAAGAGTTGTCCCCAATTTCTTTCTCATTTTGTATATTTCTTCATCGCAGTAAAGGCTTTCTGCGTAGTGTATATAAGGTCCTATGCAATAGATATTTGGTTTATATGTTTTTAGAATACATTGTTGATATTTCCCAAAAGTTACAGCCGAGGGGATCGTAGAATCTGTTCCCAGTTGATTTGTATTTTTACTAAATACAATTCCATGGTCGATCGCAAACTTGAATTGATAGTCCCCTGAAATCTTAAGGTATTTTTTGATGACAGAAGCATGACCATAATAGTCATTTTGTCGATAGAGCTCCTTTGTAAACGGAGAAAATATACCGATTTTATTAACCAACTCATGTATTGATGTCAAGGGAAGTTTTGATTTTCTAATGATTTCTTTTTCAAACAACATCTCACTTATGGGGTTTTGATTGATGCTGTGTAAAAACTCTCTTAAATAATCCTTAATATGGGGCATAAATTTATTATGATTTTAACATCAATGAGCCCGGTTAAGAAGCGTCCCCGCTATCGGCTGTTTAGATGTTTAGAAATTCCTCTTCTTTGATCTCTTTGTTTTTCAATGCCGGTTCTTTCGCCTTTACGTCCAAACCTATCAAATAACCATCCTCCTATTTTTCTCTCCATACCGGGGAATAAATCTTCGCCAATCATCGAAGCCTTAGCAGCCAAATGGGTAAACTGTTGCGTAATTGGCCGATCAGGATACATAAAAGGTATATTATGGCTACCCACTTCTTGTACGAATTTGGCAACAGACCTCTTGTATTCATCGGTATATGGAAAGAAATCTTCACCTCTTATGTATGAATCGTCAAAATACACACGCTGATAGAAATTGCTCACTGCATAAGGATTTGCTGCATTTTGATAAACCTGGATGCCGTGGTCTTGCTTGCGCGGATCAAGCCACCATTCACTGATACTCGGATATTCGTTTACAAATTGTTTATATATTGCCGTTCCCGGAAAAGGCGTCAGGCATCCTGAGACCTGAAAGAGTGATACCGCATCCCAAACTTCATGCATACCTTTTATTTGATTTTGAATGCTTAGGGATGTTTCCCAGGGGAAACCTATCATCAAACAACCATATACAATCAGGCCCGCCTCATGAGCCATCCATGGAGCTTCAATGTTTTGTTGCAAAGTTACGTTTTTACCCATTCGTTTTAAAGAAAGCTCGTCGAAACTTTCTAGTCCAAAGGCTATTGAATAAACACCTGCATCCTTGAACGCTTTCAAAAGTTCACTGTCAACCAAGGTTACACGGGAATTAAGCCTAATCGTAAGCTTTTGATTTGAGTCTTTAAGTTTAATTTCATGGACACGCCTACAAAAATCAAGTGCTCTATCTTTATCTACCGGAAAACAATCATCCGCAAAGCCGATACTGGTGATTCCATATTGGTCAACTCTCCTTTGGATATCCTCAATTATTCTGTCTACGGTAGTAGGTCTCCAGTCATGCCCGAGTACACTTGAAGCGCAGAAGGTACAATGAGCCGGGCAAGCTCTACTCGTATGTATTCTGTTAAATCCTCTTACGAACCCTTCGTCGTCAGTAAAAGCACTTTGATCGTAGACATCCAAATCTGGGAGAGGAAGTTCGCTTAAGTTTCGAGGAACTTCTCCTTTTATAACACCTTCCGGAACATTTGGAAAATCCCGTAATATTTGCCGTATTGGATATTCACCCTCTCCTCTTACAACAATATTTGCGCCACGATCAAGACATTCCTGGGGATTATCAGTAGGGTGAGGCCCACCCATTATTACAGGGAAACCGGCTTCTTTTAGACCAGCAACGATTTTATAGGTTTCAAGCGCATTAAATGTTAGCATTGTTATCCCTACTAAATTTGCTTTAACTTCATGGGCTTTGTGAACGTAATCTTCTACCGCTAAAGGTTTTTTAAAAGTATTTACCATTGCATGGGCTTTCCAACCCTCTTGCTTTGCTACAGCCCCAAGCATGCCGAGTGTCATAGGAGCTTCGGTAATCATACCGGGATAAATAAACAATATGTTTCTTTGTGAATCGGGGAGACTTTCAACATTCTTTATGGATAATTTTTCAAATGGTGCAGACGGATTTACTTTGGGCGTAATATCGGTAAACGGGATTACGGATCCGTATGATCCCATCTCCTCGGGGTTTTGACCTATATGTTTTATACGATCCTTCATTTTTTATGTCCGATAATTTCAAATATTTTCTCACGAAGGACAAAAAAGTCAATGAGGAGGATTAAGGTTTTTGGGCATACACCTCCATCATATTTTTTGGAAAAGCATGTTTTTTGTTAGCAATCCCAAAAAGCCTCAGGGCAAAAAAGAAGAAGTCTTTTAATGGGTGAGCGTATGGAGTTTCTTTATATGGATAGTGGATTTTTTTTACTTTTAGACCTAAATTTTCCAGGATATGAATAAACATTTTGTCAGAGGGGATAAGAAAATTCCTTTTAGGATCCAGAAATGGGAGATCTTGAAAAATTCGATAATAAAGCCCGCCGGTATTCGGTGTTGCCAGAAAGACCATGAAACCACCTGGCTTAAGTTGCTTAATTCTTTTTTGAATTTCAGAAAACGGTTTATCTAAATGCTGTATCGTTCCCCGAAAGATCACTAGGTCGAAGTTATCGGCTTTATTTGGTATCGTAAATTTAACCCCTCTTTTTTTTGCCTTCCTAATTGCGTATTGTGATATTTCGATTCCGTATTTATCCCAACCATGATCGAAGAGTGAAAGAAATTCACCCAAACCACAACCAACATCAAGAACATTCCCTTTTTTAGGAATATATTTCTTTAGCCTAGTTATTTCCTGAAGCTCCATTTGGGTTCGCAAATCATCGTCTATTCTATCCACGAAATACCCACCTCCGTAAAAATTTCTATATGCTCGTTTGTTCACGGGGTAGATTATATCAGGATTGTGATACAATACAAAGATTCTCATGCTGAAAATTATAAAAAGACTATATCCGTTCAATCGTGCATTGGTTAGTGCCGGGGAAGACAAAGCGATGAATATAATTTCAGAATATTTGCCTCTAAAGTTTATTAAAATTGCTTCAGGGACAAAGTGTTTTACGTGGAAAATTCCCGATAAGTGGGAAGTATCCGCCGCCACCTTGATTGATGAGGTGACAGGAAGATTGGTGGCAGACTACAAAAATAACCCGCTACACCTTTTTGTGGGCTCACTCCCTTTTGAGGGAGTTGTGACTTTTGCAGAACTTGATAAACATTTAAGGCATAAATGTTTTTTTAGCAAGAATAAAAATGCAATTCCTTATGTTTTTCCATATTACAATTTGGATTGGGGTTTCTGCCTGAGTGAGAATCAATACAAGAAACTTAACAGGAAACATAGATATAAAGTTTCGATTAAAGTTGCGTATAAGAAAGGGTATCTAACAATAGGAGAATCTGTTATTAAAGGTAAGACCAAGAAAGAAATATTAGTTATTGCTCATGTGGACCATCCATATCAGGCAAATGATAATTTATCGGCGGTTGCAGTTGCAATCAAGGTCGCGCAGGAAATAAAATCTAAAAAGATTAATCACACGATTAGATTCTTGTTTTTACCGGAAACGATTGGCTCTATTGCATATGTGGCCCGAAGAATTAAGAATTTAAAAAATATCAAAGCCGTTCTTGTAATAGACATTTTGGGAAACAAAAACAGAATTTTAGTGCAAAAGACTTTTGATGGAAAGCATCCACTAAATTACGCATGTGAGAGTTCATGTAGGAATCTGAAATTAAAACACGAAATATTGGAATTCAGAGAGCTAACAGGATCGGATGAGCTGATATTTAATGACCCTAAAATTAATATTCCTGCAGTGATGATTACCACTTGGCCATATGAAGAGTACCACACTCATCTTGACAATCCATCAATTATTAGTAAAGAAGCTCTTGAGAACGGAAGGCGTTTAATATTAAAGATTATACGCAATTTTGACAGAGATTTTGTGCCCCGAAGGGAATGGGTGGGACCTCTTATGAGAGGTAAAATAGGCTGGTTTCTCGATAAACGTCCGGAAGATTGGCAGCTTGAACTTTTTGGTTACATGATTGACGGAAAAAGGTCTGTGGTAGAAATCGCCCAGGAATTGAAGATGGATGTCGAACTGGCTTTAAACTTTGCCGAAGACCTCAAAAAGCGAAAGTTATTGAAATAGTTAAAAAGGGTTTTCCCCACTGAAAATTTTTTTAAACGCCATGCTGGGTTTTTCTTGCTCGACTTTACGGTTTGTAAACAATTTATTGTTTTTTCTGTAAAGAGCAATAATGTCATCGATTGTAAAATTTTCACCCAGTTTATCTATTATATTTTCGGCGGTTTTAAAGTCTTTGGGTACATCTATCGTAAGTCTTATTTCAGGGAAATCTCTTTTTTTGGGTGCCTTATCTGCTTCTATTTTAAATTCTTCGGGGTGATTAAGAAAATACACTCCGGGGTGTTCGTGGGAAAGTTTATCTTTAGTGAGATTGCTAACTTTGATCAAACCTTCTACACCAAAAACCTCTCCAGAAGAGCCGAGCGGATAACCAAAAGACAGGGTGTAATCGTTTTCATTTTTTAGATGTTTTTGAATTAAGGAATCTATCTCACTTGGTTCCAAAAAAGGGTTATCTGCCGTTAATCTGATAACAATATCGGATGAGTGTTCTTGGGAAGCCTTGACCAGTCTGTTAAGGACGTCGGTTTCACTACCAACGTAATATGAAACTCCCAGTTTTTTGCAATGGTCGACAATCGCTTCATCATTTCTTCTGTTTGTTGTTGCCACAATAATTTCCGATATGCCTCTAATCTTATTTGCCCTGTCGATTACTCTTTCCAATAGTGTTTTATCTTTTATTTTTTTAAGTGTTTTTCCCGGAAATCTGACAGAACCCATTCTGGCCTGAATAATGACATCAATTTTTGGGTCTTTAACCATGTTCCATGTAAAAATAGAATCCTCCTTAATATCTTTTTTAGAGGTTAGACCGATAATTTCCTCCATCAATTTTGGTTGAATTCCGGTTCCGGGTCTTTTTGCGGTGAGCATTTGTTTAGTGATTTTTTCCCCTTTTTTTATGTTTTGAGTGGAAACTAAACTTCTTCTGGCCATCATTAAAGCTGGTTTCTCGGCATCCTCCGGCCTTTTCATACCCCCCCCGAGAGATGCTTCGGCGAGTCTGATGCTTTCCACCAAACATTTTAATTGGTATGGGTCTACTCCAAGTTTATGATCGGAGCTTCCTTCCAGAGTTTTGTCTACCGTAAAGTGTTTTTCAATAACTTTAGCCCCCACCATTACAGAAAGCGCGGGGGTCAGAGGGCTAAAGGTATGGTCAGATAGGCCAATAGGGTAGTCAGGAAAAAGTTTTGCCAGAGTGGGAATCATGTTAAGGTTAATATCTTTTTGGGGAGTTGGATAGGCTAGGGTGCAGTGAAGGAGGATAATTTGACTATTATTCTCTTTCTCAATAATATTTACGGCTTCTTCGATCTCTCCCAGAGTTGAAGCTCCGGTGGAAAGGACAATTGGCTTTCCTGTTTGTGCAATTTTCTTAAGAAGTTGGTGATAGGTGATGTCTCCGGAGGCAACTTTATAAAGTTTGACTCCTATCTCTTCCATTACGTCAACAGCATCTAAATCAAACGGAGTACAGAAAAAAGTAATTCCGATTTTATTGGCATAATCTATACATTTTTTATAAAACTCGATTGGAAAATTGTGGATTTTAGAAAATACATCGTATTGAGTTTTACCCTCATCATTTCCAACTTTCCAATAGATAGGAGCGGTCCTCGTGACCAGTTTATCTGCTTTGTAGATTTGGAATTTTATTGCATCCGCCCCTGACAACCAGGCTTCTCTGATATGTCTTTTGGCTAAATCGACATCTCCGTTATGATTGACCCCGGCTTCTGCTATAACATAAGTTGGAGAAGCTTCGCCTATTTCTTTATTGCCGACTTTAATAGCTTTCATTATGAATTTTTATGAGACACTCTAGACAGTTTGTCCAGAACGACGGCACCAATTCTGACAACCCCCATTCCGTCAATTAAATTTTTGTTAAAGGCAAAATCAAGGGGGGAACTCAGAAATTTCATGAAGTTCTCGGCAAGATATTTCGGATAATATTCATAGCTCCCGATGCACTTAACCAGCGACCTTTCTTCAAAGTATTTTATATTAACTTTTTCCCAAGGTTGCGCGGCAAATGCAAAAGTAGGTTTTTTAAAGTATATGGATTCGAGCATGGCAGTTCCGCCTGAAGTAATTATTATGTTGTGAAATTTGAGAAGCGAAGTAATGGGGTAAGTAAACGGTTCCACGAGAGTTACATTTTTAGGAAGTCCCTTTTGGGGTGTGTCTATTACTGTAATTTTTTTATCCTTCATCAAGTCAGCTAAATTTTTTGCAAGTTCAACGGCAATTTCTCTGTAATCGGTTCCGCCCAAAAAAATTAAGATATCTCCTGTAATGTCATAGTGAAAAGTATCTGTTTGATAGGGAAGTACCAAATATTTCAAACCCTGGAAAAATATGAGATCTTTTCTTTTGGGTTTTGGAATATATTTATTGGGGTCTACATTTATCAGAACATCGCAGAAATGCTGTGCGTGCAGGGAGTCGTCAATTACAATTAGGTAATTTGAATATTTCTTTAACATCAAATAATACTCGGGAGGGTTAAGTACCCAGTTATCGTTAATTATTATCTTGGGATTTAATTTAAAAAGATGTTTCTCCAGCTCTTTGGTATTGTTCTCGGAGACAAGGTTGATATATTGAAGCCTATTTTCTTTTGCCGCTTTTTCTCCCCAACTGTCATAGTGCCCCAAAAAAAGCATACTAACTTCATTCTTTGTTTTGGCTTTGATGTAGTTGCTTATTTTACTACATCTTGACAAGTGCCCGGCGCCAAAGCTTTTACTTCCGTGGGCTATAAATACGATATCCACTGCGCGTTTCATTTATTTGTAGGTGTACTATAGCGAAGCTTCCCCAATTAAGCAAGTTTCCCACTTTTGATGATAAATCGATAATAATCAGCAAAACCGATTCTACCCATGAGCCCTCTTTGCAAATGCGTCTGATGTACTCTTCTGGGATGTCCCAAATTGTGTTTAAATGAAGCTTGTATTTGTATTTTTTTGCCAGTTCTCCTACCTTTACTAGATCTATAAAATCCGGGCGGACACCCGAATATTCAACCCGCTGTGCCAATCCAAGTTTGGCTAGAAAGCGAATAAAAAAATTGGTGCACGGTTCTACGAAGAAAATGTCAAAATATTTTTTTTGCATCATTCTCTCCAAAGTTTTTAGAGAGCTTTTTGTATGGTGGAGAGCTTCGTAAATCAGAATAGGATAGGATTTATTTGGAATAATTGGAACATAGTTAAGGTCAGAGGTAAAAAGACAAACGGTAGTATTGGCATTACTTAAGGTGTAAGGAACGATACTTGTTGCAGAAGGAGCTAGGTCTGAGGAAAACACTAAAGGAAAATGCCTTTTTTTTAATATTTCCTTAATTTCAAATCCGGGGCCTGATCCAAGGGAAATTATTCCTCTGAAATTCCTGTGGCCCAGACCTTCCATCAGGTAATTAATCTTCTGGTCTACAAAATGGTTGTAATATTTGCTCCATTTGTCTTTTGTTGCAAAACGCTCAATATTTTTCCTGGTCAGAGGTATTTCATTTCCGGATAATTCATTCCTAACTTGCCTGGATAGCGCCCCTGGATAAATTAATTGTAAGACCCTTTTCTTTATCGGATATTTTTGTTTGCAACTTTTACATATCAGGAAAGCTCCTTTGTATTGGAGCGAACTCTCGGGAACGATAAAACACCTTGGACAGGTTAGAAAACTTGTGGATTTCCCAAAGCTCAAATATTTTAGAGAACTTGTTTTTTTTAGCATGTAAAGATCATAAATTATAGAATTAAGTGCATGTTATAATCAAGCAGTGAAAATGTTGTATAGAGAATTACTTAAAAAAATTACCGCCAGCTTAATTGGTCTTTATAAAATTCAAAAAGGGGATCTTGGTTATTATGACGGGTTTAATTATTGGCAAAAAGTGGGGTTTCATATCATTCCCAATCATTATTACCATCCAATTCCCGATACTTCGAAACTTAAGATTAGTGATTTTGGTGAAAAAAGCATGATTGGAATAAATACCAATGACAAAACACAACTGGAAGTATTAAGAAAGCTTGACGAATTCAAAAATGAATATAAAACATTTAAGAATTTTTCTAAGGCGGTAAATGCTCAGAACGATTCAAATTTTTATTTAAATAACATGGCCTTTGATGGTATTGACGCTCTAAGCTATTATGGAATGATTCGGCACCTTAGGCCGAAAACAGTTTTAGAAATAGGTTCAGGATGGTCAACAAAAATTGCAGCATCGGCCTGTTTAAAAAACGGAAATACAAAATTGATTTCAATCGAACCCTACCCGCAACCGATATTAACTAAAGGTTTTCCGGGATTTTCAAAGCTTATTAAACGTAAGGTTGAAAATGTACCACTGAAGATCTTTGAGAGTCTAGAAGCGGACGATATTCTATTTATTGATTCTTCTCATGTTGTCAGGATTGGAGGGGATGTAAACTACATTTTTTTTGAAGTTCTGCCCAGGTTGAAGAAGGGGGTATATATACATGTTCACGATATATTTTTGCCTTACGATTATCCTAAGGATTGGGTATTAAAAGAAAGAAGATTTTGGTCCGAGCAGTATCTTCTTCATGCTTTTTTGCTTTTTAACAACGCTTTTGAAATAGTTTTTGCAAGAGGGTATATGAATGAAAAATATCCAAAAAAAGTTAAAGCAGTTTTCTCTGACATGGTACCTATCGGGGGAGGATCTTTTTGGATGCGCAAAATTAAATAGTTTTCCTCAGTTTATAAGTAAAAAACACAACGCCGACAAGGTTGGCAATAAAAAGAAAAATAAACGGTTTTTTGTTAACATCCCAGTAATAGATAGGACGTAACCACCAGAAATCAGGTGTACGTTCATAGATTTGTGTGTGGATATTCCACGACAGCCATGGGTCTATGTTTGTCCCTCCCCAATTTTTGTAAGAAATCCCAGCCGTTTTGGGGCCAAGAGCTGAAATGTAGGGGACAGATATGTGCTCCTTGTTAATCGACTTACCGTTAATCCACATGTTGATTATTGCGGGCAGCTGGGTGTTGTCTTTGTCTTTGGTGACTCTAGGATTCTTATAACTACTATTAACCATTAACGTGTTTTCTGTATTCTTAAGAAGAGTCTGGTTTATGCTTAGAATAATTTTTCTCCTCTCACCGATTTTCAGTATATAGGGAACGTCGTTTAGTTTGTTACCGTTAAGGGCGAAGTCCAAATAGAGAGGCTCTTTCGTGTCGGCAATAGGGTGGTTGATCATGTCAAAAGTAATATTCTTCACATCTTCGATGCCGTTATTAAACGATATGTAACCTGTGCCTTGAACCACTCTCCATCTTTCCGATCCCACATCAAAAGCGAAGTCTATTCCATCGTAGAATTTTGTGTTGAAATTTCCGGGGAAAGTCCTGCTTTTGAAATTCTTTATTAATCTTACGAGATTTTTGCTCATCATTATTATTGGAGAATATCTGGGTAGAAGATTGCTATATGCGTATGATGTATACTCAGTCTGATTTACGTAAAAGTGTGCTTCAAGGTGGTGCAATTTAATTTGGTAGGGCATTAAAACTCCTAATATTTCAACATAAAACCCAAACAATAAGAGAGGAAGAAAAACCAGAACCTTTCCCATTTTATTTACCTTTTGATATATATATCCTGAGAGTATCACTCCGAAAGGGATAAGTGGCGCTAAATACCTTGGACCCCAACTAGCCTCTCCAGACCACAGAGCGGTTACTCCTTGCCCCGGTCCCCCGTCTGAGAATAATGTGGAGTAGAAAAGAATATAAGTTGCTGCCAAAATTGTCCAAGAAATAATTTCGGGAAGTATGTCCTTTTTGAATTTATGCCAGAATATTAATGGGACCAGTAAAAGCGGAGAGTAAATAAAAATACTGCGACCGGAGCTTAAAAGCTGTCCATATATACCTTCAAAAAAAACAGTAAGGGGGACTTTTAAAGTTCTGGTGCTTGTATAAAATGCCAAGAAGGTTGGAGATGAAAGTATGGCATCGGTTGGCGCTCGGGTATTCTCATACCACAGATATAGTAAAAAAAACGGCATTGCACCCAAGAGAAATAATGCAGAATCCTTAAAAGCATTTATTATAAAACGACGATCAATTTTTGTTCTGGTGATTAAAAGATAATAGATTATGATAGACGGAATTGTCAGCATAAAAGTGTTGTTGTAGGTAATAAGAAGAATTCCGAAAGTGATCCCCGACAAGAATATGAAGAGCGCTCTTTTGTTAATTGAATATTTTTTTAAGAAATAGAAACTAAGAGTCAAAAAACAGGCGAACATCATGTGTGCTGTGATGTGTTTAGAAAAAGCGAAAAGATTGGTAGTCAGGAAAGCAAGGACAGTTATAATTAATGCGTTTTGTTGGGAAACTTTAATAAGAATCAGAAATGAAAAAATGGTAATAGCCAGAACTGCTGCAAAGAATATGTTTGTAAAACTTGTAGTAAATAGGATTATCCAATCTGATTCGAGGGGGAAATGGATACTAGGTGTTAAATTGTAGATTTTGTAAAAAATATCTGCAAGAGCAACTGATGGTACCATTGCCAGAGAAAATCCCAACCCCGTTAAAGTGTAAGTTTTGCCGTTCCTTCCGACAAAAGTACTCATATGGATATTTTTCCACCCACCTTCGTTTCCATATTCATAAACAGGAGCCGTTGGTTCATGTTGGTAATAAAGATTGCGTGCCACAGCTAAATATTGGAGACCGTCTTGCGAATCTACGATTCCCGATACGAACAACGATAGAAAGAGGTAAAAAAAGAAAAATAAAGATATGAGCAACCTTTTCATATGTGCTTTAAGAATGCTAAAAAAAGACTCGCGACTCTGGCCAATGTGTATATCATGTAATCTCCGGTCATTTTAGCTCTTTTTCTCCAGGATCGATAGTGTTTAAACATCACAAGGAAATTAAAAAGTGTATATGTGTTTTCAAGTTTAAGAGAGTATTTTTCTCGAATGTTTTCAATCTGCTGAAAGTACGCAGTTTTGACGTCTCTTTGAGATTTTTTTGAAGCAATGAAAAATGAGAAATAAACAGGAACTATTTTTAGTGTTGTAAATATTCTATCCAACTTCAGAAGTCTTTGTATATGTTTTTTTGATTTTTTTAAGGAGATAATTTTTTTATTGAGATTTGTATTGTGGGTTAATATCTCATAGGCAATGCCGCCACCGGTGTTGCGTTTCTCTGTGATATTAAAAAATCTAGACACGCTGTCAACAATTAAATTCGAGTGTATGGCTTCTGTCGGATCGGTTGCAAGCATTGTGGGTAAGTGGGGGTATCCGAGAGTAGTTTTTTTAAGATTTTTGGGAAGCGTGTTATTTACCAATTTCAATATTAACCAATTAACAATAGGATATTGATTTCTTGAGGGACCTACATAATCGAAATTTAAAAAAATACCGTCCTGCGTTAGCGAATTGGCCAATACATTGCATAATCGGTTAATGTATTGGGTGTGATGAAGGGCAGCATAATTAACGATAAGATCGTATTTGTTTTTTGGCAATTTGACTTTATTAGCATCTGCAAGTATGTATTCTATTTTTCTCTTACCTCTTAGCAGTAAGGCTTTCTTAATAAAATCTGGAGACACATCAAATGCGGTAGCTGTTTTTACGATTTTTCTGTCGATAAATTCTCTTTCCCATCTTCCGTCACCGCAATTTAAAAATAGGCCATGGTGAAAGGGGGTAGTGGCGTATTTCTGTTTAAAATATTCTACCCACCATTTATTTTCGTCTCCGGTTATACTTTTCGCAATATAATTTTGCACTTGCGGGAGATCATTCCAATACTGTCCTTGGTAGTAAATCTTGCTGTTGAGGTTTTTAACAGTTTTAGCCGCCATGCAATCTAATTTATTTTATACACATCCTTCCCAAGTGGTTTTAACTGTGAAGTTTTAACAAGTTCTAGCAGGAACTTGTTAAAAGTTGTTATTGTCTCTGGTAAAAGGTTTTTTCTGTTTAAGACAAGGATTTGCGCACCAGATTCGCTGATTGTTTTATAAAAGCCTTGACTGTCTTTGCTGGCGATTGATTCGTAAATTTGGTTTTTGGTGTTTGCAATGCTTGGTAAGTCGTATCCGGTATAACCGTTTATCAGGTGACAATGATTATACAAAGTGGCGAGCTCTCTTGTAGTTATATAGCTTACACCTTCAGCGATAGACCCGGTTGTGTCGAAATGGGTTACCGGTATTTCCAGAATTGCTGTTTTTTGAATAGAACAGATGTCCCTGAGCACTTCGTCGTTATTGGTGATATAGGAGCCGGCATAAGTTAGCGTTTTAAAGGGCATAAGTTCAAGGAGGAGAATGGTCAATACGATGAAGAGTACAGATCTTCTCTTAATAGTTTTTATATAAAGGAGAGAAAAATAAGTAAGGCCGAAGTAAAACAAAAATGACCATCTCTCAAGGCCTCTGATGGCCTCAACAAAAGGAATTTTGAGTAGCAATGTATAAATAGTGGGAATTCCGCTGTAGACACCATTAAAATTTAGACGCGGTCCGAGTGAAAAAAGAAATCCAATAGTAGCTAACGAAAGAAACCAATATCGCTCTACCTCTTTTTTGAACATGACCACGATGGAGTTTTTAGAATTCTTAAATCCGAAAATTCCGAGGAGAGCTGTAATTGTGAGAACGAATCCGGGGAATGATGCAACCTCGCCCAAATTGTGTTTGTTGTAGGCATTCCACTTTTTGAAGAAAGTATTATTGTACAGATAACTTTGCTGTCGTGGAAATAGATAGTCGGTCAAATGGGCAGAGTAGCCAACGTATTCACCGTACTCTCTTTTAACCCCAAAGTATTTTTGGGTATTCATGTAGCCTTTGATAAACACCCCATCTAGCGTTAAAAACAAAGAAAATATTATAAAAAATGACACAAGCACACTTTTGATGTTTCGGTTTTTGAGAAAGTCAAAGAATAGGTATAGCAATATTGCGACACAAAGGAAATATGTGAGATATACGCTGGCAAGAAATTGTATGGCAAGAAAAAGACCGACCAGAAATAATTTCTTTTTGTTTCTTTTGCTCTCTACAAGAAAATATAAGGAGAACATTAGTGGCCAATATGTGATCATTTGAAAGTGGCCAAACTGTGCATAGAAATAGGGGGAAAAAACGGTAGCCACTGAACCAATGAATGCCACACCCTCGGACTTTGTTATTTTTTTCCAGAACAGAAATGAACTGACATAGTTCAGAACGAAAGTTAGTAGAAATAACAAGTTAAATAATATGATTGGATCTTTTACAAAAAGTGAAATCGGTAGGCCTACAAGAGACAGAGTAAAAAAAGTTTCGGATAGAAAGAGGGTGTTTGTATGGGGGAAAAAGGCATTGGTATTGAATATGTTTGCAAAGTCGAGAGTTTTAATATGGTTTATGTTCTGGTTTGTTATCCAAGTGATGAAAGCATAGTCCCGCCAATCAGGTAGGTTCGTTGACATATTCCCCACCAAATCCCTGAAAATAAAAAGTAGTGCAACTACAAAAAGTATGTGCTTGGTGTACTTACTGCCCATGAGTTTTTTCTATCACAAAAAGGCTATTAAAGCCGAATTCGAAGTATTCATAGCGGGTGGAAAACGCTTTTGCATTTACCATACTCATCAGATCCTTTTTTTCAAAATAGTTTTTGTGTTCGCGTACCCCGGCCTTACTAATTATGCCAAGCTTGAAAGACAGAAATTCAAGAACCCCTTTTGCTTTTTTTGTCGGAGTAGTAAAAATTGCTTTTCCTCCAGGTTTTAGAACTCTTAATGCATCATTTAATATTTCGACAGGGTTCACAACATGTTCGATAAACGCAAAGCCAGTAATATAATCTACAGAGTTATTTTTAAGGGGAATTCGATTTTTTAACGGATCCTTTATCAGAAGAATGTTTTTTCTTCTGTTTATTTTCATCATGCGATCGGATAGGAGAGGGTCAATTCCTATATATTTTGAAAAATGAATATTATGCATTGTTGCGTAATTGTAAAATCTTATTTTTGGACCACATCCTAAATCTGCCAATATCACAGGATTTTTACGTCCTATATTTTTTAGCCCCTTCGCAAACCTGATTGGCCTAATTATTGGCTCCAAAAGTTCTTCTTCAAAGAATTCCATAATGTCAATTACTTCATTTATTGTAACAGAAAAATTCAGTTAATATGCCTGATTGACAATCTGGTTATCTGGAGACAAACTAACCACTTTCATAGAGTGGATTAGAAATCAGAGGATTTTCTTAAGGCCGTGTGTGACAATCCCTGACCCATTGAATGTTCAAAATGACGTGCAGTAACCTGTTCTATAAATGGCATATTTAGGGCACTTCTGGTAATTTGTTCTGCATTGTCTCTGAGTCTGACCAGATCGACACTTGAAAGCTTGTCTGTCCATACATAGGCGGTGTATTGCCCGGGAATGCCTTTATAAAAATGTGTATCGGCGATGTAGTTAGTTGCCCTGCTCCACAGATTCAGTATTTCTCCAGTTGTTTTGTCTTGAGCGGAAAATAGCCACGCGTTTTTTTCCGGAATGTAATTCGATTGGTCGTAATAGGGTGAACCGGGGTACTGAGTAATAATTGTCCAGTCAACTTCGTCCCCTTCTTTAAGGTTTGCTAAAACCCACTCTATGGACTCGTTTATTGTTTCTTCCGATTCTCCCGGGTGTCCAATAGACATAAGTGCTTTAAACTTAAGTCCGGCATTGTGTGCAAAGGTAACACATCGGCTGTTTATCTCTCTCGTTGTGTGTTTTTTCATAGCAGAGAGAATTTTATTTGACCCCGACTCGATCCCGCTTAGTAAAACTCTGAATCCCGCTTCGTGCATCAGATTAGCCTGCTCTTGACTGAAAAGCTCAGCTTTGACAAACCCCCTGAACCTCATGGCAATTCTTTTGTCATTACCACTGCCCTCTGTTTTTAGTCCAAGCCATTCCTTTTTATCCTCAGGAATTTGGTGGGCTAATTTTTTTTGGAAATCGATGAGTGCTATACAAAGATTTTCTAAATTTGCCGGAGAGACATTTAACTCATCATCATAGAACATGACACCGGTTAATACTTTTTTAGGATCGTTATCAAGAAGGGCTCTGTCAATTGAATTATAGACTACTTCCCGTATTTCTTCCGATATGCTATCAATAGGTCTTGTCCGAGCAATTCTATACGCAGCAACATCTCGACCTCCACAGAACCCACATTCGAATGGACATCCAAGCTGCGCGATCAGACTAAAAGCTCTGTGGCCATCTATAAAATAGTGGTAGCTATCAAGGTCTATCATATGACGTGCCGGATAGCCAAACTTTTCCAAACTCCCTTTTGCCATGAAGAGGGGAGATGTTGGAGTGGAAGAGTCGATGATGGTTTTAGAATCCGAAGGATCAATCGCATAAAAAATGGCCATTTCACCATCCCCGGCGACTAATTTATCAAATCTACCTGATATTTCTGCAAAATCGTGGATTCCCCTCCCGGTAGTACCGGATTTGACGTTCTGTTTCATAGCCTCGTGGGTCAAAGTAACATGTGGGCCTCCGAGTATAACTTTTGCGTCTGGATAAGCCGCTTTAATTTCGTCTCTTATGGCAACGGCAGCGGGGACTTGGGGGCTTGTGGCAGTGATCCCAAAAGTGCGAATAGAAGTGTCTTGGAGGTATTCCCTGGTGACATCCAGAAAGTTAGAATATCCGGAGAGGTCAAGCAGTTCAACGGGATTTGAATTTCTCATGAGTTCTGCAGCTATTTTAGCGGGGGCAAGGAACGGAAAAACCCTTTCATCTGCCAAAAACGGTGACGGAGGGGTGATTAAACAGACAGAAACGCCCCTGACCTTCTCTTTTTGGGCTTCAAACTCTCTATTAAATACAGTTTCTGCGGATACGTATTCTGGAGTCATATATTTCTCTTATTGTCGGAAATTTTTCTATTCTAACACAATTTGGAAAAGCTTGAGGTTCGAGTTGTATTGTATAAATGGAAAGAGTGGAAGAAATGTAAATTATTGATCCTCTTAAGATCCTCTAAGGCGAACTTCCAAAGCAACCTTCGAAGCCTTGAGTACGTCGGTCCATCTGATTTTTTTGCCTTCCTGAAATGTCCTGGGTTTGTAGGAGATGGGAACCTCTTTAATTTTATAGCCCCTTACCCCCATTTTTGCTATTAGTTCGGAATCAATTTCGAATCCGGTTGACTTTAAGTTCAATTCCTTCCAAATTTTTCTGGGAATAAGTTTGTAACAAGTATAACTGTCTTCTAGACGGTAGTTAAATAGTATATTAAACATTAGGCTTAAATAATAATTTCCCAGCAATGCAAGAAAATAACTCTTTCGTTTATTATGTCCTCTGGATCCAAAGACGATTTTATCTTCCGAGCGATTGGCTTCAATGAGAAGGTTTTTGACATCCTCAGGTGAGTATTCAAGATCTGCGTCTTGAATCATTACATATTCTCCGTTCACGTACTTTAATCCGGTTTTGATGGCGGCACCTTTCCCCGAATTTAATGTATGGTGGACTATAAACAACTCGACACTTTTGTGTCTTCTTGATTCCTTTATCTTTTCTAAAATTTCTTTTGTGTTGTCCGTTGATCCGTCGTTTACAACGACTATTTGCTTTACATAATCAAGGCTAAAGCATCTATCGAGTATTGATTTGATAGTTTTTTCTTCGTTGAAGGCCGGAATTATTAGGGAAACCTCTTTTGTTTTTTTGACAGGCATGTTAGCTAGTAAATAGATTATATTTGATAATTTCAAAGAGGGCTTTGACACCGTCTTTCCATGTAATCTTTTTTCCTTCTTTGTAGGTTCTGCCGGAATACGAAATTCCCACCTCGTAAATCTTAATTTCGCTTATTTTTGATATTCTTGCAGTAATCTCCGGTTCAAAACCAAACCTCTTACTTTGCAGTTTTGGGGCGATTTTCCTGACAATATCTCCACGAAAGATCTTAAAGCCTGTTTCCATATCTGTGAGGTTAAGGTTGGTTAACACGTTTGAAAAACTAGTCAGAAATTTGTTTGCGAGATAGTGCCAGTAGTATAGAACCCTATGTGGTGCCGCCGTAACAAGTCTTGATCCATAAACTACGTCTGCTTGTCCTGAAATAATTGGCATAAGAAGATTTGAATAGTTATTAGGATTGTATTCCAAGTCGGCATCTTGCACCAAAACAATGTCTCCCGAAGTATTTTTGAATCCGTCCTTGAGAGCTGCACCTTTCCCTTCATTTTTTTTCTTGAGGATGAGTACTAGATTATTTTTTACAGATTTATTCTTAATTTTCTTGAGAATTAAGGTAGTGGAATCCGTACTACCATCGTCTACAACAACAATTTCCTTTTTTAATCCCAGAGAATCGGCTTTAATAACTTCCTCTATTGTTTTTTTAATAAACTTCTCTTCATTGTATACGGGGATAACAATAGAAATGGTTTTGAGTATTGTCATTTAAAAAGGAAGTATACACCTAAGATTATCAATAATATTCCAACCAACTTAAAAGGAGTAACTGGTTCTTTCAGAAATATAACGCTTAAGGCTACAATAACCAGATAGGTCAAAGAAAGGGCGGGGTAGGCGGTAGAGAGAGGGAATTTTTGAAGAACAAATAGCCAAATAATTGCGGATACTCCGTAGGCAATAAATCCAAAAAAAACAAAAGGAGAAAAGACGGTTTTAATGAGAGATCCAAGATTTGGCGCAAGGTTTGATAATAGAATACCTTTTTTCAATAAAAATTGACCGACAATAGCCAAAATCATAGAGCTGCCAAGAAGAAAGAATTTCATACTTAGGTAATTATACTATTAAACGGTTAAGGACGGCGAACAGGAATCTTGCGTAAAACAATAATTTAGCTTTTTGATAAAGCCTGGCACCTTCTCTGTTAAGGTTTCTAATCCTTTTCCTTTCTTCGCGGCTTGTATTATACATTTCGTTTTTCTTGTTGGGATTAACGTTTTCGTAATGAATGTTAAGTTTTCTGATACCCATCGAACTTTTAAATAAAAACATACTCATGTAATAATGTTCGACTATCCCAAAAAATTTAAAATCTGTTAAATTGAGTGGCTTGATTAGATATGGTTGCATATCTCTGACTTCTGGCATACTGGCAAATTCTAAAAGGCTAAACTTTTTTTCGAGCATTTTCACACACGTCGAGTTTTTATAATCAGGTTTTCTTTTCCAAAAGTAATAAAGAGAGACAATTCTTTCTACCGGATCCCGAAACCAAGTGATAAATTGCGCGTGTGGATATTTTTTTAGATATTTTTCAGCCTGAAAGTGACCATGAATAATGGTAGTGTAATTTTTTATTTTTGGGTATTTTTCAAAATTTCTTCTCAAATATTCAATAGAGCCTATTTTATCCTGATAGTCGATTTGCAAACGGTTTTTATAAATATCTTTAAGGGTTGAATAGAAACTTACCCCAGCGTTTTTAGGTATGTGAATTGAGATGATCACTTTTGGTAATTATATAACTAAATGCTAAAATCTTTGAGGATGAGAAGTTTGGTTGACTTGTTCTTTCTAAGCTCGGTTGTGGTTTTTCTTGTACTTTTGGCCAGGAATCCTTATTCTCAAAGGACCCTAATACCAAATCTTGAACCCTATCCCGACTCCATGCATTATGTTGTGCCGGCTAGAAGTATGGTAAGTGGCGGACTATTCAAAATAATAAGAGAGGAGAGGGTAATTAACCCCAGCGTACCGCCGCTATATTCGGCCTTTCTTGCCCCTTTCTACTTAGTTAATAACGACCCGAGAACCTATTATTTTGCCAATGTGGCACTTGCCTTGCTTTCGATCTATCTGTTATTTCTGATTCTTAAACTGGCCATAAAGGACAAATGGATTATCGGCATAAGTCTTTTTCTGTTTACCACTAATTTCTATATGTATTGGTACCCCCAGTGGGCTATGGCGGAAAATCTTATTTTACCGATATTTCTTTTTGCTGTTCTTCTTCTGATAAAACCTGTTAGTAAGACAAATATAATTTTTGCTTCGATAATTCCATTTTTGTCTTATTCAACAAAGTACGCGTACCTGCCCCTTGCCGGCACTTTTGTCGCCCTTTACGTTTTGAAGGTGATATGGGAAAAGAAGACCGATAGAGTTAGGCTGGGGATCTTATTTATTCTTCTAAGTTCAATATTATTTCTTCCTATTCTGATTTATCAATCATATATGCAAGAAATTAATCCTCTGATTCGATACTTTAATATTTTGGTTGGAACTTTTTCTTTCGGAAATGCCAATTTGGTTATTGGAAGTGATAAATTTGTTGGTTCCGGAGGATGGTTTTCAGAACTTTTTTTTCAAAAAAATTTTCCTATTTACGTAAGGGGACTCTTGGGAGAAAAAGCCCGGTTTTTGTGGGATTACACACCCCTGTTGCCCAAATATCTAATATTTCCTGCGTGGACAGGTATGTTTATGGGGCTTTTCAAAAAAGGGGTGAGATATTTTTCGTTTTCTCTTATGCTCCTGTTGGCTCTTCCGCTAATATTTATTTCGACATTTAGTACACAAGACATGAGATATATCTACCATTCCGTTCCGACACTAATATTGGGGATTTCCCTTTTTTTGTTTTGTGTTAAGGATTTTCTCAGTAAGAAAAAGTTGTATGCAGTTTTCGTATTAGGTATTTTTATAATCGGGGGGCTTTATATTTTTAAGAATTTTCAAAGACTTAGATATCAAACCGCACTTAATCTCAAATATGCGGAAACCCCGTGGTATTACATTTCGGTATTAAGATTAAATGATTATTTTACCAAGGGAAAATTCTTGGGTGATAAAATGCCATATGTTATTTCACCTATGCCTCCTTATTACATAGATTTTTATTCCAATGGTAATTACAGACTTTTACCGTTGGATAAAGACCAAGAGTTTAGACAAAGCAAAGAGGCGGCCTGGGGATACGAGGACTATTCAGACTTTCATGGTATTTACAAAAAATATCTATTGGAAGGATATCCTGTTTATGTCTCAACATACGGCTTGGGGAATGAATTTTATTTGCATGAAGCTTTTGACGAATTAAGTAAAGACTTTAAACTTACCGAGGTTCAGAATGAATGTTATACGCAATGCAAGATTTATAAACTGGAATTTAAAAATGGCAAAAGTATTTAAAACTTTTGTGATTTGGAGGCTTTTCCTTTTTGTCCCCGTTTTTTTAGCAGGATATTTTATAATATTTAGGACAGGCTACCTTTCTATTAACCCCTGGGCAAACTTTGACGGAGTTCATTATCTTTCCATCGCAGCAAACGGTTATGTAAATCAGGCAGTTTTTTTTCCTCTTTACCCTCTTCTAATAAAAATATTTTCGTTTAGAAACCAAATGTTTCTCTCCGGCTTTTTAATATCAAATATTTCCTTTTTTGTTTCCCTTTACTTTTTTTACAAGCTCTTGAGACTTGATTACAAGGAAAAGACAAGTTGGGATGTTTTAGTGATATTGCTTCTATTCCCTACAGCCCTTTTTTTTGGAGCGGTCTATTCTGAAAGTTTGTTTTTCCTTCTTTTAATACTATCTTTATACTTTGCCAGGAGGGGAATGTGGTTTTGGGCATCTGTTGCCGGAATGCTTCTTTCTGCAACCCGACTTATCGGAATTTTTATTCTTCCGGCTCTTATTTATGAACAATATGTACAGAAAAAAAAGTTTAATCTTTGGTTATTAATTACCCCCATTTGTTTATTTGCTTATTCTTTGTTTAATTTTAAGAAGTGGGGTGACTGGTTTTATTTTATTAATGCCCATTCGGAACTGGGAAATGGAAGGGTAACAAACGGAATTGTTCTCTTTCCTCAGACGGTCTATCGGTATTTTAAAATCTTTCTGAGTCTTCCTGTTAGTCAATATGAATGGTGGATTGCGGCCTTAGAACTGACTTCCTTTATCGGGGTTTCCCTTCTTCTTTATTTTGCCTGGAAGAAGAAAGTCAGAACCTCTTATCTTATTTTTTCTATCTTGGCGTTTCTTCTTCCTGTTTCTAGTGGGACTTTTTCCGGACTTCCGAGATACATAATTGTACTTTTTCCAATCTTTATTGCCCTAAGCTTCCTTGGGGAAAGGGTAAAAAAGATATGGCTGTTCATTTCGGGAATACTTTTATTTATTCTTACAATGTTTTTTGTCAGAGGGTACTTTGTAGCCTAAATTGTATCCAATGAATTCAAAAATGCGAAAATTAATTAAACTTACACTCTTTGCTGTTATTATTGCCGGGTTATTTATTGGATTTAATTTTTCGAATGTTTTTGCAGCGGAAAATACAATTAATTGTTCAAATAGATTCGTAACTTTAGTTAACCCTGTTAGGGGAAGGATTATGTGGGGTGACAGGTCTCTGGCTCCGATTAAAACACAATACGAATCAATAAATAAATATAAATTTCCGGCGACATGGCTACTTCAGTATGACTCGTTAATTGATGGAGAGCTTCGTGATTATACAAAAACATTCGATAGCAATCAGGAAATAGGGGTTTTCTTAGAAGTAACCCCCGAGCTTACTTTAAAATCAAGAGTTGTATATCCGCATGCAGTTGACTGGGCAAATCCTGCTGCAATATTTTTGTCAGGTTATTCGCAGTCTGACAGACGAAAATTAATAGACAAACTGTTTTTGGATTTTAAGGATTTTTATGGTTATTTTCCAAAATCAGTCGGAGCTTGGTGGATTGATTCCTACTCTCTTAACTATATGAAAGAAAAATATGGAATTAACGCTGCGATGATTGTGGCAGATCAGAAGACAACTGATCGTTATGGAGTGTGGGGGCAATGGTGGGGGTTTCCTTACTTTCCATCTAAGGCGAATATATTAATACCGGCAAAAGGAGAGGAAACAAGAGCTGATGTCGCAATTATCCAATGGGCCCAAAGACACCCTGATTTAGCATATGGTGAGGGCCCGGTTTTCTCAAATTATTCATTCCAGGCGAATGACTATATAAGACAGGGTAAAAGTACAATCTTTTTTAAAGACCTGATAAATACATATTTGAACTGTGAGAATCCAGTTGCCCAGGTAACAATTGGTTTGGAAACGGGAATGGAGTCGATCGGATTTAATGATGAGTATCAAAGACAGTTATCCTTCTTGTGGAGCCTTAAAAATATTAAATTTCTATCGATGAGTAAATTCGCCGTTGAGTATGAGCATTTATATCCTCAAATTAATGAGTTTGTTTTACAGGGTCCCAAAACCAAGTGGATATTAAATAAAAATGAAAGACGTAATGAAAAATTAGGAGATCTCGTAAAATATAGTCAACAGGTTTCCTTTTCAGATTATTTTATTAAAGATAGTTCTTCGTTTCTGGACAGAAGGTTGACCAATGAAGAACTTAGCACTAACAACGAATCGCATTATCCCTTTTATGTATTCTTTTGGTTATTTATTTCGATATTTTTTCTTTGGAAAAAGAAATTTGAAGTATGGTTGTACGGAACATTTTTTCTCATGGCGTCTTTTGGGTTGATTTTAAAATCAGGACTTCGCTACGGGTGGTTTGTGTTTTACGGTCCGGTTGTAAGTAATCTATTAATAATTCAAACGGCAATTGTTGTGGCAACATTTATTCTGTTCTATTTCTTAAAATCCAAACATCTTCGTTTACTTGTCATTTTATCGTTTGGGTTGGATTATATCTTAAGTATTTTAAGATATTCTTATTTTTCCGGTAGTCATTATTTAGGTGTTTCGGTAGATGCGTTAAGATTTGTTGGATTTAAAATTACACCTCCTTTTTCTGTGGCATTTGTTAATACTGACTTTATTTCCGTAATAGCGTCGTCGCTCTTGCGATTTAATTTTGATAAAATTTGGAACCATTCCGTCTTAAGCCTCATAGTTTACCCATTGATACACATATTAATAGCTTATATTGTTCTTTTTCAGATAAAACATGTTAATTCGAGATTTCAAAAAATAGTTCTGATTATTTTAGTAATTCTTTTTACTCTATATTTAGGTATGATAATAAACTCTGATCCAAGGGTAGTAATATTAAATAGATGATTTACTTAATTATATTTTTTGGATTTATCTTTCGACTCATTTCAATTAATCAATCCCTCTGGCTGGATGAAGCAACGAGTGCTTTGGTTGCAAAAATGTCGGTAGCGGACATTTTTTCAAAATTTCTACCCGGAGATTTCCATCCATCACTTTATTATTTGTTTCTTAAAGGTTGGGTAGCATTATTTGGAATGGGTGAGGTGGCTCTTAGGATTCCATCCGTTATTTTTGGGGTAGCGACAATTTATGCAACTTACTTAGTAGCGGCGAAACTGTTTAACCGGAGAGTTGGGCTAATTTCTTCAAGTCTAATGGCCACGTCAGGGTTGGCCGTATATTATTCTCAAGAGGCGAGAATGTATAGTTTGGCAGCATTTTTGGTAGGCTTCCTGGTTTATTTATTTTTGGAGAAAAAGTGGATTTATTTTTCTGTAATTTTACTTTTGTTAGGTATGACCGACTATGTTTCACTATTTATTATTCCTGTTTTTTGGATTACAGGTTGGAACGATAGGAAAAAATTGACATTTAGTCACGTTCCGTTAGCCGTTACCTTTATTATTTGGTTGCCAATTTTTATAAAGCAACTTGTGGTGGGATCGGCAGTAAAGACTTCTTGGTTGCAGTTATTGGGAATGGCGACTTTTAAGAATACCCTCCTGATTCCGGTTAAGTTTATGATAGGTAGGATCAGTTTTGATGATAAAACGCTTTACGCAGTTTTGGTTGGTTTAATTTCTTCACTCTTTGGGTATTTGTTGTTTAGGGCAATGAAGCTCCCCAACCTTATAGTCGGGGTATCTTCTCCCAGCGCTTCGTCGGGAGCGGAATCCCTCCGAAACGAAACCACTTCGCTACACCCGCGGGCTTACGTCCGGGGTATTTCGCGAAGGGGGATAAAGGACTCTAAGCTTTTGTGGGCGTGGTTAATTACCCCGATTCTTATTGGAATAATAGTTAGTCTTAAAATTCCAACGCTTTCTTATTTTAGGTTTCTTTTTGTTCTTCCGGCATTTTATATTTTGATAGCCAAGGCGATTGGGAATTTGGGAAAGCACAGAAAACTATTTTTGTGTTTAGTTTTGGGCGTTAATTTAATAAGTACAATGTACTATTTGATAGCTCCCAGATTTCAGAGGGAAGATTGGAGAGGAGCTGCGTCTGCAATCGGAGAAGACAAAATAGTATTTCCTGCGGCTACGCAAAAAGAAGCACTTATTTATTATGGAAAAGGAGAGCAGATAATCAATACTTCTCAAATATCACAGAAGGATAAAGATATCTGGTTATCAAGGTATGTATGGGAGATATTTGATTCAGGAGACTCTGCAAGGAAAAATGTGGAGGCATTAGGCTATAATAAGGCCTCGGAATACAATTTTAACGGAGTAGTCTTTTGGAAATATACCAAATGAAAATCGCAATTGACGTCAGCCAAATAGTCTATGGTACAGGGGTTTCCCAGTACACAATCGAGCTAGTCAAAAACCTACTTAGGATTGATAAAGAAAACGAATACATCCTTTTTGCTGGAGCTTTTCGTAGAAAAAGTGACATTTTGAAGATTTTTCCCCAAACAAAAGTCTTTCCAATCCCGCCAGTTCTGATGAATATTGTCTGGAATAGATTTCATACCTTACCAATAGAGAAGTTGATTGGAAAAGTTGACGTGATTCATACCTCAGACTGGGCGGAGCCCCCTAGCTCTACTTTTAAAGTAACTACCGTACACGATCTTGCACCGTTTCTTTATCCCAGCTTGTTTCCGAGAGATATGATTCGAAACATTGTTGATGCTCACAAGGCAAAACTGAAATTGGTAGAGAAAGAGTCGGATAGAATTCTCGTTCCTGCCACGGCAACCAAAAAAGATCTGGTTAAGTTGGGTTTTAAGGAATCTATTATTAGGGTAACACCAGAAAGTGTCTCGGGTATTTTTAAAAGACCAACTGAAGTGCGAATAGAGGAGGTAAAAAGAAAACATAAAATTTTTGGAGATTATATTCTTTGCGTTGGTGTTGACCCCCGTAAGAACACAGAGAGAACCATTAAAGCTTTTGAACACGCTTCGACAGGAAAAGAACTAAAGCTCGTTTTTGTAGGAATACCTAAATACATGACAGTAAAAGAATCGAGAAATATCAGGATGATTGGCAGGGGAGCGGCGGATGAGATGCCTGCTCTTTATTCCGGAGCAAAAGCTTTGGTTTACGCATCGCTTTATGAAGGTTTTGGTTTGCCAATTTTGGAAGCGTTCGCTTGCGGAACGCCGGTTGTAACGTCCAATATCTCCTCGATGCCTGAAGTCGCCGGAGGAGCTGCAGTACTCGTTGACCCATACGATGTAAATTCGATTGCAGAGGGCATTAAAAAGGCTCTTGATGGCCCCAAGGGATTAATTGAAAAGGGAATAGCCCGAGTGAAAGATTTTTCTTGGGAAAAGACGGCCAAAATGACTTTGAACGTCTATAATGAGGCTAGAAAATGACAATAAGATGATTATTGGTATTGACGGAAACGAGGCAAATATTGAAAGAAGAGTGGGTGTAAATCAATATGGATTTGAACTTTTGTGGAATTTGCGGAAATTGGAGAGTGAGTGGAGTAAAAAACATAATCTTATAGTTTATCTTAAGGAAAAACCTCGGAAGGATATGCCCGGTGAAACGAAAAACTTTAAATATAAGGTTATTTCAGGTGGCAGGTTATGGATACTAACACGTCTTATGCCAAATTTATTTTTTTGTAAACCCAGACCGGATGTTTTTTTCTCCCCAAGTCATTACACAGTCCCCTTTGCTCCGATGCCGCGAGTATGTTCAATTATGGACCTCGGATACCTCGAATCTTCGGGACAATTTACAAAAAACGTGTTTTGGCAGTTAAAATGGTGGAGTGCTATCTCAATTATTGTATCAAAAAGGATCATTACAATATCAAGTAGTACAAAATCCGACATTGTACGACACTATCAGTTCGTAAAGAACAAAATTTACGTTACACAACTGGCGTACAATAAGGACAAATTTAATCGATCTATTTCATTGGAGGATGTGCGACGTATCAAAAAAAGGTACTCCATAGTTACGGACTATATACTTTTCTTGAGTACTCTAAAACCAAGCAAGAATGTTGAGGGTCTTATTGACGCTTTTTCGGAAGTGGTTAGAGAGTACCCGAAAATTAAGTTGGTCATTGCAGGTAAAAAAGGTTGGCTTTTTGAAACTATATTTAAAAAGGTCGAAAACATGGGATTAAAGGATAAAATTGTGTTTACTGATTATTTCCCCGAGACGGACAGGCCGGCCCTTTTAGCGGGCGCGAAACTTTACATACTTCCTTCCTTTTGGGAAGGATTCGGGATGGAAGTATTAAACGCAATGGCCTGCGGCGTACCCGTTGTTGTTTCAAACGCGGGCAGTTTGCCTGAAGTGGTAGGGGACGCAGGAATTTTGGTAGATCCGTATGATGCCGATAGCATTGCGGAGGGCATTAAAGAAGTTCTATCTGCCGGTAATTCGAAGTATAATAATCTAGTTGAGAAAGGGTTTAAGCAGGCGGCAAGATTTTCATGGGAGAAAACCGCTCGAGAGACATTAAAAATAGTGACTAGTGTCTAGTGAATGGTGAATAGTGGCTAAAGATAAAACAATGTTTAAGGACAAAGAAGGAAAAAAATTAACGCCAATCAAAGCGATGGAGAAGATTTCCAATAGGCTTTATAACTATTGGCTGGATTTTGAACTTATGCTTTTAAGATGGGTGGGGCACTTGCCATCGCATTCAATCCGCAAGCTTGAATACAAATTTTTTGGGATTAAAATTGGCAAAGATTCGGTAATTCATATGTGGGCGAACTTTTTTGATCCAAAGAATATTAAAATCGGTGACGATACAATTATTGGAGACCATGCGTTTCTGGATGGACGGGCAAAACTTTCAATAGGAAACCATGTGGATATAGCCTCGAGTGTAATGATTTTTAATTCCGAACACGATCTTTCAAAAAATAATTTTTCAGCAATTGTCGAACCAGTTGAGATCGGCGATTATGTTTTTATAGGACCAAGGGTTATTATTCTACCCGGTGTTAAAATCGGAAAGGGCGCCGTACTGGCAGCTGGGGCAGTTGTTACAAAGGATGTTCCCAGTTTTACTATTGTTGGGGGAGTTCCGGCAAAAGTAATCGGAGAGCGCAAAAACAAAAACCCGGACTATAAATTAGGCCGTGCCAGACTTTTTCAGTAATGAAAGATATTATATTCAGGGCCGCATTAATCGCATTTGGAATTTTTCTTCTTGTATATCTCGGTTTACCCAATGTCGATTTTCCTATCTCCCTTCCCGGATCCTTACAATCGGACGAGCCCGCTGACACAGAAACACCCTTAAGACGCGGTTACTATACCGACATGACAAGAGCCGAGGTGATGGATTGGTATAGAAGCCAATTTAAGTGGGGAGTAGTTTTAAACTACCCTCCTGAAAATGCCCAAGACGTAATTCGTGATCAGACAAAAAGCACGTTTTTGCAGGAGATTGTGCATCCGTTTCGCGAAAGCATTTATATCAACGGGTTTGAACCGGAAGACGCCCAATACGAAATTAACATAAATGGCGTACATTACCGTCAAAAAGTTATAGTCAGGTTTGTTAAAAGCTCTATGTGGATACGCCTTGTTGTTGGAGCTGCAACATTGGGACTTACATATTTGCTATACATGGAGTTTAGAAAAATATACACACATTTATAAAATACGCACATATATAATATACGCACATATATAATATACGCACATATATAATATACGCACATATATAATATACGCACATATATAATATGAAAGATATATCTATTATTATTATCTCGTTTAATACAATAAAGTTAACAGTTGACGCAATTAACTCTATTATCAAAAAAACAAAAAGTGTTTTGTTTGAAATTATAGTTGTTGACAACAATTCCCAAGATGGAAGCGTGAGCGCCTTAAAAAAATTAGTGGAATCAAACAAAAATATAACCTTGGTTCTTAACAGAGAAAATGTTGGTTTTGGGCAAGCAAATAATCAGGGGATTAAAAAGGCGAAGGGAAAATATCTATTATTACTCAATTCAGATACATTAATTATGGACAATGTAATAGGGGAGATGGTTGGGTGGATGGATAAAAATTCAAAGGTTGGAATAGCAAGCTGCAGTTTGAAAAACAAAGATGGGAGTATTCAGGCAACCGGCGGATATTTTCCGACACTGCCTAAGGTTTTTGTCTGGATGACATTTTTGGATGACTTGCCGGGAATTTCAACATTGCTCAAATCCTTTCATCCCATGCATAACCTTTCGCCTTTTGGATCAAATTCCAATTTTTATAAAAAAGAACACTCAATGGATTGGATTACCGGAGCCTTCTTTATGATGAGAAAAGAGGTGGCTCGGAGAGTTGGATATTTTGATAAAGCTTATTTTATGTACATGGAGGAAGTTGATTACTGTTTCAGAGCAAAGCGTCTTGACTGGAAAGTTATGTATTTACCAAAGTGGAGCATAATTCACTTTGGAGGAGCAAGTTCTGTAAAAGAATTTTCACTTATTAACGAGGTTAAGGGTTTAAAAATTTTTTATAATAAACATATGGCTTCCTGGCAGTTCCCCATCCTGAGATTTCTTTTAAAAGTTGGAGCCCTGATCCGTATTCCGATTTTCGGAAAAACATATGCAAAAATATTTGTCTTGGCTTAGAACGCCTTACTGGCTAAATAATTTTCCGAAATATTTATTGGCGGCAGTTTTGATTATTGTTTGCCTTTACCCGAAATTTCCTTTTATACGCATTTCCGGAACGTATGTTTCTATAAGAGCCGAAGATTTTGTTATTTTGATTTTGGGGATTTTCACCCTGATTAAAATCTTTAAGAACTTCAGAAGTTTTTTGGAAGATAAGATAATTATTGCTTTCTTGCTTTTTTTTGGTGTCGGTCTCGTCTCTTTAGTGTCCGGTATTTTCATAAGTCATACAGTAACTCCGTCGATAGCCTTATTACACTTTCTTAGACGCATTGAGTACGCCGTTCCGCTTTTTGCGCTTCTGGCTTTAAACAATAAGGATGCAAGAAATAATTTAGATTATTATATAAAGATTTTGATGATAGTTACTGTTGTTATATTTCTTTATGGGTTTGGACAAAGATTTTACAATTTTCCCGTAGTTGATACGCAAAATAGTGAATATTCAAAAGGGATAGCATTAAGATGGACGCCTGGCGCGCATATTAACTCGACATTTGCGGGACATTATGACCTGGCATCATACATTGTCTTGGTTTTACCGATCTTCACGACACTTTTTTTCCTGACAGATAAAATGAAATTGAAGTTTTGGCTACTCGGAACAATCGGTCCCGGTCTTTGGCTTTTGGGAGCATCACTTTCCAGAGTTTCACTTGCCTCGTGGGTCTTGGCCTCATGTATCTCACTAATATTGGTTAAAAAATATAAAGCAACTTTTGCAATTTTTACCGCGGCCGTACTTATTGTTTTGGCCTTTCCAAGTTTTTTGGGAAGATATCAGCAGCTACTAAAGATTGTCGATACTTCATTTTTTAAGATAGAGGTGATGGCGGCCTCTTCGGATGTTTCGCCGATTACCCTGGTGTCGGAGGATAGATCGACCTCAATCAGATTGTATGTTGAGTGGCCAAGGGCAATTATGGCTTTTTATAAAAATCCCGCGCTCGGAACAGGGTATTCTTCAATCGGTTTGGCGACAGATAATGACTATTTGAGGATTTTGGGAGAGATTGGCCTTTTGGGTTTTGCGACCTTTAGCTTAATATTTTGCCGAATAGGTAAGGTTTTCTGGAAGTTTATTAAAAATAGGAAAGATTTTGACACTTTAGAAACGTCTTATATAGCGGGAATAATTGGCGCAGTGGTTGGCACTTTTTTAACGGCAATTTTCATAGACGTTTTTGAGGCGTCTAAATTTGCAACCATCTACTGGTTATTGATAGGGTATGCTGTTATCTTAGTTAGGAATGAAGCCCCCCAACCTAACGGTCGGGGTATCTTCTCCCAAGCTTCGTCAGGAGCGGAATCCCTCCGAAGCGAGGCCTCTTCGCTTACCCACAGAGGCTTTAAGCCCGGGGTATTCGCGAAGGGGGATAAAACAATATGAACCGTAAATTTGAGTTATTTTTGTTACTCTTGATTCTAGTTGGAGGTTTTGCTGTAAGGTTGTATAAAATAGATAACCCCATTGCGGACTGGCATTCTTGGAGACAGGCAGATACCGCTTCTGTGTCAAAAACTTATTTGGAAAAAGGGGTAAACCTTCTCTACCCGCGCTACCATGATATAAGCAGTATCCAAACCGGAATTTTTAACCCCGAAGGCTACCGGTTTGTAGAGTTTCCTGTTTATAATGCAATTAATGCGGTTCTCGCGGGAACGTTTGACAATTTTTCTATCGAGGTTTGGGCAAGACTAATTACCATATCTTCTGCACTGGTTACCGGTTTATTTCTTTATCTTATCGGGAAAAAATATTTAGGTTCTTGGGGGGGCATCCTTTCGGCATTCTTCTATTTATTTATTCCTTATAATATTTATTTTACCCGTGTGATTTTGCCCGATCCCTTTGGGGCAATGTGTGCAGTAATCGGGCTTTATGGTTTTACAAAGTTCATAGACACAGAGAAATACTTCTACCTTTATCTTTCCGGAATAGTTATGGCCTTGGCACTATTGATAAAGCCGTTTTATGGTTTTTATTTAGTTCCACTGATTTATTTAACTGACCAAAAATTCGGTTTAAAAAAGATACTAATCAATAACAAACTTCTGACAAAGTTTGTTGCCTATGCCCTAGTTATGTTAGTGCCCCTTCTTCTTTGGAGATATTGGGAAGGACGCCACCCTGAAGGTATCCCATTTTTTAAATGGGCTTTTAATGGAGATGAAATCCGTTTCCGTCCAGCATTTTGGCGCTGGATATTTGAGGAAAGGCTGGAGAGGCTTATCCTAGGAGGCTGGGGTCTTATACTGTTTATTTTTGGAGTTCTTAGACCTAAAGAGAAAAATTTATCCCCCTTCGCGAAACACCGGGAGCGTGAGCTCGCGGATTGTAGCGAAGAGTTTTTCGCTTCGGAGCGATTCCGCTCCCGACGAAGCGCAGGGAGAAGATACCCCGACCGTGAGGTCGTGGGAGCTTCATTTATCAAATATTTTATATTCGCGATGCTTTTATACGTGACAATTGTGGCAACGGCAAATGTACGGCATGACTATTATCAGATCGTGACTATGCCCGCGATTGCTCTGGTTCTTGCGTCAGGTACAGTTTATTTGTGGCAGAATAATGTGTTTAACAGGATTGCAGCTCGAATTTTGGTTATATTTTCAATACCAATGATGATAATGACAGGTTGGCTTCTGATTAGAGACAATTACAATGTTAACCATCCGGAGATTGTTGAAGCAGGCAGGGAGGTTGACAGAATTACACCCAAAGATGCTTTGGTAATAGCGCCTTACGATGGAGATACTGCTTTTTTATACCAAACCGGCAGATGGGGATGGCCGGCGATTGACAATTCGATAGACAATATAATCAGTGAAGGTGCAAGTTATTATGTTTCCGTTAAATTGGGAGATAAAGATACAAAAATGATTGAAGCCAGATTTAAAACCGTTGAAAAAACGGATAAATTTATAATCATCAATCTCAGAGAGCCTTTAATAAAAAAATGAAGATTTTAACGATCAGATCGCAAAATTTTAGTTAAAATTACTTATTATGAAAATTTTGATGCTCACTCCCTATTTACCGTTTCCCCTCATGTCCGGAGGTCAGACTAGATCATATAACTTAATAAAAAACCTTTCAAAAAAACATGAGATTACTCTTTTTTCGTTAATTAAGGACAACGCTGAAAGAAAGAATATCCCGAAACTACTGAAATTCTGTAAGGATGTTAGAGTTTTTAATCGACCCCCAAAACCCTGGACCCTAAAAAATATTCTTAGGACCGGCTTTAGTAGCTACCCTTTTTTAGTTGTCAGAAATCTGGCCACAAAACAAAGTGGAGCAATAGAGGAGGAACTCTCATCCAATAAATATGATCTTATTCATGCGGAAACCTTCTACGTAATGCCTCACATTCCCATAACAAATACTCCCCCCATACTTTTGGTTGAACAAACTATTGAGTATCTGGTCTATAAACACTACGTTACTGAAACGGCCTCAAAACTGTTAGTGCCACTCCTTTCAATAGACGTAATGAAATTGAAGTTTTGGGAAACATACTACTGGAAACGTGCTAAAAAAGTGGTTGCCATGTCGGACTCAGATAGGGTTCAGATGGAAATTCTTTCTCCGGGGTTATCCATCGATATAGTTCCAAATGGAATTGACATAGATTATTTTGCCGGCAAAAAAAGGGAAATCCCCACTCCGCCAAGAGTTCTTTATGTAGGGAATTTTACCTGGCTCCAAAATATTGAAGCAGTTGAGCTCTTGATAAATAAAGTCTGGCCAGAAATAAAAAAGCAGGTTCCCAACGCAAAACTCTGGATTGTCGGGATGCACATGACTGACTATATAAGAAACTTGAAGAGTGATGATATTGACGTTTCGGAAGGAATGCCGGATATAAGGGATGCTTATAGGAAATCAACGGTATTGGTTACCCCCATAAGAGGTCCGGGAGGAACCAGGTTAAAGATTTTGGAAGCAATGGCTTCTTCCCTGCCTGTAGTTACCACCACGGTTGGGGCGGAGGGGCTTGGGGTAAAAAATGGCAAGGAGGCATTGGTTGAAGATAATCTGGAGGACCTTGTTGCCTCAACGGTGAAAATATTGAAAAATCCCAAGCGTGCACAAGAACTGGGGTTGTCTGGCTGGAATTTTGTTAAGAAAAATTACACCTGGGAAATAAGTGCCCAGAAATTAAGTAGAATCTATGAAGAAATCGTTCGTGAAAAATGAAGTCCCCCAACCTAACGGTCGGGGTATCTTCTCCCAAGCTTCGTCGGGAGCGAAATCCCTCGCGCCGCCGGCAAAGCCTCTGGCGACGCACGGCCGAAGCGAAACATCTTCGCTTACCCACGGGTTTACGCCCGGGGTATTCGCGAAGGGGGATAATCCTGAACTATCAATAATAATCCTTAATTATAATACCAAGGATTTACTTGAAAATTGTCTTAAATCGATAAAGGCAAATACACAAAAATTGTCTTACGAGGTGATCGTGTCTGATAACACGTCAAGTGATGGAAGT
>Ga0209210_1000284_pt1 | contig 56120 bp, 55 predicted proteins | sample RifGroA1_FD_183991 | JGI IMG/M metagenome (GOLD analysis project Ga0209210, IMG submission 183991) | Contaminated groundwater microbial communities from Rifle, Colorado, USA - Rifle Groundwater A1 (SPAdes) (version 2) | ecosystem: Environmental > Aquatic > Deep subsurface > Groundwater >...
AGAGAAATTAGGGACGAAATAGTAAAATAAGCAAGTTACGGTGGGTGTAGCTTAATGGTTAAAGCGCTTCCCTGTGGAGGAAGAGACTGCCGGTTCGAGTCCGGTCACCTACCCTGATAGGACTCGAACAATTACATCGATGTTCGAACTCACTTATCATTTACAAACTTAATTAGTAAATTTGAACCGATGTCCCGATAGAAAATGAAATAATGTTTTATTGGTGGTTTAAAGAAGATAAGGAAATTTAATTAAGTGCCTCTACTGGTACCCTTCCAACAAATATTCCACTATCTGTAATCCACTCTTCACTATCTGAAAAAAGCAGCTCAGGATAATTTGGTTTTAGTACTTTCCCTAGTCTCAACTTAAAAGAAACATTACCTGCTGCTAAGTTTAATGTGGCTTTATCCACTTCATTGATAAAACGTGCCTTGATTCCTGCATCAGCTAGTTTCTCGTAAGTGGTTTCACCTATTACTTCTGGTCCTGGTCCGTATGTTTTTCCTAAAACCTTATCAGGTGTAAAAGCTAGAAAAACCGGATCTCCATCTGATAACTTCATACCAAGACGGTCAGTTACTTCTGATGTTTGAAGAATGGCAAGGCCATAGGTTAAATCGCCTGCCCAATCAAGAGCATACCTGTTAATTGAAAGTGTTTCTATTACTGAACTCACTCCTTGAGGTAAATGTACTGCATTTACCTTCTGTTGTAATCTATCGTCAAATCCTCTCCTCCAATACAAATGTTCGTATTCAGTATATCCTCCAAAACCATATCGTTGCCCTTCCGCGCGCAATACAGCTCTTGTTTGCTGTTCTACTCCGTCAGGAATAACCACTCTTTTCCCAAACTCACTTGCTCTTAAGTCTAGTGAAGTGTTCATATAGTCAATGTTTGCTGATAAGTAATTCCTATTTCTGTAGTATCTTCTTCCTCCTCCATCTTCAAAATTGATAACTTCTATTCCACGCTCTTCGTCTGATGCTTGAGGTAATAAAGAAGAATCAAAAAGAAGAATCAAATTGAAGTTGACCTCTTGTAGCTCGATCAATAACACTTTCACCTTTTTTAGTAGGTTTGGTATCTGCAAAATAATCACTTAAAGATCATCTCTCTGCAAACATATGGCTGGTATTATCTCATAGTAATACTATTAAAGTCAAAAAAGTGGGGGAAATTTATAGTTTAATATTCTTCCCTTAAAAAATATCAGTATCACACATAATTTAAATTACGAGATAATTAAGGGAAAATAAGTCTGTGGGGTTAAGCTGTATCCAAGTTCGAACATCCACTGGCAAGTGACCCATAGTATCATATATTATAGGTTGACTATTAAAATAGACTTGATATAATTGTCATCATGACAGCAGAAGGCAGACGCGGAGTTGGAGAATATGATAATCTGAACGAGTCAAATCCAATTGAACTAAAAAGTGGGTTAGTAATAAAAGATTTGGATGCACTTGCTAGTAGTATAATAGAAGCAAATTACGGAACTCATAGAATCCTATCAGCCCTTATTCGAGCAAGACAAAAATCAAAAAAGTTTATAGATGTTCAACCAGATAAACTACTAGAAGGACTTAAGGAACTGTTAAATAGTGGACTTCATTAATCAACTCATCGAAATAGAAATAATTTCTTAACTAATATGAATTTGGACTCAATCGAGTTTGAATAGTGTGTTGAAGTCCTAACTATCAGTTTATTATGAAAATAAGAATCTTTCATAAATCTCTAATTCCAGTATTGTTGAGTTAATAATTTGGGTTCTAACTTCGTTTGCTCTCCTACCCTTCGACAACCTCAGGGTTTTAAACCCTTTAATTATAATGAGCTGGTATATTTATATTCTTCTTTGCGATAATAAAACTTACTATATTGGTTTAACATCCAATGTAGAAAAGCGATTATTTTCTCATAAATCAGGAAGAAATATAGCTACTAAAAGATATTCAGAAATAATTCTTATTTATCAGGAAAATTATTTGACTCGAAAAGATGCAGAAGCAAGGGCGAGGCAACTCAAAGGATGGTCAAGAGCAAAGAAGGAATCATTAATAGATCTAAACAAGAATTTATTAAAAAGTTTAAGCAAAACCCGGAGCTTGTTGAAGAGTGAACGGAAATAAATAGTGAGCCTGTCGAACTATCCGGTCACCTACCCTAACAGGACTCGAACAAAATATACGAAGTTCGAACCCTAATTTACTACTCAGAATCTTATTTGATGAAGTGTGAACAATTTGCTTTAGATTCTCTCAGTGTTGACTTCCAAGTTTCCATATTCATTATTGATTCAGAAGTTACTATCGCCGGTAAAATCTCATTTCTTGATTTTTTCATACCGTTACAGACTGTGCCTGTTTTTTTGTTTTTAATGTTTATAGGACAGTCTCCACAATTTTCATCTACCCCTTCTGCTAATATTAAAAAGGGTGAGATATTAACTGTATGTATTACACCGTTACCCCGCGAACGGTTAAATTTCTGCGCATCGCTATTGTAAATTTCTAACCAATTTCGAGTTGTTAATTTGCTCCAATTAGCTTCTAATGCCTCTCCACTCCCAACTTGCAGGTTTACGCCTAATGAAAACGGATTTTCTACCATAATAAGATAGAAATATATCACTACTATAGGAAATCAACAAGATTTTTATTAATAAAATGAAGTGAAAGATTATCGCCGTCACTCAAAGAATTCATCAAAAGAAAATTGTGCTTCTTCAATTCTCCTGTCAAAGTCATCCATCACCTCTTTTACAGTGATTCCTTTGCTATAATCTTCGTTTTTCCAAGATTCGGGTAGTTTTGAATTTCCTGCTAAATAATGACTTGTAATACCATATCTTTCAATCTTTCCCACTGTTAAATCTCTTGAGCGAAAAGGTTTCTCTAGTACTCCAAATAGACCTGTATGTTTTCCACTTGATATCGCTTTCTGTAAATCACGATTACCTTTGTATATTTTGGCATGGTTTCTCTTTCCGGTAGTCCAGGCACTGTTTTCATCATTTTGGTGCGGCAGGTGCCCTGCTTCGTGAAAGCCAATATACATCCATTTCTGATCCATAAGAAGAAAACCTAATCCCATAAATAAAGTGTATGTATCTTCTCCACCCATTGCACTCAATTCATCTTTACCTACCGCCCACCTATGAACAGTTGGTTTTACCCTCAAATCAGTTCCTTCTGGGCAACCGAATAATTGTTCTAATGTTACAGGTTTGCTTTTTGGAGATAAAACAAAATTATCATCTTTTCTTATTGCCTTTCCAAATCTCCCTTTATATCCAAATACACCAGCTTCTGGACCACGTCCTTCTGTAATCGGATCTAACTGCAACATAGTTCCTTCGTCATCATAACGACCACACCAAACAATTTTTATTGATTTTGCGTGAGTGGAAGGACCCTTTTCTATTGAAGAAGTCTCTATGTGCAATTCTGCACCACCATTTCTTTTATGTAATGATTCAACACGGGATAACATTCTTTGAAGTTCATTGGATTCCCTTTCAGCTTTACTTCTATCACTGTCAAAAACTTGTTCTGGAGACCTTTTTATCTCAACTGTTTCTCTTCTTAATTCAGGTCCTCTTTCAAACATTCCTTCTCCCATAGGCTTATTATATATCAAATTGAGAGATAATTAAGTGAAACCAACCCTGTCGGGTTAAGCTCAATCCAATTTCGAACGTCAGCTGGCAAGCAACCCCAATTTTTCTAGTCTTAGGATATATATTTAAATATCACACCCCAATAACGGCGTTGAAGCTGTGTTATTATGAATTAGTGATAAATAAACAGAAAATTATCCTTGCTTCAGGTTCAAAAAGCAGACAAACTTTGTTAAGCGCACTTGGATATTCATTTGAGGTTGTTATCAGTGATTTTAACGAAGGGAAAATTAAAGAATCTGATCCTAGCAAACGAGCAGCGATTCTAGCTTCAAGTAAAGGTATAACAGTGGCAAAAAACTACAATGGGATTATTATAGCTGGTGATACGTATAGCGTTTGTGAAAATAAAGTACTGGAGAAACCTAAGAGCACAAAGGAAGCTAAAGAAATGTTAAGTCAACTTTCTGGAAATAGAGCAATTGGATATACAGGTTTTTATTATATCGATAAACAAAATGGAGTGGAAGTATCTGAAACTGTAGAGACAGAAGTGACCTTTAGAAATATTTACAAAGAGGAAATTAATGAATATGTTGAAACTTTTCCAGTCACAACATGGGCAGCAGCAATCGCACCTTCTGAAGTTTATGTACTGGGACTAATCAAAAGTATAAAGGGGTCATTAACAGGATGGGCATATGGATTACCGTCCGAGCTTTTCGTCCCACTACTTGCACAGTCAGAACATTATCCCAAGCCTTAGAAAATTGTTATTTGATAGTATAGTAAGTATTTCAATAACTCCTTAACTTTGTTTTCCTGAGCATAATAGGTTTGAACATCAATTGGCAAGCGGCCCCATGACGGAGTTTAAACCTTTGATATAATATCTTCATGTACAGTGATTATAACAGCGTTCAAGAAAACCCCACCCTTCAGGGTGGGGATGAATTGAACTCTGAAAATGTGCAAACAGAGTTAAGCTTTGCTTATATGTGATCCTCCTTGGGGAAACCCCGCCTTTTAAGGCGGGGAGGATGTCATTTTCGGCCAACAAGTGAAAATTTGCAAAAATAAATATTATGAAAATAAACAAGAATCAAGGAAATATGTCGGTAATCCATTTTAACGCTAAACTATTTAGAATCGGCTCATGGACCCTTATTCTGCTGCCGAACAGCGCAAGCGCGAAGCTTCCATCGCGAGGCATGACAATGGTTAAGGGAACCATCAACGGTTTCCGCTTTCAGGCAGTACTTGAACCGGATGGCAAGGGAAGCCATTGGTTTAAGGTCGACAAGAGTATGCGCGAAGCCGCTGGATCAAACGCGGGTGACACGGTAACACTGGCGATTGAGTTGGTTAAAGAATGGCCGGAACCCGAGGTGCCGGCGGATTTGAAAACCGCTCTTGCGGCCTCCCCGCAGGCACATGCCCTATGGACAAAGATCACGCCAGGCGCGCGCTGGGATTGGATCCGTTGGATACGTTCAACGAAAAACGCTGAAACGCGTAAGCGCCGTATTGAGGTAACTCTCTCAAAGTTCAAGGATGGAAAGCGAAGACCATGCTGTTTCAACCGTACTCTATGTACCGAGCCCTATGTATCGAATAATGGGGTACTCCTCGAGCCGACGTAAACGACGGCAACAAAGCAAAAGTAATTCTTTTACAAAGTCGTTTGTCTCATTTGAAGTTGCCAATAGTTCTATCGGATTCACTAAGTTATTTGAACCTAATATAGGATATAATACTCAAGATATGTTAATTGATAGAGCTGAAATTACCTTATGCGGCGGGCACGGCGGAGCCGGAATGCCGAAAAAGCCAAAAGGAGCTGATGGAGGAAACGGAGGAAATGGCGGTGATGTTTATCTAAGGGGATCTTCCAATTTGAATCTTTTGAACCAGTTTGGGCCAGTAGACTTTTTTTCTGCCGGTAATGGGGCAATGGGAGCGCGCAATAATAAAACCGGCAAGGGTGGAGACGATATTGAAATACTTCTGCCGGTCGGAACCTCGATTATTGATAGAAAAACAGGCGAGCTAGTGTTTGAAATAAATAAAATTGACGACCGTTTTCTCATCTGCACAGGTGGCCGTGGCGGACATGGCGGAATAACAGCAGATAAAGGTTTGGCGGGGGAAAGAAAGAATCTCATTCTTTCGCTTCGCCTTATTGCCGATTTTGGTTTGATTGGCCTTCCCAATGCCGGTAAAAGCAGTTTACTAAATGAAATCACAAACGCCAATGTCAAAGTTGCGAACTACCCTTTTACAACTCTTGAGCCTAATTTGGGAGTATACGAGGGTAAGTGTTTGGCTGATATTCCGGGGCTGATTGAAGGAGCATCAGTTGGTCGCGGACTCGGAATAGAATTTTTGAAACATATTGAAAAAGTCGGGGTCCTTTTGCATTGTATATCAAGTGAATCCGAAGACGTAAAAAAGGATTACGCGTTGGTCAGGCATGAACTTTCGGAATTTAAACCTGAGCTTAGCGAGAAACAGGAGATAATTATTTTGACCAAAACGGATCTTTTGGAAGATAAGGCAGTTGAAATGTTAACAAAGACGTTAAAGAAAGTTTGCAAAAAGGTCATCCCCGTTTCTATTCACAACCACGAGAGCTTAGAGCAATTGAAGAAGGTGCTAAGAAAATAATTTGGGTAGTTTGGTTCATAAACTTTAATTGATGATTAATCGATTATCTTTATTTTCCTACTCGTATCTTTGAAATCTGCGAGTTCGTCTAAACCCCAAAATTCTCCATCATCAACTCCAATTGTCATTGTAACTTTTCCATCAGTCGACATTTCTGATTCATGTCCTGGATAGAAAATCGCATAATCGCCAACAGACTGCGCAATAATCTTGTTTTTTGGAAAATCTTTAATTTTTATACCAAGAGGATTGGGCTCCATATCTTTATTACAAGAAACGACAACTTCTATAGCTGGTAAATTATTTAAACGAGCGTATTCGTCATACGCATTTACTGTATCAACTACAGGTTGACCATTTGCAAACTTCCAAATTTCTCCATCTCTATATCCATGTGCAAAAATAATCGGAACGTCGACCAATAACATGTTTTGGTGTTTTTTATCGTTCACCCACAAATTGTGTGCCATAAAAACATGAGGTTTGTCAGGAATGGCAATCTTTAAATCAGAAGATTTCTTATCTTGTACGGGAACGCCAAGCGAAATCCATAAATTTTTATCTGGGTCAAGCAATACATCTGTTTTTTCTGCACTTTCTTTAAATCTACTTAAGTGTGAAGGAAGGTCTTCCTCTTTTATCTCAATAATGTTGTCCATAGATATATTTTATATTAAAAAGCACTTGGTTGTATGAGAAGAAGTTCTTGAATATTTTCATTCGGATTATTAACTTCCCACGCCTTGATATCCATTTATATTTTAGCTATTTTAATGTGAAGCCGGCATCAACATAAATAACCTGACCTGTCATGGCATCGTTTTTCGCGAGGAAGATAAATGCATCTGCGACTTCATCTTCCGTAACCCACCTTTTTAAATAAGTTTGTTCGATAAAAGAATCAAGCTGTTCTTTAGTTAACTTATCATAATTTCTTGTCTTAACGAATCCAGGTGCGACTGCATTTACTTGAATATTTGGTGAAACCATTTTTGCTAACGTCTTACTAAAGCTGTTAACTCCAGCTTTTGAAGCTGCATAGACAACAGACCTGCCACCATGTTCGGCTCCTCTAATTGAACTGGTGTTAATAATTTTTCCAAAACCTTGTTTCTGCATAAATTTAATCGCCTCTTTGGAGCACATCATCGGACCAATTAAATCAGTGTTAACTAAATCAATGATATCTTCGTACGAAGCTTCTAAATATGGAACTTTGTCGTTAGGTATTGCTGCATTATTAATAAGAATATGCAACGTACCAAACTTTTTCTCCACCTTCTTAAATAATTTTATTACTTCAGCCGGCTTTGAAACATCAGCTTGAACCAGAAGTACCTCTCTACCTAACTTGTTTATTTCCTTAACCGTCTCTTCTCCACCCAATATATTATTTTTGTAATTGACCACGATCTTACAACCTTCTTTGGCAAATCTAATTGCAGTTGTTTTTCCTATACCGCTTGAAGAACCCGTAATTACAACAACTTTACCTTTCAAATTCATAAGTCAATTTTAATTCACGGGTCTGTAGGATGCAATCTGTGACGTAAATTGTATTAAAAGTGGTTAGTTAATTCTACCCAACCGGATGGATGCATACCAAATTCTTTTTGATACCACTTAAACGATCTAAGTTTTGGATTTCCCAATAGCCTTACTCCGACTAAACCTTTTTGTTTAGCGTTTTCGGCTGCTTTTTCCCACAATATTTTTCCTATTCCCCTTCCCCGTTTATCTTTCGCTACCGCAATGGTGTCAATAAATAATTCCGTACCAAGTTCATAGGTCACCGGAAGAGCAACTATTACTCCCACTGTTTTTCCACCTTCAGTGGCTTTGTAGCTATATTTCGTATTAAACACTTCCAGTTCATGTTTTCTGGCTGTATCTAAAGTCCATGGTTCTCCTAATCCTTGCTTACCAAATGCTTCTAAAGTAAGCTCTGCGGATTTTTCTAAATCTGATTGACTCATCGGTTCAATTTTTATTTCCATAATTGCAATTCTAAAGAAGTTCTAATATTTTAGGTATTTTTTTAGTCCCCTCTTTTTTTCCGAAGTGTCCCCCGCCTTTAATCAAAATAAACTTTGCATTTAATCTTTTGCTCGTGTCTTCTGCCGCGATTGCTGTATAGTACGGGTCGTTGTCTGAATGAATCACGGCAATGTTTTTGACATGGTTTTTAATTTTCGAATGATTTATTTTTGTTTTCCAAAATAGCCTGTGCCCTTCGCATAAGTCATCATAATCCCAAACAGACACCAAAATCATTTGTTTGTATTGAAATTTTTCACCCAGACGCATCGCCAATAAATTACCGAGACTATGCCCAATTATAAGCGTATTATTATCAATTATATTTAAAGACTCGATGTATTTAAGAATCTTTCTCATGGCGGGTACGTTTTTACGCATTTCCGGGATATCAGGGAAAAATGTTGTATAGCCCTTTTTCTCAAGTTCCTTTTTGAGCCAGGGGTACCAATTGTCAGTGATTTTAGAATACCAACTCTGTAAAAATATAATCTTTTTCATTGCAATGGTATTTTAGTTCACGAAATAGCAGGAAGCAATCAATGAACAATGCGCCCTTGTTCTACTAGAATTGTCAATCAGACCTTTTGTTGCAATTTCTCCAATACTAGGTGCGAGTTTCTTTTAATGATATCTCAACCCGTTTGTCTGTATTGGCATTTGGATCATTTATCCAAATGCGGGTTGGAGTGAGTTGGTAAAAGATGTAAATTCCTTCATTAAGAAATTTCTTTAGACCAACGGTAAAGTCGTTTGAAATGTCTCCATATGGGTATTTTCTTTCAAAATAAGTCTTTGTAATTTCAGGAATTTTTTCTTCGTGTAGTCTCTTTGCCTTTGCTTCGATTTGCAACCCGACACCAATACTAAAACCTTGGGTAGAATCAAAAATTGTGAAGGCCACATCTTCTGACTTTTCGATATGTTTTGAGTGGCCTGAACTTGGAAGTGAAACAAAGTAAAAATTGAAATTGCTATCAAATGTGTAGGCAAGAATACACGACCAAGGCTTCCCGCCTCCATTAATTGTGTTTAGCGTTAAATACTGATTATTTAGCACAATTTCCTTAGCCAACTTGTTTAAGTCTTTCATGCGTAAATCAATTATACATTTAAAAAGTATGCCTTTGTAGTGATGTGTTAAATTAGAAAGCCGGATGTTAAAATAAGCATAATATGGTTGATAAAGACTTTCTTCTACTTGCGCTTGAACAAGCAAAAAAATCCGTTCAAAATGGTGGCTTCCCTGCCGGAGCAGTTATAGTTAAGGACGGAAAGGTTGTTGCGGAAGGAGTAAGTCTTGGATCTAAACTACATGACCCAACAGAGCATGCAGAGACCTCTGCAATTAGAAAGGCGTGTAAAACAATTGGTTCTACCCATTTAGACGGCGCAGTTTTATATGAATCTCTTGAGTGCTGCAACATGTGCTTCTCTGTTGCCAACTGGGCTGGAATATCAAAAATTGTATATGCTTGCAGAAAAACACCGGAAATGGTTAAGAAATTTTATTATGAAGGTCTAACAAATAATAAAACTCTAAATGATAAAAATAATAAAAAGATTGAAACTCTTTTTATTCCCGACTTTGAAAAAGAGTGTCTTTTTCTGTTAAGACAATGGGAAAAGCAGAAAAGTTAAAACGTAAATTAGTAACCACACATTCGCTTTTTATCGCGAATCTAATTTGACTTCCCTATCGCAATCATAAATACTAAGTAAGCTAAATTACTATGAAGTTTTTAATTAAGGTTCTTGGGCAAATATATCTTTTACCATATACGCTGTTGAAATCGCTAGTTTCGTTGTTTCGAAAAAGCAAAAATCCATTAAAGGTTCCTGAAGTTGGACAAGAGAGCAGTTCAAGACTGAAATATTATCTATCGTTTGCTTTTTGGGTGTTAACGGGATATTTCTTATTTAGATCGTACATTGTTTCTAACAGGCTTGTTTATGCCTGTCCTTTAAACTACAGCCAACCGTGCCGCAATGCCGAAGCCGTATATAAATCTTATTGTGATAAAAGCAATAATAATTGTTTTCGTGATTACGAAAAAATTACTTTATCAAACAATAGGGTTGTACAGTTTAGTTATTGTGACCAAAAGGCCATTGCTGTTCACTATTGCTATACTGAAACCGGTGACGTCTGGCGAATTGAGTACTACGGAAGAAATATATTAAAGTAGCTATTGCTAAAGGTTATACTTATTTTTTTACCAATCTTCAACTAGTAGACTGCTTTACAATTATTTTTAAATTACTACAGCTAAATTTCAGATTTAGTGATTATACTTTTTTTAGAATTAAGGAGGTGAAAGAAAATGGGTTATTACCACTGGTCGCCAATGATGCATAATGGCTTTGGATTTTTTGGAACACTTGCTGTAGTGGCATTTTGGGTGCTTTTATTTGTACTGGTTTTGGCATTATTTAAACGCGGTGGACATTCTGAAAATGGTTCATCGAGTAAAGCTTTGGATATTCTCAAAGAGCGTTACGCAAAAGGAGAACTTAGTAAAAAAGAGTTTGACGAGATGAAAAAAGAGATCTCTTAATATTGTATTATCTGACTTGGAGTGAGCAAACAAGAATTCGTAAGACTTCTGTTTTAAATTGTGTATTGAAGCAAAATAATAAGGAAAATAAGATGGAAAAAAGTCTTTAAAAGGTCGGGGATTTTTTTTCTTAACTCGCTTGCCAAAACAAGGTTCATCGTGTTATTCTTCGCTTTCGTTGCCAAAGCGCAAACATTGAAACGACCCAAATCCGTTCTTGTGGTTCACTCCAGCTTCCATCTACACCCTCGATAAAATAACGATATTTGCCATTTTCGCCAGTGCGCTTAATTTTAGTTTTTCTGTTTCCTCTCTCAATTGCTGAAACATTTTGCGCGCCTCTGACAAATCTTCTTCGTAGAGCTTGTGAGGCACGCTCATAACCTGCTTCATTTTCCATAAGCTCTTTCGTCACCTGGTCTAACTCGTCGCAATGTGTCATGTCGAGTGAGGTAATATAGTTATGCGTTTTGGGGAATGAACCGTTCATACTAATTTCTGAAAACATTATACCATATCGGATGAAAGAGAAAGATTGCGGGAGAATCTTCTAACAAATATCTTTGAAAATCAAGATATGTTTTTTTCCTGTCCTCTCTATCCATTTCGACCCTTCCCTCCTCCAGCAGTTTATCAATTCGAAGATTTTTATATTTTGTGATATTTGTTTGCGTTTGTGTTGAGTGCCACAGTGAATACTGGTCTGGATCCTTGGGAATATCAAAAACGGTGATAAACGCCTGGTAATCCGAAGGGATGACCGATGACACTAATACGTTTGAATTGATACCTAAATCCCGCCACATCTTTGAAACATTTTCAGCCGTGTCGATCAGGTTTGGTGACGAAATAAGTTTGATGACATAGTCGTTCGGAAGCTTATCTTGAATGTCTTTTAAGAGCGACCTGGCTTTTTCAAGATCGAAATCGTAACTTTTCACCTGTGGATTATAAAAATATGATTCCGGGTTTATTGGGGATAGCGCCCTTGATTCGAAAACACTTTTGTCGATTGAATAGTTTAGAGCAAGCCTGAAGTTTTTATCTGCCAAGAATGTGTCACCAGTATTAAAAAAAATGACGACTACCTGATTATTTTTTACATTCTTTTCCACTTTTGTGTCGTCCCACTTTTCAAACGGAATCGGTGAGCTTAGATTTTTAGCAATGCTTACTTCACCCATCTTGAACGCAAACTTCAGTTGTTCTTCCGTTGGATAAAATTTGATATTTTGCGTTTCGCTTCCTTCGGAAAGGGTTATCTTTTGAATGTAGCCACCCTTAAGAGATAAGTTTTTTACTTTCCATTCGCCGGTTCCTAATAAACCTTTTTTAAAAATAGGTTTTTCCAAAAGTACAATAAAAGGAATGTAGGGTTCGTTTAGATTAAAGATAATTGCGTTACCGGACTTTTCGATAGCCACGTCTTGAAAATTATAGTTAGTGTCGTTTACGGAAAATTTCTTACGATCTTGCCAATAGACATTGTCCTTAAGACGAAAGACCCAACGTTTCCCGTTATCTTCAATTGACCAGCTTTCCGCCAGATCTCCATAAATTTCACCTGACGCTTCGCTTTTGACAAGACCGCGACTGATGAGTGATGAAATTTCATACGGCAACTCGTCGATGGTATATCTTCCGGTGTAACCGATATTAGCTGTCGTTTTCAAATGGATCGAGGGAAGTTTTTTTATTAAAAAAATTGAAAGCGCGCATCCCATGATTATTCCAAAAATTATTACACCGCGGAACTTTATGATAAATGCCAGAACTAGTTTTAAAAAAAATCTCATTAAATTATTGAGCCTTGTTTAACTAAATGTTGTATTGATTAGCGAAAGGATGACAAAGAAAGCGGTCAGAAAGAAAGTGAGCCGAAAGATCAGCTTTTCAAGACCGCGTCTTGTGAAAGAAGAAGAGGTTCCCCACACTCTTCCGAAGCCGGTTCCTTTATTTTGGATAAGAATGAAAAATATCAAGACGAGCGAAAGTACTACTTGGACAATTAATAAGATATTTTGCATTTCTATATTATATCAAATTGCATTCATTTGATAAGCCAATAAATAAAAGATGAAATGATTGAGAACAAAAAAGAGAAAGCTACATATGCTAAGAAGCCTTCAAAATTAAGTACAGGAATATCAATCCACTTTGATGAAAAACCTGAAAAGTGAAAATAGCTAATTTTAAAAGCAGGGATAAGTAGTGATGTAATGTAAATCACAAAGGATGATGCAACCCAACGAAAGAGGCCGAATGTAATTAGGTTGATTGGCAGAAGTAGAATGTTGATGACTGGTTTTGCAAAAAGTGATACACAAGTGATGGCGATTCCTGCCAAAATCAGTGTTGTAAATCCATTGCCAAAAGAAATTCCGGAAGCAACTGCCGAAACCAGATACAAGCAAAAAGTGTCGATTACAAGGTGACGTAATATCCGACGCATAAGCTCATTCTACAATATTTAAAAGATTTTTAGAAACTAGCATGTGGTGATAACGTTGTGCAAAACGATGGGCTTCGTCACGGAGATATTCGACGATGAAAAGTGCTCCCTCGTCGGGTTTGGTTTGTATGAAACCGCTGGAGGTGGGGATAAGCAAACGTTCAAAGCGTTTTGCGATCCCGACAACGGGAATGTTGTATTGACCGACCGCTTTTTTGAAGACGTTTACTTGTCCTTTGCCACCATCGACGATGATTAAATCAGGTATTCCCCAATCGTAGAAATGGTTGGTGCGTCTTTTAATTATTTCGTTTAGAGAATCAACATCTGAATTTTTGGACACGCGGAGACGGAAATGTCGGTACTTAGATCTGTCTGGTTTTCCCTGGTGAAACACGACCATCGATCCGGCAGCGTTAGTACCTTGCAGGTGTGCGATGTCGTAACATTCAATTTTTTCAACAGAAGTTACTGGCATGAATCTGTTTAAAAAAGTTTTTAAGCTGTTTAATCGGCTTTTGGTAACTTTATCTGAATAATATGGGTCCTGTATGTATGTTTCAGGAATGATTCGCGGCGAGGTTATTTCCTTAAGGATCGTGACTCGATTCTTAAATATTTGTGCCTTTTCATAATCCTGATTTTGCGATGACGTCTTCATTTGCTGAAGTAAAATCCCCTCCAGCTTCTTAAAGTGCCCTGCAAAAAATAACCTAATGTTTGAGAGGTTCTTTTTATATTGCCTGATCAGCTGTGTATGTTTATCGGCATTTTCTTCCAAAACTATTTGCGAAGGACAGGGATTACATAATCCCATCTGCGAATAGAGGCAGTTTTTATTTGACGGTTTATGGTTTGCGTAGGGAACAATTCTTCTGATAGATTTTAACAGCCACTTTAAATTCCCAGAATTAGTGAATGGTCCCCAAACGGATTTTGCTTTTGCATCAATTTGTTTTTTTCTCGAAAGTGTTAGATAGGGTAGATCTGCGTTTGTTAGGTACACATAAATTGGACTTTTATCGTCTTTGAGGGATATATTATAAACGGGTTTGTATTTAGAAATTAGTTTGGCCTCCAGTAGAATTGACTCGACTTCACTTTCGACTTTGATGAAGGAAAAGCAGTCAACAGATTTCACGAGCCGGTCAGTTTTTCCGTAGAGGTTTTTGTTAAAGTACGATTTGACGCGTTCTCTTAATGATTTTGCCTTTCCGATATAAATTATTTTCTTCTCAAAGTTGAGAAACAGGTAAATTCCCGGAAGCAGGGGAAGATGCTTGAGATTGGCTTTTCTAAATTTGTAATAGTTGTCGATTTTATCCAGAAGTTTAATCATATTTTTTTGATTTGGGAATTCTAACCCTAATTAATAGAAACACAATTACCGAAGCGATGATTAAAAAGACAATGATTAACTGTGAATACATGTCTGTCAGTTTTGTACCCTCGATTTCTTTTCTTGCTCCATTGATGACTACAGCATATTTGTCGGGAGTGTCTCGTCCGAGAAGTGAAAATTTGGAGTAAACCGATCTGTTGATTGTTGAAAAAGGCGGAATGATTTGCACATTGTCTTGTGCATATATTTTGTTATCAGAAATGTAATCGATTCTTTTATCATAAAGGGCAAATGGGTTTTCATTTTTTAATGTGATATTCATTTGCCTTGTTAGGACAAAGAATATTTCTGTTTTGTATTCGACCTTGATCGGTTTTTCTATAATGTTTTCAATGTTGCCGACATTGACCGAAATGTCTTTGCTATTGCGATTGTCGGTAAAAGACCCTGGGGGATATGGTAGGCTGTCACTTTGCCCATGGATTGCGAAAGCAAAATGTCGGAGATCAAATTTATTGAAATAATCAGACTTTGAGGTTGCTCCCCAAGTTGGATCGATTGATATCCACAATTTTTTATCATTATCCCAATACTCGACCCAAGAGTGAAGTACGTCGTTGAAAAAGCTGATTGATTTTACCGACGGATTATCACTTTGCGAGTAGCCGATCACTTCGCGGGAGGGAATTCCTGATGCGCGCAGAAGCGCAATCGTCAGATCGGTAAATTCTCTGCAGGTTACGGCATCTGTTGTTGTAACCGCCTCGACTGCACCAAGACGATCTTTGGCTGTCAAGCTGAAATCGTATTTGAGATTTCCAACAACAAAATTATATACTTTCTCAGGTGTTTGTAGGCTTTTGGAAAGCTCTTGGATTCTATTATCGGAAACTTGCCAATAATTTGTTTCTTTGATATTGCTGTATAAATTCATAACGCCAGGAGATAAATATTTTCGCGGGTAAGAAAATATCTGTACAAATCCGCCGACGTTAACTTTTACTTCCGAATTTGCAGGGATTTCGTATTGTGCAATCCAATTTCCATCCTCATCGACGCTTATGTTTTTAGGTTTCGGCTCAAGATTTTTATAAAAAATGCGTTGGTATGACGTGTCGGGAGGAAGCGCTACTACCTCGCGCTTACTGGCTGCCGAAGTATTTTTCAAATTGTAATTGATTGAGTAATCGAAAACCTGGTATTGCCCAAATGCGGCAACAATTCTTGATTCGGAAACGGCGTTTTTGTCAAATTCATAAACAACACTGTCACCCTCATGCGATTTTCTGATATAGGAAGGTGAAAAATATGCCTCAGCCCCAAAATCTTCTGGAACGCTAATTTTTGTTAGTATCTCGCTGTAACTTGCGACATCTTCAATTTTTGGAATAGAAATTTCCCAGACGTCTCCGGTTTTTTCGGCGATGTTGTCGATCGTATAGTTAATTTGGAAATCTCTACGTTTACCGTTACCCAAAACTTTATCGCCAAAGTTGATTTTAATGGTCGTTTCGTTTTCTCTTTTTGAGATATTGTGTGGAATAGCTCTGCCGTTTTCTGATACGTCAAGATTTTTTATATCGACGTTTTGGATTTTGTATTCAAAAGATGGCAGGTATTTTTCCGTTGTTTTGTTTTTAACACTAATTTTCTCGGTGACGGAAACAATTCCAGCTCTATCGAAAAGATAGTTGTTATCAAGTTTGACGTCAAAATTTGCGTCAGCGGAGGTAAAGCTGAAAAAAAGGAAAATGAAAATTATCTGGAAAAGTAGATATCTCAAGACCTTCATAAATTGTTGTAATAAATTTTATATTTGACGCTTCTACTTTGATAATATCAGATGGGTTGACGAAAGGCTTACTTAAGATATTGACCAGTGTAGGATTTTTTGTTGTTTTTTAACATTTCGGGAGTACCTTGAGCAACAATCTCGCCACCGCGTTCCCCGCCGTCTGGGCCTAAATCAATGATCCAGTCTGCGAATTTTATAACGTCAAGATTGTGTTCAATAACAAAAACGCTGTTTCCGCGCATTACAAGTAACCTAAGAACCGCCAATAACTTCTCAACGTCGGAAAAATGAAGTCCCGTTGTTGGCTCGTCTAAAATATAGGTGGTTTTTCCGGTGTCTTTTTTGCCAAGTTCAAATGCCAGTTTTACGCGTTGTGATTCTCCGCCAGACAGGGTAACAGCGCTTTGGCCCAACTCGATATAGCCCAATCCAACTGAAGAGAGCGTCTCGAGTTTTTTTAGAATTTTAGCGTTGTTGTGGAAAAAGTCTACTGCTTCATCCACACTCATGCAAAGAATCTCGTAAATGTTTTTTCCACGGAAGTTAACATCTAATGTCTGTGCATTATAACGCTTCCCCTGACAAACTTCGCATTTCACCCAAATATCACTCATAAACTGCATTTCGATTTTGATCTGGCCCTGCCCTTCGCACGCCTCGCACCTTCCGTCTTTGACATTAAAGGAAAATCTGCCTTTCTTATAACCGTTTACTTTTGCGTCGCGCGTTGAAGCAAAGACATCCCTGATTTCATCAAAAACTTTGGTATATGTTGCCGGGTTGCTTCTTGGTGTCTTTCCGATTGGGCTTTGGTCAATCAAAATCACCCTATCGATATTTTCCCAACCATCGCAGCCTTTATAAATATTTTGCATGTTTCTATTTTCGCTACGGATGTGGTTTAAAAGCGCCGGATAAAGACTTTCGACCAAAAGTGTTGATTTGCCGCTTCCGGATACGCCTGTGATTACGACAAATTTGTTTAGCGGGAAGGTAACGTCAATATTTTTCAAATTATATAAATGGCAACCGTAGAGGGTAATGTTTCTTCTGGTGTTTAATAGCTCAGGAGTATAGGCGGCAGTTGTTTGAATTTTTTTCTCGCCGGAGAGATACCTTCCCGTAATTGACCCTTTATCTTTGCAGATTTCATCGAAGTTTCCCCTTGCAATGATTTCTCCACCGAGCTTACCGGCTCCCGGACCAAAGTCAAAAATATAATCTGAGTTCTTCATCATCTTTGCGTCGTGTTCGACGACAATTACGGAGTTCCCCAAGTCACGCAATTTTTTTAGGGTATCGATGAGCATCTGATTATCTTTCTGGTGCAAGCCAATTGTCGGCTCGTCCAAAACATATAAAACCCCTGTTAAGCCTGACCCGATTTGACTTGCAAGTCGAATTCTTTGCGCTTCACCGCCGGACAATGTACCCGCCGGGCGTGATAGTGTGAGATAGTTTAACCCCACCGAAATCAGAAACTCCATTCTTTTTTCAATTTCATTTAAAATTAATTTGGAAATTTCCTTTTCCTTTTGCGTTAATGACGAATGTGCTTTTGAAAGCTCTTTTGCAATAAGATACGATTTTTCAATTGTCAAATCTGTAAACTGCGATATTGAAAGACCGTCAACGGAAACAGAAAGCGATTCCTTGTTTAACCGTGCGCCGCCGCAGTCGGGGCAAGTGATATTGACCATGTACTTTTCAATTTCCGACCGTACCCAGTCCGACTCAGTTTCGCGGTGTCTTTTTTCCAACTCGGGGATAACACCGTCAAATTTTTCGTAAATGAAGGTGTCCTTTCCAAATCTGTTAGTCCCGGAGACTCGATATTCGCGATTACCGCTTCCGTTTAAGATAATCCCGATCTGACCTTTATCCAGAATTTTTAAATCCGCGCGATAGTCGATCTTGTTCTCGGAACACATTTGCAAAAATAAACGTGAATACCAAGTATCGCTCTCAAACATATTGGAAAAAGGTAGGATTCCCCCTTCGATAATACTCAAGTCATAGGAGAAAATTTTATCAGGATCGATTTTCGAAATAATTCCGATACCAAAACAGCGCTTACAAGCCCCCTGCGGTGCGTTAAAAGAAAATGACCGCGGTTCAATTTCTGGTATCTGGATGTTATCTTTTGGACACGAAAAACGTTCAGAAAAAATATGATCGCTGAAGTTTTTTGGAAATCGGGGGATTTCAAACGATTGGTCTAAAACTTCCGAGAGAATTACCAACCCATCGGAAAGTTTTAATGCTTGATCAATTGAGTCGGAAAGGCGCGATTTTAAGTTCGTTAAATATACTCTGTCGCCGAGCGATTTTTTTTCGACCGAGACACGGTCGATGACAGCAGAAATCGTATGTTTATTTGTTTTGATAAGAAAAAAATCCTCATCCGTGTCTTTGACAACGCCGTCTACCCGCACTTGCCGATAGCCTTTCGAGCGTAAGTTGTCGAAAAGATTGGAAAACTCACCTTTTTTGTCGAGAACCACCGGCGAGAGAATAAGAAACTTGAGGATCTTTTTATTTGCAACAAGCTTTGAGAGTAAATTCAGTGCTGACTCGACAATCTCATCAAGCGATTGTTTTTTGATTTCGGTTTTGCAGATCGGACAATGTGGATGACCGACCCTAGCGTACAAAAGCCGCAAATAATCGTAGATTTCCGTCACGGTTCCTACCGTCGAGCGCGGGTTCCTCGATGTCGTTTTCTGGTCAATTGAAATTGCTGGAGAAAGGCCTTCAATTAATTCAACGTCGGGCTTTTCCAAAACCCCCAGAAATTGTCTGGCGTAAGTTGAAAGGCTTTCGACGTACCGTCTTTGACCCTCGGCGTAAATTGTATCGAAGGCCATTGAACTTTTTCCACTACCTGAAACGCCGGTAAAGACCACGAGTTTGTTTTTGGGAATGTCCATGTCAACATTCTTTAAATTGTGCTGTTGTGCACCTCTAACTTTTATAAATTGTGTATCCATATCAATTTGATTAACAGGAAATTTATAATTATCTTCCACGCAAAACACCTGCCGAAAAACCGGTAGCTGAGGTATTTTAGCATACAAGGCTGAACGTCAGTAGCGTAAGCACAAAAGTTTCCCAAAAGCAACTTGCGTTAACTTATCTCTAAAAATTTAATCTTATCTCTGATTTGTGCTGCAAATTCAAAATTAAGATCCTCTGCAGCAATTTTCATCTCTTTTTTAAGTTTGTTAACAAGCTTCTTTTTATCAAGCGGTGTTAACGAATCAAAACTTGCCTCATCTAAATCACGAAGTTTCGAAGCACTTATTTCAAGAAACTTCTCAATTTGTGAATCGTCAGTTTTGGTGATGATTTTTTCTCTGATAGGTTTTTTAATTGACCTTGGCGTAATATGGTGTTTTTTATTATAAGTTACCTGAAGCGCTCTTCGTCTTGACACTTCATTGAGGGATTTTTCGATTGACTTGGTAATCTTATCGGCATATAAAATGACTCTTCCTTTGACGTGTCTGGCCGCCCTCCCCATTGTCTGCACAAGTGAAACATCGCTGCGTAAAAAGCCTTCCTTGTCCGCATCAAGTATTGCCACAAGTGCTACTTCAGGAAGATCCAGCCCTTCCCGCAACAAATTCACACCAATGATGCAGTCATATTTTCCAAGCCTTAAGTCGTCGAGGATGTCGGTTCGTTCAAGGGTGTCAACATCCGAGTGCAAATAGTGAACAGCCAGACCCTTCTCCTTCAGGTACTCGGTTAAATCCTCTGCCGTTTTTTTGGTGAGTGTTGTGACTAAAGTTCTGCGTTTTGCTTTTGATTCCTTAACTATTTCTTGCATAACATCAGACACTTGATTTGTTGTGGGTTTAATTTCGACCAGTGGGTCGGGAATGCCGGTTGGGCGAATCAGTTGTTCGACAATCCCATTTGATGCGCCGCCGTGTTTGTTTGAAGCTTGGATTGCTTGCGTTATTTCCCACTCTGCAGGGGTGGCGCTTGTGGCGATAAAATTAGGAATTCGTCTTACAAATTCTTCAAATTTTAACGGCCTGTTATCAAGTGCAGAAGGCAGTCTAAATCCATAGTCTATAAGTGTTTTTTTTCTAGACAGGTCGCCGTGATACATTCCCCTGATTTGAGGGAAAGTCATATGTGATTCGTCGACGACCAATAGCCATTTCTTGCCATAAGGAATATTAAAATAGTCAATTAAACTGTAGGGAGGGTCACCCTCGTTTCTTCCATCAAAGTAGCGTGAGTAATTTTCAATCCCCTTAACATATCCCAACTCTTTAATCATTCCTAAATCGTATGAGACTTTTTGCTTAAGACGATGAGCTTCGAGGATTTTTCCAGAAGACTCAAGTATTTTAACGCGGGCACGCATATCTTTTTCGATTGTTGTTAAAATATTTCCGTTTCCTGCCCTGTCGGTTACGTAGTGTTTTGCCGGGAAAAGTGTGAAATTATGATTAGGGCTGTTATTATTAACCTTTGTTCCATCAATTGGGTTAATGATTTCAATTTCTGATATGTAATCATTTTCGATATTAATTCTTACGGCTTCATCTTGGTAAGACGGGTAGACGTCAACGACATTGCCCCTAACTCGAAAAGTGCCGCGGTGGAATCCATAGTCGCCTCTTTCGTATTGAAGAGAAACCAATCGGTCTAAGATTTGTTGGCGCGCCACTTTCATTCCTTTTGTAAATTCGAAAATAGTTTTACGGTATTCAACTGGGGAGCCCAAATTGTAAATGCAGGAAACCGAGGCAATAACGATTGTGTCAGGCCTGGTTAACAAGTTGGTTGTTGTCGAAAGCCGTAGCTTATCGATCAGGTCGTTAATATCGGAATCTTTTTCGATATAAGTGTCAGTTGAGGGAATGTAAGCTTCCGGCTGATAATAATCATAATAAGAGACAAAATACGAAACGGCGTTACCCGGGAAAAAATCTCTGAATTCTTGGTAAAGCTGGCCGGCTAGAGTTTTGTTGTGTGAAATAATCAACGTCGGCACCTGAAGCTTTTCAATGACGTTGGCAACAGTAAAAGTTTTACCGGAGCCGGTAACGCCAAGTAAAACTTGGTAATCGCGTCCGCTTTTGATTCCATCACAGAGTTTTGCTATTGCCCGCTTCTGATCGTCGATGGGTTTGTATGTTGAGTGTAGTTTAAAATTGTTCATGAACTTTTAGTATATACTCCTCTTACTTGAGTTTGAACTATTCGTAAGAGATTATATATTCAAACACTCTCGCTTACTGTCGCAATCTAGAGTTTATCGACTATAGCATAAATTCCCCTTGACAACTTCGGGTTATATTAGTATACCTATATAAGATAAGTTTCATTCAATTTTATTTGTATGGCGCTAATTATTTATAAACGGCAAAGACAAATCCTCGATTACATCAAGCAATACATTCAAATGTCTGGTTCTGCTCCGACACTGAAAGAAATTGCCAACTCGCTGGGTGTTTCCTCGCTTGCAACCGTCCACGAACATTTGCTTACCTTGGAAGCCAAAGGTTTGATCAAGCGTAAAACCGGTAAAACAAGAGCGATCAAACTTGTTGAGGAAAACACCTCCACTGCCGCTGAGGGAGTTGAAGTCCCAATTCTTGGCTATATTGCTGCAGGTGCACCCATCGAACCCTACACTGATCCGTCGGCGTCGATGTCGATTCCCCCATCCATGGCTTCTACGCAAAGGCGAACTTACCTCCTGCAAGTCAAAGGCGAGTCAATGATCGAGGAACAGATAAGAGATGGTGATTATGTCGTGATTGAACAAGTGGAAACTGCAAATAACGGTGATATTGTTGTCGCACTTTTAGACAACGGAATGGCGACACTCAAGCGCTTTTTCAAAGAAACAACCAGAATCCGTTTGGAGCCGGCCAATTCAAAGATGAGCCCGATTTTTGTGAGAAACGTTCGAATACAAGGTAAAGTTGTTGGCTTGATCCGGAAGTATCTAAGAAACTAAGATTTTTTCCCCGTTTTTGACTTTATTACTTCAATTGAGATTGGAATGATAGAAATCAAAATGATGACGAGTATTGTGGCTTCAAAATTATTTTTAATAAAGGGAATATTTCCAAAAAAGTATCCAAGAGAAAGAAACAGACCCACCCAAAGAAAAGCGCCGATGATGTTAAAAAAAACAAATCTTTTATAGTTCATGATACCAACCCCGGCGACAAAAGGAGCAAACGTTCTGATAATCGGGATGAAGCGGGCCAAAATGATCGTTTTTCCGCCGTGTTTTTCGTAAAATAAGCGCGTGCGAAGGAGGTGTTCCTTTTTGATAAAGCGGGAATCTCTTTCGAAGATCTTTGGTCCAATCTTCTTACCGATAAAATAATTAACGGTATCGCCGGCTACAGCTGCAAGGAATAAATTTAGAAAAAGCGGAAGGAGCGTGAAGTAACCGAGTGCAGAAAAGGTTCCGGCTGCAAAAATAATCGAGTCGCCGGGTAAAAAGGGCGTGATAACAAACCCGGTTTCCACAAAGATAATAAGAAATAGAAAAACATGCGTCAGTACACCGTATTGATCAATGATAGTGAGGAGATATTTATCAAGGTGAAAAATAAAATCAAAAACAAATTTCAGGTTCATAGATTACGCTGAAGTCAATTCGCTTTCAATTCCAAGAAGACGGTTGTATTTTGCAACCCTCTCGCCTCTTGCTGGAGCACCGAATTTAACATAATCTGAACCTACGCCGACGGCAAAATCTGCAATGAACCAGTCGTTTGTTTCACCAGATCTATGGGAGACGATAATTTTCCAATTTGCCGACCTTGCCAACTTAATGACGTTTATTGTTTCGCAAACAGTTCCAATTTGATTGGGTTTGACAAGTATCGTGTCACAAGCTTTCTCCTTAATTGCTCTTTGCACGCGTTCGGGACTGGTTGATAGAAGATCGTCTCCAACAATCAAAACCTGTCCGGCGAATTCGTTGTAAACCTTTTGCCAACTGTCCCATGCTTCTTCATAAAAACAATCTTCAATCAAAGCAAGGTGATAAAGCGAGTTGATATTTTTATAATATTCCATAAGCTCAACGTCCTTTAGTGATGATGATTTGTCCCTGATGGTATAAGAACCGTTTTTGTAAAAATATGAAGCGGCAACATCAAGTCCCAAGAATACGTCAATACCTAACTGATAGGGACTTTCTTGAATTGATTCAACAAGAATCTCTAAAGCGTCTGCATTGGTAAAGAGATTAGGAGCATACCCACCTTCAAAGCCGACTGAATGAATTGCGCCACGGCGTTTGAGATTGACTCCAATTGTTGTGTATATTTCTGCGCCGATTCGAAGGCCATCGTGGAAATTTTTTGAGGTTGCGGGAATAACATGGAATTCCTGGAAATCGAGATTCCCAGCTCCGTGAAGTCCGCCATTGATCATATTAAAAAGTGGCGTTGGAACTTTCATACTGGCGTTTATCCCCAGTGTTTTTGCTAATTGGTTGACATATTTATAAAGCGGTGTCGAAGATGACATTGCTGCCGCTTTGATACAGGCGATTGATACTGCAAGAATAGCGTTTGCACCGTATTTAGATTTGTTTTTTGTGCCGTCGAGGGAAATTAGTTTTTTATCAATTGAGACCTGATCTTCAACAACATCACCAACAAAAGCAGGGCCAAGTTTGCTGTTGATGTTATCAACAGCTTTTAAAACACCCTTTCCATGAAATCTTTTGGGGTCGTTGTCGCGCAGTTCTAAAGCCTCCGAGGAACCGGTTGAAGTTCCGGATGGCACTGATGATACTGAAATGTAGCCATTCTCGGTTTGACAAAAAGCTTCAACGGTTGGAATTCCTCGAGAGTCTAAAATTTCTCTCGCCCAGATTTTAGCGATTTTTGTCATATTATTTTATTCTATCACGAACTAGCTCCTGTTCTGCAAGTTTTATTACTCCTCTGACTCTATCAACCGCGTCGGGATTGACAGACATACTTGTTACTCCGTAACGTACGAGTTTTCTTGCAAAATCATCGTAAGTTGATGGAGCTTGGCCACAGATCGAAGAAGTCACGCCGGCCTTGTTACAGTGTCGAATAACACGGCGTAGTGCCCACATAACAGCGGGAGAGCGCTCGTTAAATTCATTTGCAACTTCGGCGTTATCGCGATCGGTTCCTGTAATCAGCATTGTTAAATCGTTGGATCCGATTGAAACTCCGTCAATGCCGATTTTTATAAATTCGTCAATCAAAATTACATTAATCGGAATTTCAACCATCATCCAAAATTTGAATGTAGGATCTTCAAAAAGTCCTTCAGTGGCGACCAATCTTCGCACGCGTTTAAGTTCTTCTGGAGAGCGTACAAAGGGTATCATCATCCAGAGATTTTTATGTTTTTTCCTGACGTTTTTAATTGCTTGTAATTCTAAATTAAAAACTTCGGGATGTGAGATATATCGGTATGCACCTCGGAATCCAAGCATCGGATTGGCTTCGTTAGGTTCCCATTTATCACCACCGGGGAGACTTCGATATTCGTTTGTTTTGAAATCTGTCGCACGGTAGACAACAGGACGGGGGTCAAACGCCTTTGTAAACTCCTCGAGGCCGGCTTCAAGCTTTTCGATAAAGACATCCTGCTTCTTTTGTTGAATTGCTTCCTTCGGGTGTATTCCAATGTTGGCAACCATAAACTCAGCGCGGAGAAGTCCAACGCCGTTGACATTCATTTTTGAAACTTCCTTTGCGCGTTCGGGTTCTGCGAGGTTCACATACAACTTTGTTGCCGTCTTAGTCTTGATATTAACAAGAGGTTCAGCTTTTTTAAGTGTGGAAGATGTTTTTACCTTACCACCAAGAAAAACTAAACCTTTACTCCCATCGACCGTGAGAATTTGGTTTTCTTTTAGGATTTTGGTCGCATTCTTAGTGCCGACAACACATGGAATTCCCAACTCTCTTGATACAATTGCCGCATGCGATGTAAGTCCACCTTCGTCAGTAACAATAGCAACTGCCTTTTTCATTGCAGGAACATAGTCGGGTGAAGTCATTTTAGCAACAAGGATATCGCCGGATTTAATCTTGACAATTTCTTTAGGACTCTTGAGAATTTTGACAGTTCCCGTTCCAATGCCTGGGCTTGCGGAAGCACCGGATAATATCGGAGTATCGAGTTGGTTTTCATCTTTGACTCCAGAAGAAGCCTTCGCCTTTTGTTTCTGGACGTCTTCAATTGTAGTAACCGGTCGGGTCTGAACAATATAGAGCTTTCCTTTTTCTAATGCCCATTCTGAATCTTGTGGAAAATAGTAATGTTTCTGAAGCGCATCCGAAATTTTTGCTAGTTTAATGATATCCTCATCTTTAATTTTTTGTAGGTCAATAAGTTTTTTCGGTACTTCGGTTTCTATATTCTCGCCTTTCTTTCGACTTAGCATTACTTTTTGGTCAGAAACTTCTTTAGAAAGAATTGCAAATGTTTCTTTCTGGACGAGGTATGTATCAGGCACAACCGAACCCTGGACGATCATTTCGCCGAGTCCCCAAACCGCTTCAATCACAATTTTGTCTTTCTCATTGGTAACAGGATTTATCGAAAACATCACACCCGATACTTCCGACTCGACCATTTTCTGAACAATAACAGAGATCTTTACCTTACCGGTGGGAATTTTGTTTTGATGTCTATAGAAAATTGCCCGTGGAGTAAAAAGCGATGCCCAGCACTCACGCACGGCTGTGATCAGATTGTTCTGCCCTTTGACATTTAAGAATGTTGCCTGCTGACCGGCAAATGACATTCCGGGCAAGTCTTCCGCTGTTGCAGAAGAGCGGACGGCAACAAGTGCTTGTGAAAAAGGACCCGACAGTTTTTTATAAAATTTAACAATATCTACAGCAACTTCATGCGGAATCTCGCCTTGTAAAATGGTTTTTTGTATTTTTTTGGAAACACTGTCGAGCTCATCCGAAACGTCGACATTTACGTTTTTAATATCATCATTTATTTTGGAAAACAGATCATTTTCCTTTAAAAATTCATCATACGAAAGTGTTGTTACTGCAAATCCATTTGGAACCGGGAAGCCTGCGTTAATCATCTCACCAAGGTTTGCTCCTTTGCCTCCGACAAGTGAAATATCGTCTTTGTTGATGTCTTTTAAGAAGAGATTGTAATTCTGGGCAGAATTAGTCATTAATTTATAATCGTAGAGGCAAAATTACGTTTGGTCAACAATTAAAAACACTCTAAATATTGCCAAGTTTTTCCTTAAAATAATCAACCCATGGAATAGGAGCGGGATTAATTCCATTAAGCATGGTGAGATAGAAATTTAAAAACGCCCCAAACTGGATGAGCTCAAAAACTTGAGAAAATTTGTCGTCTGAATTTACTTTGTAGGAAACGCTAGGAATATTATTTTGGCCGACAACGTCGGTGGTAATCTCAAATCTTTGTCGAACGCGCGATGAATACAATTCGGAATTAATAAAGAAAAATAAAATGTTTTTATTGTTTGTCGCCGGGTGTTTGAGCCCTTCCATCAGGTGATGGTTAAGCTCGGGTATTGCAAAATCAAAAGAAAGATTCTTCGCGTTTTCGTTTTGCTGGTTATTGACAACATGCGTGGCACCGACCAAGTGTTCGGAAGAAACGTACAAAATTATTTTCCCCTTCATCGAGTTTGCAATTTTTAATGAATCGGGGGTTTCATCTTTATCAATATCATTAACATCAAAAATCTTTTTCATAATACTGACTGATTTATCAACATCTTCTTTTTTAATCTCCAAAAGCCCCGCCTTCATTGCGAAGACCAGCTGACCTATGATTGAGTAGCCGATGGCCATTCTGGGTTGATTTGAGGGGTTGTAAGTGGGTACTATCTGGTAGTACGGTAAATTATTTTCTTTTGCTTTCTCGATTAGTTTTCCGCCGGAACCAATGACTAATATTTTAGCTTTCCGTTCCAACGCCTCATTAATATTTTGTACAGTTTCTTCTGTATTCCCTGAATAACTTGAAATAAAGACGAGTGATTTCTCATTTACAAATAGCGGAAGGTGGTAATCATTTACCCGAGTTAATGGTTTTGAAAGTTTAGAAAAGTAAAGAGACTCAATAACCCTTGCGCCTAAACCTGACCCGCCCATTCCGCACATGACAACATTCTCAACGTTTTTATAATCATGCGGAATTTTTACCTGATTAGCCTCATTCCAGGCATGAAGACACTGATCCGGAAGTGCAAGAACCGAGGCATAAACATTTTGTTTGTCAAGCTTTTTAATTTTATCTAATAATTGTAATTGATTCATAAAATCAAATTAATCAAATGCATCAGTATTAACTCCATATGTCCAATCGACTTCACGATGACTTTTCAACATGACTTTTAATTTTGATTTAAGTTGATTGTATTGATCTTCCGTTTTTCCCTCGAATTTGATTGTCACATACGGGCCGTTTTGACTTGCTCTTATTATCACCATTTCGGTATCAGTATCAGCACGAACGCCGTCAATTTCTATAAACTTTGCATCCTTAAACATGTCTTTAAGTTCCTTCCCAAAAATATCTTTTACAAAATCAAATTTTATATTATCTGCTAAACCTAGTTTTATCTCTGGACTTGAATAATATTTCGGTAATTCAGATATAACTTGCTTTAAGCTTTTTCGGACTCTTTTCAAATAATTCAACAACCTTAAACTAGCAAAAGCACAATCATCATGCCCATAAAAATTATCCATAAAGAAAAAATGCCCCGATAATTCACCACCAAACAAAGCTCTTTCTTCCTTAACCTTTGCTTTGATAAAAGAATGTCCGGTTAACCAAATGACTGGAACACCTCCTCGTTCTTTTATTACATCGGTAACTTGTTTTGAACATAATGTATTAAAGACGATTTTGGCTTTGGGTTGGAAATCTAAAAGATCTGAAGCAAAAATTGAAACCAAAACATCATTCCAAATCATATTACCTTCATTGTCTACAATCCCTATTCTGTCACCGTCAGGGTCGTAACAAAAACCTATATCAGCTTTGTTTTTTACAACCCCATCGGCCAACCTTTGAAGATACTCCCGCTCGGTAGGATCCGGTGTTCCTAATGGAAAATTACCGTCAAGCTCAGTATTTTGTTCAATAACTTCACAACCAGCCTCTCTTAAAATATCAGGCATAAATTTTCCGGGGGTGCAATTACCGCCATCAACGACAACTCTAAAACTTAGTTTATCCGGCATTTTTTTAAATAAATCATTTTTGTAATGCGAAAATATTTCTTCTTCTCTATATTCACCTTTTTCGTTTGGAGTAGTAAATTTACCTTTTTTTGCTATTTCTCTTAGTTCAACAATCTCTTCTGTTATCATTGTGTCTGAAAAACCTACAGCAAGTTTGAACCCGTTATATTCTTTGGGGTTATGAGAAGCGCTTACATTTACCCCACCCTTTGATTGGAAATAATATTGTCCGAAATACATAAAATAAACCAGACCCAAACCTAAATCAATTACATTAATACCGGAATCCAAAAGACCATCAATTATCGCCCTCTTAATATTTGGAGTTGTAATACGGTTATCGCCAGAAATTACACATTCATTAATTCTTCTTCGCGACAAAAAGGTTGAGTAAGCACGACCGATCGTATATGCACCAGCCTCGTTTAATTCATCTGGATATTTTCCTCTTATGTCATAACCCCTGAAGATATTATCTGTAAAATGAGGATCTGTATATTCCGGCATATCAGTCCTTCATTCTAACTTTGTTGCGATAAATAAATCAAGCTCGTCTTTGAGGTTCGAATCACTTGTTTTTATCTTTAAATCAATTTCAGCTAGGGCGTCGATCGTTTTTCCAATTCCATTTTTTCCAAATTTCTCGGCATGCTCTTTTAGCTTTGCCATTCTCCAAGGCGGATATGACAGTAGTTGTTTTTTGACTACTAGGAAAATATCTCTTAGTTGTCCTACAAGAATTGAAAAAACTAACTCAATTGGGTCACTTTTGACTGTTACGTCAAGTAAGGTCAGACACGCTTTTGCGTTTCCCGGATAAAAACTGTCGATAAATTTCCACAAAAACTTCGAAAGTTTGTACTCTTCATCCTTTTTAACGCTTTTGAGCTTTTTAATAAATGTTTTTGGTATCTGGCTTTTATGGTAGATAATAAGTTCGATATCAAGATCACTTTGGTTGATAAATTTTACGGCTTCTGCATTGATTTGGGTATAGTTGTCGATAACAACCATTCTTTTCTGCATAAAAAGATTTTCTGACCGCAGGATGCTGATTGTGTTTTGATCCTTCGCATCAATTTTTACAATGTCCCAAAACTTTTTTTTACCCCATTGGATATATTCTTGGAGGCGCTCGTAGGAACGCAGGGTATTGTCTCCATGAATTAGATAAATATTCATAAATTCGCCTCTATAGTTTTTTTAAATTTAATTTTACAGACTGAACAAGCCTGTCTACTTTTTTACTAAAGCTTCTTTTTCCGTGTCTGATATGTGGCAGCAAACTCCCTGAAAAGTTATTCGGGATATGAGCAAGTTCGTGTAAGAGTACTTCATCCTTTTTATCATTAGGTAAACCATCGAATTTTTCCGAAAGAACTTCGATAACGTAAGATGGCTTTAAATTTAGAGATAACTGCCAAACTTTTGATAGACCCCAAATCCTCGCATAGGCTCTTGATTTTGAATTGTACGAGCGCATGCAACTGATTTTTTCGGGTGCAAATGGAAGGTGTGATAAGCGGATTAAATGAGCGATCCGTGTTTGGATATCTTTTGCTTTTTCCCAAACCACCGCACTGGAGGATTTCCTTCGTTTTTTTCTTTTTTTAGTAGAGTTCTTAAACCCTATAAACTTCAGCGCCTTCTTTAACTTCATTCTCGACTTTTAATCCTATCACATTTCCTTTTATCGCTGGATCAATGTTTTTGTGTTCAACCTGCATCGAATCGATTATTTGTTCGAATAAATCTTCACCGCCTCTGACAAATTTAATTTTATCTCCAACTTTTAAGTCAGATTCCACAGAAATTATGGCAACTTTAATTTTTTCGTAGTAGTGCGTTACAATGCCAACTTTCACTCCATCCATTTTAATCACCCCCCTCAAATTCTTGGCTATATTTTATTGAAAATGCTTACCTTATTTTCTTGCAAAATTGATTATACTAGAACAGAGTTACTTCTCCAATTGTGACCGCGTGACATAGAGCTATTGCTAAGGCATCAGCAGCATCGTCGAAGTGCGTTTTTTGTCCTTTTTTGCTTTTAATTTTCGGTCCTAAGATTTTTCTGACAGCTTTTTGCATCATTTTTTTATCGGACCTTCCGCTTCCGGAGATCTGTTTTTTTATTGTACCTGGAGCATATTCAAACAATTGTTTGTTGAAACGATAGGCACAAAGCATCATAACTCCCTGTGCCTGACCAACAGAAATTGCTGTTTTGGCATTAGTTGCAAAAAATATTTTCTCCATCGAGATCGCATCGGGTTTGTAATTACTAACCAGCTTCGAGAGTGTTTTATAAATTTCAGAAAGACGTCTTCCTTGGTGATGGTTTTTATCAGTTTGGATTATTCCGAAATTAATTACAGAAAAATTTTTTTCGTTGATCTCAATTAAGCCAAAACCTGTTGTAGCTGTTCCAGGATCAAGGCCAAGGATAATCATTTTTTCGAATTAGACTTTTGTGAATGTAAAAAGCTGAAGGAAATACTCCTTTTCGAAAAAATAAAGATATAAAGAAGCTCGGGAATTCCAAAGAGATTGATGATAAGAATTGCAACGAACCAATATTTATTGGAATTTTTTGCGGCCTTCCAAAGAGCAAAACCTTTTAAGGTAAGCGTATACAAAGAGTAAATAACCAAAAGTATCGGGTTGTTTTGTATTGCAAGTGCAAAGTCGTTTAAAAAACTCATGATTATTATAAATATTTTTCAATTAGAGATTTACCGCGCACCTCTGCGATCCAGCTGGCGTAAGCTTCCTGGATTTTGCTTTGGTAGAGTTCAGAACGAATTTGATCTTTCAATTGATCAAATGTTTGTGTGGCCGGATAAGCAGTTTTGTTTTGATCGTAATAGTCTTTGACATCGCTATCACTAACAGTGATTTGTTCTTTGAGTATACCCTCAAGTTTTTTTTGAATCTGAATATTTTCAACTAACTGGGCTTTAGTGACGCCTTGGTAGGTTAAGACGTCCTCAAGTGTTGAACCTTGAGATTCAATCGAGGAGCGGATTTTACCAAGCTCATTTTGGACATCCGCCTCTGATATTTTAATTCCGCGTTTGTCCGCTTCTTGAGAAATCAACTTTTTTGTAATCAGATCGTTAAGTACTGTTTCGCCGCTACTCTTTTGAAGCTCCTTGTAAAACTCGATTCTAGAAATTGGTTGACCGTTGACCCTCGCGATAAAGATTCTTTTATTCATGTACCAGATTAAAGGAACTATAAGAAGTAAGAGCGTTGAAAAAACGAGAATTATAAGACTTTTTCCGCTGAAAAATCTATCGAAGCCTTTTTTTGCGGTTTTGCTAACTGTTTTTGTTGCTGACACTTTTTTTGTAACCATATGTTTGTAAATTTTGTAAATGTGGTACCGCTATATCTTAACAAATATTTTCAACAATACAAATATAATTATCGCCAAATAGAGAGAACTTCCTAAAGGAATGTATATTTTATTCATTCCCTTTATCGTGTAAATGTCGCCCGGAAAGATTAAAGGATTACCAGGTCTAGAAGATAAAAAATACATAATCGCGACACAGATAACCCAAATAATAAGAAATATCTTTCCCGAACTTAGTTTGTCAACGACGTTTACTTGTTGCATCCTGATGAATAAACTGCGGGCTAAAGCCCCTGGTATTTTGTCACTTGCGATTAACTTCGTTAACCGCGAAAACTTGCTATGTCCAAAGCAAAAATGCCGTGGTTTTAAGCAAGGTAGCAATAAATTGATGATAAGCTAAGGGAGACAACGTGTGCAAGTAGTATTATAAAGGTAGCTATGAAAAAGATGCTGTTAGTATTATTTTTAATTCTAACAATTGGTGTGATAGATCTTCTGAAAAAAGATAAGACTTATGAAAGATCTGTTAACGAAACGCAGGAACAAGGCAATACAAACACCCTTGATAAATATTTAATTGGCGATTATGTAGTTGTAACCAGAAACGTAACTGATTACAAAGCGAAAGTCATAGCTAATTTTGAAACACAACTTACATCAAGTGAAATTATCGGTGCAAACCAATGTCAGGTTTTAGTCAACGGTGGGCTTTTTGACGAAGCGAGAAAGCCGTTGGGATTGTTCTATTTGGATGGGAAATACTTGGGGAAGATTAAAGGTTCCACCTTTTTAAACGGCGTGGTTAGTGTTGATGTCACCGGGAAAATTGATATTCAAAAAATTTCCGACTCTGGCTTGGATAAAAGGAAAGTACTCTTAATGCAAGCAGGTCCGATATTTATTTATCGTTCCTCGTATGAAACACCGGAAAATCTAAAAAATTACGGGCGGAGAATCATTTTGGGAAAAACCAGGACAAATGAGGTTTATGTGATTGCAATTTTTAAATATGATGATTTTGGGAGTGGCCCCCAATATACGCAGGTTGAAAATATTTTGGAAGCTTTAAAAAGCAAAAGATCGATCGATTTAACAGATGCGGTCAACTTGGATGGTGGAAACGCATCAGTTTTTATTGACGACACCTTCTCAATAAAAGAATCTACAATCGTTGGATCATTTTTTTGTTTTCTGTCTAATTAATCAACAATGATAAGTTTTTGATAAGCTAAAGAACCGTTGTTGATTATTTGGGCGATGACTAAAATCCTAGCGGATGTATAACTTCCACTCTTTTGCTGCAAATAATAGTCAATTGTTTTTTTAATCTTATCTAACTTCAGCTTGTTAACGGCTTCTTCTGGATGTCCGAAAGAAACTCCCCAACGTGTTTTGACCTCGCAGAAATATGTGTAACCATCCTTTTCGGCAACGATGTCGATTTCACCAAATCTTGATCTGAAATTTTTGTTTACGATTTTATAACCGTTTTTTTTAAGAAGCAGGCTTGCGTAGCTTTCACCAACCTTACCTTTATCAGAGGAGTTTTTTTTCATCTTTAAATATCCTATTATAAAGTAATAACATTAAAAGTGGAAAAACGATGTGTAATGGGTAAGGTTCCTGGGAATTATTTCTTTGCTTCCTTTTTCTTGTTGCGGGAGGAGCTTTTATCGATTTCTTTTTTGGATTTGTGGCGGATGTAGTAGATCTTTGCTTTTCTCGTACCTTTGTGGCCTTCGTGGGCAACAACAATATCCTCAAGAAAAGGATTGTTAACCGAGAAGATCTTTTCAATGCCGATTTTGTTTTCTCCAATTCTTCTGACAGTGACAGTTCTGTTTTCAGATTCACCCTTAACCTTGATCAGGGTTCCAATAAATATTTGTCTTCTTTCTTTTCCGGACTCGAATACTTTTTGGATTACATGCACCCTGTCGCCAACCCCAACGTCTTTGTCTTTATATGTAAAACTATTTGACATGTGCGTATTATAGTTTGAAATGCTCTTTGATATCAAGAATTGAAAACTAATTGTTCAGAATGGAGGATATTTGCCTTGCATTTTCCTCATTCCAGTTAATTTTGATACTCAATTTTTTCCTAAAATTATTTTTTTCAAACAAAAGACTAACACCATTTCTTCCGGGGATAGTTAAAAGAAATTTCTTCAATCTTTTCAAAGATTCAACGTCGTTACTGTCTTTTATGACAATCGTAATTATATCTTCGTCCGGTTCAATTTGAATATCATCGGCAAGAAAAGCGGGCTTGTCGTTTTTTTCATCAACCTTTCCTTTAATTAATATTGCCCGTCCTTCATTGAGCGTATTTTTGTATTTTTCAAAAACACCTGGAAAAATCACTACTTCCAATGATCCGGTTTCATCCTCGACTTTCATAAACGACATTTCCTGTCCGGACTTTTTTGTAATGATTATTCTCACCTCAGAAATTACAGCGGCAATTTTTACGGTGCCATTTTTTTGCTCAAAACTAGACAGATCGGAGATATTACAGTCGGCATAGGCTTTAATTTTTTCCAGAAGTTCATTAACCGACTTTCCTGACAGTGAAAGTCCAAGAAGTGCTTTTTCAAAGGCGCTGATTTCTTCTTCAGAGAATTCATCGCCTTCATAATATTGGACAAGCGTTTCATTATCAAGATCATTATTCGGGGTTGTAAAAAGCGCTTGCTGGTTTTTGTTTGTACTATTTTGTGTAACTTTTCCCCTAATTTCATCAAGGTGATTTAACAAAGTCGACCTTTTGCCAAAAGAAGCAAAAGCTCCGACTTTAATAAGACTTTCAAGGACTTTTTTATTAACCTTTCGGCTATCGGTTCGTTTTAGAAAATCCAAAATATTTTTGAACCTGCCGTTAGCTCGTTCACCAAGGATGCTTTCAACGGCGGCGTTTCCAACATTTTTAATTGCGTTTAAACCAAAACGTATTGCGCCACCGTCGAGCGACTTATCATCCTTTACAATCGTAAAGTCAACACTGCTTTCGTTAATGTCAGGTGGAAGCACTGAAATTCCCATTCGTTTACATTCGTGGATAGCAGCAGCGATTTTAATTTTGTCAGCGCTTTCCGCGGTTAACAGTGCACACATAAATTCGACCGGGAAATTAGCTTTCATGTAAGCTGTTTGGTAGGCGACCATTCCGTAGGACGCGGCGTGTGATTTGTTGAATCCGTATGATTGGAATGGCTCAAAGAGCCTCCAAAGTTCATTGGCAAATTTTTCCGTCTGACCGTTAGCAATTGTTCCTTTGATAAACTTTTCTTTCTGAGCAGCCATTTCTTCCGGGATTTTCTTACCTACGGCTTTTCGGAATTTATCAGCCTCCTCCCAGCTGTAGCCACCAAGCTCAATTGCACAAAACAAGAGATCGTCTTGGTAGACAATCAAACCATATGAGGCGTTTAAGAACTTTTCCATCCGCGGATCGAGATATTTCACAAGTTCTGGGTTTTGTTTTCTTTTAATATAGTCGGGAATTACGGCAATTGGACCGGGTCGGTAAAGTGCAACCATTACCATTAAATCCTCAATTCTTTCAGGTTTAAGATCTATTAAGTATTTGGTCATCCCGGTGCTTGCGAGCTGGAATACGCCCATCGTTTGGCCTTTACCAAGCATCTTAAATGTTTTTTTGTCGTCGAGTGGAATTTTATTAATATCGATATCGACACCTTTGGTTTCCTTGGCAATTTTAATCGAACTTCCGAGAATCGCTAAGTTTCTGATTCCAAGAACATCGAATTTGATTAGGCCAACATCTTCGGCCGAATGCATTTCGTATTGCGTTATAATTTTATCGCCCGACGGCTCGCGTTGGATGGGTGTAAAATCAGTAATTGCTGTCGGTGAAATAACAACTCCTGCTGCATGGACAGAAACGTGTCTGGCGTTACCTTCAATTTGAAGGGCAAGATCGATAATTTTTTTAGTATCGGAGTCGGAGTCGTAAAGATTTTTTAATTCTTCAATTGTCCCCAACGCTTTTGGAATTGTTATGGGAAAACCCTGTTTGGGGGGTGGGATAAGTTTAGAAATTCGATCTCCGACGGCATACTCATAACCTAAAACTCGCGCAGTGTCACGGACTGATTGTCTCGAGAGCATTCGACCGAAAGTACAGAGTTGGGCTACATTTTCGACACCATAGTGTTTGGAAATATAACGAATCAACTCTTCTCTTCTGTCGTCGGCGATGTCAAGGTCGATATCGGGTGGACTTGGTCGGTATGGGTTTAAGAAACGTTCAAACGGTAAGTAATACTCAAGGGGGTTGACCTTTGTGATACCTATTAAATAGGAGACGAAAGATCCCGCAGCAGAGCCTCTGGTATTGGTAATGATTCCGTGTGACGTGCACCAACTGACAAAATCCCTAACAATTAAAAAGTATGCAGAATAACCCTTCGTTTTAATAATATTGAGTTCGTATTCGATGCGCGTAACTTCTTCTTGGCTGGGATTTTTAAATTTCTTTTTCAGCTGCTTATAAACCAGCTTTTGCAGGTAATCATCAGCCGAGTAGTTATCAGGTAACTTGATTTTTGGGAAGAACCATTTTCCCAATGTCGAAATTTCAAGATCTGTTTTGTCGGCAATTTTAAGCGTGTTTTTTATCGCGTCTGGATATTGCGCGAAAACCTTCTCCATTTCTTGTGGTGTTTTGACGTAATAGTCGGGATTATCGATATAGCGCAATCTTTTTGTTTCATCAACGGTCTTTCCTGTTGCAATACAAACAGCTGCGTCCTGAGCTATCGCGTCTTCTTTTTTAATGTAGTGACAATCGTTTGTCGCAACAATCGGAATGCCCATGTCACGGCTTAGTTTGACCAGCATGGGATTAACTTTGTCTTTGAAGTCCTGCATATCAAGAAGCTGGGTTTTGATTTCGTCATTTTTAGCATTCTTTAAGGCTTCTGTGTAATCTCGAAACTGAAGTTCAATATAAAAATCGTCTTTAAAAATGTCGGCATATTTTTCAACAACCTTTTTACCTGCATCGTAACCATCATTGTTAAGTGCTTGGGGGACCTCGCCCTGTCCGCATGCAGTAGTGCAGATTAAACCCTTGGAATATTTTTTTAAAACTTCAAAATCAAAACGAGGCTTATAATAATAACCTTCAATGTGGGCAATCGACGTTATCCGCATTAGATTCTTATACCCAACTTCGTTTTTTGCAAGAAGAATAATATGATTATATTTTGAAGTTCGGTCTTTGACTTTCAGATCGCGGCAGATATAGCCTTCGACACCGATGACTGGTTTTATTCCTTCGGCTTTGCATTTTTTGTAAAATTCAATGACCCCATACATTGTTCCATGATCGGTAATTGCGAGAGCGTCCATCCCGCTTGCTTTAACATAAGAAATCAAAGGGCTAATTTTGCACAGTCCGTCTAATAGAGAATACTCCGTGTGAAGGTGAAGATGCACAAATTTTGACATATCATTTACCAAGCGATTCCGTTAACTTATCTCTAATTGTCATTGCATCACCCTTTCCGGAGAGTTTTCGCGACACGGCGCCGATTAGAAAGCCGAGCGCGTTTTCCTTTCCGGATTTATAGTCGGAAACCGCCTTTCGTTGTGAAATAAGCACTTCCGAAACAGCCCTATCCAGTTGCTCATCGGAAGGCGATTGGGTTTTTATGGTTTTTAATAAATCTAAAACTAGACCCTGCGGCGTTGGAAATTTCTGATCGTAATTTTTGTTGATCATAAGATCGACAACCTTTTTTGTGTTTAAATGGTGTTTTTTAGTTAAGCGATACAGCTTTTCGAAATAGGCGCCGCGATTTAAGTCGGATGTGAGAATTTGGGCGTAATTTTGGCTGAGTCCAAATTCTTTAATATACCTTTTTCTTTTCTCCCAAGGAGACTCTACCAATCGTTTTTGAATAATTGCGACCGTTTCATCTTCAATTACAATTGACGGAATATCTGGTTCTGGAAAATATCGGTAATCTTTAACATTCTCCTTTGATCTTTGAGAATATGTGCTATTTGTTTGTTCATCATAACCGCGCGTCTCCTGTTTGATCTTTTCACCGCGGGAAAGAAGATTTGTTTGCCTAACAATTTCTGCATGAATGGCATTTTTCAAAAATCTAAAAGAATTGATATTTTTCAGCTCCACTTTGTAATCTGGAAGCTTTATATTTTTTTCGTCAATCCCCAGTTGTTTAGTTATCTTGGTTAAGGATATGTTTGCCTCTAGGCGCATCGAACCTTTTTCCATGTCAGCGTTTGAAATTTGTAAATACCTTGCCAATGTCTGAATATCCTTCAAAAAAGCCAAAACGTCATCCGGGTTATGAAAAGAAGGCTCGGTGACGAGTTCCATTAAGGGTACACCGCTTCTGTTAAAGTCGATTAACGACATTTTTTTATCGCCAATATTTTTGTGCTGGAGCTTACCCGTGTCTTCTTCTAGATGGACTCTTCTAATCTGATAAAATTTGCCATCAGGGGATTCCCATTTTCCGTTTAAGCAAAATGGCAAATCGTACTGAGTAATTTGGTAACCCTTCGGAAGGTCGGGATAAAAATAATGTTTTCGGTCAAACTTCGAATACTTGTTGATTTTGCATCCTAAAGCCAGGCCAAAGAGAACTGTATTTTCAATAGCTGTTTTATTTGGGTATGGCATGGCCCCGGGTAGACCTAGACATGTCGGACAGGTGTTGGAGTTAGCAGCTTGGAGAAAATGCTCGGCACAACAGCGACAAAACATTTTCCTTTTGGTATTCAATTCAATGTGGACCTCGAGGCCGATGATTGGAATATATTCAGGATTTATTTTTTTCATATTCAAAAAACTTTAGATTGTCTCTTTTCGAGAAATAATACATGGTAAGGCACGCAAATGAAATGGAAGCCAAAACAAGTTTTATACCAAAAAGCTCGGTAAAAAAGCCGTAGAAGATGACCGGGATGACAGTTGCTATTGTTGTAATAAACCACATGTTTCCGAAAATCCTGCCTTTGTATTCGTCGCTTGTATTTTCCTGAAGAAAAGTTTGTGAGGGAATAAGAATTCCGGTAAAAAAGACGCCGATAAACAGAATAATCACGCCTGAGATAATTAAGCGCGCAACAGCCGGCAAGTAGTAAATAAGAAAAGTTTCAGTGAAAAGAAGGGTTGCGATAACCAAAAGTGAAGTTTCGACTAACCGACGTTTGCGCCATTTGTTTTTAAGAAACATTGGGATATAGATTGCTCCAAGCATCGACCCGATCCCGGCGGGAATAACCAAAAAAACACCGGACAATTTCGCAGGAACATCGAGTAGCGTTTCGGAAATTGTGGGAACGCTAATCACAATGATCGAGTACATGATTTGAACCGAAATTAAAACCGCCAAGGTAATAAAAATATTCTTGTTTGTTCTAATATATTTATAACCGCTGTATATCGATTGAAAGAAGCTGATAATTCCATTTTCTACATCCCCCTTTTGCTTTTCAGAAAATTTCATTTTTGGTAAAAATGTTACTGAAATAAATCCAATAAACAAAAAGGCGGCACAAACGTACAGTGAAAGATCAAAACCAATAAAATTATTAATTACACTAGCGAGTGCAAATCCCAAAATCAAAGATAACTGTTGGGTGACGAAAAATAAGCCGTTTGCTTGTGGTAAATATTTCCTCTCCACCAGACTCGTAATAGAGGAACTTTCCGATGGAACATAAAATTGGTTTAAGAGAGAGTAAAAAAAAGCGATTCCATACGCTCCAAAGACAAAACTTCGTGCGTAGATTGCGTAAAAAAATACCAGCATAGCTTGGAAGAAGTTTGTGGCAATTAAAACCTTTCTCCTGTCTAAAATGTCAACCATTGCATAAGCAACGGGTCCGATTAATATCACCGGCAATGAATACGAAACCCAAAGAAACGAAATGGCCAAAGTTGAGTTGGTATTTTCATAAAGCCTGATCAAAAGAAGATAATTCATCATGTTGATCGTTATCTGCGAAAAAATCTGAGAAAACCAGAGGTAAGGAAATTTTGTATTTTTAAATAAGAAGGTAATATCTTCTTTCATAAAAGTTGCGCCTTTCCGGGATGTTTTGTGTTAACAGATTCAAATTTGTTAGCGATATCAAAAAGTACTTCTTCATTAAACCTTTTTCCTAGTAGCTGAAAACCTAAGGGTAAATTTTGAGTTGTAATATTTGAGGGGATGGCCAGTGCTGGGATACCGGCGATATTTGCTGCAACTGTATAGATGTCGGCAAGATACATCTGTAGTGGATCTTGCGCTTTCTCCCCCAGTTTAAAGGGCGGCGTCGGTGAAACGGGAGCGATAATCGCATCGACTTCGTTAAGTACCCGATCAAATTCTTCAATAATCTTTTCTCTGACTTTCATAGCCTTGATATAAAAAGCATCATAATAACCTTCTGACAAAACATGTGTACCTAGAATAATTCTTCGCTTGGCTTCAGGTGCGAAGTACGACCTGTCATGTCCGTATCTTACCCCGTCATATCTGGCAAGATTTGACGAAACCTCTGCCGGTTGGATGATGTAATAAACGGAGATTGCATGTTCGGTTAATGGCAGGCTGACATCTTTAATGGTAAAGCCGTTATTTTCCAAAGTTGAAATTACTCTTTTTAGCTCGTTTTTAACTTGAGGATTGACCCCATCGTTCAAATATTCTTTCGCGATACCAATTGTGTAATCATTTTTAAGTTTTGCCGGTGTAACATTTGTTACCGTTGCGTCAAAGCCGTCTATGCCTTTTGTCGCATTAAAAAGACTTCTTGCGTCTTCACTTGAGTTGGCAAAAAAGCCGACGCAATCAAGCGATGATGCCATAGCAACCACCCCATACCTGGAAATTGCGCCCCAGGTTGGTTTTAAGCCGACAACACCGCAAAAGTTTGCCGGTAACCTGATAGATCCACCTGTGTCGGTCCCTGTGGATGCGAGACAAAAATCACAGGTAACGCTTACGGCCGAACCACTAGAGGATCCGCCGGGAACGAAGTCAAAGTTCCATGGGTTTTTTGTTGGGCCGTAATCGGAGTTTTCACCGGAAGAACCGTGTGCCCATGCATCGCAGTTAGTCTTACCTATAAAAATACAGCCGTCGGCCCTTAAGCGGGAAACAGCAGTCGAATCATAAGGGGATGTATAATCGTCTAAAACTTTTGAAGAAGCTGTTGTCCTGACGCTCTCAGCCGCGTACAGGTCTTTTAAGGAAACTACAAAACCCAATAGCGGATATTTTTTGTAAACATCCTCACCCAATTCTGAAAACAACTTATCGCATAGCCTTGCTTGCTTGTAGCTGCTCTCCTTCATGAGCGTCAGAAAAGAGTTTACCTTCTTGTCGTATTTTTCAATTCTTTCAAGGTAGCCATCAAGAATTTCAACATGCGTGGTCTTTTTCTCACTAATTAGTTTCTTTTGCTGCTGGTAATTAATCGGCAATTTCATTTTGAAATCTTTTTATTCAAACTTCGCGAAAACTCAGGGCTCTTAGGCATGAGTTGTTTATTCTCAAGAATCAGATCAACACTAAAATAATCGTTATGCTTTGACGCAGCGTTATAAAGAACGGATCGGGTTGGAAGCGAAGTGCTGCAAACATCTTCCAAGTACTTATCTGATGTCAGATCGATTCTACTGCGATGGAGTTCAACATCCTTTGTATCAACTTCGTTTAATTTTGAAATGAGAGCGATGATGTCTTTGAGTTGTTTTCCAAATGTTTTAGCTTCTTGCTCGGATACAGCAAGATTTGCCAAACCCGCGAGATATTTTATATTTACCATAACAGCTTCATGTCAATGATATAACTTAATATATTTTCATACAAGAATAAACTACTACGGGCTAAAGCCTATGGTATTTTGTCGACGAGATTGGATTCTTGCTTCATCCACGGACTTTAGTCCGTGGATTTCGCAAAGAAATTCAATGACATCCTCCCCGCCTTAAAAGGCGGGGTTTCCCCAAGGAGGATGACATATAAGCGTGCTTAAGATTTTATCAAAAGCAAAGCTTAACTCTGTTTGCACATTTTCAGAGTTCAATCCTGCCCGCTAGCTTGCGCAGCTAAGCAGGCGGGTCATCCCCACCCTGAAGGGTTGGGTTTTCTTGAACGCTGTTATAATATTATGGAGCAGGAAAATAGCTTACCTTTTGTGGGTGAACTTATTTGCGAAATATAAAATAGCGATTGCTAAAAAGGCGAAAACTAATAAAACAACGATACCTACTGTACCTTCCATGCAAACATTTAAATATGATTAGCCAAATTTGTCAATGTTTAATTCTCTTAGTTGCTCTAAGTCTACTTGTTGGTTTAGGCCATCTGTTTTAACGCTTTTATCCTTTGATCAATTGGTGGATGTGTATTAAAAAGTCCGGCAAACCATCCAACAGCTCCTTTTATTTGATTTTTAAAAGGGTTGACAATGTAAAGATGCGCGGTTGCTTTGTTTGCAACCTCCAAAGGTTCAGAATCTGATTCGAGTTTTTGCAACGCACTAATTAATCCACTAGGCTGACGTGTAATTTCAACGGAACCGGCATCGGCCATAAATTCTCTTCTTCGTGAAATTGCAAGTTGGATTAACTGTGAAACTATTGGGGAAACTAAAGCAAAGATAATCCCAATAACCATAATAATTGCACCTAACTGCCCACCCTCACGATTGGAATCTTTCCTCCGGCCAAACCATGAAGCCCGAAGTAGCCAATCACCTAAAAGTGCAATCACTCCAACCATCACTGAAACAAGCGACATCAAAAGCATGTCGTAATTTTTGATATGTGTCAGTTCGTGTGCAAGCACACCCTCGAGTTCGGTTTTGTTGAGCTTGTCCAGAAGTCCGGTTGTTACACATACTACTGCATGATCGGCATTTCTTCCGGTTGCAAAGGCATTGGGAGCACTGTCGCTAACGACATACAATTTTGGGACCGGCATACCCTGTGAGAGAGTTAAATTTTCAACGGCGGTGTAGAAATTAAAATATCTTCTCTTATCTGCCGGGTGTGCTTGCGAAAGGGTTAGAACGATTTTATCACTGTAAAAGTAACTGAAAAAAGTTGTAATGCCTGAAAAGATAAGTGCAACTCCCAAGTACCCCAATCCTCCTGGAGTATAGCCCGTATAATAAGCAAAGGCTTTGGTTAAAAAGTAAATTGCGAGCGTTGAAAAAAGTAAAAAAAACCCAACTACCACGAAACTCTTGAACTGGTTTTGGCTTTTAACCTCGTAGATGTTTTTCATAATTGCAACAAAAACACTGGCTAGAGATCTAGCCGTTAACTACAGATTATAAATCTGGATTTCAAAAAAAATCCTTTTAGTCTAAATCGACTTTTGGCGTCTGCATTTCAGCTTCTTTAACTTCCATTTCGTTTTCCGGTGTTTTTAGTCCTTGCATCTCTGCAAAGGAAAACATCAATGCAACTAAATTTGAAGGAAAGCTTGCTCTTTTAACGTTATAGTCCGCAGAAAGATCAATTAAAAGTCTTCTTGCGTACATGACCTTATCCGAGGTGTCTCTAAGTTCATCCATCAATTTAGTGACAACCTCTGCGCCTTTGATTTGAGGATTACTTTCAACAATAACTTTCAGGTCAGGCAATAGTGTTGCCAGTTTATTAGCAGCATCAGCCATCTTTTGAACGTCTCCCGATTCAATTGCTTTTGTAATCGACTTTCTTGCTTCGGTTAATTTGTCAAAAATTCCTTTTTCGTGTTTTAGATAGCCCTTAGTCGAACTTTCTAGGTTTGGGATAAGTTCTACCTGTCTTTTTAACTGATTACCAATTTCTTGGATAGCAGCCTTAATTCTAGCTTTACTCGAAACAAAAAAATTGTATGTCGCGATTAAATAAAATACGACAATAACTAAAGGAATAAGAATTACCCATATCATATCTTTTCACCTCCGTTCTGAAAAAAAATATTTACGTTAATAATCATATACAAAAGAGCTTAAATTAACAACATCTTGACATCTTTAAAAGGTCGTGTGTTAAGGACATTAACTTTTTGGGCCCAACCGCGTCTGGCAACATACACCGCATACCGCATGTTGATCATGTGGTCAACATGATGAGCATCAGTTCCCATCGTTAACATTACTCCACGTTTCACGGCGTCTTTCACAAGATAGTCCGGAAGGTCAAGACGCATTGGATCTGCATTAATTTCAATAAACTTGTTATTTTCTTTTGCATAGTCGAATATTTTGTCCCAGTCAAGTTCTACCCCTTCCCTTTCGTTCAATTTTCTACCCGTGGGATGAGCAAAGATCTTCGCTTTAGGGTGATTTAAAGCTTGTAGTACTCGTTTAGTCATCAACTCTTTCGATAATCGAAAAACTGAATGGATCGATACCAACACGAAATCGAGGCAATCAAAAGCTGCTTCCGGAATCGACAAGTCACCATTTGACTTGATATCAACTTCCAAACTGTTGAATACGGATATTACTCTTTTGTTGTTATGCATTAATGAGTAATTTAACTTTTCAATACTTTCTTTCTTTCGCTTTATTAAATCAATAATTTGCTTGTCGCTGTGTTTCGATCTGCTTGGATTATGGTCGGTGAAAGCAAGATATTCATAACCAAGCTCTTGTGCTTTCTGAATGATTACGCGATATGAGGATATCCCAAGGTCATGACTTGTCTCAATGTCAAAGTTTGAGTGGATTTGTAAATCGCCTTTGATATCGGTGAGCCCAATTAGTTTAGGTAACCCGGGTGTTTGGTTTTTGAAATCCGATTCGGCTGCCTGGATTTCACCGGTATCTTCACGAAGCTCCGGTGGAATGTAGGAAAGAGATAGGCTGTGGTAAAATTCTTCTTCACTTGCTAATTTTTTCAGTTTTTTTGTTTTTAGATTTCTAATCCCGTATTCAGATAAACTTTTCGACTTTGTACGTGCATATTCACGAAGTGCGATGTTGTGATGCTTGCTACCTGTAAAATGCTGTAAAAGCGCTCCGTAGGCATTAGGCCTTTGAGCCATCAGATCAACCTGAATGTTTCCAGGGATAATAATCGATGCTTTTTTGTCTCCCCTGTCTAATACTCGCTTTTTATCGGGATAATTTACGAAGTGTTCGATTGTTTTACTGACGTCATTTGTACAACAGGCAATATCAATATCGCCAATTGTAGAAACTTTTCTTCGCAGGCTGCCCAAGGTGTCGACTCGCGTAACGCTAGCATCATTTTTCATCCAATCAACGATCAGGTTGGCCACACTTTCGGCATAATTTAATAAGTGGCGGTTACCACTTTCTTTGTAATCGTCTATTGCCTTCAAGATGCTTGCTTGCGAATCTTCACCGAAGCCTTCAAGTTTGGCAATCTCACCTTTTAAGACTAATTTTTTTAATTTGGATATCGCGTCGGGTGGTTTGATTTTAAGTTCGTTAACCAATTTGTAAGCTAGTTTGGGTCCAATTCCTTCAAGCGGGATAAGTTCAAAAACAGCAGGAGAAACACTTTTTAATAATGCTTCAAAATGTTTAGACTTACCAGTTTTAAAAATATCCGATAGATTGGCTGCGATCGAAGCCCCAACTCCGGGAATATCTTCAAGCTTGCCCTCGTCGTAAAGATCCTTAGCTTCAGAAGAAAGATGTTCAACCGCATCGGCTGCGCGTTCGTAAGCAATAATTCTGAACTTATTTTTGTCTTCGTTCGCTATTTGGTAGCACGCGGCAATGTCGCGCAAAAGTGAGGCTATTTGAATGTTATCCATATCTTTTTCCTGAAGCATATAAATACATTATACCAAGAAATTGAAGATAAACTGAAAAAAATATCTAGTAAAATTTACTATCCAACAAAATATTGACTATCACGTCGGTCCAAATCACAATGAAATTTTCCATCCACGAAATATAAATTACCACACGCCTCACATATGGCGCCTTTATTTACACAACCTTTTTTATTTGCTTCAGGAATAGTTTCAGCACCCCCGTGATTAACAACTACAAATAATCTACATAAGTTATCGAAAAATAAATCCGAATCCAACCTCGGGTACATTAGACCGCCATCGCGATGCTTCACCTTGCGTAATCTCTTAAGATTTGCAATAACAGCGCCGGCAGCCTCGTTTAAATTTGTTATACCAGAAAAATATTCTCTAATATATTGAGCGTTATGTTCTAATACTTGTTCTTTAGGCATATTAAATGAGAGACAAACCAGGTGTGTTGTGGGCGGGGATGATGGGTCTTATCTTGAACTTTTTCTGAATTCACTCATCAAGTTAATGGAGGTTTTCCCTAATTGCGAAAATAATTCATGATTTTTTAGATATAAACTCTTGCAAGGCTGAACTAATTCCTCTTGAAACATTTTCTAACCCAGGTCTTGAAGAGTCCCAAATATGATGATTTGGAGTTATGACTGTTGTTATAGTTCCATTAAAATCTTGTTGTAAAAGAACATTTATACGAGCACCACCAGTAATATCACAAGTTTCACCACTTTACATTTCCAAACTGTGATTATCATCTTTCATTTGTATTCCTTGAAACATAGCTTTTTCTGGATCAGTCAAATTAAACTCTTTTAGCACTGCTTGTTTAACTTTTTGAAAATCTTTTCCCTTAAGTACAAATTCCACTGCAACCTCCTCCCGAAGGCTATCTCCATATTTATGTGTTCTTGTTACTTCAAATTCTTTTTCCATAGGGATATTCTAACATAATCAAGTGAAGTTAAAAATTAAGGAAGAACTCTATTATTTTATCCAATTTGAACTTATTTGCGGGGTCAACGGGACTCGAACCCGCAACCTCTTCCGTGACAGGGAAGCGCTCTAGCCAGTTGAGCTATGACCCCAAAATTTATTTTGGGAACACAACATTCTTGATGAAATCAAGGTTGTTATGACCCCATACAATTAGTTTGAACGTCAATATTATATAAAAAAAGTTATCACTCAACAATAGCGATATATAAAATTAACTATTAATGATAGACGATCTTGACAAATTTATCCTCATAGTATAAATTCGCATTAGTCTTTGCGTTTAATAGATGCATTTATATAAAATTAATATAGGTCGCACAAATGAATCTTAAAAAAGTTTTAAAATATTTCAAGAAAAATGAATCGAACGTCAGTATGCTTCTCGGCGTGATCGTTATCCTCATCGTCGGCTTCTTTATCGTAAAAAATTATAATAGCGGAAACGAGGGCGAAACAATTCCCTCAATTGGAACCGAACAAGAAACAACTTCAGAAGGACAAATGTATTCAGTCCAAAAAGGCGACGACCTTTGGAAAATTGCTGAAAGCCAGTTGGGATCTGGTTATGATTGGAAAAGAATTGCCGATGCAAATAATCTAACAGCCCCTTATGACATCGAAGTCGGACAAGAAATAAAAATTCCTCCGGTAATTTCACAAGTTCCAACGGAAGCAATGGAAAAAGTAACTCCCCAAGCGACACTTGCGATAACGGAAACTCCAACAGCTACAGTTACGCCAGCTCGGGAAATGTTTGTATCACCTACTCCAAGCCAAATAATGACACCCGAGACACAAACAATTACAGGTGAAACCTACACAGTTACCAAAGGTGATTCTTTATGGAATATTTCGGTCAGAGCATACGGTGATGGGTTCAAATGGACAGAGATTGCCAGTGCAAATAATCTTCAAAATCCAAGCCTCATTCACTCCGGTAACATCTTTATCATTCCCCGCTAAATTTAAATACTTTCAAAAAATTTGCTAAAATACTTTTGGTTAGTTAAATTGTTTACGCGTTATAATACGCGGGATTAGTTAATCGGCTTAATGCTACCTTCCCAAGGTAGAGAAACGGGTTCAACTCCCGTATCCCGCTCAATAGCGAAATGGTTTTGTGTTTACCCCAATTTTCCTCAAGAAATAAAGTCATTCCCGAGTTCTAGCCAATGTTTTTAACGTTTTTACTTTTGCCTTGGGAAAATCATACGGTAAGCGGAGTCGGAGCTATCGATTAGATTTCAAACGTCATGATTAACGGTAAATGGTCTGAAACGTCGGCCTTAGAACTACGTTTTTCTATAATATTGATGTCGTGGCTTACAAAAACGGTATCTACGGCTAGCTTTGAAAAAATGGCGCCATTCTTGTATTTGAGATTAAAAGAAGATTCAAATTCTTTTAAAAAAAGGTTATTTAGATTCTTTTCAATATTTTTTATGGTTTGACTTTTCATATCAATATTAAAATCTCCAGCCAAGATTACATTTTTAAAGTCTTTCGTCTTTTCTAGTATTTTATTGCTCATATTTAGTCTCCGTTCAGTATCTTCATCGTCAAATCCCCATATTCCATGAGTGTTAAAAATGTTGATAATCCGTTCATTTATTCGAACCACAACGTGTTGGAGATTACGTGGACAAGAAGAAAAATCTTTTTCTGGTTCCTTAAAATTCCCGTCGTAGGGTAAATCATAAAAAGTGGCATCTGTCGAAATTATTGGAAATCTACTAAAGACGGCATTTCCGTGTTCAACAATTACACTAGTCTTTAGAGTTTTGTAGGTTGGTGCAAACGATAAATATTTGAGTCCAGAATTATTGATTATTAAGTCAAGAGAATTATATATTTTGATGTTTTTTGAAGAATCGGCTTCTTTGTAAACTTCTTGAACCGCTAGGATATCTGGTTTTTCAATAGAAAGAAAATCTAAAATATTGTCGATAAGTATCCCGCCACCCCAAAGGTTAAGACATATAAACTTAGCTTTCATGATTTGATCTTATTTTATAACAAAAAGACTTTTAGTGAAAATATTTCCTAGGTTTACCAAAAACTTCCTGAAACAGACAGGAATTCACAGTCTCAAGATAGTCTTTAAAAACATTAAGCTGTAAAATAAGATCACTAGTGATGTAATAGCGAAGACCAATTTCAATCGCTGTGATTAGTGGCATATTTGAATCTTGAAAATACTGTTTGATATTGTCGTCAAGATCAAATAGGTCCGAGCCAATTACGGTCACCAGCTCCAGAAGTAACAAAGTAACTTAGTTACAAAAGATTTATAATTGAGAACATGGAATGTCCTAAATGCAAAAAACAAATGATTTTAAAAAGGGAAGATTCAAGTTTTAACTTTAAGGTGAAACCAAAGAAAGAGTATAAAAGAAGTGCTTATTGGTGTGAAATGGATGACATTTGGATTAATATAGAGATTCCAAAAGGCGCTGAGTCTAAATAAATCGGCTCTGCAGCCAAGATGATCAGCCGCCTTTTAGATAAGAATAGTCAATAATTGACAAATTCCTCTTTAATGTTAATAATCAAATTGTGGAAAATATCAAGGGCAAAATCTATTTGACAGTCTTCATTACCGTTTCGCTTATTCTTGGACTCGGAGTTTGGAATAATTACCGACCTCAAATAATTTACGCCTCGTGTGCCGACATCGCTGAAAAAACATCAAACATCATTCAGAATAAAGAAATAGTTATGGTTAATGAAGAAAGTGCATTCGATCAAAACCTCAATGACTGCCTATCTGGAGCCGGCTACTTCGGAAAATAGGTTCTCCTTTTTGTTATAATATATCGGTTCTATCTTTTTATAATAAACTACCACGGGCTAAAGCCCATGGTATTTTGTCGACGAGATTGGATTCTTGCTTCACCCTCGGACTAAAGTCCGTGGATTTCGCAGATGAATTCAATAATCAACTTTGCCGATGTAGCTCAACGGTAGAGCAATCCCTTCGTAAGGGAAAGGTTAGAGGTTCAAGTCCCCTCATCGGCTCCGAAGATTATGTATTATTCGCTTAGACAAAAAAAACAGACCCAGTCGAATCGAAACAAATCGATTCGCTATCTGCTTTTTACAATCTTTTCCGCGGTTGTAATCTTTTTTGCCGGCGCCAAAGCACTTGTTTACGTCATCAACTTTATCGGAAACTTAAAAAATTCCGATACTATCAGCAAATCTGAAGATAAAATCCCTCCGAACATTCCCCTTGTTAATGACATTCCCGACTACACAAATAAGGATAACATTGAAGTTAAAGGTTCTGCAGAGGCCGCATCAGCGGTTACTCTTTCTTTAAACAGGGACACTTACGAACAGGTTGCTGATTCCGACGGGTCATATATTTTTAAGGCGAAGCTTGTTAGCGGCATCAACAGTTTCTTTCTTTTTTCAACTGATTCTGCAGGAAATGAAAGTGTCCATACAAAACAGTACCAAATTGTTTTAGACAAGGACAATCCAAATTTAACAGTGAACCAACCGCAAGACAACTCCACAGTTTACGGAGATAAAAATCGTTTAGTTGAAATTAAGGGTACAAGCGATAGTGATGTTGAACTTAAAATAAATGACAAGTACGTCCTCGTCTCTGACGATGACACCTTCGGCTACAAATACAATTTGCAGCCAGGCGCAAATACAATCACCCTCGTGGCTAAAGACAAGGCAGGTAACGAAGCGACAAAACAACTAACGGTTAATTTTCAAGAGTAGAGGTTTTCCTCGAAAGTCCGAAAAATAGCGCGAAAAGCCCCATATTAAAATTGAAAAAGAGCGTGTTATTAAAAAGCGAACTTACAAGCAAGACCATAATAACCATCTTCACGATGTGGCCATACTCATCTTTTGGCAAAAGCCCTATGATTTTGTAAAAAGATATGAAAAAGATCATTGATCCGACCACGCCGGTCGTTGCCAAAATCGTCAGAAGTGACGAGTCACTTCCCGAACAGGAATGCGAAGCGATATTGTTTTCACCATTAATCACGCGGAATAAACACAAATTATTATATCCAACGCCGAAAAGAGGGTGTTTAAAGAATATTTCTGCGGTTTTTTTGTAATCATCAACTCTTGAGCTGATACTAAACGTTCTTAACAACTCGACACCCGCACTCCTCGGTTTCGGAACTATCAGTAAAAATATAACAACGACGACGGCTACCAAGAGAATTTTTTTAAAGTGTTTTTTAAATCTGTACAAAAGAAGCGCCAAAAGAGTCAGATACCCTGCTCGGGAAAAAGTCAGGATGACTGCGGTAACAAATAAAACTGTGAAAAGTATCTTTACGTATCGTGATTTAATAAGATTTTTTGCTAAAACCAAAACCAGCCCGATATTTAAAACAACTGCAGCGTAACCCGGATCTAGGGTTGTTGAGACAAATCGATAGTAGTGGTCGTCCCAACCGCTAAAGTATAAATCACGCAAATCATAATAAAAAATAAACTGACATGCTCCAAGAAGCATAAAAAAACCAAGCACAACCAAGGTCAGGTTCAAAATATTTTTTTTAATCCTTTCAGAAGCGCATAGATAGTTGACAAGAAATGCAAACGAGATATACGATACCAGCCGGATTAAATACATTAAACCGTAAACGATTGCCGTGGTTCGAAAAACAATCAATGAAAAAACCCAACTTGCAATAAAGAAAAAGATGATTCTTTTTAGATAAGATAAAATTTTCTGATTATAACAGCGTTCAAGAAAACCCCACCCTGAAGGGTGGGGATGAATTGAACTCTGAAAATGTGCAAACAGAGTTAAGCTTTGCTTATATGTCATCCTCCTTGGGGAAACCCCGCCTTTTAAGGCGGGGAGGATGTCATTATTCAAGAACAAGTACGGAAGCGAGAAAAGCGCAAGGATGTCGGCAGGAACTATTCCAAAATTAAAACCCAGTGCTGTTAAGTTGATCCGCAGCAGTTGTCCAAAGGGGAAAAGCAAAAGAAAAGCGACGACAATTACATATGCATAGGCTTTTTTAATAGTTAAGTTTGTGGGTATCATAGTTAACTTTTGGATTTTTGATATTTATAGATTCCGACAAACGATACTCCATCAGGTTTGAAAAACTTTTTCACAAGTGTCAAATATTTATCCATTCCGGCTAAATTATCATCTCTCGAGATAAAATAGAATGGGTAGATGTTACCAACAAAATCATCCGGAAGTGGAAGTTTGATTAACCGTGCATCAAAATACATTGGCACAACCGTTGCTTTTTTGTCCTTGAGAAAATATGCCATGACAGCACTTTCGGGATTGCCGGCATCGACGCGAACGCCAAGGTACAGCTTCCGGTGACTACTCTCAAGACTTTGAAGATAAGTTATTGCGTGAGTTACGCCATATCCGGATGTAAACCCATTCTGATAAATTGATAGCCCCAGGTGGGGATAACTTTTGTTTAGCAAAGATATGTAACTGTTGATGTTTATGATTTGAAAAAAAGTAATTAATGCCGGAACAATCAGGGTGAAATAGAAGAAAATCCTCAGACTGTTATTGACCGCCGTAAATCCCGCCGCACAAATAAATATCAAAAATATTGAAAATGGGGCAATGTATCTGTCGTTAATTTCTTTGGAAGTAAAGATCATAATAATCAGCGGCAACATAAACAAAAAAAAGATTTTTAATTCACTCGATCTTACCTTCCGCAAGAAACTTACCAATGAAATAACAAAAAATAAAAGGTAAACATTAAAATACCAAAGGAAAAGATGGAAGCTTTTGACAAGATTGTCTATCAAAATTTTTAGAAACACCGCTGGTGGCAAATTCAGACTAAGCAGATAGCGGTCGTTACGTGTAAAAATCAGATGTGCTTGCTCTTGAAGCATAAGAGGTGCCAATAAGCAAATAAAGACACAAAAATAACACACCGCTGAAAGGAATATATTATTTCTATTTTTTGGATCAACAAAAAATTTGTAGATAAAATATAAACAAATTGGTCCAAGCAAATATGCTGCTGATGCTTTTGTAAAAAAGGCCAGGTTTAAAAACAAAGCCGAAAAGATGATGTCTTTTACTCTAAATTTTTGCGAATACTTTATTAAAAAATAGAAGCTCCATAAAAGAAATGTTGTTAAGACCGGCTCTTGCAATGCTTGCCGATCAAAAAATGTATAAATTGGGGAAAGAATGTAAAAAACACACACCAAAAAGACGCCTTCTCTCTTGTCAAAAACAGCTTCTGAGATTTTTTTCAAAACAATTAACGTGGAAAATCCGATAAAAACGCTGACTAGCCTGCCCGCCAACAAGGGGTTAGCAAAGACCTTTAACGCTTGTGAAATCAAAATAAAGTGGAGGGGGGGTTTACCGTCATAAAGTGAATAGAAAGTTGGTACATACCCAAAACGCATTTTATTTGCCCAATCGATATATATGGCTTCATCGTTAAAAATTGGCAAGGTTAATAAATTAAACAGCCTTGTCAAAAAATATAAAAAGGATAAGAGCAAAAACCAATGTTTTTTTAAAAACTCCACAATTTGCGGCATACTACTACACTGAAAGTTTATCACCCCTGTTACCTTTCTGAATATTTCCTTGAAGCCAAGCGTACGACCAGGAAAGAAATGTATGAAGCGACATGAGAACACTTGCGACGAAGCCATGCGTACCATCACGATATCCACGAAGAAATATATAATTTTTAAAAAATTTTCCAAGCGAAAAAAATAATATTTTAGAAAAGCTGACACTTTTCCCTGCGTTTAGATTTTCTTGTGCATGAAGCCTGAAATAACAGTTTAGCTTTTCGATAAATTTGTGAAGCGTAAGTGCAGTATTATGAATAAGCGGCGTGTTAATTTCACCCAGATTTCCGTTAATCTTCCAAACTTCATGCACGCGCCGAACCCACTTACCAGAATTTTTTAAACCAACGCGAACCAACTTGTCATTTCCCATTTCCGTAGCAATCATGACATGATTTAAAAAATTAACTTTTCGCGTAACATAATAGCCTGCAAAATTGTTGTTACCGGCTAACCTTTTAATCTCGTCCACAAAATTCTCATTAACCGTCTCGTCACTATCAATGTAAAACACCCAGTCGTAGCTACATTTTGTTAGAGCGAAATTTCTTTGTGCGGAAAAGTCGCCGTTGAGGGTGTGATTGAAATATCTGATACCTAAACGCTTACAAATATTTTCTGTCTGATCGCAGGAGTTATCATCAATAGCAAGGACCTCATCAAACTCTTTAAGCGATTGGTAGAGCGGTCCAATCACACTCCCCGAATTGTGGGTTAAAATTACGACACTGATTTTGCTCATAAATTCTTTTTTAAAATTGTTACACCTGACACTGAATACTTTTGCATCGATACAAAGGCTTTGTCTTCAAACGACTTATCTTCCACTATTATATATTCAACTTGTGGATTTTTTTGACTATTGGTCAGATTACCCAACCTTACCGGTTCGTTTCCAAACATCCACAAAAGATAATCATAATTTTGCGCGAAATCTCCATCAAACTGGTCGTTTTCACCGATTCTTCTTAGCCAGATTGCTTTTGAGTTACTGTCATTAACCAAAAACGTTGCTACTTGTTTTTGTTGAAAATAGGTCGTTATCACTTTGTTCTGCCTCAATTTGAGATAAAGTACGATGTTAAAAAATAACACTGAACAAATCAAAAGTAGAAGAAAGAGCGATATTCTCCGCGGAAAAAGTCTAACTAGTGCAACCGTTATCAAAATTAAAATAAATGGAGAGATAAAGAGAAAGTAATGATTAGGTGTCTCGCCGTGTAAAGTCAGTAAGAACAAAGAACTTCCGGAGATAATTATAAGGTTTTGCGAATATTTTCCCAGTTTCGTGAATTTAATCAGTGTAAAAAGTAACAGCGTAAAGACAGTCAATGCTGCCAAAATGTGGAGTGTTTTAACGTCTTCAAAAGACAAAAGATTTCCGACAAATCCGAAAAACATTTGGTATCCGGAAACTAACGCGTCTTGTGGAACATTTCCCGCATTAATTACCCAAAAAACACTCAAAACCCGATATGGAAACCATAAAAACAATTTTTGTAACATGACAAAATGATTTTGAGCATCATATATAAAAAGTGGGGAGAGCGGCAACAAGACAGCAATGAGTAAGATAAATAAATCCTTAAACGAGAGCTTAATCTTACGCAGAGTAATAAGCAAAAGAATCGCTGGAGCCAAAACAAGTGTCGAATAATGAAAGTTCAAAAGCAATCCAACACTGAAAAAAAGCCAGAAAAGACCTTTTTTCGTATCTAAAAACTTTAAAAGCAGAAATAGTGTTAGATATGAAAAAGTTACTGTGTATGTATAAAATCTACCAAGGTATGCATACCCCAATAAAAACGGTGATAGTGAAATAATCAGCGATGACAAAACTGCGATTTTAGAACCCCAAAAGCGTTTTACAACAAAGTAGTTCAAGAAAATTGCAAGACAGCTAACAAGCAGCCCAAAGTACATGTGGGTTGCCGGATTAAACTTAAAAAAAATCAAAATAGGGCCATATATCCAATAGAAAAGTGGACCAAAGTTCAACCAAGGATGAGAAGTTGGCGGACCGATTAATGGGATGCTATTACTTAAATAGGCGTTTTTTATGTCTAGCAAATTATCGGCAACCTCCGAATCAAGATAAAAAAGTTTGTTAGACATATAAAACCTCAGATACGCGCCCAGTGCGAAAATTAAGATGAATACCAAATCATATTTGGTTAAGCGGCAGATGAATTCGACAAACGAAGCGGCAACCACTCCGAAGTGTTTCTTAAAATAATAAAAACGGCTTTTGTAAAAATATTTTTTTAATTTTTTATTTTGTCTGTCACTCCACTTGTGGACAATTTCGGAAGTCGGTATGATAACAATTTTGTACCCCAACTGTTTGACGCGAAGACAAAGATCCGACTCCTCAAAGTACATAAAAAACCGCTTATCAAAGCCGCCGACTTTTTTAAAGACCGAGGCTCTTATCATAAACGCGGAACCGGGGACAACGTCTGCTTCACGGACTTTGTTAAAATCTTTGTCCAGGAGGTTGTAATTTTTCGCAATTGGGTTACCGGAAAAGAGTCTGTTGATAATCGATAATGAAAATATTCCTCTTAGTGGTGTCAACTTTCGTGAGCCAAGTTGTTTAAAGATAATTCCCCTTGTATCAACAAGGTTTGGTGCAACAATTGCAACGTCGTCGCTCTTT
>Ga0209210_1000285_pt1 | contig 56071 bp, 71 predicted proteins | sample RifGroA1_FD_183991 | JGI IMG/M metagenome (GOLD analysis project Ga0209210, IMG submission 183991) | Contaminated groundwater microbial communities from Rifle, Colorado, USA - Rifle Groundwater A1 (SPAdes) (version 2) | ecosystem: Environmental > Aquatic > Deep subsurface > Groundwater >...
GTCCCAATTACACTTATTTGGTAGATGCTAAAGTTAAAGGCACCACGGAGTCGATTAATATCAGCAGCACCCCTGATCGGTTTATGAATATCGAAAAATGGTACATCCGCTCCCGCAAAACTCTGCAGTAGTTGTCAGTATCAGGTATCAAGCAAGAATAGATTATTCCCCGTTTGGCCCATTTGATCTAGTTGGATAACCAAAGAACTCCTATCCATTTTTAGATGAATAAAAGTTCTTTGGTGGGCAAGGTGGGATTCGAACCCACAAGCCTTGCGGCAAAGGATTTTAAGTCCTTCGTGTATACCATTCCACCACTCGCCCCCCAGCAGCCTGATTATGGAGCGGACGAGCGGAATCGAACCGCCATCTCAACCTTGGCAAGGTTGCATAATAACCACTATACGACGCCCGCACTAAAATCACTCCGTTGATTTAATTTAACTAATTTTCACCAATTTATCCGATTTTCAATTTAGCTTGGACCAGTTAATTGGTTTATTGGCGTACATTGAGTACTTAGTAATTGGAGGGAAACTTTTTGGTTGGTGCCGCGGGACGGGATCGGACCGCCGACGCATGCCTCTTCCGAAGCATTTGGACTATCTTATTCTCCATTGATAATTAAATGGAGATTGGGCGCTTACGCGGGGTTATCGTTGGGACTCACCCGCTAGTCTCTACACCTTCCTCGCTACCGTCTGCCCGGCGAGGCTTGGCTCGGGGTTGTCTTGCACGCGTAGTGCTCGATGTTCTCCGAATTCACCCAATTTTTCAATCCCAGTTGCCTGGGAAAGCCCCGAAGAATCCAGGGCATCGCTCTACCACTGAGCTACCGCGGCAAAATTTATTTACATCAAAATAGTAGCAGCATTAAACCTAATTTTCAATGCTATCTTATATTGGTAGAGCAAACAATGCTATACTAAAATTATGAGTATTTGCAAGCTGTGCGGCAATAATTTCAAGGACTATCAACAAAGAGGGAGGACGCGTTGTGGATCGTGCAATACTAAGATAAGAAGATATCGAGCAAAGGCTGCCGCAATTAAATATCTCGGAGGGAAATGCGCAAGTTGCGGTTGGCAAGGAAATCAAGCGACTTTCCAATTTCACCATACCAATTCAAAAGAAAAGGACTTTGTGCTTGGGAATGTCGCAAATAGAAATTGGGATGTAATTAAAACCGAACTAAATAAATGTATTCTTCTTTGCGCTAACTGTCATGCCGTTCGACACAGCACAAAAGATAGTGATCGGTTTCTCCAAGAAGTGCGGGGCTATCAAGGGAGAACACTAGAATTCTGATTAATCAGGCCAGACTCGCGATGCACCCGGTTGGAATGTGCACCGTATCTGTTGAGATAAAATACCCTATTGATTTGTGGTAGTTTTTGGGTTGTGGTATAGGAGTAGAACTATGTTAGCCCTTAGACAAGCTCGTGCTCATTTTCAAGAAAATGAGCTTCCAGAGCAGAAAATTCTTGACAGAAAGCCAAATCAGGCGTATATTTAAAGTATAAGGATGATAAACAGATTTGGCCGGTAAAACAGATTAAAAATTAGATCTAAGAGGAGAGACGCTTTGGTCCTGCGATAATGGATCCCCTACTTGGTTACTTATAATCAGGTTGGTGCAATTAGATACTTAAAGAGCAGTAAAGTGATCTCTTCTTTTATAGCAATATAGACGGAAAGATCTCTTGACTGCTTTTTGTTTACCCCGTAGCGCTGCTATTAGCAGATGGTATCGGGGTTTAATCGTAGGAGACGCGGAGAGGAGAGAGCTTGCACTGGGGAAGCCGGGTAATAATTATATTATTTTGACCCGAGAAACTTTCTCCCAAAGGAACGTCAAACCTGCCCACCGGCAAGGCGGGCGTTCCAAGCTTCCAACTCATCTTCGCATCTCCTCCGATGATGTCATCCTGAGCGTGGTCGAAGGATCACATAAAGTCGGAGGGACCATCTTGAAAAATTTCGGTGGCAATGTCAGCCACCATTCTCTGGGAGGAGAACATCATGACTACAAAAGATCTTTTGAATGACCTGGCCAAAGGGCTTATCCCTCGTCAATCAAAGCATTATAGGGGATCAGTCTATTCGCCCAGAAAACAGGGTATTGCCAAGATTGCAGAAACAATTTCTGCAATCTGCGGGAATGACTTTATTAAGGAAGATGACACTATCATCGTTCCGACCGATAAAGTCACAGAAGTTTTGGCTCGCCTGATTGATATTTGCCACCTGAATGTGGTGGCGGTCGATGCACAGGTTGCCGAGCTGCGGCTGGTTGCATAACTAATCTCGCACCTTTTTTGCAAAAGAAATGTTGCCAATGTCTATCATTGGCCTTTCTCTCTGTTTCTGTCCAAGATGGAAGTAGAGAAAAAGAATTGCACCTTAATTTCAAAAATATTCCTTGCCCCAAAAGGCCAGGATTCCCCGGGAGGGGAAACATGGAAGAGAAAGACGAAATCCAAGTTGGTGATCCTGCCGACAACGAGTCAGCGGCGGATTCGTTCAACGCCGGTGATCGATCGTGGGATGTCGCCCTCAACAATCATCGGATGTCCCTCGGATACGGGGGATATAAGTACACATAATAATGGGCTGGGGAGAGCCTTAAATCTCCCCACAATCTTTCTTTTACGGATCCCGACATTTCGGGTCGAGTCCGCGAAAAGGAGGTCAAATAATGATCGGACTCAACTTCCCCTAGTGGGAAATTAAATTTGCATCGCGGAGCCCTTTTGCCTTTGCGCAGAAATGCGGATTGGCGCCATAGGGCACGGAAACGCAAGTCGCCGTAAAGGACTGCATAATGGGAGAGCTCTGTTGTTGGACGCGCATTGTCCAGCAAACATCTCTCCCCTTCATCCGAGTTCAACATTTCAATCGTCATTCTGGTAAGCTGACGATGTTTACCTTTCATCGTCATTCTGGCCTCGTCCAGAATCGTATAGATAAAGTAAATGATGAATTCAGATGAGGGAGAAATCTCTTAAAATTTGAACCTTGAGGAGATGAGATAAAGATGATAGCGACATTGGAATTGGGTAAAACCAAGACACATCTTTTGGATGGGATAGAAGATATAATGGAAGCAATCAATTGTTTGGAAGAAACAATTCTTCAAATCGAGATTGATATGGAAGAGGGGGATGGTAAAGTTCGCTTGAAAGAGCGGATTACCGAGTGGAAACAGAGAGCGTACTCTCACAAAGAGAAAATCATCGATATAGAGTACGAAATTGATACTCTGATGTATGAAGAAAATCGAAGAGAGAAAGATGTGTAAAAAGGGCGGTTAAGTCCGCCTTTTCTTATTAGGCAGATTATAATTAAGTAATGAGTTACTACCAAATAGCCAAGAGAAGGCTGCAAGTAATTTAGATGAGGTCGAATTAGGGATCAATGTTTGGTCCCTGAAACCGCAAGGAAGAGGGGATTAATTTCTCTCCTCAAGGGCATCGGTTCTTGATTCGTATGATTTCAATCTAAATTTTCTTGCAGCCTTCTCTTGGCTATTTTTTATTGTTGTGCTTTTCTGTAGAATAGATGTAGCTTATCCTTGAGAAGATCGGGACGATTAGCTCAGCGGTTAGAGCACTCGGTTTATTCACCCCGTTAAAAATTTATAGGGCATTTAGCTCAGTTGGTTAGAGCGTTCGGTTTACATCCGAAAGGTCGGGGGTTCGAGCCCCTCAATGCCCACCAGAATTTTTAACGGGGCAAGTCCGAAAGGTCATAGGTTCAAATCCTATATCGTCCACCAGTCTCCGCCCCTCCCAAATTTCTGTGTAGTTAGCAATTACTTACCATATTCAGGGAAATTGGGGATGGGCTTCGCCTGGCTTCGCCGGATTTATATAAAAAATAAAAGCGAAGACGGGCTATAATTTTAAATATTGATTACGCCGTTAGGCGTTTGGAGAGCGGGCCCCGTTAGAAGCCTGTATACTTGAGGGGCTATAATTAATAATTTTCTATGTATCCTGGAGCATTAGTATTTGATGAGTATTATGCTTCTAACGGGGCGGGTGGTGAAATGGCAGACACGCTAGGTTAAGGGCCTAGTGGAGCAATCCGTGGAGGTTCAAATCCTCTCCCGCCCACCAAAACCTGGTGCTCTGCAAAGCAGGGCAGTAGGTTTTGGTGTGGATGGAATGGAGTAGATTTAATAAATACTCCTCGTCCTTCCGTAGCCTTTAGGCGAAGGAGGATCCCGCCCACCAAGATTTGTTTCTCTGGCAAAGCCAGGGTGACAGATTTTGGTGTTGGTGATGAGATGATTTAGTAAATCCCCCCTGCCTACTCGAAATTATAAATAGCTATTGACGCCATAGAATTTTAGGAGTAAGTTACTATTCGAACCTGATTGTGGGTTCATTTCCTTAGACCCCTCCTCCCACGCGCCCTCTGAATTCGAGGGCGCGTTTTTTTATTGAGTAATCTTATCTGATTAGAGTACACTATTTAATAGGGGAGCTTTTAAAATTGGCCTGGTGGCCGAGCGGTTAGGCAGAGGTCTGCAAAACCTTGCACAGCGGTTCGACTCCGCTCCAGGCCTCCATGGGCGGATGGCGAAATGGCAGACGCGCTAGATTCAGGTTCTAGTGAGAGCAATCTCGTGGAGGTTCAAGTCCTCTTCCGCCCACCAAAATTTGTTACTCTGCGCTAGCAGGACAATAAATTTTGGTTGAGATGAGGATAATTTAATAAGTCCTCCCTGCCTGGCCGAAGCTTCAGCGGAGGAGGGTCCTGCCCACCACGTGGAGTACAACGATTAATCGAAGTAAAATTATGAATAAATTTTTTACAATTTGGTTGGGTGTGGTAATTATTATAGTCATAGCGCTTATTTTCGTAAGTGGTAATAATCAAAATGAGACGGGGAATAATTCTGCCCCGGCTGCTAACCAACAGGTCGCGCTAACTGTTTATAAATCACCAAGTTGTGGTTGTTGCGGAGAATGGGTAGGTTATATGAAACGCAGGGAGTATCAAGTAGAAGTTAAGGATACAACCGATATGGACAGCATCAAAACAAAGTATTCAGTGCCAAGCGCATTGGCCAGTTGTCACACTACGATCGTGAATGGTTATGTCGTTGAAGGGCATGTACCGGTTGAAGCCATCGAGCGCTTATTGCTCGAGCAACCCAAGATTATAGGAATCGCCCTTCCGGGTATGCCCACGGGATCGCCGGGGATGCCGGGAAGCAAATCCAGCCCCTTTGATATTCGCATGATCGATCTGGTGGGGCAGGATGCGGGAACCTATCTTACTACCTAAATTAATATTATGCGTCGATCGATCCAGTTCGCGCTCGTTGTAGCTTTGATATTATTAACGCCAATGCGGGCGGCGGCGCATTGTCCGTTATGCACAGTAGGTGCGGGTGTCTTAGCCATAGGCGCGGGAGCGATCGGAGTGCAATACGGTGTAATCGGCGTGTTTATCGGGGCATTTTCTATCGCCATTAGTTTGTGGATAAATAATTTACTCAAACGGCAATATATAAAATACCAAGCAATCCTAATTGCTTCAAGTTCGTTTATCCTGACGATATTCCCGCTACAAAGAATTCTGGCGGATTACACATCAATTTATGTTGATTATTCCGGTAGTTACGGGTCGTTATTGAATAGAACTTATTTGGTGGACAAATTTATAATTGGGGCAATCGTCGGTGCCATTGTTTTGGCCGTAGCACCCAATATCAGCAAATATATAACCGCTATATATGGTGGCAAAAAAATATTGCGACAAAATTTGATTACCACCATCGGTTTATTAATTATTTTTGGAATAATATTTCAATTTTTGTCATAATCATAATGTGATATCCATGTAGCATCAGCTTAAATGATAAATCCAACATGAGCATTTTTAAGAAAAAAGATTCCGCTTCTTGGGTGTTGATGCTTGTTCTGGGGGTGATTCTATTGACAGCAAGAATAATACCTGTTTCAGCGCCAGCTGTTGATCAGGACAAGTCAAACCAAGCCATAAATGAGAATGCTGCAATCATCGCTACGCTTGAAAATAAAGTGATACCGCCAAGTGGCGTTGTATTGCCGGTGGTTTGGGGCGATTTCGGGGTGGAACTGGTAGACGCTGGTGTTATTGACGCCGATAAATTGATATCGCTTTATCGAGATAGAGGTTTGTTTGAAGACAGTTATACCGCTTTGCTTCTGGGGCGCAATAATGGAAAATTGAAAATAACTCGCGATAATGCAAGTTACTGGCTCAATTTATTGTGGGCGTTTGGCCTTGCCAATAAAAATCGTATTCTAGAGACCAATGAAATGTTGAATTCTGAAAACGGTGGAGCTGGAAGATTCGCTTCTACGGGAGGATGGACCCTGGCAAAAGGTGACCCGATGGACCATTATAATCAACATAACTTCGTTGAGTTGACAACGAACCAACAGGCCGTGGTGGACAGAATGGCCCACGGGATATATCGGCCATGTTGTAATAATTCCACTTATTTCCCTGATTGCAATCATGGTATGGCGATGCTGGGATTGTTAGAATTAATGGCGTTCCAAGATGTGCCGGAGGATGAAATGTGGAGGATGGCATTGGCCGTTAATTCTTATTGGTTCTCAGATACATATGTAACGATCGCGCAATATTTTAACAATCAAAACATAGATTGGGATAATGCGGATCCAAAAGTTATATTGGGCAAGGAGTATTCCAGCGCCTCAGGATATCAACAACTACTGACAAAAGTTGACCCGATACAGTTGAACACCAACGGAGCTTGTGCAGCTTGACAAACCAAAAATAAATTCCCGATCGGTTAGCGCTGATGAAAGCAGATTTAATGCGATCGCACTGATTTTATATTTGACAGTTACTACATAGTTTTATATATTTTGAATATTCCTCAAATTGATTGATTTGAACTTTTAAGTTTTACGATAGAGGAATCTGTTCGTCTTTGTGGCGGACATTTGTAGGAGAGGGGACGCGTGTCTGAAAGCTGCTTGGGAGATCTTGCATCGGGATTACATTTGCCAACAGGCAAACAATCCAGACCCTATAAGGGAAGCATCAATCACCAAAATTTCAGTTAGTAAGATCGCAGCAACACCCCTCAAAGCTTTGAGGGGCTCCGCTTGGCTACGCCACAAATAAAACATCTATAAGAGTACTTGACATTTCATAGCAGGGGAGTTTTGGTATAAAAGATTCATTAAAAATAGTTGGCTCTGGGAGCAGAATAATCATTGACACATAGGTGATTTTGATCTATATTAAAATTATAAAATTGAGAGGGGATATTCCAGAGCGTATCAGCATTAAAAACCTAAGATAACTTTTATTGAATATCTGTGTTGTGGATATCCTGGTTGATTTTGTAACTTAATTTTTTATTCTTGTTTGGGACGGTCTGGTTATAAATAATTATAATTAGATCGTCCTAAACAAGGACGGCCGCGGCCAGTTTGAGGCGTCGGCTACCCTACTTTTTTTAATCGGGGTGGATATGCTTACTCCCATTCTTCTATTAGGGAAAAAAGATATTCCCGCAGTATTACCGGAGGAATTTGTCGCTCGTGTCGAGTTCAAGCGATTTCCTGAAACACCGGAGCTACTTGCAGAGCTGATCGAGACGCATTATTGCGTTATCGATGTAGACACTTTAAGTCCCGATGACAAAAAGATGGCCATGAATAAAACGATCGCTAATGGTCGTCCATTCTGGCTGTATTCTCGTGAAGCTGGTGCCGTGATCCAATTGGACGACACCAATGGATTGTTGGTGTTAGCATCATCGGAACGATGAGAATGAAGGAGTTCTCGTAAAGGTGCGTGGAAAATAAGAAGGAAGGATTTCCACGCACCTTCTCTTTTTTCAAAATGGCGGGTACCCCAAAATTGGCAGGCAGAAGCTTGCGGATAAATCCCCTTTATCCTAAAACTTCTTTTCATCGCTGGCTCGGGAAAGTACTGCAATATTCCAAACCGGTTGCAGAGGATCTCATCAGATATTATGCGATGAGCATCTTATGACCGCTCATTCCTTCACCCCGCCCTTTCAAGGGCGGATTTTTCGTATTAGAGATGTTGTATAATTAACAATGTATTCATTGCATTGTTATCCTGGCCTCGTCCAGGATCGTATAATGGTATTCCTTGCATCATTGTTCTGGCATCGTCCAGGATCGTATAATATATAATGAATCTATAAGATTCTGGACGCACTTCGTTTGCCAGAATGACGGATAAGCATGAGTTAATGTAGCCCCTCGACTTCACCCCGCGCATGTCGGGGTTGCGCTCGGGGAATATATTTATGAGGAAATACGAGAAATTAAGTCGGCGCTATAAATATCGGATGAAGCAAAAGTATCAGGAAGATCCGTTTGCTTTTCTAATTTTGTGGTCGTTGTTTTTCAGCGCGATTTTTTTGATCTTCGCTTTCCGGGGGTTAATCGCTGCAGTTTTTATGCCCAAGATCGATATTTCTGACCAAGCGACTAATAACGAAGAAACCCTGAACACTACTGACAATACCGAAGTTACCAACAACTCCCCCGTTAATAATTCTGATTTACCGAACGCGGCAGAATGAAGTGGCTATTTTGGTTAATCGGTTTCCCAATTCTGGTAGTGGCCGTAGCCATTAGCGGTATTATTAGTGCCGGGTTTTTCTTGTCGCCCCAAAATGAGCTGGAAAAAGCCGACGCCATTATTGCGATCTCTGGCGGGGAAACTCGCCAACGCGTGGCGGAGGCGGTGAAATTGTACCAAGATAGTTGGGCGCCTCTTCTAATTATGTCGGGGGCAGCCAGAGACGAGGGGCCATCGAATGCTCTCATGATGAAAAATATTGCCATCGCCGAGGGCGTGCCGAAAGATAAAATTTTTATTGAAGAGTCGGCTACTACGACTGCCAGTAATGCGACTTTTGTGCGCAATATTATTAAAGAAAATAAATTTGTCAAAGTCATTTTAGTCACCTCTCCTTACCACCAAAGAAGAGCCAGTTTAGCTTTTGCTAAGGCTCTCTCCGGCCTTCCAGTCAAAATTATCAATCACTCCTCTACTGATTCTATTTGGCGCAAGAAAGGCTGGTGGTGGGATGAGTGGGCCAGAGAGCTCACCTGGACCGAAATCCAGAAAACTATCTATACCTGGGCGATGCCCTTGGATAAGTTAAAATAAGATATAATAAGTCTTGGTAGAATATCCTTTAAGGTTAAATATATGAATACTCTTTTATGGATCCTGTTAATTATTGTGGCTGCAGTTGTATTGTGGCTCATCGGTATTTTTAATGGTCTGATCGTCTTAAAAAATCGGGTGGCCGAAGCCTTCAGCGACATTGATGTGCAGTTAAAACGGCGCTACGATCTCATCCCTAATTTAATCAACACGGTCAAGGGTTATGCGGAGCATGAGCGGGAATTATTTACTAAAGTGACAGAAGCGCGCACGGCCGCGATGGGAGTCCCCGCCAAAGATGTGGCCGAAAAAGCTAAAAAGGAAAATGCTTTAAGCGAAACTTTGAAAAGTTTGTTCGCGGTAGCTGAAAACTATCCCCAATTGCGGGCGAACGAAAACTTTTTAGCTTTGCAAGAAGAATTATCTGATACCGAGAACAAAATTATGTCGGCACGGCGTTTTTACAATACTAATGTCAAAGATTTCAATACCCGCCAAGAAGTTTTTCCTGCCAATACTGTAGCCGGTATGTTAGGATTCAAAAAAGCTGAATTCTTTGATTTGGAAGCGGCTCCCAAAGAGCGCGAAAATCCGAAAGCAGACTTCACAAATTAATCGGTCACTATTCTTATTTACTGTTCTTGCCCTGCGAATGCGGGTGAGAGCTAAAAAATTTCATAGTTCTCGACAAATGTCTCGAACAGTATTTAATAACCAAGTTGTTATTGACTGACTAATATGTATAAGCAAATTACGGCTAACCGCCAAAAAACTTTTTGGCTTATTCTCATCTTTTTGTTGGTGTTGATTGGAGTCGGTTATGCGGCATCAATTTATTGGGATACCCCGAGCATTCTATTCTGGGCAGTTTTGGTGAGCGTGGGCATGAGTTGGTGGAGTTACTTTGCCGGAGATAAAGCCATTTTAGCTCTGTCTGGCGCGAGAGAGGTACGCTATGATGTGGCATTAAAGGAAACTCAGATCGTTCACTTAGTTGAAAATCTCTGTCTTACTGCCGGTCTCCCCTTGCCCAAAATCTTTCTTATTACAGATCCAGCGCCGAATGCGTTTGCGGTCGGCCGCGACCCCCAGCATGCCAGCATCGCTTTAACTACCGGTATAGTTGAGAAGTTGACCAAGGTCGAATTAGAAGGAGTGATTGCCCACGAACTCGCTCATGTAAAAAATTACGATATTTTGTTGTCTACTGTGGTCGTGACTCTTCTGGGAGTGATAGTTTTAATTGCCGATTGGATGGGGCGCGCCAGTATGGGTATAAGCCCCAGAGGCGCCAAGGCAAGTTTTGGTCAGCGGGACGATAACCAGCAAAATAATGGCGCGCTGGCTATTATTGCAGTTATTTTTTTGATCTTAGCTCCCATTTTCGCCAGACTGATTTATTTGGCCATTTCGCGTCAACGGGAATACTTGGCTGATGCTTCTGGTGCCCTACTCACTCGCTACCCCGAAGGCTTAGCAGAAGCTTTGGAAAAACTAACCGCCGATCGTCATCAATTAAGATTGGCCAATCGGGCGACGGCTGGCTTGTATATCGTGAATCCTTTCAAAAAAACCGGTACAATAATAGAAGAGGCGTTATCAACGCATCCGCCTCTCGCTAAAAGGATTGCTGCGTTAAGAAGTATGAATTTGTAAACTCCGGGGGAAATCATGAATTTCAAAAAAATAATTTTTCTGACCCTACTCTTAGTAGTTTTAGGTGCGGCCAGTTGTGGCGATAAAACCGCCTCGGTGGTTACTTTTGGCGATATGTTGGTAACCACGGCTATTAATAATGATAATACGCCGGTGGGTAATCTACCGGTGATATTAGATACCTCGCCCAAGATCTATACTGCCATCGAATTAATTAATGCCAAAAGAGGGGACAGCGTTCAGGTAGTTTGGCGCTATCTTGCCCAAGACAAAATTATTGCCACCGAAACTTTTACAGGTAGGCGAGCGCAGGATCGGCCCTATGATTTTGTGGGTGGACCTGGGCCAGCCACCAGCTGGTTGGCCTCCTTGATCGCCTTAACTGATCTAAATTGGCCAAATGGGGACTACGAGGTCTCGGCCGAATTAAATCGCAAAGCAGTAAAAAAGATCGGTTTTACCGTGGCTACTGAAAACGAGTTAGATACTGCCAACAAAAAAGCCATGATCAAGAGTATTTGGTTGGGCAAGGGGATAAATAGTAATCATCAGATTGTCTCGCCAACGACTATTTTTGCCAAAACTGATACCAATATCTATGCCGTGGTGCTGACGAACAAGGCGCCGGCCCGAACTCCCCTGGAAGCCAAATGGACTCTGCTCGAAACCGGAGAAGTTATCAACGAGTTTGCTACCAGCGCGACTGGGAGCGAATACATTTCTTTTGTGCTTAATTTAGCCCAATCCGGGAAAACCGTTTGGGTGAAGGGCAATTATACCTTTAGTTTATTTGTGGATAATACGCTCGTTGCCACCAAAAATTTCCAGGTGAATTAAGGAGATAACCAATAAAGTTATCCCAATCTTACAGGAGAAAATTGTTCTTTCTGGGCAACTGAAGCGACAAATTGTTGACAAATCCCAATAGAGTTGTTAATTTGGGATTATGGCAAAATTTTAAACTAAGGCTCTCACTCTAACTTTTTGGTAAATACAATCAAAAGGGCAATTTTTATGTTAGCCAAATCATCCCCATTATCTACAATCGACAACTCTTATTTTGTTGATAAGTGGTATGCCCCAGCCAAAGACCTGGCGATTTTACCTGACCTGAATTCTTTGCAAGTTAATTCGTATCATTGGTTTTTGAAAGAGGGATTAAAAGATTTGTTCGAAGAACTTAGTCCCATCGAAGATTTAACTGGCAAAAATCTTGAACTGCATTTTGTCGACTACTATTTAGATGAACCCAAAGTAGACGAGGAAACTGCCCGCAGCTCCGACCTGACCTACGAAGCCTCGCTACGCATCAAACTAAGACTCATAAATAAAGAAACCGGTGAAATTAAAGAGCAGGAGGTTTTTTTGGGTGATATCCCGGTTATGACGGTCTCTGGCGCTTTTATTGTGAACGGGATCGAACGGGTAGTGATTTCCCAGTTGATTCGGTCAGCCGGGGTGTTGTTCACCCGGAATGAAGGGTTAACTTACGGTCAATATGGCGCCAAAATTATCCCCGAGCGCGGAGCTTGGCTGGAAATCGAGACCAATAATAAGGGTATTTTATCGGTTAAAATCGACCGTAAACGCAAAACCTATTTAACCACCTTGCTACGGGCTTTTGGGTTAGGCAGCGATAGTGAGCTTATAGAGGCCTTTAAGGACATCAATACTAATCCCAAGATGGATTATATCCAGGCCACGATCGACCGCGATCCCGCCAAATCCAGCGACCAGGCCATTTTAGAAGTTTATAAAAAAATGCGCCCGGGTGACTTGGCGACTGTGGATAACGCTCGCAATCTTTTCCACAATGTATTCATGAGTTTACGGCGCTATGACTTAAGTAGCGTGGGGCGCTATAAATTGAATAAGCGGTTGAAATTAAATCTGCCTAATACCAAAGAATTTCGCGTTTTGACCTTAGAAGATCTCATCGCTATCACTAAAGAGATTATTAGATTAAATAACGAAGGCGGTCCGGCTGATGATGTGGATAACTTAAAGAATCGGCGCGTCAAAGCCGTCGGAGAATTAGTGCTTAATAGATTTCGGACTGGCATGATGCGGGTAGAGCGGATTGTGAAAGACCGCATGAGCGTTTCTGATATTCATACTGTGACGCCGGCGCAACTGATCAATGCCCGTCCTATTACCGCTATTTTGCAAGAATTCTTCGGTAGCTCCCAGTTGTCGCAATTCATGGATCAAACTAATCCCCTGTCCGAATTAGAAAACAAACGCAGAATGTCGGCGATGGGACCGGGTGGTTTATCGCATGAGCGGGCTGGTTTTGAAGTGCGTGATGTCCACTCTTCGCACTACGGCCGGATTTGTCCAATCCAAACTCCCGAAGGTCCGAATATTGGTTTGGTTATGTACTTATCTTCGCTGGCCAAAGTTAACAACTATGGTTTTATCGAGACGCCTTATCGTAAGATTGTGCACGAAGTAGCCAATGACGGTAAGTCCGCTGTCGGCTACATGCCGTTTAAGGATATGGTGGCGCCAGGCAGTACCAAAGTCATAGCTCTTGCCAGCGCATTAATTACTGCCGAAACTGCCGAAGCCTTGGCTAAATATAAGGATATCGCTGTTATTCCGGTGAAATCTCGCATTCTCGACCGCATAGATTATTTTGATGTTTATAGCGAAGAACATGCTTTAATCGCCCAACCGAATATTGTGCATGACGATAACGGCGTGATTTTGTCGGATCGGGTGATTGCCAGAGAAGGCGGTGGCGGCGAACCTTTGACCGCTTCAGTCGGTCATTTGGATTACGCTGATGTGTCGCCGCGACAAACTTTAAGTATTGCAGCCTCCCTTATTCCCTTCATCGAACACGATGATGCAAGGCGGGCTTTGATGGGGGCTAACATGCAACGCCAAGCGGTACCGCTGGTCAAACCCCAAGTTCCCTTAGTAGGCACGGGGATGGAAGGCGCAGCGGCCTTAGGATCAGGCTGGGTAGCGACTGCCCCAGTCGCGGGAACGATTAAATATGTTGATGCGAATCGAATCGATTTAGTTGGCGATAAAGATAATAAAACACATACTTTTAAATTAACGAAATTCCGTAAATCTAACGCGGAGACGGTACTACATCAAAGCCCAATCGTAACTTTAGGCCAAAAAGTTACCAAGGGGCAGGCGCTCTGTGATGGCCCCGCCATTCGTAACGGGAAATTAGCCTTGGGTCGCAATTTATTAGTCGCCTTTATGCCGTGGGATGGCGCCAACTACGAGGATGCTATTATTTTGTCCGATCGTTTAGTCAAAGACGATGTCTTTACCTCCATCCATATTAAAAGAGAAGAAATCGATGTGCGGGAAACCAAATTAGGCCCGGAAATTACTACCCGGGATATTCCTAATGTGGGAGAAGATGCTGTGGCTGATTTGGACGAAGATGGCGTAGTGCGCATTGGTGCGCGGGTTAAAGCCAATGATATTTTAGTCGGTAAAATTACCCCTAAGGGTGAGACCGAGTTAACTGCCGAAGAAAGGCTATTGCGCGCAATTTTTGGTGAAAAAGTAAAAGATGTTAAAGACACTTCTCTGAAATTACCCCATGGCGGTTACGGTAAAGTCGTGGCCGTAAAAATATTCGACCGCGAAAAAGGCGACAAATTAGAAGTCGGGGTGATTAAACGTATTTATGTTTATATTGCTCAAATGCGTAAAATTTCCGTCGGCGATAAGCTGGCCGGTCGACATGGTAATAAAGGGGTAATTTCTCGGATTATGCCGGCCGCCGATATGCCATTTATGGCTGATGGGACGCCGGTAGATATTATTTTAAATCCTTTGGGGATTGTTTCCCGGATGAACTTAGGCCAGGTTTTGGAAACTCATTTGGGCTGGGCAGCAGCTCACCAAAGCTTTAATAGCTGTAACCCAGTGTTCGAAGGCATTGATATGGACGGCATTATGGAAGAATTGAAAAAATCCGGCTTGCCGGAGGACGGGAAAGTTCAGTTATTTGATGGACGCACCGGCGATGCTTTCGGTCAAAAGACTATGGTCGGCATGACTTACATGTTGAAACTCAATCACATGGTAGACGATAAAATTCACGCGCGATCGATCGGCCCTTATGCGTTAGTCACGCAACAACCATTGGGAGGCAAGGCGCAGCTGGGTGGTCAAAGAGTGGGAGAAATGGAAGTCTGGGCGCTGGAAGGTTACGGCGCTGCGCATATTTTGCAGGAAATGCTGACGATCAAATCAGACGATGTGTTAGGCAGATCGAATACTTATAAATCAATTATCCGGGGCGAAGATATCCAAAAACCCCAGACCCCCGAAGCCTTTAATGTCATTGCCAAAGAACTGCAGGGGTTGGGTCTCAATATCGAATTATTAGATATCAACGGCAAGGTAGTCGGCGGAGATAGTCCGGCGGTGCGTAAGCTTAAGAAAAAGTAATTATGAATACGATGACGGACAGAAACAGCGACAAGAAAAATTTATCCGATCTATTTGAATCAGTCCGGATATCTTTAGCTTCGCCAGAAAAGATTTTGGATTGGTCGCACGGAGAAATTACAAAACCGGAAACGATCAATTATCGAACGCTGAAGCCAGAAAAAGACGGTTTATTTGACGAAAGAATTTTTGGCCCCACCAAAGATTGGGAATGTTATTGCGGCAAGTATAAGAAAATTCGCTACAAAGGCATCGTTTGCGATAAATGCGGCGTGGAAGTCACCCGGGCTTTAGTGCGGAGAGAACGCATGGGGCATATTGGTTTAGCCGTGCCAGTCACGCATATTTGGTATTTGAGGGGAGCGCCCTCCAAATTAGCCCTCATCTTGGATGTGCCGTCGCGTAAATTAGAACAGGTGGTTTATTTCGCCGCCTATATTATCACCGATGTTAACGAAGAGATGCGGCAACAAGCCGTTAATCAGTTAGCTTCGGAATACGCTCAACATACTAAGGGTTTAAAAAACGATTATAAGAAAAAAATGGATACGGCCGGCAACCTGACCGAGCGCGAGCGCGTGAGTAAAGAATTAGCCGAGAAATTAGACAAATTGAAATTAGCTTACAGTACCGCTGTGTCCGAAATCGGCAGTTTAAAACCTAAGACCATCATTTCCGAGTTAGAATATCGTGATTTGAGTCTTAAGTACGGCGGAGTCTTCAAGGCGGGTATTGGTGCCGAGGCTGTGAACGAATTAGTGAGCAAATTGGATGTGGCTAATGATATTGCGGAACTGAAAAAAGAATTAATTGATGCGGTAGGCCAACGGCGCAAGCGTTTACAAAAGCGATTGCGTTTGCTCAAGAATTTTCATGAGGCGAAGATCTCCCCAAGCTGGATGTTGCTTAGCAATCTGCCCGTTATTCCCCCCGACCTGCGCCCAATGGTGCAATTAGATGGAGGTAGATTTGCTACTTCGGATCTCAATGATTTATATCGGCGAGTGATTAATCGGAACAATCGGTTAAAAAAATTATTAGATTTAGGCGCACCGGAAGTAATTACGCGGAACGAAAAACGGATGTTGCAAGAAGCGGTCGATGCCCTACTTGATTTAACTGCCAGAGAAACTTCTACTTCGACGGTGAGCAAACGCAAACTTAAATCGTTGTCGGATCTTCTTCGCGGTAAGCAAGGCCGTTTCCGCCAGAACTTGCTGGGAAAACGGGTGGATTATTCCGGTCGTAGTGTCATTGTGGTCGGCCCCACTTTGAGTCTTGATCAATGCGGTTTACCCAAGACTATTGCTTTAGAGATATTCAAGCCTTTTGTGATTGCCAACTTAATGCGTAACGAGATCGTGCACAATGTCAAAACCGCCAGCAAAATGGTTGAGCGCCAGGTGCCAGAAGTCTGGGATGCCTTAGATGAAGTGATCGGTCATTATTATGTTTTGCTCAATCGCGCTCCCACGCTGCACCGTTTGGGTATCCAAGCTTTTAAGCCGATATTAGTGGAAGGTAACGCCATTCAATTGCATCCCCTTACCTGTTCTGCTTTTAATGCTGACTTTGATGGCGACCAAATGGCTGTGCATTTACCCTTGTCTAAAGCGGCGCAAACAGAGGCGCGCGAGATTATGTTATCCTCGCACAATTTATTAAAACCAGCAACGGGCGATCCGATTATTGTTCCCAAACAAGATGTGGTTTTGGGATGTTATTATGCTACTTTAGCCAAGCCGTTGGCTGCCGGCGAAACCATTAAAGCTTTCAACGATATCGATGAATTGGTTTTAGCTAATGCTAACGGATTAATTGGTTATCACCACTTGATCAAAATCAAATTAACCCCCGATGGAGATTGGTTAGAAACTACGCTCGGGCGAGTGCTATTTAATCAAATTATTCCTGACGGTTTGGCTTTTATTAATTCGCCGGTAGTTAACAAAACTCTGAAAAACACGATCCGGGCAGTCTATGAAATGTACGGTGATGAAATTACTGCTAAGTTTGCCGATGACCTCAAAAACCTTGGGTTTAAATTTGCAACTGCTTCCGGTGCCACCTTTGGAGCCGGCGATGTGGTGATTCCGACGGAAAAACCTCGGATCATGCAAGCAGCCGAAGATAAAGTCGAGCAGATCCGGTTGCAATACAAAGAGGGTCTTATTACTGCCGAAGAAAAGAAAAGATTGTCTATCGGAGTGTGGGCGGATGCTAAATCGGATATCGAAAATCTGGTTCACAATAAAGATAATCCTTTCTCTTCCGTAAACCTCATGATGGATTCCCAGGCGAGAGGAACCATGGAGCAACTTAACCAGATGGCGGGGATGAAAGGGATCGTGGTCAACCCGGCCGGTAGCGCTATCGAGCTCCCGGTTAAATCTAACTACAAAGAAGGGCTGACCCCGCTGGAATACTTTGTTTCTACCCACGGTGCTCGTAAGGGAGGAGCGGATACCGCTCTCAAGACATCCGATGCGGGTTATCTTACCAGAAGACTGGTGGATGTGGCCCAAGATATTACTATTACCCAAGCTGATTGCGGCGCTATGGCTGGTCGAACGATTACCAAAGCCTATGTCGAATCAATTAACGATAAGTTGTCCTCTGTCGTGTCTGGTCGCTTTACCTTAAACCCAGTCATCGGGGCTGATGGCAAGGAAGTTGTGCCGGCGGATACTTATATTAATAAGGCTGTGGCAGCCGAGATCGAAGAGTCCGGTGCTACCGAAGTAACCATTCGTTCCATTCTTAACTGCCAGTCCGATCACGGCGCTTGTCAGAAATGTTATGGCGAAGACTTGGCCCGCGGCAAGGTGGTAAATTTAGGCGAAGCCGTTGGGATTATTGCAGCGCAAAGTATTGGTGAACCCGGTACCCAGCTCACAATGAGAACTTTCCATACTGGTGGCGTGGCTTCCGCTTTGGATATCACCCAAGGGTTACCCCGCGTCGAAGAATTATTTGAAGCGCGCACTCCTAAAACCGAAGCTCTTTTGGCGGAAAAAAGCGGAGAGGTTAAATTAACCGAAATTAATAATAAGAAGTTTTTGCAATTGTTGGCTGATGTCGATAAGCATATGGAAATGCCAACGGGCAAAAACCTGACTTTGCGCGTGGAAGATGGTGCCAAGATCAAGAAGGGTGATGTCATCGCCGTAGACGGCAATGGCGAAGAAGTGAAATCATTAGTAACTGGCATAGTTCATTTAGCCACTAAAAAGGGTTATATCGCCTATCAGAAAAAAGAAATGATCGAGTATCCCGTAACTGCCAACATGTATCTGAAAGTGGCAAATGGAGACAAGGTTGAGCAAGGGGATAGCTTGACCGAAGGCCATTACAATCTTAAAACCCTCATGCGGTTAAAGGGGGAAGACGCGGCTAAACAATATATTTTGAGCGAGATTCAGAAAATCTATGCTTGGCAAGGTCAAAATATCAACGATAAACATGTGGAAGTGATTGTTAAGCGCATGTTCGGGCTGGTCCGGATCGAAGATGAAGGAGACAGCGATTATCTGGCCGGCGAAGTAGTGCATAAATTAGTGTTAGATCGCGCCGTGGCTAAATTACAGGCTGCCAATAAGAGATTGCCCCAGTGGGAATCATTATTATTAGGCATCTCTAAGGCTGCTTTGAATACCGATGGATTTTTATCGGCGGCTTCCTTCCAAGAGACTACGCGGGTATTAGTGGATGCTGCTACCCAAGGTAAGGTGGATTATCTGAAGGGTCTCAAAGAGAACGTGATTATCGGTCGTCTGATTCCTGCCGGGACTGGGTTTATGCCCAGGCACATGTCTGGCCAAACCAGCCAGTCGGGAGTTTCTCTTGCCCCAGAGGTAATGGCCCCTGAATCCTAAAATTGACTTTTATCTCGTTTCGCGCTTAAATAGCAAGGAACGTTTATCAGATTACTATCTATTTTTTATATGCCCACTATCAACCAATTAATCAGAAAAGGTCGCAAATCTCTGACGAAGAAATCAAAATCTCCGGCATTGCAGAGTAGTTTTAATACCCTCAAAAATCGTTCTATTAAGTTAGAGAAAGGTTGTCCCCAGCGTCGGGGAGTGTGCGTAAAGGTTACCACCATGACGCCCAAAAAACCTAACTCGGCCTTGCGTAAGATTGCTCGGGTGAGATTAACTAATAGAATGGAAGTTACGGCTTACATTCCGGGTATTGGACATAATTTGCAAGAACACTCAATTGTGACTATTCGTGGCGGCAGAGTCAAAGATTTACCCGGTGTCCGCTATCATATCGTAAGGGGGACATTAGATGCGAGCGGGGTAAGTAACCGCCGGCAAGGCCGGAGTAAATACGGAGCTAAGCGCGGGGAAACAGTAGGTAAGACAAAATAATATGGCAAGAAAAGGTAGTACCCCCAAACGGATAATCCCGCCTGACCGTAAATACGGCAGTATTTTGGTCCAAAAACTGATCAATAAAATTATGTTTAACGGCAAGAAAAATATTGCCGAAGAAATTGTTTATACTGCCCTGGAGGGCGCTGGTAAAAAAATCAATAAAACTCCTGTCGAATCTTTCCAAGGAGCCTTAGACAATGTGATGCCATTAGTGCAGTTAAAAAGTCGGCGAGTCGGCGGAGCTAATTACCAAATCCCGACGGAAGTTTCTGGCGATCGCAAATTAATCCTGGGTTTGCAATGGTTGATTTCTTCAGCCCGTGCGCGCAAAGGTATGCCGATGGCAAAACGGTTAATGCTGGAAATTATTGATGCCAATAATAACACCGGTGGAGCAATCAGAAAGAAAGAAGATACCCACAAAATGGCGGAAGCCAATCGAGCCTTTGCACATTTTGCGAGATTCTAAAGCCCGGTCCGTTAATCGGATAGGAATAATCAACACAAAGTTTAGGTCGCGACAATATAATATTAAATATGAAGGTGGCAGGGAGATAAATGACCTGCTGCTCACGGGGTAAATATGGCCAGAGAATACAGTTTAGCCCAGACAAGGAATATCGGCATTATCGCCCATATTGATGCCGGCAAAACTACCGTTACGGAACGAATTTTATTTTATACTGGCAAAACCTACAAATTAGGCGAGGTGCACGAAGGCGAAGCGGTGATGGATTGGATGGAACAAGAACGTGAACGGGGCATTACCATTACTTCGGCTGCGACGACTTGTTTTTGGAAAGATAATCGGATTAATATCATCGATACTCCCGGACATGTTGATTTTACAGTCGAGGTGGAACGTTCGTTGCGGGTCCTTGATGGTGGCGTGGTGGTTTTCGACGGAGTGGCTGGAGTCGAGCCGCAAAGCGAAACCGTTTGGCGGCAAGCCGACAAATACAACGTGCCTCGGATTTGTTTTATCAACAAAATGGATCGCATGGGAGCCGATTTTTATACGAGCTTCAAGTCGATCCAAGATAGATTAACCACCAAAGCCGTGCCGGTGCAATTGCCTATTGGCGCCCACGATAGTTTTAAGGGTGTCGTCGACTTGATGACCGAAAGAGCCTATCTTTATCAAGATGATGCTGGCAAAGATATTTTGGAAACAGACATCCCGGAGGATATGAAAGAAGACGTGGCTAAATTTAAGCGGCAGATGATCGAAACGATTGCCGAAACCGAAGACGAATTATTAGAAAAGTTTTTAGCTGATCAGATTTTAACTATTGATGAACTGAAAAAAGCCCTGCGCGCAGCCGTCATCAGCGGTAAGCTTTATCCAGTTTTGTCGGGAGCGGCTCTCCGCAACAAAGGCGTCCAACCTTTGCTTGATGCCATTGTGGAATACCTGCCCAATCCCTTAGATGTACCGCCGGTCACCGGCACCGATCCGAAGACGGGCGAAGAAATTGTCCGGCATGCTGATGACAAAGAACCTTTTGCCACATTGGCTTTTAAGATCGCTACCGATCCTTTTATCGGTAAATTAATTTATATTAGAGTATATTCCGGTACCCTCAAAGCCGGTTCCTATGTTCTTAATACTGCTACGGGTGAGCAAGAGAGAATCGGGCGAATTGTGCGGATGCATAGCAACCACCGCGAAGAAGTGGACGAGATTTATGCTGGAGATATTGCTGCGGTAGTCGGGATTAAGAAAGTGACCACCGGCAATACTTTGTGTGATGTCCAGCACCCGATCATTTTAGAATCCATCGTTTTCCCGGAGCCAGTTATTTCCATTGCCATCGAACCAAAAAGCAAGGCCGACCAAGAGAAAATGGCGATTGCTCTCGGTAAGTTGGCCGAAGAGGATCCCACTTTCCGGGTTAAAACCAATGAAGAAACTGCCCAAACCGAAATTTCCGGCATGGGCGAATTGCATCTGGATATTATTGTCGATCGGTTGAAGCGAGAATTCAAAGTCGAAGCCAATGTTGGAAAACCGCAGGTAGCCTACCATGAAACTATCCGCAAATTGGCTGATGTCGAGGCTAAATATATTCGGCAAACCGGCGGTCGCGGGCAGTACGGCCATGTCCTCATGAAATTCGAGCCATTTAACGAAGAAGGCAGCTTTGAGTTTGTGAATAGTATTGTGAGCGGACATATCCCCAAGGAATATATTCCCGCTGTGGAAAAAGGCATTAAAGAAGCTATGACAAGAGGAGTCTTGGCTGGATACCCAGTAGTAGGCATCAAAGCGACTCTTTACGACGGGTCCTACCATGATGTCGACTCATCGGAAATGGCTTTCAAGATTGCTGGTTCCATGGCCCTCCAAGATGGGGTGAAAAAAGGTGATCCAGTTTTGTTAGAGCCGATTATGAAAGTAGAAGCAGTTACCCCCGAAGAATTTATGGGAGATGTAACAGGCGATCTTAATAGCCGCCGGGCCATTATCGAGTCTTTAGGGCAACGCGGTACGGCCAGAACTGTGACGGCTTTAGTGCCGTTGGCGGCCATGTTCGGTTATGCTACAGATTTGCGTTCGATGACCCAAGGTCGGGCATCCTACACGATGGAGTTCAGTAAATATGCCGATGTGCCCGCCAATGTCCAACAAGAAATCATCGGGAAGCGGCAAGGATAGTAACATAATATAGTATAATTGTCAAGCCGAGCTTATTTTCCCCTTGTCTTCACCTAAGATTTAGTGTATTTTCTAAAAGTATATCAAACTACCAACTAATTATAGGAGAATATATGGCAGAGACATTTCAGCGCAACAAGGTCCACGTCAACGTTGGTACTATCGGTCACGTTGATCATGGTAAAACCACTTTGACAGCAGCTATTACTCAGGTATTAGCAGCAAAAGGTTTGGCTACCGCCAAAAAATTTGAAGATATTGATAATGCTCCAGAAGAGCGGGAGCGGGGTATTACCATCGCTACCTCTCATCAGGAGTATGAAACGGAAAAACGGCATTACGCCCACGTCGATTGCCCGGGGCATGCTGACTACATTAAAAACATGATTACGGGGGCTGCCCAGATGGACGCAGCTGTGTTAGTAGTCGCTGCTACTGATGGGCCTATGCCACAAACTCGTGAGCACATTTTGTTAGCCCACCAGGTGGGAGTGCCTCGGATGATCGTTTTCATTAATAAGGTGGATATGGTCGATGATCCCGAGTTGATCGATTTAGTCGAAGAGGAAGTCCGCGATCTCCTGACTAAATATGAATTTCCTGGTAAAGAAATTCCCGTCATTCGCGGTTCGGCCTTAAAAGCCTTAGAAAATCCGACTGACGAAGCAGCTGCTAAGCCAATCATGGATTTGTTGAACGCGATGGATACTTATATTCCTGATCCCGTCCGGGCCCTTGATAAACCTTTCTTGATGCCTATCGAAGATGTGTTCTCGATCAAAGGTCGGGGGACTGTGGCTACCGGCAGAGTCGAGCAAGGTATCGTGAAGATTAACGAAGAAGTTGAAATCGTCGGGATTAAACCTACGCGTAAAGTAGTGGTTACCGGCGTAGAAATGTTCCGCAAGTTACTTGACCAAGGCCAAGCCGGTGACAATATCGGTGCCTTACTTCGGGGAATTGAACGCAATGAATTGGAACGGGGACAGGTTCTTGCTAAGCCGGGCTCCATTACTCCTCATACCGACTTTGAAGGCGAGGTTTACATCTTAAGCAAAGAGGAAGGCGGTCGGCATACACCATTTACCAAAGGTTATAAACCCCAATTCTATATTCGGACCACGGATGTTACTGGAGAGTTAGAATTGCCAGCTGGCCAAGAAATGGTCATGCCCGGCGATACCGTTAAGATGATCGTTAAATTGATCGTGCCGGTGGCGATGGAAGACGGTCTCCGGTTTGCTATTCGTGAAGGCGGCAAAACCGTGGGAGCCGGTGTGGTAACCAAAATCATTAAATAAAATAATTCTGGGGTAAGAGCCCTGCCAGTATTTGGCGGGGCCAGCTCATCTGCTCGCTCACATATATAAATTGAAATCTTATGGCTAAAGGCGTGGCCAGTAACAAACAGGAGAGTAAGGAAGTTGCCAACAAACAACGGATTCGGATTCGGTTAAAGGCATATGATCATCGCATTATTGATCAGTCAGCCAAACTGATTGTCGAAACCGCTGAACGGACTGGTGCCAATGTAGTTGGTCCCATCCCCTTACCTACGGAAAAAAAGATTTATACTGTCCAACGCTCCACTTTTGTCCATAAAGATGCCAGAGAACAATTTGAGATGCGGGTGCATAAGCGCTTGATCGAAATTACTGACCCGCGTCCCAAGACTATCGATGCTCTTACCAACCTGAATTTGCCGGCCGGTGTCAGTATCGAAGTCAAAATGTAAGATTTAACTTAATAAAATTGTCTTATCTTCCAGGTGGTTATAGTCCCCTCGAAGTCATGATTATTATGTCGCAAAAATGATTGGATTAATTGCCCAAAAAATAGAAATGAGCCGATTAACCTTAGATAACGGCGATGTCGTGGGGGCTACTTGGTTGCATCTCCCACCCAACACCGTTGCCCAGGTGAAACGCTTAGAAAAAGATAGCTATTCGGCCATCCAGTTAGCCATGGGGCAAGCCAAGCATTACACCAAATCCTTAAAAGGACACTTAAAAACCATTGATGCTAAGATTCTGCGGGAGATAAAAGTTGATAATGCCGACCAATATCAAAGGGGTGATAAATTAGATGTCAGCCTCTTCGCTGTTGGTGACAAGGTGCGGGTAACGGCCATGTCCAAAGGTAAGGGCTTTGCCGGAACCATTAAACGGCATCATTTCAAAAGCGGGCCGGGCAGCCACGGGCATGATCATCATCGCCAACCGGGTTCGATCGGAGCTATGGGTATCCCTCGGGTGGAGCCGGGGCGGCGGATGTCTGGGCATATGGGGATGGACAAAGTGACTACCAAAAATCTATTGATTGTGGCTGTTGATCCCACAGCCCAGCGGTTAGCTATCCAAGGGTCAGTACCCGGTCACAGAAAAAGTTATGTTTTAATTCAAAAGCCAAATGCCTAAAAAGACTACACCTAAAAGTCAGCCTATTAGTGAAAAAGCCAAAGTTGCTGTCGCTATCTCGGGAGGAGAACCAGTAGCGGCGGACATATTTGCGGGTAAGCAAATTAGCCCAGCCGTGCTGGGAGAAGTGTTGATTCAATTACAACATAATCAGCACCATTCAACTGCGCACACTAAAACTAGGGGCGAAGTTCAGGGCAGCACCAAAAAGCCTTGGCGGCAAAAAGGTACGGGTCGGGCGAGAGTCGGGACTAAGCGTAATCCCATTTGGCGCGGCGGAGGTATTGCTTTCGGCCCGCGATCCATTCGTAATTTCAGTAGTAAAATTAATCAACGAGTATTATTACCAGCTTTATTAACCGCCTTAGCCCAACGTGCGGAGCAGCAACTTATTGTGCATCTGCCTAATAATTATCAGGCAGGTGGCAAGACGAAGTCGGGGTTAAAATTTTTTGGTCAGGCACTTGATCCCCAAAGTAATTTAGTTGTAGTGCCCGTTTCGCTTCCGGAGCTCAAACAAGCCGTCCGCAATGTGCCCTATATTACTTTGCGCACGGTTCGGCAAATTAATCCCTTAGATGTCATGTCCCATCGCCGAATTATTCTGGTGGGGGATGCACTACCAAATTTATTAGCAAAATTTAAGTAAGTCATGAGCGTAATTATCTATCAACCAGTTATTTCAGAAAAAAGCATCCAACAAGGGAGTGCGAGTAAGTATACTTTTAGAATTGATCCCAGAGCGGACGCTAGGGCTGTGCGTCGGGCCATCGAGAAATTATTTAAAGTCAAAGTTACCAGCGTGAACATGGTTTGCGTTAAAGGCAAGCCGAAAAATGTTGGTCGGGCGCGGGTTAAAAGAGCTGATTGGAAAAAAGCCATCGTGACTTTATTACCAGGACAAACTATTAAATTATTTGAAGAAAGAAAGACTACCGAACATGCCAATTAGAATACTAAAATCTAATAATGCCGGTCGGCGCAGTAAGATTAGTGTCATAGATAGATCTGGTGTAGTGACGGCGAATAAACCCAGCAAATCCTTAAGCCACGGGATGCGCCGAAATAGTGGGCGTAATTCGCGCGGGGTCATTACCGTCCAGAGTCGCGGCGGGGGTAGCAAAAGAGCTTGGCGGGAAGTGGATTTGAAGCAATTGAAATTTGGGATTCCGGCGGTGGTGAAAACTATCGAATACGATCCTAATCGCTCGGCTTACATTGCTTTAGTTAATTATCTGGATGGTGCCAAAGTTTATATTTTAGCACCTGCTGGTGTGCAGGTCGGCGATAAGATAGTCACCAACACTAATACTAAGATCAAACCCGGCAACCGGTTGTTACTCAAGAATATTCCTGCTGGTATCGCCATCTTTAATATTGAATTGCAGCCCGGACGCGGTGGGCAAATTGTCCGCTCGGCTGGCGCTAGCGCCACTATCCTGGGGTTTGATAAAGGGTTCGCCCAAGTTAAATTGCCTTCCGGCGAAATTCGCCTCATTCCAGAAAATTGTTTTGCCAGCGTCGGCGTATTATCTAATCATGACCATAATAATATTCGGATCGGTAAGGCGGGTCGCCATCGGTTGATGGGTAGACGGCCGCATGTTCGGGGCAAAGCTAAAAATCCAGTAGATCACCCTCATGGCGGTGGAGAAGGTAATAGCCCGATTGGTTTGAAACATCCCAAAACCCCAACTGGCAAACCAACTAAAGGCTACAAGACCCGGAAAAAGAATAAGAGCAATAAACATATTATTAAGGCGAGAGCCAAGAAAAAGCACTAATGTCTAGATCACTTAAAAAAGGCTGGTGGGTTGATCCCAATCTCCAGAAAAAAATTGACCAAATGAAGAGTAGCGGTAAGAAAGGCTCGATTAAAACCTGGGCCAGATCTTCCGCGATTACTCCCGAAATGGTAGGCATGACTTTTGATGTGCACAACGGTAAAACGCATGTCCCGGTCTTTGTCGCAGAAAATATGGTCGGCCATAAATTAGGAGAATTTTCTTTTACGCGCAAATTTAGAGGGCATGGTGGTAAGATGGCCAAAGAACAAGCCAAGAAAACCACCGAAGAAAGTAAATAATCTTTTATCATGGAAATTACAGCTATTGCAAAATTCAGCCGGATTAGCCCCAAGAAAGTACAACCTTGGCTAAAGAATTTACGTCGGCAACCTGCCGCCGCCGCCTTAGACAGCTTGCGGTATGTTAATACTAAAGCGGGTCGGATGGTGTATAAAGTGATCGCTTCCGCGGTCAGCAATGCTGTTAATAATTATAATTTCAAGCCAGATAATTTGCGGATCAAATCCTTGACCGTGGATGAAGGGCCGCGGCAGAAACGCTATTGGTTTCGTTCGCACGGCTCTGCGGATGTCCGCTTAAAGCGCTTAGCCCATATTAAGGTAGTGATTGAAGAAACTACGCAGCAAACCATTACTAAACCACTAACTAAATCAGTCGCCTCCAAGGCCGGGCTGCAGCCTGATAAAACCAAGGTCTTGTCTGATAAATCAAGCAAACCAGCTGGCCCCACGGGCAAGAGCGAAAACATGAAAGTTAAAAAATCAACCACTCGAAGAATATTTAGCAGAACAACCAATAAATAATATCCATCATGGGACAAAAGATAAATCCAATTAGCAATCGGTTAGGTTATACCACCACATGGCGGTCGCGCTGGTTTGATCTCAAAAATTATCCGGCCTATTTGGTCGAAGATCAAAAAATGCGTAAATTGATCTACCAACAATTGCGCAAAGCATCTTTGTCTAAAATTGAGATCGAACGGTTTGGCCAGGATGCTATCGTTAGTATTTTTGCTGCGCGTCCGGGCATGATCATTGGGCACGGCGGGGCGAGTATCGAAAATTTACGTAAACAAATTAAATCGTTGATCAAGAGAGATGTCAAAATCAATATTATTGAAATCAAAGATCCTGAAGCAAACGCCGCTGTTATTGCTAACCAGATCGTTGAGCAAATCGAAAAAAGATTGCCCTTTAGAAGGGCGGTCAAAGGAGCTATGGGAGCTGCTCAACGCAGCAAAATCGATGGCATCAAAATTATTGTGGCCGGTCGCCTGAATGGCGCTGAAATTGCCCGCACCGAATTATTTGTTAACGGAAAAATTCCTTTGCACACTTTCCGTCATTTCATTGATTATGCCCAAAGGGAAGCTCACACCACTTACGGAGTGATCGGGGTTAAGGTCTGGGTTTTCAAGGCCGGGGAAAAGGATTTTGAACCAGATAAAAAACCAACCAATCAATAACCATGTTAATACCCAAGAAAGTTAAATACAGAAAACAGCAACGCGGTAGCATGAAAGGCAAGGCTACGCGTGGCAGCACCGTCGCTTTTGGTGATTTCGGGCTCAAATCTTTGGGGCTCGGCTGGGTGACTGCTCGGCAAGTAGAAGCCGGTCGGCGCGCGATGGTCAGGTTTATTAAAAGAGAAGGCAAGATTTGGATTCGCGTCTTTCCACACCAAGCTCTCACCGCTAAACCGAACGAAGTTAGGATGGGGAGCGGCAAAGGCGCAGTCAGTCATTATGTGGCGACGGTGAAACCAGGCACGGTTATCTATGAAATTTCCGGAGTTAATGAAACTTCCGCCCGGGAAGCAATGAAATTAGCGGGTTATAAATTACCAGTTAAAACTAAATTTGTCAGCCGATAATTATATGGATATTGCTAAATTAAGAAAACTTAAACCCGCCGAAGTGACCAAAGAAATTGCCGAAGTGATGGCCAAGATTGTTGAGTTGCGGGCAGAGATCGCCATGCACCGAGTTAAAAATTGGCATGTGCTGAAAACAGCCAAGCAATATTTAGCCAGACTTCTCACTATTCAACAAGAACACGAGATTATTAATAAGTTATCCAATGAATAAATCCAAGCAAACAAAAAGCGGCAAGGTAGTGAGCGCCCAAATGATGGCGACGGTAGTGGTATCAGTCGATAGCTTCGTCAGCCATCCGCTCTACCATAAAAAGATCCGAAAAACTCGGCGCTTTTTAGCCCACAATCCTGCCGACAAGGCCAAGTTGGGCGATTGGGTGACCATTGAAGAAACGCGGCCGATCAGCAAATTAAAGCGTTGGGTAGTTGTTGATATTAAATCTCCTGTTTCCATGGTAGATGTTAATGCCGATATCGCTGCGATCGATCAAACTATTAACGAAGTAATTTAGAAATGATTCAAGAAGGAACTAAATTAAAAGTTGCTGATAATACTGGTGCCAAATCCATCGGATGTTTTAAGGTGCTGGGAGGTTCTCGGCGGCGCTATGCCGGGGTAGGCGATGTAGTGATTGCCGCGGTTAAGGAAGCTAGCCCCAGAGGGTTAGTCAAGAAAAAAGAAGTTGTGAGAGCGGTCATCGTGCGGCAAAAGCATAAATTAGTGCGGCGTGACGGGTCTTATATCAGTTTTGACGAAAATGCAGCGGTTATTATTAATAAAGATAAAACGCCTCGCGGTACTCGGATTTTTGGTCCGGTGGCCCGTGAGTTGCGCGATTGCGGTTATATGAAAATTGTTTCTTTAGCTCCAGAGGTGTTATAAATTCATCCCGTTAGAAGCGCGTAATAAATGAAAATTTCGAAATCTATGAATTATTCAATAATCGATTTATCATCAATAATATTAAACAGCGGAAACACAGGCGTTTCCTGCTTCTAACGGGATGAAGATTAAAAAAGGCGACACTATTTTAGTTATTGCAGGACGTGACCGCGGGAAAACGGGCAAGGTGACATCAGTAAATCCTACTCAGCAAACAGTTAAGGTCAGCGGCATCAATATTAGCAAAAAACATTTACGCCCTAAGCGCGGGGCTGCCGGAGGGGGTATCACCGAAGTAGCTGTTCCCTTGTCGATCAGCAAAGTGATGTTTATGTGCAGTCATTGTAATAAACCAGTTAGATTAGGTAGTAAAACTACTACTGCGGGCAATAAAGAAAGAATCTGTCGGGTATGTAAAAGTACAGTTTAAAAAATATGACATTTCGTGAAATCTACAATCAGGCGCGCCAAGAATTGCACAAAGAATTGCAACTCTCTTCTATTGAAGCAGTACCAAGATTAGTCAAGGTTTCTATTAATATTGGGGCTGGTGTGGCTGTATCGGACGGGAATTTTATTGCCAAAGTTATGGGTGAGTTAGCGCAAATTACCGGCCAAAAACCAGTTATTACCAAAGCCCATAAATCCATCGCCGGATTTAAATTGCGGGAAGGAGCGCCCATTGGCGTTAAGGTTACCTTACGCGGTCAGCGCATGTTTGATTTTTTGGACAAGTTGGTCAATGTCTCCTTGCCCCGGGTGCGCGATTTTCAGGGCATTCCCCAGGATAGCTTTGATGGGCATGGTAATTACACTTTGGGCCTCAAGGAGCATATTGTTTTCCCAGAGATTACCCTGGATAATATAGAAAAGACTTTTGGCTTAGCTGTGACCATTCATACCACCGCTCCGACTGATGAGTTGGCTAAACGATTATTAACTAAATTACATTTTCCTTTTAAAGAATAATTATTATGGCAAGACGCACACTTATTCGTAAATCCGAACAGAAAGCGAAGTTTTCCACTCGGCAAGTAAATCGTTGCAAACTTTGTGGTCGCCGGCATGGTTACATGCGTGATTTCAAAATTTGTCGGATTTGCTTCCGCGAATTAGCCAGCCAAGGCTTTTTGCCGGGCATTAAGAAGGCTTCTTGGTAATCAATCACTATTATGAATACACATCCGATTGCTGATATGTTAACTCGAATTCGTAACGCTTCTGCCAGGCGGTTTTCTACTACCAAAGTGCCAGCCTCTCGGTTCAAGGAGGCATTAGCTAAGATGTTGGTCGACCAAGGCTGGTTAGAGGGTTTTGAGATCATCAAGCCCACCGAAGGGCATCCTTATCTTTTATTAACTCTCAAATATCACCGCCAAACCCCAATTATTAGGGGCATCAAAATGATCAGTACTCCTGGACAAAGAATTTATATGAATAAAGCCAAGCTACACAAGTACATTTCGAGCAAGTTAGAAACGCTGGTTATTTCGACCTCCCAAGGGTTAATTACTGCCGAGGAAGCCAAAACTATGGGCTTAGGCGGAGAAGTTATTTTTAAGATCTGGTAATCATATGTCTAAAATAGGCCGTTTAGCTATCCAGTTGCCCGATAAAACTACCTTAAATCTTGAGGGTAATTTAGTAACGGTTAAAGGCGAGAAGGGCGAACTGGCCTGGCCTTTGCCGGCCGGCATTACTTTGGAAAAAGCTGACCAAACAGTCACATTAATTAATGCCGAACCAGCTAATCCTACGACCCGGTCCTTACATGGCTTAGCCCGGGCTAGAATAGCCAATATGGTGCAAGGTGTGACTCGCGGATTTGAAAGAATATTAGAGATTACCGGAGTAGGATTCAAAGCCGAAGTGCATGCAGCCGAAATCTGGTTATTTGTCGGTCTGTCGCATACAGTTAAGTTGCCTATCATCCCCGGCACCGAAATTAAGGTCACAAAGAACGAAGTCACCGTTACGGGTATTGATAAAGAAAAAGTTGGTGAAATGGCAGCCCAAATCCGAGCGATCAAAAAGCCAGAACCGTATAAAGGTAAGGGTATTAAATATCGTGGAGAGGTTATTCGTCGCAAACAAGGTAAAGCAGTAAAATCTAGCGCTAGTTAATTATGAAAAATTCTCGTACTACAAGTAGGGCAAAAAGACATCGGCGAGTTCGCAGCAGTATTAAAGGAACGGCAGAGCGGCCGCGTTTGGCTGTACACAAAAGTTTACGCAACTTACAGGTGCAGTTGATTGATGATGTGGCCCATAAAACCCTTGCAGAGGCCTCTACCTTAACCAGTAAATCAGTAAGTAATATGGTGTTAGCCGAAACAATAGGTAAGACGGTTGCCGAAGCGGCCCTTAAGTTGAATATTAAAGAAGTAGTGTTTGATCGGGGCGGATATATTTATCATGGCCAGATCAAAGCTTTGGCTGAAGCAGCCCGAGCCGTCGGATTAAAGTTTTAAATTTTTATGAAAAGAAATCACAAAGCACAATCAGAAGAGCGGTCAGAATTTATTGAAAGGGTTTTAGAGATCAATCGAGTAGCGCGGGTCGTTAAGGGCGGTAAAAGAATCCGGTTTCGGGCTTTGGTGGTGATTGGCGATGAAAAAGGTCGGATCAGTTATGGATTGGGCAAATCAGCCGATGTGAGCGGCGCTATCGCTAAAGCAGTTTTAGCTGCCAAGAAAGATTTGATCAGCATATTTATTAAAGGCACCACTATCCCTTACCCAGTTCGGACCCACTATAAAAGTGCAGCCGTATTGTTAAAGCCAGCTCCGGTTGGTACCGGAGTGGTAGCGGGTAGCTCGATGCGGGTAGTCTTAGAATTAGCGGGTATTAAAGATGTGGTAGGCAAGGCCTTAGGATCTAAAAACAAGCTAAGCAATACTATGGCCACGATCAAAGCTCTTAGTATGTTGCACGATCCGAAGGAATTAATTCGTCGCCGGGGGACAATCAAGGCATCTCGGGGTGCCCAATCCAAAGCCACTAAATAAATTAATATGAATATCCAAGAATTAACTCAATTAAGAACTAAAAATAAAGGTCGGCGACGAGTCGGCCGCGGCGGTGGTTCTGGTCGGGGCACTACCTCGGGTCGGGGCACCAAGGGCCAAAAAGCGCGGACAGGCGGGAATGTCCCGGCTCATTTTGAGGGCGGACAAAAACCGCTGATGCAAATTATACCCAAAAAGCGCGGGTTCAGACGGCCTAACCGTCCCCGAGCTTTGATTTTGAACGTACAAGATCTGCCTAAGTTAGCGGACAATAAAGCTTTGACCATAAAAATCTTACGCGACAAAGGCTATCTCAATGGTTTTGATTATGTCAAAATTTTAGGACAAGGTGAAATTACGGTTCCAATTGAGCTCGAAGTGCACAAAATTTCAGCCAGCGCCCAAAATAAAATTGAAGCAGTTGGTGGTAAAGTAAAGATAGTAGAGTAATATGTGGCAAACCGTCTTACAAATTTTTAAACACAAAGATCTCCGATTAAAAATTATCTGGACGGTAGTTTTGCTGGTAATTTTTCGCATTATTTCTCACATTCCCATTCCGGGTGTCGATCCCACTCAATTGCAGCAATTGTTTGCCCAAAACCAATTCCTGGGCATTATGGATATATTTTCGGGCGGTTCCTTAAGCAATTTTTCCATTGCTTTAATGGGGGTGGCTCCTTACATCAACGCTTCTATTATTATGCAGTTAATGACTATGGCCATTCCCCAGGTTGAAGCTTTGTCTAAAGAGGGCGATTATGGTCGGCGCAAGATCAACCAATACACGCGCTATCTGACCGTGCCCCTGGCTATCCTGCAGGCCTACGGCATGATTACCTTGTTGCAAAGATCAGACACACCTATTTTAGCCGATATGGGAGCAATTCAATTATTAGGTATTTTGTTCACGGTGACGGCCGGTACCGTGTTAGTGGTTTGGCTGGGAGAGTTGATTACCGAATTTGGGATTGGCAATGGTGTTTCTTTGATCATTTTCTTGGGCATTGTCGCCCGTCTCCCTGAAATTGTTTCGAGCACGGCAGCCGTATTCAGTACGGGCCAATTAGCCCGGATTTTAGGTTTTGGGGCATTAGCCCTTATAACCGTTTATGCCATCGTTTATGTAAATGAAGCTCAGCGCAATATCCCGATTTCCTATGCCGGACGAGCCACGGCTAATCGCTTTATGTCCGGAGTGGTCTCTAATTTACCCATCAAAATTAACCAAGCCGGAGTCATCCCGATCATTTTTGCCTTATCCTTGTTGGTTTTCCCCGGCATGTTGGCAGCAATTTTTGTGAATGCCCGGAGTGCTTGGTTAGCGGAGGCGGCGGTTTGGATTAAAGATCTTTTTGCCAATAACGTTTTTTACGGCGTGCTTTACTTCTTGTTTGTGATCTTCTTTACTTATTTTTATACCTGGGTGATTTTCAAGCCGACTAATGTAGCGGAAAATTTACAGAAATCGGGGGCTTTTATCCCGGGCATCCGTCCCGGCAAACAGACCGTAGATTTCCTTAGTTTTGTCAGCAACCGCATTACTTTGGCTGGGTCCATTTTCCTCGCTTTAATTGCTATTTTGCCGTTCTTAGTCCAAGCCATTGTCAAAATGCCGAGTTTAACCATTGGGGGTACAAGCATTCTGATCGTGGTAAGCGTGGCCCTCGAAACCATGCGGCAAATTAAAGCTCAGTTAGTGATGAAAAAATACGATGAACTCTAAAATCAAGCCGGATATTATTATTTATGGGGGACCCGGCAGCGGGAAAAGCACCCAAGCCGAGTTGTTAGTTAAAAAATTGCATGCCGAACATATGAATATGGGTGAACTGCTCCGCGACGCCGTTTCCCGCAAACGGGCGGGGTGGCAGGATGTGAAAAAATATATGGATAAAGGGGGCTTGGTTCCCGAAAGAATCACCTCGCAATTAGTGCACAATTTTGTGGCTAAAGCGCCGAAACATCGGCAAATTGTTTTTGATGGTTATCCCCGCCGTCTGCTGCAAATTAAATTACTCCGAAAAGTTCAGGACAAGTTTAAGCGCCAAGCTATTATGGTTTTGGTAGACTTGCCTAATAAAGTGGCAAAAGAGCGCTTGATCAGCCGGGCCAAAATCGAAGGTCGGTTGGATGATGCTAATCCTAAAACTGTGGTTGCCCGGATTAAAGTATTCCAAGAGAGAGCCAAAGAAGTAACGGGATACTATCGCCAACAAAAATCCCTGATCAAGATTAACGGCGATCAATTGGTAGAAAAAGTAGCTCGGGATATTTGGGAAATGGTGTCTGCTCTATGAGTATTAATATTAAAACTTCTGCCGAACTTGGCATAATGGCAGATGGCGGCGCCCGCCTGATTGAAATATTTAGAGCGATCAAACAACAACTGGTTCCCGGCACTACCCTCAAAACTTTAGATAATATAGCCAGGAAGGCAGCAGAACAGCAAGGCGGTCAGCCATCATTTCTGGGATATCGGGATTATCCGGCGGCCATTTGTGCGTCGGTCAATCATGGCATTGTGCATTGCATTCCCAATGATTATCAGTTGCAAGCAGGCGACCTAGTTAGTATTGATTGCGGATTGTTTTATCAGGGATTTCATACAGATGCAGCGGTAACCTGGATTGTGGGCGAAGATATCCATCATTACCAACCATTATTAGACCAAACTTATCGTTCCTTGTTAGCTGGGGTCAATGCGGTGCAGGCGGGAGTGAAAGTGGGAGAAATATCTTCAGCCATAGCGGAGACGCTGAAAGCTACCCAATTGACGATTATGAAGCAATTTGTGGGGCATGGCGTGGGGCGCAATTTGCACGAAGATCCCATTGTGCCTAATTTTGTCGGCCACGATAAAAACGTGGTCCTGCCAGCCGGCAGCGTGATCGCCATCGAGCCTATCGCTGGGAGGGGTACAGAGGACTACGGGGTCACCGGGGACCGTTGGAGCACCTTTACTACCGATCGGGAGCCGGTTGCCCACTTCGAGATGACAGTGGCCGTAACCGAGGCAGGAGCCCGCATTCTTACTCCTATAGACCAGGTTATATAGATCCCACTTGATTTAATTAATATAATAAGTATAATAGCAAAGTATTCTTTATGGCAGCTAAGCAAGTTATTGAGGTAAAAGGTAAGGTATTAGAGGCTCTGCCCAACGCTATGTTTAGGGTAGAGATTGAAGGTGGGCATATTATCTTGGCCCATATCTCAGGGAAGATTAGAATGCATTATATTAAGATTTTGCCGGGCGATGCAGTTACTGTAGAAATGAGCCCCTACGATTTGGCCAAAGGCCGAATCATTTATCGTCATAAATAATATGAAAGTCAGATCATCAGTTAAAAAAATGTGCCTCAAGTGTCGGATTATTAGACGCAGCGGCAAAGTACGAGTGATCTGTTCTAATCCTAAACATAAACAAGTACAAGGATAATGGTTAGAATTCTCGGTATTCAATTGCCAGGGGGTAAACGGGCGGAGGTCGCTCTGGCTTATCTGTATGGAGTTGGACTGACTCGTAGCCGAGAGATTTTGGCAGCCACCAAAATTGATCCGAATAAGCGGACGGATGCTATGACAGAAGAAGAAGCTAACCGGATTCGAGAATTTATTGAGAAAAACTATACGGTCGAAGGTGATTTGCGCCGGGAAATCTCAACCAATATTAAAAGATTAAAGGATATTAATAGTTATCGTGGCGATCGCCACAAGAAGAATTTGCCAGTCAGGGGACAAACTACTAAGACCAATGCTCGGACCAAAAGAGGTAAGCGGGTGACTGTTGGTAGTGGACGCAAGAAATCATCGGATAAAACTTAATAGTATCAAGTGTCAAGTATCAGGTATCAAGCAAGACGGCAGGTTAGAAACTATTGTGGCTAACCGGACCCACTAACTAACTACTTAACTAACACAATGGCAGGAAAAAAGAAGCAAGAAAAACGCGAAAAGAAGGCCCGGGCCAAGGCACAGATGCAGCAGCAAACCAAGACCAAGCCTACTGGCAAGTCCAAAAAAGCCAAAAAAAGAACCGTTCAAGCCGGCAAAATATTTATTAAATCAACCTTTAATAATACTTTAGTTACCTTTACTGATCTGCAGGGCGAAGTTATCGCTTGGAGCAGTTCGGGGCGGATGGGCTTTAAGGGCTCTAAAAAAGCTACCCCCTATGCTTCTTCTCTCGCTGCCAAGACCGCTGCTGCTAAAGCCGTCGACATGGGTTTGACTAAGGCCAATATTTTTGTTCAGGGAGTCGGGTCGGGTCGGGATGCCGCCATCAGGTCGATCGATTCCGCCGGAATTTTTATCGAAGCCATCAAAGACATTACTCCTTTACCCCACAATGGTCCCCGTCCCCGTAAATCGAGGAGAGTCTAATAGGGGCAATGAATAATGGAAAAATGAAAAAATCAGACATAATTTCTTATAGCTATTCTCTCTAACTCTATTTCCCAACATTTATGAGCAGATATACCGGACCTAAAATTAGAAAAGTGCGACGATTTGGTGAGGATTTTGCCATGAACGCTGATCGGTCTACTGCAGCAAAATTTGTGAAAAATCATCACAAATATCCACCCGGAGCCCATGGTTCGTCCAATACTTTTAAAAAGCATACTGGTTACGGTTTGCAATTATTAGAGAAGCAAAAAGCCAAAGTTTTCTATCATATTACCGAAAAACCCTTACGGCGCTATTATGCCGAAGCCATTCGCCGGAGCGGCTCGGCGAGCGATAACTTGGTTAAAATTCTCGAATCGCGTTTAGATAATGTAATTTATCGGGCAGGGTTAGCCAATTCCCATCCGGCAGCTCGGCAGTTTGTCTCTCACGCCCAATTTTTAGTCAACGGACGCAAGGTGAATGTGCCGTCTTTGTTGGTCAAGGCCGGTGATAAAATTACTTTCGCTAAACAAAACAAACTAAAAGATATCATTGCGGGGACGGCGCAGAATAATCACCCCGTCTCCTGGTTAAAAGTCGACTCCAAAAGCTTGGAAATCACCGTGACTGATCTGCCGACGCGGGAGGAGATCGAGGCGCCGTTTAACGAACAATTAATCATCGAATTTTATTCAAGATAGTTTTAATAATATGGAGGGCGCGTGGAAGCCATTAATTTACCCGATATCAAGTTAGTTAAAGAAGAAGGCAATATAGCCATGTTTGTCATGGAGCCGTTTTATCCTGGCTACGGTACAACCGTAGGCAATGCTTTGCGGAGGGTTTTGTTAACTTCTCTGCCGGGGGCGGCTGTCTCTGCTTTTAAGTTAGCTGGTATAGATCACGAATTCACTACCATTGATGGAGTGAAAGAAGATATAGTCGAAATTATGCTTAGCCTGAAAGGGTTACGGTTTATTTTGCACGAAGAAGGCCCGGTCATGGTGACTTTGAAAAAGACGAAAGTCGGCGAAGTGACTGGTAAGGATATCGTGATGCCGAGCTCGGTCGAGTTAGTAAATCCCGATCATCATATTGCCACGATTACCAGCGATATTAATTTAGATATGGAACTTCGCATCGAACGCGGGCGCGGGTATGTGCCCAGCGAGGCTATTGATGACAGGGAGTTTGCTATCGGGATGGTGGCAGTCGACGCGATTTTCTCGCCGATCAAGCGGTGTAGTTTTGCCGTGGAGAATACTCGGGTAGGAGAACGGGTTGATTACGACAAAGTGACTTTAGACATCGAAACGGACGGAACGATTACTTGCAAAGACGCGCTGAAAATCGCCGCAGATATTTTATTAGAACAATTCAATATCTTTCGGATCGAAATTAAATTGCCAACCTTGCCTACGGAGGCGGTCGAAGAAACTGCCGAGATTACTGGCGATGAGACTGGCGATAATGAGTCGGGCAAAGTTAATCCGATGGATTTTTCGGTGGAAGAGATTAACTTGTCCGTGCGCACCACCAATGCTTTGGTGCAAAACAATGTTAAAACCATTCGAGATATTGTTAACATCGGCCGGGAATCATTATTCGAGATGAAAGGATTGGGCGAGAGAGCCCTAACCGAAATCGCCGATAAATTAGACGAATTAGGGGTAGAATTTATTTAAAAATATGTCGCAACGACCAAAAGCACCTACATTTGGAAGAATCAAAAAACGCCGCGAAAGCATGGTGCGCAATTTAGTATTGTCGGTTATTCTCTACGAAAAAGTGACCACTACTATAACTAAAGCCAAGGCGGCTCTGCCGATGTTGGAGAGATTAACCCATCGCGCTAAAACCGGCGATCTGGCCGCTAAACACTATCTTATGCAAAGATTGTTCAACAATGAATTATTGGTTAAGAAGCTGATTAAAGAGATCGCTCCGCGTTATGCTAAAAAAACCGGAGGTTATCTGCGTGTCATTAAACTTAAGCCCAGAGTAGGCGATAATGCGGCTTTGGCCAGAATCGAATATGTCTAAACGTATTAATACTACTAAGCGGCCGACTAAAATTGAGCTTCCTGAGAAGTGGTTGTTGGTGGATGCTGCGGGGCAGGCTTTGGGCAGATTAGCCAGTAAGGTGGCTAAGGTTTTGGTGGGCAAAAATGCCGCTACTTATGATCCAGCGGTGGTTAGTGCCACTAAGGTAGTAGTGATTAATGCTGCTAAAATTAAATTAACCGGGAAGAAATTAGCACAAAAAGTTTATTATCGGCATAGTACGCATATGGGTGGACTAAAAACTACCCCGCTTGCTAAGTTGATGGTGAACCAATCCGATGAAGTGATTCGGCGCGCGGTTTCTCGCATGTTGCCCAAAAACAGTTTGCGGAAGATCAGATTAGACAATCTTAAAGTGTACGCTGATGAACAGCATCGCCATATAGCGCAACAACCAACTAAAATAGAATTATAACTCTATGGAAGCTACCAATATTATTTTCAAAGGCAAGTATCATTACGGCACCGGTCGGCGCAAAACTTCTACGGCTCGGGTGCGCTTGTATGAAGGTCAGGGACAGGTCATGATTAACGGCAAGTTAGCCGAGAATTATCTTAACCCGGCTCATTTGATTAGCGTGATTATGCAGCCGTTAGTTTTAGTGGGCATGAAAGACCGGTTTGATATTTCTGTGCGGGTCAACGGTGGCGGGCCGATGAGCCAAGCGGATGCGATCCGCCATGGAGTGGCCCGGGCTTTGTTGGAAGTAGACGAATCTTTAAAAAAGACGCTTAAGTCGAATAAATTATTAACTCGGGATCCGAGAGCGAAAGAACGCAAGAAGTACGGCTTAAAACGGGCTCGTCGGGCGCCTCAATTCTCTAAACGTTAATTTTACCTGTCATTCCGGACTGTTTCTCGATAATATAATTAATACATGATCCGGAATCTGAAATTATGAAAAAAATAATTAAATTTGTCAAAGAAGCGATCATGGAGTTAGGCAAAGTCACTTGGCCGACTCGTTTGACTGCCCTCCGGTTTACCCTCGGCGTGTTAGTCGTTTCCGCCGTCTTTGCTTTATTTATCGGCCTCATCGATATTGGTTTAAGCAAAGGCATCGCTGGGTTATTGGCTTGGGTGAGCGAACGGCAAGTCTCCCCTTCGGCTTCTTCCCAACCCGTCCAAGTGCAACCCGATGATATCCAAGTCGAAACTACTCCAGTACAATAAAAATATTTATGTCCGACCAAGATCAAAATCACAACTTGCCTGTTGAAGACGAATCCACTGCCGATCCAGTCCGTCTTCCCGAACCCATTGCAGAGGCTCCCCTCCTGCCGGAGGAGGGGTTGGGGGAGGTAGGAGCGGAACAATCAACAAGTTCCCCTCCTGCCACGAGCCTGCCTGCCGTTAAGCATAGTAGACAGGGAGGGGTTGGGGGTCACCGACTCGGAGAGTCTTCTGACTCGGAGAGAGGTGGGAGTAATGAAAGAACGATAGTTGAGACAGAAGACAAAGAAACAACTACCGAAGAAAACGCAGTCCCAGCCAATGTTTTTGATAACACCACCCCGGGCCAATGGTATGTTTTACATACCTATTCTGGTTACGAAGATGCTGTAGCGGATAGTTTGCGTCAACGTATCGACTCTTTGGATATGAAAGACAAGATCTTTTATGTTTTAGTTCCCAAAGAAAAACAAATTGAGATTAAAAATGGCAAGCGTAAAACCGTAGAAAAAAAGATTTTTCCGGGTTATGTCCTTGTCAAAATGTTAGTGACGGAAGCCTCGTGGTATGTGGTCCGCAATACCCCGAGTGTAACCGGTTTCATTGGCTCGGGTACAATTCCGGTGCCAATATCTGATGCCGAAATGGAAACCATCAAAAAACGGATGATCGTGGAAGAGCCGAAACATAAAATCGATCTTAAGCTTGGCGATTTGGTGCATATTATCGATGGTCCATTTAAAGAATACGATGGCACAGTAAGCGAAGTAGATGAGGCCAGAGGAAAAATTAAAGTTTTGGTCTCTATCTTTGGTCGCGAAACCCCAGTCGAACTCGACTTCCTCCAAGTCAAGAGAGCATAGGATAATATCAAGTTCCTCCCCTGCCAAGGGGAGGTTAGGAGGGGATTGTTTGATAAAGTATCAGGTAAGACAGAATAACTAACAAAAAATAGTTTTTCATTTTTAATTATTAATTTTTCAGTATGGCCGTAAAGAAAAAAGTTAGTCGTAAAGATAAGCGTCCTATCATGAAACTGATGTGCGAAGAGTGCAAGCAGGGAGTTTATCGGAGCCGTAAAAACCCAATCAACACACCCGATCGGTTGATTTTAAGTAAGTACTGCAAAGTCTGCAAAAAACATACCTCTCACAAAGAAGCCCGCTAACAGGTTAGCAGGTTGGAAGAAGAGGGAATCCGCAAAAACAAATTCCCCGTAAATTCCTCCCCGTATGAATGGGAGGATAGGTGGGGAGGGAGTATATCGAAGCCCGGCGTAGCTGGAAGCGAAGACGGGTCACCCGAGTGCATCCGCCAACTGCCGGAGAAAGATCTTGTGATATGATAAAATGTGTCTGTCAAAAAATAATAACTTTGTTTGATCTTTACCATCAAGGAGCGCTCTGTTATGCTGACTCAACAAGAATATAGTGCGTTGGCTAAACAAGCCGACGATGAAACCTCTCACCCCTCATCCGTTACTGACATGCTGGAAAAACCGGCATGCCAAGCGATCGCCCATTTAGGAGTAGAGGTACTGCCATTTTTATTCAAAGATCTTGAACAAGGCAAATCGGGTCGTCTTTGGCTAATGGATCTCATCCAAGTGATTCTAAGGGGAAATGGCTTGCCTCCAGTAGAAGTTCCTGATGATCTTTGTGGGCAGACGGAGGAGAAGAGGATGTTTTACGTGAACTATGGTTACGATCATGGGCGTATCTGACCCGATTTTCATGGCAATGTTTTTGTATCGGGCAATAAGGAGGTTAATCAGGGGAGCACCACCTTGCCAATCAGAAGGAGGATCGCTATGACGGTCCCAGTAAGATACCTACGCTTAGATATGGACGAGACCACCGCAGCAGATAAGTATCATGTTCTATCCGCCATAGCCACCGAAGAAACAGCAGTTTATTCTTCCCGGCATTTGATGCTTCGCAATCATGCCGTTCAAACCATCATTGCTATGGAGATAACTGCGTTGCCCTTTCTTTTTTATGACCTATCCAAAAGGGGCTGGGGTTGTCATTGGCAGATGGCAGCTGTTAATGAGATCTTGAAACATAATGGCTTGCCGGAGGTAAAAATTCCCAAAATATTTTGGGGACGGGTAAGAATTCTTCAGACGTATTATGTTAAGTATGGCTTAGCCCACGGCTACTTGAAGTTTAATCAGAGATTTAACTTCTGGTTAAAAATCTATACCTGGTTTTTATGGCAATTTTGGCGGGCGAAGATGTGGTTTAGTGTCCATAAACAAAGATAAGCATCCCTAAAGGGGTGCTTCTTTTATGCTAAAATATACCTATTATAGGGGCGTAGTTAAATGGCATAACGCGAGACTCCAAATCTCTAGTTGAGGGTTCGATTCCTTCCGCCCCTGCCAATCGGTGTGTGGTCAAGTGACCCACAGGGCCCATAGTTTTCGTGTCTCGCTCAACCTATAGACATAACCAGGACTCTGGAAAGGTAACCCAGAGTAAATAGTGGTTTATTATGCGGTATCAGCAGCTTATAATAACATTGTTATCATCGATTAATAAACTTATGAAAAAAGAAACTCTCTATGCCGTAGTGATAATAATAGCACTGGGACTGATTGCTTATTTGGTTCAAAGTGCTCCGCACCCATCAAACAGAACTGAGCAAAATACAACTGATTCAGATAGAACCGAATCAGGTGTAAATATTAAAACATACACATCAGATAATCTGAAAGTATCTTTTCAATATTTTAATAATGAAAAAACTCAGGTAGTTAATATCAGAGAAACTGTCAACAAAATTCTTCTGCAAGTGCAAGGGAAAAAAGAAAAAGAACAGAGCGTTGAAGTTTTCGATAAAGATCCAAAAGATAATTTAGTCTCAGCTATTAGAAAAAAGTTTCTTGCTGATATTTCGCGTGACGATTGTAAGGTTATGGTGTTGTCGCTAAAAAAACCAAATTATTTTTCTTACAATATTGAAACAGCTGAAATTCAATACGGTTTTGCTCCAGTAATTTCATCAGACCCAAGGATTTCTGGTAGCCCGTGTCCTTCGGGATATACCCAAGTTGACGGTGTTAAGTATTTTTGGATGGACAGAAACCATCCCGACAGATTTTTCTTTTTTAATATTGGCCAATATTCAATATTCGCCGAAGACCCCAGCTTATCTCCCTCCAGATCATCAAAACATTTAGGATGGGAAGATACATTTGTAGCGACTGAATTGAAGTCATTTACTAATAAATTAATAGGCTACAAGATTGGTATCCCCTCTGACTATAGTGTTAATGAGACTATGCAAAAGAATGAGGCAACCGGTCTAAGTAGATTAGTCGTATCTATAAGAAGAGATAACATGAGATATCCATCTGGAACTTCATCTAATGCTGGAAGCATTAACATGATTATTAATTTATGTAGTGATACATTCGAGCAATATGAGAGCAATTGTACCGATCCAGTAGCTGATGAGGTTCTCCCGTTCACCATGGCATCTAAAGAAACTATTGCTATCGGCGGCAGACAAGCAAGCCACTACATTGCTGTACAAAATAAGGAAGATCCAGATCAGTTCGATAAAACAGAATCTTACGAATATTATCTAATGTCAAATGGAAAACTGAGGGTTTCCATGCGGGCAAGTTCTGTTGACAAAGAAGTATTAGAAAAAATAGTTAATTCATTTGAGTTCATATAATCTTGGGTTTATCTCGATTGAGGACAAAACAAAAATTAGCTACCTTATTGATGTGGTAGCTAATTTTTGTTGTTCCAAATAAGATAATTTATATATTATCTAATACATATTTGTATATCGCCCATATATTTTGTCCTGCTCGTGCATCATTCCAGTAAACCGTGTTCTTATATATAATAGGTCGACGTTGTGAATAATTTCCGGGGCTAAGTAGATAGAATGTGTCAGTAGTTTTAATTATCCTATCGATAATAGACGGTAACTTATATATCCATATATTTCCATATTGTTGCATTGTACCGCTTGGGCTTGGGCCATAACCGCTCCAAACTATTAAATTGCCATAGATATATGGGTCTTGGAATAAATCATTTTTTCCAAGAACGGAGCCCTTTGTGATTTGCTTCTTTTCTCCATTTGACAAGTTGTATAAAACTACTCTTCCCATACCTATACCGGGAGGCATTTGTTCAATGGCTACCACATAATTTTTATATATTGATGGGTCTGATTGATTATATGTTGTATTCAATGGAGTAATCGTGGTTAGTTGATTTTGAGATATCTTATATAAATATAAAACCGATTTATTATATGCAAAATTAGAACTAGAAAATACAACATTGTCATTATAAATTTCAAGATCAACAGCATAAGCATCGGTAATTTCAGTTGCCGTATTAAGATCCCCAGCATCTATCTTGTAGATATATATTGTGCCCATATGAGTGGAAGTATTAGTTGTGCTGATCGCAACAATATTTCCGAATATGTCTGCATCCATCACCTGTATTTCGTAAAGAGACTCTTCAAATATTGTTAGTTTTTCATTGTTTGTTAAATTGTGCAAAATAACTTTGGAATGCGAATCATCTGAAATATAGACGACAAAATTGCTGTATACACTTATGTTGCGGGCATGTGTGCCTTGCTCTGTTAACTGTGACGATTCTCCTGTGTCCGAGTCGTATATATAGACCTCATTGGGCCCAGACATACTTTTTACATATGGGATAAGGTTGTCATAAATCCTTGAACCAAGTATTGAAAAAACAGGGATTAACGGGCTTTCCTCTCCTGTTGGCTTCCAAGGATATGGGCCAAATACCCCTCCAGAAGGAGAGTATGGTATACCGCCAGAGCTTGGGTCACCGCCCCCTATTAGATTAGCTGCTTCACTGGGGTTGGCTCTGAAGAATTGTTGTATCTGAGGTAAATAATTAAGCCCTATCGCCAATATAACAAAAACTACTATTAAAATAGCAACAGGATTCTTTTTTATATTTTTTGTCAGCTTCTTAAATGATTTATTCTTCTTCATTATTATATTATAATAAACAGATAACCCTTTAATTATATAGTACATTGTTTTATTAATCTTAGGCAGTATACATAAAATGCCATCCGAAAGGGTGGCTTAATGCCAGAAAAGGCCAGAAAAGGGGACGCCAGAAAACGCCAGAAAAGGGGACGGTTCTCTTTTGACCTGAAAATTAGTTATTTTCTCAACGGCTCATTGATGAGCCGTTGGAATACATAATGGTATATTTAATTTGTGGCTAATATAAATATTTCTTGGCAACGTAAATTATTACTGAAGCTTTGGCCGATATTAGCTTTCAAACTGTTTGCTAAGGAAATGGGTATTGCCAATCCGATATTTGACAAAGCGCAGGATGTTTTTAACAGTTCCGAACGAATAGATTTATATCCGACAGCCAGTGCCGAGCGTGGGTTCATTTTGGTGTTGGATTTGAAAACAGCCCTATATTTTTATCAAGATGGTGACCATTTTAAATATGATGGATTTGAAATGGGTGAGTATGACAAAGGAAATATCGCCATCTTTGATCATATTTCTGAAAAAATATCCTCGTAATTCTATGACACCAAAGAAGGTTGACACAGGCATAGTTTGCAGGTAGATTGTTAGTGTTATGAACAAACTGACTCACATCACTACAAGCAAAAAGATTCTGGGTGGAGTGCCGACTATTAAGGGGACTCGTATTCCGGTTGCCACAATAGCTGATTTCATCCTACATAAGAAAACCAGCGAAATTTACAAAGAATTTCCCGGTGTTACCAAGGCCCAAGTTGGCGATGTGCGTCAATTTATGATTCAGCGAGCCAGTTAATTTTTTGGCTCATGTCTAAAGATAAACCAAGATATAGAGTACTTCTAGATGAAGGAGTACCGGTTAGTTTTGGTGAATATCTAAAAAATGCTCGACACAATGTTGAGCATATTAAACTGAATGCTCGGTATCTAATGGGTAAAAGTGACAGCATAGTATTAGATTATGCTGTGAGAGAAAAAAGGATTCTTATAGCCACAGATGCCGATTTTTCTCATAGGGAATCAGATCTCGTGGAGCAAGTTACCAAGCTGGGTGGAGCGGTAATACGCATTTCCGGATCAGCCTTACCAGAATCTCTAAAGATTATATGGCAACGTCAAGCCAAAAAGCTACCCCGTAACCCCAAAGGGATATTTGTTGTGGGATATGATAGTTGTAAGAAGCTGACTTAGAATAGGCCTTGCCACTGTCCCCTTACCCTACATTTTTTTGTCGAATTAGATGGTCCATCATGAAAACCGAAAAATTGGAATAAACCTGTTATCATAAAAGTACTATTATTTTATTAAAAAATATCATGAAGAAAGGAAACAAGTTTGAACTTTGGAGCATTCCTGGTATTACTCTAATCGCTATTGTAGCCGCCGTTGTCTACTATGGGTATTACCACATAAACAAAATCAATGCCTATACGGCGCTGGTGCCGACAACTATCGATTCTGGTCAGCAATCACCAAGCGATGAAACAGTTTTGTATGCCAATATAGACAAAAGTAGATACGGAAAATATGATTATATCGAAGGTGTGCGCGGGGAGTTGATTGTGCAACTCAATGCCAGGGTACCATTATATAAAATTGCCGAAATTGCCGATCAGTATGGTCTTATAGTAGAGAGCAGGTATAGCGCATCTTCGCTATCATTTATATTAAGAATTATTGATCCCGGTGATGATATTGGCCAAACACCTTCGCCAGAACCCGTGCGGATAATAGATCCAGGCGACGATATTGGCTTATCAGCCATGAGGGCTTTCGCTTCAACTATCGATATCAGTACTGACACCGCAAGCGACCTGAGACGGCAAGGATATCAAATTGACCCGAGAGTGAAGTGGGACATTCCGGTTTCGAATGGATATCTTGAGGGTATCTTGCGACAATTAGAATCCCTTCCAGATATTTATTCTGTCACCCTCAATACTGTAAAGTAACCGATCACAACATGTCTTTTTCAAGCGGCTCATAATATGAGCCGCTTGTTTGTTAGGTTCTTGGAACTAGTTTTATAATGTGGTTACCAGAGGTTGCTGGAATGCATTGATCCCAATTTTTGACTAAGTAGAGCAGAACAAAGGAGAAATAATTAATCACCCGCTGTTTTTTCTTGACAGGGCGGCTGATTTGTGTTATTGTTATGCAGTACGATTAAAAGGTATGACAGCCTCTTTTAACGGGGGCTGTGTTTAATTGTTATATCAAGTTATTTAAACAATCTGTAACCATGCTTCATCGTTCCCACAGTTCAAATTCTTCATCTCGGCATTCCTCTTTTGGGAATGGTAGTTTTGGTAAATCTAATTTTGGCCGGTCGAGAAACAATCATTTTAGTAGAGCAGTAGCTCAAAAACCAGCTTTTGGCCAGAGCGGGTCCAGAGGTGGACGCAGTAATTTTTCGCGTTCGGCTAAAAAATCCACTCTCGATATCAATGCCTTTATTAATAAGGCCACGGTTAAGTCATTTACAACTCCATTTAGTCCCAAGTGTCAGTTTACCGATTTTGGTTTAGACAAGGATTTGAACGAGATAATTATTAAAAAAGGCTATACCAGCCCCACTCCGATTCAAGATCAAGCGATTCCGTTAATTATGGCGGGCAAAGATGTAGTGGGAATGGCGAACACAGGCACCGGCAAAACAGCTGCCTTTTTGTTACCACTCATTCATAAGATTAATCATAAGCGTAACGAGCGGGTATTAATCTTAACTCCAACTCGGGAATTAGCCGCACAGATCAACCAAGAATTTAAAAGCTTTGCGTATAAATTTGAGATGCACTCGGTAGTTTGTGTAGGGGGAGCTAATATTACTCCGCAGATTCGCGAGTTGCGCTTCCATCATCAATTTGTCATTGGCACCCCCGGCCGGGTATTAGATTTAATGAAACGAGGTGTACTGCGATTAGACGATGTCAAAACCATAGTTTTAGACGAAGCCGATTGCATGTTAGATATGGGCTTTATTCGAGATATGCGTTTTGTGATGTCAAAAATGCCCAAATTGCGCCAGACCTTATTCTTTTCAGCCACGATGTCTTCGGCAATCAATAATTTAATCAACGAATTTTTACATGAACCAGTTACGGTAACGGTTGGCACTCAAAATCCTCCCACCAACATTGAACAAGATGTGGTGGAGTTGCGAGGTCGCGCTCGTGTGGATGTGCTGCACGATTTATTGCAAGACCCAACCTACAAAAAAGTGCTTGTTTTTGGCCGCACCAAACATGGGGTCGAGAAGCTTTCCAAAACCCTGTCAGCGCGTGGAATTAAAGTCGAATCCATCCATGGCAATAAAAGTCATGGTGGTCGCCAACGGTCATTAAAGCAATTTAAAGATGGGTTGGTGCAAGTACTGGTGGCTACCGATGTTGCCGCTCGGGGATTAGATATCAGCAATGTTAGTCATGTGATTAATTACGAATTACCGGAATCTCGGGAAGATTATATTCATCGGATTGGTCGGACAGGCAGGGGGTTAGAATTAGGCAAGGCCCTGACTTTTGTTAGTTAAAATGCAATTAAAATGGAAATTAGAAACATCGCTATTATTGCTCATGTCGACCATGGCAAAACCGCTCTGACGGATGCCATTTTGAAGCAAACTGGCATGGTTGAAGGGGATATCTCGATGGACTCCAACGATCTCGAGAAAGAGCGCGGGATCACGATCTATTCCAAAAATACCTCTGTTTTTTACAAAGACACTAAAATTAATATCTTAGATACGCCCGGCCATGCCGATTTCGGCTCGGAAGTCGAGCGGGTGTTACGGTCGGTCGATTCGGTGTTATTGGTAGTGGATGCCGCCGAAGGGCCAATGCCCCAAACCAAATTTGTCTTAAAAAAATCATTAGAATTGGGGCTGAAGCCCATTTTAGTGATAAATAAAATCGATAAGCCGGCTGCTAATGTTAGTACCGCAGCGGAAGCGGTGTGCGAACTCTTTTTAGATTTAGGGGCGACTAACGACCAATTCAATTTCGAAACTATCTATGCGATTGGTCGGGAAGGAGTGGCTAAAAAGAATATGGCCGACGAGGCCGCCGACCTAACGCCAATTTTAGATACCATTTTAGAACAAGTGCCGCCGGCGTCCGGCGATAACTTGGCAGCCAAACCGCTTAAAATGCAAGTGTTCAACTTGGCTTATGATAATTTTTTGGGGAGAATGGGTATTTGCCGAATTTATGAGGGTGTGGTCCGCGACGGCCAGAAAATATTTGTCAAAGACACGCAGGGTAATACTTTTACCGGTAAAATCAGTAAATTATATACTTTCGAAGGAATGGCTAAAAAAGAAGTGCCAGAGGCAAGCGCTGGCGATATTGTGATGCTGGCCGGTCTTCCTGATATCTATATTGGTCAAACCTTGGTCGATGACGACAAAACCGAGTCGATGCCGGCGATCGCCATCGACGAGCCGATCTTATCTTTGTATATGTTTGTAAATACTTCTCCGTTCGCGGGTAAATCGGGCAAATTTTTGACTTCGCGCAAGATCAAAGAAAGATTGGAAAAAGAATTGCAGGTAAATGTTGGCCTTAAGGTAAATTTTATGGATGCCAAGTTCAAAGTGAGCGGCCGAGGCGAACTCCACTTAGCGGTTTTGATCGAAAATATGCGTAGAGAAGGGTTCGAGCTGGCTGTGTCCCAACCAGAGGTTATTTTTAAGGAGGAAAATGGGGCTAAGCTGGAGCCGTTCGAAGAAGTATCAGTATTGGTCCCCGAAGAGTTTTCCGGAGTCGTGATTGAAAAACTGGGCAAACGCAAAGGCAATATGACCAGCATGGGGATGGAAAATGGCGAAATCAGAATGTTATTTGATGTGCCCACGCGAGGACTGCTGGGGTATCGCAACGAGTTTGTGGTGGATACTAAGGGCAAGGGGATTCTCACTTCGATGTTCTTAAATTTTCGGCCCTATGCAGGTAATATTATCAAAACCGAATTGGGGTCAATGACTTCGATGGTTACCGGCAAAGCTTTAGGGTATGCGTTGAATAATTTACAAGAACGCGGAACTTTATATATCAAGCCCGGTACGGAGGTCTACGAGGGGATGGTGGTCGGAAATACTGCCAAAGGCGTGGATATGCCCGTAAACCCGATTAAAGGCAAGCAATTAACCAATACGCGGGCTTCAGGGACAGACGAAGCCATTCGCTGTACCCCGCCGATGGAACTAACGCTCGAGAAGGCCATTGGGCTCATGCGAGATGACGAATTTTTGGAAGTTACCCCTACTGATATTCGGTTACGCAAACAATATCTCACCGAAAACGACCGCAAAAAGCACTCCCGCGAAAAGTAGCTGATAAATCTTGGTATAATTCAGATGAGGATATATCAGATTAATTTTTTAATACCATGAAAGGATATGTAGTCAACTTAGAACAAGAGACGGTAAATAATGCCTATTTTCGGAAAGTGCTTTATACCGGCAAGTACAGCCAGTTAGTACTGATGAGCTTGGCGCCAGGAGAAGAGATTGGCATGGAAGTGCATCACACCGTGGATCAATTTTTTCGGTTTGATGCCGGAACGGGTAAGGTAATTATTGATGATGTTGAGCACGAAATTAAAGATGGATTTGGTGTAGTTATTCCGGCCGGGGCTAACCATAATGTGATTAATACTGGCACAACAGAATTAAAGCTCTACACTATTTACTCTCCCGCCGAGCACCAAGATGGGATAGTCCGCCACACTAAAGCCGAGGCTGTGGCCCAAGAAGAACATTTCGACGGCGTCACCACCGAATAGATTTTACATGATATTCACGATGGTGCGGTCTATTTCGGCCCAATCGTAAATCATTTCTGCATCTGCCAACGAAAATACTACACAGCCTTGCGTAAAGGGTGTGCCGATAAAATCATAACCTTCATAGAGGCGACCGTTGGTGTAATATCTAAAACCGTCGTAGGTTTTGCCTTCGATGTAATTGTTAGATACGACATTGTGATAAGGGACACCATGAATGCCGTAGCCATCAAACACATTTTGCTCGTTGCGCAATTCTAGCCAATAGGGCAAACGCATCTGCGCAAAGTCTGACCAGACATCCAGATATTTTTGGTTGATAGTATATTTCCCCGGGGGCGTATCCAGGCCCGGGCGACCGGTCGAAGCATCAAGATGGGCCAGTTTGAATTGGCCTTCAAATAGATCGGCGGTCTGATTGGCGAGACTCACTTCGATGCTCTTGGCGGTAGTGACAGCTAATTTTTGGGGCGGAGAGCCGACTTCTAAATCAACCCGCAATAAACGATTAATAATGGCATCATTGATGACGGGCTGAAAGTACAGCCTGTACCAGCCGACTTGATCGGGTGCTTTGATGGGCAAAATAAAATTAAAACTTTCTCCCGCCGGGACATCTTGATTAGTGCTGACATACGACAAAGTCTGGTTATTGTCTGTCCAATCCGGCTGGTCGGTTAATATAAAAGGATAATTTTTTTGGGCGGTGGGTAAAACTTCCGCCATATAGATGTGGTTAGAGCGCCACACGGTATCGCCGATATTAGTCAGACCAATGTTAATAATGGTAGAGGCCTCCGGAGCTAATTGTACGGCAAAATGCGTCTGTTGGATTTGCAGTTGAATATCAAGATTAGTGTCGGCTGCCGGTGCCCACACCAAAGCATTAACCGTAAATCCAGTGTGGAAAACCGCGTAACCCCCCACTAAGATATAAATTAATAACTTGCGCCCAGCCGACATAGCGATTTGACCTCCTTATCATATTGTAAGGGAAATTTGCCTGAAGTCCAAAACCTCGCACCGGGGTTTTGGCTGGTAGTTGATAGATAGCTCTGGAAGCGGTAAAATATAGATGAATTGATCTTTGGCGGAGGTCTAATCATGATCAAGAACTTTGAGAGGTTTTCTTTGATGGCCTTCTCGGTCGTAGTGTTTCTGGTGGTGGCAATCGCCGGTTTAGTCTGGTTGGTGGTGCGCTGGTGGGTTGGGTGATTGTTTCACTACCTGAAAAGATATTTAATGACCGAGATGGCCCATTTGTACCTTGCTAACTCCGCTTTTTAAAAGCGGAGTTTTTACTATCCGCTCACCCCCATAATATTATTCCTGATTATGATATTATCACACGCTACATAGCGTGTGATAATAGAATGTTCGCCGAGTAGAATCAAGGCATCACATCTACTCTCAAACCATGATTTATCAGCTCTGGTAGCGTATAATTATTGACATATCCCGGGGAGGGGAGTATAATATAAGTCAATTGACAATCAGTCAAAAAATCACAAAATCACAGCCATCCATGGTGGGGTGGCGCGGAGGAGACTCGAAATGCATGAAAATCATGAATCTTCGTATGTCCCGTCGGTGGTCTCATGGACACCAATCGCCATTATTGCGATAATTTTCGTGATTCTGGTGATTGTGGGAATCAACGCGATGAACCAAGCGGTCAAACTCAAAACTGCCGAAGAAAAAGTCTCGGCGTTGACTACTGCCAACGAAATATTGGTCGCTGAACTGGCAGAAGCCAAAGCGAAGCTGGATATGCCAGTTTATGTCGAGGTCATTTACGACCCTGACGAAACTATCTACCACCCGGCTGAACTGGAAAATTCCACCCGGCTGGAATGGAGATTAGGATCGATTGATGATTTTAAAACCCGGTATTATGCCGGAAAGATATCTTTGATTGCTCAGATCAATGATCTGATGGCCTATCGGGTAGTATTGCCCGGTGGTGGCTCTAACATGATCGGTGATACCGATCTACTGCCACTGCTGGTGGCTGACGCTGTGGAACAGCGTGAAGAGTTATTTGAAGTTGTCGATGCTACAGCCACTGATCATTAACGAAAAATGGGTCTTAGAGGGTAAATCCTAGAAAAGGAGGCCAAGCATGGCCCTTACCCTCGATGATTTAGAAACTGCAGGGAAACAACTTTCCTGCAAAGATGATATCGCCTTCTGCGAGGCGATCATCGCCCTGACCGGAGTTCTTGCACACCGGCCAGCGCCAGTAGTAATAATAATCAGGGAAAAATAATTTTAATTTTCCCTATCGATTTTGCCCCTTCCATTTTCCCACATGTGAGTGACCCCGTGTTTAATTACACGGGGTCTTTTTGTATAAATTTTTGCGAAGCCCGGCGCCGAAGAGCTTCTTGGCTGCTTGGATGGCCTCCAGTTCAATCTGGTCGATGACCTCGTTGCCCCCATAATAGCGTTTCCCGGGATAGCACATGCGTAGACGGAAGCCGAAGGCGAAGACGGGTCATTCCTAACGGCCTCCCCGTTATCATAAGCCATTACTTCGTCATCCTGAACTTGATTCAGGATCTCCATATCAGATATTCTAAATTAACCCAGAAAACTTAGCGCAAGAGATGCTGGAATAAATTCAGCATGACAACTTTTAGAACACACGGATGACATGTGAATAAGTTGAGTTATAATAAAGTCACATTAGTTCTCACTAGAGTTTACCCTGAGCGAAGCCTCGCCTAGGGCGGGCGAAGTCGAATGGGTTCGAACAGTAGAAACATTTCCATTATTCATTTCACATTCTTAATTTGTTGCAATGGGGTTTGATGCTATTCAGCATTATTTTTCATCAGGATGGGCGGCCTTAAGCGGGCAGGCGAATTTTAGTTGGTCCAGCATAACCGATACGCTTAACCTCACGGTAGCTTTGGATATTGTTTTTGTATTGTTGCTACTCTGGTGGGTTTGGCGCAAAATTAGACACACGGCGTTAGCTGGGATGGTGCCCAAGGTCGGATTAGTTTTGTTGGTGATGTTTTTAGCGAAACTCTTTGGGCTTATTGCCGTATTTTATGCCGCCTTTGCCGGCCTTCTGGTGTTGTTAATCAGTATCGGGGCCATCTATCATCAAGATCTCAAAAAGCTCTGGGATAGCGAATTAGCTTATGCGGTGATCGCCAAAAAGCATGTCATGAACGGACAATACGATGTAAAGAAATTCGTGAATGAATTGTCGGATACGGTGGTAACTTTGGCCAAAACCCAGACTCCCGCCTTGTTAGTTATTCGCACCGACTTGCCTGTTTCTAAATTAATTGCCAATGGCACGCATCTCTATGCCCCGTTCAGCAAGGAATTTGTTTTGGATATTTTTTGCCATCGGTCTAAATTATCTGCCGGAGCGATGTTGATCGATCAAGGCGTGGTGATAGCAGCGGGATCGCATTTAGCCAACAATGTTCCCAAAAGATTTTTGTTCAGTCTTAACAATAGCGCCATTCGTGACGCGGCTAACAAATATGATGCCCTCATCATCATTACCCACAAAGACAGAGAAGACATTTCTTTACTCCACAAAACCAGTAGTTATACTAAACTCTCGTCTATCAATTTGGATCGTATTCTCAAAACAATTTTACTCAACCAATAATGAAGATCTCTTCGCTGGCGCAGTTAGGCTTCTTGGCTATAGTGGCCATATTAATTTGGCTGGCGGTTTTTTCGTTGAGTTATCATACTTTTGCGCTCGATGTGCCTATCGCAGTAGTTAATCTTAAAACGGATTTGGCAATTGTGCAGGATATTACCACTTTGTCTGTAACTGTCCGGTCAAAAAACATTGCTTACTATCAATTGCGAACTAGTAAATTGCCCAGAGTTACTTTAGATTTGGGGCATATTTCTGACCAGGGTGTTTACAATCTTAAACCGGAAGTAGAGTTAGAGGCGCCGGATGTTTGGTTGGTCGGTTACCAACCCGAATTATTGTCCATCGAAATTGTGCCATCAGTCAGCGCCCCTGTTACTTTGGATGTAGATATCAAAGGTTTTCCTGCTAACGGTTACGCTTTAGAAGAAGTGACGGTAGCTCCTCTGCAGGTACAAATGATTGGGGCAGATCGATTAATTAATACGGTGCAAAAAGCTTATGTGGTTGTCGATGTGAGCAACAAACAATCGGCTTTTGTGGCTAAAGCTTACCCCGAAGTACGCGATAGTTTGGGACATAAGTTGGCCAATATCAAATTTAATCCTAACGAAGTCAATGTCGCTGTCACGATTGTTAAAGGTGAAATGTTCAAAACCGTGGGGATTAACCCTATATTTTCAGGAGAGTTGCCGGCCGGCTATTGGATTAGCGGGGCGCAGTTCGATCCCCCGGCCGTAACTTTGAGAAGCAGCGTCAAGCGCTTAGAAAGCATTGATAGCATTAAAACTACTGCCATTAATCTCTCGAATAAAGTCAGCACATTTTCCGACGAAGTCGGTTTAGATCTACCCGCGGGGGTATTGCTGGTGGGGACCCAATTAGTAAAAGTGACCGTGCAAATAAACAGTTCGCCGTTTAATCGCCGGATGGTTTTAGTTCCCAATTATATTAATGTAGCCCCGGGGTTAAAAGTTGTTTCAACCAGTCCCGCCACCGTGAGCGTAGTATTAGCCGGGCCAAGCGACAAACTAAATGCGTTGGATACCAATAAAGTTAAATTAGAGATAGATGCGCGCAGCGCTACCAGCGGAGACAATAATATTGCGGTGGATCGCAGTATGTTCAAATTGCCGGAGGGGGTAGAAGTAGTAAGTTTCGAGCCCATCGCCCTCAATGTCGCCCTCACCAAAACTAATTAAGTTACTTTTCCGAGAAAAGTAACCAAAATCTTCCGCCAGTCGTTTTCGCTACTCATATTAAAAAATTTCCTTTCTGCTCTCGCCCTAACGGACAACGGGCTGCGCAGCGGGAATTTTTTGTATTCGTCACGCCTGCCTACCATGCCTCACGGCAGGTAAACCGGCAGGCAGGCTCAAACTCCGATGGCGGGCAAATCAAATTCCCCTCCTCCCCGAGGAGGGGTTAGGGGAGGTGGGAGGGATATTCTCGGGTGCTGTATGCTATCGCCCAGCATGCTATTGTCGGGGGTTGGGGTACAATAGGTGTATGACTAAGGAAATCATAGTTTTAGACACGGAAACAACAGGGGTAAACGCGCGAGAAGATAGTCTGATCGAGATTGCTGCTGCGAGGGTAGTCGACGGGCGTATTACCGATCGGTTCAGAACTTTCGTCAAACCCGTTAAAACCCCACTCAATACCACGGTGTCAGTT
>Ga0209210_1000286_pt1 | contig 55978 bp, 86 predicted proteins | sample RifGroA1_FD_183991 | JGI IMG/M metagenome (GOLD analysis project Ga0209210, IMG submission 183991) | Contaminated groundwater microbial communities from Rifle, Colorado, USA - Rifle Groundwater A1 (SPAdes) (version 2) | ecosystem: Environmental > Aquatic > Deep subsurface > Groundwater >...
CGAACACAGGTACTTTTTACCATTTGGTTTGTGGATCTTCCCGCACTTACAACATTCTTGACTCGTATACGCTGGGTCAACGAATATGACGGGTACGCCGCGCAAGGCAGCTTTGTACATAATGAATAATGCTAACTGTGCATAAGCCCACTGGTTCTTTTCGGAGTATCTTTTGATCTTAGAACCCTTGGCCCTTACAGTAGAAAGATTCTCAAGTACAATAGCCAGACAATGTGATGCCGCATAGTCCACAATGGTTTTACTAGCTTTGTGATTCTCGTAAGTCATTCTTCGTGACTGCTTACGTCTTATTTTCTTTAATAGATTAGACTTCCCTGCTTTCTGTAAGTTGCCTCTGCGCCCATGGAAACACTTTTTAGTCCCTGCGGGGTCAATTCCTAATTTGAATACTTTGCCTGTTTGAGTGTTGGCCATGACCGCAACATTGCCCACGGAATTACAATCCACGCCAACGACTCCCGTAACCTTGACTGGCTCTGCACAGGCTGTATTGACACAAGCAGACATGTACCAAACGCCCTCGCGATTGAAAAACTCAACCTGCCGTACGAAACCTACAACATCCCATGGAAACTTAGCCGGGATAATGGCCTTTTTGAACAAGGCGGGTACACGGACGCCGCCTGGAACCATTTTGACAATCTTGCCCTTGTCTCCGCAAATTGGTATCACAAGATTATGTATTGCTCTGCACTTCCTGTCGCGCTGATATTTTGTGATCAAGCTTTTGGCCACAACACAGGGTATGGACTTCCAGTATTTAGACGATGATAGTTTACGATTCTCAAGCATTTCTCTCGCAACTTCGAATGCCTTAGGATATAATTCGTCAAGAACATGACAAAACTCGTCGGGAATACGGAATTTAACACAGCGAGCCACTGTGTCTACAGGCTCAGTTATCACATTATTTTTTGTACGAAATTTAGACGTCATATACTCAACTTTGAAATTCGAGATTTTCTGTTTGAAACTTTACGGAAACTGGCCCTAGACTCACAATGCGAAATCACTGAGATAAACGGTGAATACGATCACATCCACTTTCTGCTTGAAGCGCCTCCGACGACTTGTCCATCAGAGATTATTGGTAAACTCAAGTCTAAATCGGCCTCGGCCGTACTCGATAAGTTTGGTTCCTTCTTTTGGGGCAAGCATAAACGTACTGTCTGGTCAAGCGGATTCTTCGTTTGTTCTACCGGCGGTGCTACGTTGGCTGTTATCAAATCCTATATCGAAAACCAAGGGCGCGGCTAACCCACCGTAAACGGCGGGATTGCGCCGCGCAATCTGTTCAATCAGAAAGCCAACCCAATCTTTATCTTGAACGCGCCCATCGAAAAAGAAAATGTTCTTGTATGTCGTGGGCGGGTGAGATTCCTGCATTAAAATCTTACCTACGGTGCTGTTGTACAAAACTTCGACCCACTCGAAAACTACCCTTGCGTTTGCCAAATTGGCTTTTAGCCTGAGTGCCTTAAGTTGATCCGCCTGCTTCTTCGCCTGCCTGGCCCGGTCTTTCTTATCGCGTGCAAAATTAAGATGCCTAGTCTTAAAACTATTTACCAAATCCAAAATGTCCTGCGGAATATCCATCAGTCTGCCAGCTTTCCATGACTGCGTTCTGGGTCACAGGCGGCACATTGTGAAGCAAAAAAGCCGTCTTCCCGGATTGACTCAAACTCATTGCCACATTTTTCACACTTCAACGTAGTTTCCGTCAGCCTAGCTTTACCACAATGATGACAAAAATTAGGAAATTTTTCGTCTAATTGAAGCAATGTTTTTCTGCTACAAAACTGACAACCTATATAAATAATGGCAAACTCGGACTCCAAAAAGTGTGCATCGCAGACGTCGCACTCATATTCGTAAGGGCAGAACTTGCTGAGCGGACCTGTGCGCTCTTTGACTAGCCTGCTGCTCTCAGTGTCTGGACCCTTATTGCTACAGAAGTATCTAGTCTTGCGTGTTGCTTCTTCTTTACAGCTATTGCACTTACTCATCGAAATCCAACTTTCCGTCTCGTCCTAATTGTATGTTAACCTCTTTACCGTTCCATAGCCAAGTGAGCATTATGCCACCATTTGGTAGCGGGATAGGCTGCGGTACTTCTTTTACCAATGATATTAAATCTTTGGCTGCTGCTATTGCCTTAGGTGTGATCACGCAGGCTTTATATGAGTTCCAGTTATCCTTTAACTTTGAAAAATTCTCAACATACTGCTGTGCAGACTCGACAGTAAATTCTTCTAACGTTCTAGGATCGAGCATCTTCGTACTCTGGCCAAGTAAATCCAATTGTTTTTAATGCCGCTAGACAGAGGGCATACATCGGATTATCGGATCGTTCAGAGTATATAGCGTCACCAAAATCGACTGAAACCATCCACGTACCATCGAAATCCTGATACATAGCTACCAAATAACCTTTCTCACCAAGCTCTTTGGCTACCAGCCAACCATCGCCAGAGCACTTCGATGAACCTAGCCACATTTCAGCATAATTTTCATAGGCATGCCTATCGTCGCCGTTAACAAACACAAACGGAACATTTCGTGGGAACATCTCGCTACTAACCGGCCAATGCAACACATGCTCAGCGACCAGGGCATCGATTTCAAACCCAACATTGGGTTTCTTACCTAGTATCTTACTCATGTACCAACCTTCCTGACAACAGCCAAGAAAAAACACCTGTTAGAAACACCAACAACAGCATATTATGCTCTGGTATCAACAGTCCTAGGGGCAAAAGTGCTCCTAGCAAACATGTACTTACTGTCCAAAGTGTAACAAAACAGGGCATACGATCCATCTAAACCTCGGCAAACAAACTTGTCACGTACTCACGGTTTTCATTAAACAGCGGTGCATTAAAATCCTTTACCCACGATGATACCCCGTGTTCTAGCGGTCCCGCACCTTCAAACTGAACATACTGCTTTCTAACTACAAAACCATGTCTTACAAATGTGGGCAGGTATTTTTCCCAATCAACCCCTCTGTCTAGCAGCATAGCCTTCATTTCGTCACACGATTTACCTTGAAGCTGCTTGTGAGAAAAGTTGTTCTGGGCCAAAGTAGACACTGAATTACGTAGTGTGTCCTGCTGCCGCCAAATCAAATGATTCACGATCTCATGATGAGGAATGTTATGTACTCGGCCATCAAAACTGGCTTGACCGAATGTGTCAACTATTCCTGGATACGAATTGAAAGCGTTTGTAACAATTACAGCGGCCGACGTAGCTATTTTTTGAACATTACCACCAAACCACTGTTCTGACTCATAATTTTGCCAGTCTTGAAGAATGACCGTGATTTCGTCTGACTGCTGAAAGCCTATAACAGCCCCCATAGCCTCCGAACAAAGTGCCCAAGTAGCTGCCTGCATTGCTCCCTGAATCAGTTCGTCATAGGGCTTTTGAGCATCTTTGGTGTACGTGTGAAACGACCGACCATCCACACGGATAACTACAGGAGTCTTAATCTGTAGCCGAAGACTGGTCGGTTCTTCATACAACTTCATTCGGTCACCTAGGTTTGACATCACCAGCCCATTTTCTTTTCTTCAGCTAATTCTTTAACTAACTCGGCCTGCAAATACCTATACACCTCGATCTTATTCTCAGGTACACCAATATTCAAAAGATCCTGCTCTTGAGGCTTAAATCCTGCTCGCATCATCCACATCAAATGGGCCTGATCCTTCACTCTAGCCCTAGATAACTTAATCGCAAATACGGCTAATGGTATAGCTACCTGAACCGTTGACCCAGACGCAACATCCACATGACTCATGGCTGTTTCTAAAGCAAAGTTAAAAACTGGCTCGGGTATGTTAATATGATTCGGAGTAACTATGTCCACTATAACGCCGTTTTTACGATCCTCAAACATGTGGTTAGTGATTTTCTTAAAACCATCCATCTTGTCCGGAATCTCATGCTCAAGATCCATAGCAAAATCAATATCATCGGTTGAACATTGCGGAAAGTAAAAAGTAAGACTCAAGCCGCCTATGAGCACAGAAGGGACACCAGCCTTGTCTAGCTCGACAACGGCTTTGCGCAATGAGTCAATTAACTCGGCTGATACACCGCCCTGAAATGGATTTAAAAATCTGCGCTTTTTCACTTTTGTTCCAACGACCTAGGGTCCAGAATGAAGTTCTGCCCGGCTGGCAAGATCATACCCTTAATTTGGTCACCCAACTTCTGAATCAAAGCATACTGCACTAGCTCGGGTGTTAGCGAGGCCGAAAGCTTAGTATTAGCCTCAGCCTGCTTTTCAGCTACGGCCAAGATGGCGCCTCCCTCGCCCTCGGCTTGCTTAATCTGCTGCTCTGCCTTGTACTTCGATACCTGAACACGCTGTTCTTCTTCGAGAGCATTCTGGGTTGCGATCTGCTTATTCTCAATCGACGTCTTGAATTCTGGCCTAAAGTCAATGTTATCTAACAATAGATCCACGACTTCGATTGAATAGTTACTCAGTTCGGTCTTCAAACGGCCTGTAACATTAGTCCTGATCGTTTCCCGATTTGGCGCGATATCCACGGACTTGAATTTCACAGTCTCGTCTTTGAAATTCTGGGCAACCCGTGGTCTGATCAGAATATCAAAATAGTTGGGACCAACACTGCGATATAATTCTTGAATAGTGCCAGGAGATACACGAATGTTAAGTGTAGCTTCTACGAATACATCCTGAGTTTCGGCGCTAAAAGATGCTAGCTCATTCTTATTAAACCGATGGCTCTGCACCTGAATATTTGCCAAACTAACTGACTTCCACGGTGCTACAAAAGTGAGTCCTTCAGTTACCTGACCAACAATAGCACCGAAACGATACACAACACCGATATTACCGGCCGGAACTGTGTTTACTGAAGCCAGTAGGGTATGTCCACCAACCCACAACCCAAATACAGCAAATGACACTACTCTCAATATAGATCCTGCCTGGCGCTCGCTAGCATTCCTAGACGCGGATAACAATCTAGCGACGAAGAAAATTACTGAGCTAACAGTTAATGCAAATACCACACTTACAATCCATCCCATTGTGTGCCTACTTTCTTAGTTAATTGTCAGCCTAAATGGCGATACTACGATTCGAGGCTCGATGTACACAGGTCTAACGTCTCGTCCATTCGGATCTTTCAACAGCACCCAAGTTCCTTCTGCCGAAGCTGGTGAAAACAGCCCATTAGGGTCGGCTTGTGACAGCACGTGCCATTCACCACCCGCATAGGCACGTTCAAATTTTTCAGGATTAGTAAATTGAGTCGCATATGGAATACCATAGCCAATGGACTCACCAAAAAACACCAATTTGCCAGTCATCTCGCAGTACAAGTACGTGTATGTAGTAAGTCCATCCTGGTCGCGCAACTCCAAAATGTCTTTGAGCATCTTGCGCTCGCGAAAATTGACGATTGCTGGCATACCGACTTGAGACGTAGCTTCTGCTAGTAACTTTTCCGATTGTTTGCTCTGAATTGAATCACTTGTGTTTGTTCCTCCACAGCTCACTAGAATAACAGCCGCAAACAACATCAACGTCTTTCTCATCGGAATCACCTTCCTTGGTTTCGTCGAAGTTGTTGGATAAACACACGAAGATCACTGGGCAACCTGTTCTCGTCATAATCAGCTGCACGGTGTAGAATAATCGAGGCCAATGCAGTCTGATGCTCAGGAGCAGCCTTGATGTACTCGAACTGCATGTTCTGAAGTTCCTGGATCATGCCCTGATTGTATGCCTTAGATTGCTCGAACACTTCACGGCGAACAGCTTCCTGTCTCGGCGTGAACACCTTATGCATAAAGAAATCGTTGCCCTGAAAAATCCAGGAAAGTCCCAAAACTACCACCAATACGCCTACAAAACCAAATACAGCTTTCATACCTTCCTCCTGGTTAGCGTTCCCATTGACTGCAAAAAGTCCGTTTGGAAAACATAACAAAATCGACGTACTCGTCTATGCATTTTTCTCTCATGACCAGCAATTTAGCTACTTCTTGGCAGGCAAAGATCATTATCTCCTTCATCTCGTCATCAGTGAGCCTACTTAGATTTGGATCTTTAAGCAATTCGGACTGTTTACCCGCAGTTGGAACATCTGTGGATTGATCATTAATTGTCATCTACAACCCTCTACTGGCCAAGTTACGAACCGCCATAAAATTCTGATCAATTAACAACTTGCCATCCTCGAAAACTGTGACCATTACGTCCTCGGCCTTACCCTTGTGCCTCAGAGTATCTACAGTATCCGTAATATACGTACCCAACTTGTCTCGATACAGGGTCAGCCTGCCAGCCTTGGAATTCTTAGTTGGGTCTGTCGCTGGTGCCTTATACACGTCGTACCACTCGCCATGCCTGTCAACAGCAGAACACTTAAAGGCACACCGCTGCGTGTCACGATTCACATTTTGCAGCAGCCCGCCTCCCGAACCAAATGCCAAGTTATCAGCACTATAACCTGCAACCTTCACAGCCTCAAGAATCTGGCCAACGCTATCCGCAGTAATACCATCGCCCTGGATCATGCGCACGTGCTTATCCAGCACCAAATATCCCTTATCATTCATCGATTGACCAAACCGCTCTCCTAGCAGGCGCATGACACGTGGCACGATATCGATTGGATCGCCTGAGTCGGGCCTGACTACCAACACACCATCACGGGACAAAATCTTCTCTCTAAGTTCTTTGCCCCAGATATTTGCACAGGCATTGAAAATATCCCAGGAATCGGACACACAGGCTACCAGCCCCGTCGGATACTGTTCCAGCATGTTTCGCATCGCGTCGTTTTCGTGCTCACGACCCCAGGAAGTGACCGTGCTGTGCTCGCTCGCTGGAATCGAAAAGCCACAAACACCAGCGGCATAATAATCTCGCGCATACTCCAAGCCTCGGAGCGTATCCGTGCCCATGAAATTAACTAAATGAGCCATACCACCTAGGCCCGCCGATTCCACCGATGTACTACCACGGAAACCGAAATCGTGAAGCTTAAAACCAATCAGAGATGGGTCACCGGTTTCGGTCAGGTACTTCAAGATGGTCTTCTTCATCTCACGGCTCTGGGTAGCTACCGTCGATGGATACCACACCTGCACCAACAAAGTCTCCAGGTAATTTGTCAACCAAGGAAACTCTGGATCAGTATTTTCGATGGTCATGAGCACATGACTCGTAGGTACTGCTGTACCCTCCAAAACGGCTCTAATGCGGATTGGCAGTGTACCGCCGTGCTTCTGCAATAATCTAGTCCAACCTACTGTGTTAAACAAGCCTGGCCCCATGTGTGCATCAATCAGGGCTTTTGCATCCGCTATCTTAGCTTCACTAACTACGTTACCAACAAAATACTCCTTAAGCACAGCTTGCAGCCCAAAAAATACCGTGCTATCCCACTTTGCACCAACCCTAGACTCAAAATATGAAAACACGGTTCTGGTGTCTGGAGGATACTGCCTATAGTGAGTAGGCTTGTAACTATCTGTGAGCGTTAAAAGATTTGTGCTCGGCATATTAAAGATCCTTTCCTGCCCACGATCCTAAGGGCAAATGCTCCAGTTTTTTACGCTCATCCACTGGAGTATTCTCTGGCTCTAACTCGTCCAAAAAGACCCAGGCAATTTTTTTAGTCACATCATGTTGTACCTTCCACGTCTGATATGCATCTTCGGGTGTAGGGCACTTCATAATCGTACCGATCCCACCAGCCATAAACCCTACAGCGTCTCTTAATACTCGAACACGATCCCCTATGCTGTAACTACTCACAGTTATTGCTCCTTAGGCTATCTGCGCGGACTCGTCTAGATTAACCGGCGTAGTCAAATACCTATCAGCCTCAAAGTTGTTACGGCTATTAATAATCAATGGCAATTCGACCATCTCAAAATCATAGGCATCAAGATCTCTGCCGCCGTCCTTGAAATATGCATTCAAACCCGCAGGCTCGTTCTTATCACCGGCTTGAAACACAAGAATTTCACTATCTGACCTAGCTACAATAACACGCATACTGACCGCCTTTCTTTACTGTTAAGACGACACCGAAAACTAGTTTATTTTATGAAAACACGAATTTCGGACAATATGGCCCAGGCACTAACCAATAACCAAAACTGCCAATTAGTAACACCAAAACCTGTGACAGTGACTACCATCCCCATAATACCGCCAGTAACAAAAGCGGCTGTCGTCTATTTGCTCATACTAGCCTCTTTCTTAGTGATAATTATCAATGTTTAGCTGCATCGACATTCCACCGGACACATCGAATGTCTCCCTAATATCCAAAATATCCCACTCTACAACGTATTTTCCGTCCAACTCTGATAGAACTGTACCCGTAACACCTTCTACACCGCGTTCGTCTGAAAACCACTGATTACTGTGAACACGCACAGGAAACGAGCGCTCGGCTTTGCCCAAATATTCATGAAGTGTCATGGTTAGCTCCATCTCTTAAAAGTACCACGGCCATATGGTCGTGGTGCCAGAACTACTAGACGTGTTTTCTGGTTCTTGTCCAGGCGACCATCTAGTGGGCTGTAACACTAGTATATTACTCGATTAGGACTACGATGTCAACAACTATTTTGGAAACACTCTAGATTTATAGCTCTGTAGGTACTTACTGGGGCTGATCCCAGCGGCGGCTATCTCATCCTGGAGTGTCTCAATAAATTGCTCAAAAACAGGCGGGCTACCTAACCAGTAAGCTATCCGGTCTAGCCCTTGTTCAGTTAACACATACTGAAAAGGGTAGCCCTCTCGTTTTACAAGCTGTCGTCGATATAACCGCGTTAGGTACTTCGTAACTGTGGCATAGTTGAAACTGATTGACTGTGCTAGGCTCTTAGCGCCTTGATTAGGTAATACCAACACAGCAGCGAGGACGGCCCGTTTACCAGAGCTTATTTCAGCGGGAATTTTCAATATCATCCAATTTTGGTAACATAACAGGATCGTAGGGATAGAAAATAATAACAGGTTCGACTTTAACTTTTCGAACAGATTTTGACACTTTAGGTAGCTCAAAACTAAACAACAGCCACGAAACTAGCAACAAAGATAGCACCGTATAGACCAGAGTTGCCATGATTTTAATCTTCAAAATCGCCTGCGGCGCCAAAACAGTCCTCACACTTTGGATCAGAACAGTGCTTAACACCGCCAACAGTATTGCGACCAGCGACATCGGCTCTGTCACAATCTATATGCCTATTACATCGCCTAACAACTATTCCATCTTCAGTCAACACTAGCGACCTACCATACTCAACTTCGGCCTGTGTTAACTTAGGTTCCAGGGCTACATACAACAAACTAACAGGAGCGGCATTCATATCTTCCTCGGTCATCAGCTTAGACCAGTGATCCCATGCCTTATTAACTCGATCACGAAGTTCTTTCGGGATGGGGGGGGTATCCATTTGACGGCCCCTAGCTTTGAATTCATTGGATTTACGGAACTGAATATCACGACTTACGGTAGTTGGGGCCGTCAAATGGATACCCCCTTTCGGGATTATATTACCAGTTTCCACACTAACCTCCAAAACCAAATGAACTTTTTTCCTGTCCTGGTATTTCTCCAGTGCGCACAATTTCATATAGCTCGGCCAAGGCTGTGTCTTGAAGAACAACTTTACTTGACCCGTGAGCCTTCAGCCATCCTGTTCCTTCTTGGCTACTAAATTTGTCAAATTCCAACTTTTGCAGACAGCGCCCTGGGCGTAGATAAGCAGAATCAATTTCTTCCATTGTCTCGTTCGTGGTCATCAAAACCAATAACTTGATACCTTGACCCAACAAGCCATCGGTAAGATTCAATAACCTAGCCATGGCTGCGCTATTATGACCCCTTGTAACTTGAAATAACAAGTCCGGGGAATCTTCGACTACTAACAAATGCACATTACTGCCCTTGTATGGCTCGCCTGTCTCGTCGTCATAATCGAAATCATCATAATTATCTGTTAAGATCACGCTATACATGTAAGCTACGTCATTAAAAAATGCTTCAGGGTCGATTACCACATGTGGAATCACTGTATTGCGCCAAGCATACATTAGCGACCGAATAGCGAAAGTCTTTCCAGTTCCAGGAGGACCACTCCAGAAAACTAGCTTTCCACTTGCCACTTTAGAAAAATCTGTATCTACTAATGACTGGATCTTGGCACGTACATCCGCTGGATAATTGGCTTTGATCTCATCCCACTTTGGAACGGCTAAGTCCCTGGAGATAGTGTTATTACCATTCTTACTGGCGTGGTGAAAATCGACCCGAACGTCGTCGGCATTCTTTACTGTAGCTAACGTCTTTTGCAATTGCTCAACAATGACTGCAATGCTATCTAAACTGCTATCTTCAGCATAATGAACCTCGACTGTAGATTTGCCTACGTTGTAATAAAACTCGAAAGTAACTATGCTCTCGACCCCAATTTGCCGTGGGCCGGAGATTCCACCTACAGCAGCATTTTTTACAAACACGCCAATAAATGACTTGTCAGTCTGCTTCGATGTCAATAAGTACCAGCCGTCGAACACAGGCATAAATAATTTTTGCCAGTGTTCCATTGACCTAGCCGATTCGTCTGTTGACTTTACGATATCTTTCAGAGTATAAATTTTCAGCCGTGTCAGTCTCGCAGCATCAATCTGTGCTTGACGAATCTTGTACAGATTCAGGCAGTCGATTGTGGTTTCAGTTATTAACATTTAGTCTCTCAATCCGAGCTAGATTCACGCCTTCAGTAGAAGTCTGATGCGGCGAATACGACCACACACCACCCTGGAAGCCCTTATGGCTTTCATCCTTCCAAAGTTGATGACGGATTACCTGTTGAATATCATAGGCAATTCGGGCTTTATCCGAAACTTCGGTTGAATGAATACCGAAGCTAGCATTACTGTCGTGGCCCGTAATCACTTTCTTTGCTTCGTCTAACAGCTTTCTAGCAGCATCCATTTGAGTGCCGCTCACGTCAGGGCTAAAAAGAAACTGGTCTAAAATGGCTGTATCAAATTGGCCAAGATAAATACGTGAGTAGGCATCGAGCGCGTTAACAAGCACCCTGGCTTGAATTTCTGATATTTGAAGATTGTAAGTCATTTTGTCCCACAAGTTAAATTAGGCACCCGATCAAGCATAGTTCACCAGTCTGGGCCGCGAACGAGTCTGTCTAATTGCTATGCTGTGTCTCGGGTGCCTAACCCAACGAAGCTAACTAAGTCTACCACCAACTATATCGAAAGTCAAATGATCTACACACCATATTGCGCACACCGACGATAGAACGTTCGCTCTGTAATCCCAAGACTTCTTGCCGCAGAACGACGGCAGCCATTGTGTGCCGAAAGTCTTTCAATAATAGCGCGATGTTGTATCTCATCCCATGTTCCTTCCATAGGACTCAGGCTCTCGGACGCACAAAGCGCTTTCAGCAACGTCCTGTTTACTTCGGCAACATTAGCCATATGAAGCGCAAGAGTCTCGTTTGCCACGGCGATCCGACGTAGCACATCTGTCTGAGCCTGTGTAACCTTTGCCATATTTAGTACCTCGTACAAAACCTAAGTCTATCACCAACCTGCTCAAATGTCAACTACTAATTTCTGTTGAAATTTCTTCTGCAACTCGTGTGGATACCCAAACGGATTACAGATGACTCGCATCCCCCGGTCTGTACCATCTTCGAACGTATGCGTATGCCCGTAAACCCACAACTTGGGCAAATTACCCTCGACCATCAAATCTTTGACATCGCCTACAAAAAATCTATTGAGCGTAGATCCGTGATAGTCTCTATTCACGTAAGCATAGTGTGGGATGTGGTGAGTCAAGATAACATCGACCTTGTCCTGCATAGCCTTGACGAGACACTTCCTGGCAGCAGCATGAGTTTCATAAACCCACGGAGTAAAGTTTCGGATCAACGAGAAGTCATTAAGCATATGCGAGTAGACTTTGTTATCTGCGTGGTCCGGAAACCAAAGCGTAGTACCAGCGAATTTAACTCCGTTGATTTCACAAATTTTTTCCTGAAGCCAGTGTAGATTTGGTAACTTCTGACTTAGCTTAAAGAGTACCTCATGAACTCGCTTAGGCTCAGAGTTGTAATACTCATGATTACCTGCAACATAAACTACGCTCGGATACATACCACACAGCCTAGTCAGCGGCTTATCTAACCTGTCAGCTAGTGTAAGATCCCCTGCAAAAACAAGAACATCTACGCCCGAAGGATCAAGCTTGTCAAGAAATGACTTACCTGCATCGGCATGAAACTCGAAATGAAGATCGGATAAAATTTGAATTTTCAAGTTAAAAACTGATCCTTTCTGTTACGCCTTATTACCAATTCCGTGCCTGGAAGATAGGGATAAGCTTCTGGCTCATACCAACAAAAATTGTCTGGGCTTTCTGCACCAGTATTAAGATTAACAACAGCGGATCTGACATCAATGTCAGCATCGAAACAAATCAAATCGTTAGGTTTGCATTCGTCCCTACGAACTACAGAAAATTTAGGCTTTTTCATCGTAATTTCACTCCATAGAATTCTTCACAAATTTCCAGATACAAGTCCTGAATCGCGGCTCTATCTGGCTTATCTCGAAGTGTAGATTGCTTGTACAGTGCCTCCAGATCAGCCTCGGACTCAGCCACTAACGCCTCTAGTCTATCATAAGACCATTCGCCTGTCAAGATCGATTTTAATTCTGCTCGATCTTGACGGTACACATGTACCTCGCCATCTTGCAATATTTCCTTACCCATGCGAAAAAGTCTTACCAAGTGGGTGGCGTGTTTCGAATTCCCATGTATTCCAACGTGTCCGTTATGCCTAGTTATTAAAGTTCCATTAGGCACTGTAAAACAAACTATCTTCTGATCCTTGACATTCTTTTGACTCACTCCTGAACTTCGTATAAACTGATGCCGCTGCTGGACTTTCATTCCTATATGCACTTGATACATATCTAAATCGTACCCTTTATCAAATTGTTTGTAAGGTCCATATAGAGACGTTTGAAATCCGCATAAAAATGCAAGTTCTTGAATATCGTCTGCAAGACCTTTCAACTTAGAGTAGTATATCCACGTATCCTCGACAGTCTTGTGCTCTCTTAACGTCCCATCGCCTAACAGGGCTCCGCGCAACACAAGTATCATATCACGCTTAGAAAGACGAAAAACCCAGCGAGGGATTCTCTTCTTATCCCGGCAACCACAATCCAGATACATCTTTGAAACTATTTCCTTATTTCTTACATCAAGAATAATTTCAGTTATCTCGTAGTTTCTAAGCTCTGTCTTCTCCCTTTGATATGCTAACAAACTACTATTTACACTGGCTTTATATTTATTATGAAACCTTGACATGTACCAATGGAGTCTACCGCCCTTTTTCTGAGATATCCTAATAGACTTAGGACTACTATTTCTGAACGTCATGCATCCATCCGATAAGTACCAACCCATAAGAGCTAGGTACGGACGAATATGCACACAATCAAGCTGTGCCTCATCAGAACGCTGGTACGTCTTAGTCTTCGGCACTATGGTATTCAGCACGTCGAAGCAGTCTGGAAGTGCTGCGGCTTCTACTAAATTCCAACCATATTCTTTTTTGGACTTTCTCTCGACCTTTTTTACCAGCATTTTGTGATTTGGCGTCACCGATACATCGACATGATTGCCTACCAGATTATACAAGTTTCCCGAAAACGTTCCATTGAATCGTTCTGTAGGAACCTGATACTCTACTGTGAAAGGTTTGTGCTCGATCAATTTTGGCCCTATATAGACTGTAGCAAGTTTATCCTCATCGACTATCTGATCAAATAGTTTCCAGCCTGCGGCGGTTAAAAACTCAGTATCCGCCACATAACAATCATACCCAGCATTGATCTCAAGCTGTCTACGGTATGGATTGCGCTCAATAAGCCATTTACTATAGGCGTTCCAGTCCGTAAGTGCGCTCTCAAAAGCGCGTTCGGCATTGACCAGTACTTTAGCCTCTGGATTAATCCACTTGTCAGGGATACTGACTATGCTCTTACGGTGTTCTTTATCAATTGTACTCGTCTCTGGCAGACCAAACTCGGCGCGGGTCGGCTTATGGTCAGGTGGGTTCAGTATATATCCACGATGAGTACGGATACGCTTCAGTTGGCTAAAGCAGTAGCCAGAAAACGTAAATCTAGCCTTTTTGGATAAGAACCAATCCCTGTGAGACCGTATCTTTTCCCAGATAGGAGTCGATATAGCAATCAGTCGATCCGCATACAAATACTCAATAATATTAGGGTTGCAATCAGCGGCAAGCTTCAGGAATTTGCGAAGTTCTTGCAATTCTTCGTCGCGCTTCGGGTGGTGTACTGTCTGAACACCCGCGTTAGGTAGTCCGTTCTCGTCTTCGCCTACAAACACTTGAAACGACGATACCATCGGCGCGATGAATACACCACGATAATCGCGATCAGAATCTGGGCGCTCAGTACCGTAGGCATACGAGCCGCTGACATAACGAAAAATACAAGAGTTTAATGCGTCATCGTAGTTCACTTTTGAATTTCCTCGACCATAGCATCAACAACAGAAATGTCCAATTCTTGGATCATGCAGAAAATTTGTGCTAAATTTTCTGCATCTTCTCTGACCGACGTGATTAAAGCCTGCTTGAGATCGGAATCTATATCAGATATCCCTATGCGTGCTACAGCATCTGGCCTGACCCTGTCGCGCAGGCTATGCAAAGTTGACCTGAACATTTCTTTTTTATGCCCGTAATCTATATCTATATCATACCATCCCCAGCCTTTTACCACAGTTATTTTCCTACTCCCAAGATCCTTATGCATGCTTGGAAACGGCCTGACATGACCAACTTCAAGGTCTTTTCTTAGTCTATCCAAAAACTCTCTGCAACAATCATCGTGCAGACAGAATTCATTGACTTTATCCTGGCATATCATACCGAAAGAGTCGTGACTAAAATCGTCCCTGTGCAATAACCATGTCGTGGTATCATCTGTGTAAATAACGAAAACACAATCATCTGCCACAAAACTGCCTTGCGGGCACGAATAGCCGATCTTGGTACCGTAAATGATCTGAATCTCATCTAATAGTCTATGCAGAAGCACAGTATCTTCATCAGTTATGATCACAGCAAACCTCTATTCTTTAAATCCTGTACTTCTATAGACCGAACGGCGCTCAGCATCTTCTCTCTAGCTGCTAAATTTGCCGTGTGGATATGAATCACTGGCGGAAGAAAACCAAATTCAAATACTTCCCGCTCGATCCACTGAAGCACAGTGTACCCGGTTTGCTCTGGGACGTGCTTATCGCCAAGATCGTGGTCCAAAGAAATCTCTTCGACATGGTCACAAACAAGACGTCCTACGGCCTGAGCAGCCGTCTTTGATCGCTTCCAGCCTTTCGGCGCAAGCCGCTCATCGTCGAGCCAAACTTTCATCGAAGTCTACACTCCAACTTAGCAATAACCATATCTGCGATCTTATTTGCATAGTCTTCGACCCAATTATCTATGTCCATCTCAAGACGTTCGGATTTAACCGCGCCTGCCTTCTTCAGTATCTCGGCCAACTCATAGGCTTCTCTGGCAAACAGCCTCATGACTCGCCCTCGTTCAAAAATCCAGTTATAGCGTCCTTCATTGTGCTAAATGGGCCTATTCCTACCTGATCGCCTAGCTTACCGTAATACCAACCAATCTTAGCCTTAAGACACAATCCATTTTTCCATGTGGGATACTCAGTTAAGTTCCGGAAAAACAACACAGGGCCTTTTGGACCGTTGGCTGTACTAATAATCCAGCCGTCATTTGTCCATCGCATAGCCTTTGTGGGCTCACTATCTATGGCTTCTTTAATATTCATAGCAAAATTATACTACACAACGCCTGCTTTTGTCAAGCATTTTTCTTTTCTTCGCCAAGTACCACTCAACAAAGTGAATTTGCCACAATAAGGCGAATTTGGATAAGTCCTTAAACTGATTTAGGATATGCCAAGCGCGATCTTTTGAACCTCGGGCGTGGTGGACCTTTAACATGATTTCTTCTAGGTCTTCAGTACCGAAATCATATCGACTCAAATAATCCGAAAGATCACTGGTGCAACAGCCCAAACGAGACAAACTAAGCTGATTACGGTGCCGCAACAGGGCACCCGCGCACTGTTTAGCATGCATCAGCCGAGTGTCCATGAAATCATCTGTCTCAATGCCAAGACTTTTTTCTAGCTCAAGCTTGAACTTGTTGGCTTCGCGCTCATAAGTTCCGTGATGCTTATTGCACAAATCTACTATCTGCAAAATGCCTAGTTTTGTCTTGTAGGGCAGATGGCGCAAAAACTCTTGGGGAATCACGTGGTGAGTCTGGATGTCTTTTGTGGTGCCACAGACAGCACACGTATTATGAGTGCGCTGCGGAACAGGCCAAAGAACGCCATTTAAACTAGTGGATAATACACTCAGGTCGAGCGTGTGAGAGTCTAGGTACTTTGCACCAGAGTCGAACAGTAGCCTAACTCTGGATTTATGCACCAGGCAGACTGGTATATTATCTAGGATTAATTTTGTTTGTGCCATGCCTTAAATATAGCATGCGCGAAACTGAAAGTCAATCTTTTATTTTACATCAATCTTGTGCTCAGCCGAGTAATAATCCTGACCATCGGCTTGAACATGAACCACAAAATAGAACATAGTTGCCTGACCTGGGGCCACAAAGTCATTTTTGTAGGTTCCAGATGAACCAGTTTCTACACTGCCAAAGAACTTACCGATGCCTGTTTCCCAGTCGGACTGCGTGTGAGACACAGTATCTAAATGAACGTTGGTATGGGTTACGCTGTTAGCTCCAGCTACACTCCAAGAAATAGCCAGCGGATCATTCAAAGAAACTGTCACCGGAAACGCAGCGGCCGATATCGTTACGCTGGCCTGAACTGCTGGATTTGGAGCTTGCACAGCCACAGACACATTACTGGCTAAGGTAGCTCGTGTAACAGCTACTGAATTAGCTCCAAACCCGGCAGATGCCTTTGTAGACAGCGCGGTTCGAGTCGCGGTATCTACTTGAGATACATTGCCAGTCAAGAAATTACTAACTACAACTACTGTACTGCCCGGTACTACAGCGATACCGTGGCATCCAATACCCATGGTAATAATACCCTGAAGCGACCCGCTCATAATTTGTTGCGTTGTCTGATTCTGAACACCGAGGTACTGCAAAAATGCACCTAATAACACTTGTAGAATCGTCTGTGATCCACCGCCTTGTTGATTACTCGGATTCACGTTCAGAGCACTAAATACCGTAGACAAACCACCACCTGATGAACCCAGGTACTTCAAAAACTGGGAAAACAGAACCTGTGTACCCTGACTCTGGTTAACACCTACTAGGGACAAAACGCTCTGCAAATTCGAGCCAACTAATACCTTGGTGGCCACTGTATTGGTCCTGTTGTCTATAACAGTTACGTCGCCTGAAATAAAGTTCGTGGCATAGGTCCAAATACCATCTGACGACACGACCAGATCAGCAGTACCCACACCTGACTCGACCGTTGCGACTACGGTTTTAGATGCTAAGTCAATCTTAGCCACTCGACCATCCATTGAACAGGCCACATAGCCATATAATCCATCTGAACTAATAGCCACGGCAATAGGCCCGGATGGAACTGTAATATTCTGAATGACCTTCTTAGTACCAATATCGAGAATAGACACGTTGCTAGAAAGCAAATTACTCACCACGGCTATCTTCCCGTCAGGCGTGATGGCAATGTCGCTTGATAGCAGTCCATTAGGCAGAACACGGATCGTATCCACGACCAACTTAAAAGCTGTATCGATGATAGTCACGTTAGCCGTTACAAAATTAACTACATAGGCGTATTTACCATCTGGACTGAAAGCTACGGCGTTGGGGCCAATCCCCCAATTCAGAAAACCAAAAAACCCACCACCTGACCTAGTTGACACCAACCCGACTACTGAACCATTTGCTGTACTGATAATTCCGACATCGGACGCTGCAAATCTAGAAACCCAAGCTTCTTGACCGTTAGGGGCAAATGCTACTGACGTGGGCGTAGACCCAGTACTAATCGTCTGTGTCTGCTGGCTAATATTATCCACTGTTGTAACAGTGCCCTTGACTACATTTGTCACAAACGACGTTCCTGACACCTGTCCTGATGTGACCGCAGATACTGCACGTCCTCGGCTGCTCTCGTGCCTATGCTTGGCAATATCGCCACACCCGACTAATACAACCAACAACAAAACTAAGCGTCCAAGCCTCATCTTTGAATCCCTTCTGTACTTACTGGGTTAGACTACAATTAGATACAAACAGATATGCAGAAAACGATCCAAACAGGTTTACTACGTTTATGACCAACTTAAAGCGTGCTAACACTTGAAATCGGTTACACTGGCGCGGTTTATTTCACTGACTAACTAAAAACGCTCGAAGATCATCTGAGCCTGGGCCGCCTAAGTGAACCGAAAAATCTGGGTCACCGTGGCGCTCTTGGCGTGCATCATTCCATCCGCCACCAGGAATTGGTGCATGATCGGAGAAGCGAATCTTAAGTGGACGGCTATTTTCTTCACTACCTTCAAACTCGCCTGTAGGTGCAAACAGCCAAATATAAGAACTTCCACCTAAGCTTGGATGCACTAACCACTCATAGGTCCAAACTTCGTCAAAGTGCTTTTCTCTGGCCTTTTTATAACCTAAGCTGTGAATAACATCAATTGCGGCCTGCCATAAATCGTCATAAGCGGCATATCTAAAAGCTTCTTCCTCAAGGCGCTTCTGCTCGACATCTTCTCGATCAAGTTCTTCTTCGATGACACGATAATCATCGTCAATAACTGCTTGTCGCTCACGTTCCGTAAATTCAGCCCAATCTTCGCCAAACACAGCGGAGTAAGCCTCACTGTGTGGACTAATGGCCTGAAGCGTGTTATCTAAGGCTAACCGGTAAGCTCGATCAATTTCAGACCTGGTCACTACTTATCTTCTTCTTATAGTCCGTCTCATAAAAACCAGTGCCCTTGAAAATCACGCCGACGCCGCAACCTATAGCCCGAACCAGCGTATCTTTCTTACATCTGGGACACTTTTTTAACTTGTCTGTGTTGCGCTGAAACTGCTCAAAGATATGCTTGCAGGCTGTACATTCATAATCGTATGTTGGCATTACTTCCTTCTTATCAAAACGTTGATCTTCCGCTGAACCGTCTCGGCTTTTTTACTGAATTCTTGGTACTCGCCAAAATCTACGGCTGGATCTAAGTCGGCCAAAATTCGCTCAAAAGTGCCTAGCTCTGATCGCAATCTACCTAGTCTTAAACGTTCTTTCGGTGTCAAGCTAAAATCGCTGTCCAAAATTGCTGCTTGTAGCACATTCAAGGCATCATATGCCTGATCATATGGCGATTCAAAATTCTCGCCGCGTAAACTGTGATGCGCTTCGACACCGTGGCGCTCTATATAATCAGCTACATCCCCATCGTCGTCGGGTGCAACACCATGGCCTATCAGCATCAAAGCCAGCCTAGTCGCTGCTTGATCAGAGTATTCAGCAAGCTGTTTAACTGTCAAGGAACCGGCCCAGGCACGATCTACAACCTTAATCATATCAGAAACTAGATCCAAAGGCAAGAACTTTTCTATGTCGATACCGTAATTTCTGAATACATGCGGAATCGCCTCTGTCAACTCTGCACCAGACAGGCTGCCAAAAATGTCATGAAACGCACTATCTGACTCTTCGGTTTCACTTGCCAGTGCATCGATCAGCAGAATACTGGCCATATCTTTTTCGAACCAGTAGGGAGGCATTATTTACCTTTCTTGCCTTGCAAATTTTTTGGCCAGCCACAACTACACGGATGATAGCTTGTTTTCGTCCATGTATGCCCACTAGGACAAACATGATCTTCCTTAAACAGTACACCTTCATGTCCCGCTTGGTGTGGACAGGCATGAAACTTCTTCGAATTGAACAATGTCTCTTGCTCACACTCGGGGCATCTGTCCCGAAGCTGCTTTGATGCGTCTGAAGGTATCCTATTAGTAGCCATGCTGATCACCTCGCTAGCTAATGTCCATTTTGCGTTTCCATGGATTTTCGACTTTGGTTATCTTGCTCTTCTCTTTAGGTGCTTCTTTTGGTACTTGCCAGCTATTAGCTACAGGTGCCGGTGCCTGAACCGTAACTACCTGTACCTGCGGGGGTCTATTTAATCTCATCACTGCATCAGCCAAATTATCTGTCAGGTTACCTATCTGACCGAACTGTCGATTTATTTCAGACTTAAGACTTGCAATGGATCTATCAAAAGGTGTATCCCCACCTACCATTATTTCTATCTTTTCGCGTGCCTTACCTGTGGCCCCTTCTATGGCACTTGGATTCGTGCGACAAGTCGGACAAAGTAACTTAGACGTGGGACCACACTTTACACCCGGCATAGGCTTGCCTGGTGTACCGCAGCAGGCACAACACAACCCTGCTAGAGATTTTTGTGGAGCAGACTTTTTAGTGATGTGCCTGAAAAACAGCCAAGCAAACGCAACTGCGACTCCAGCGGCAGTAAGCTTCATGGCTGTTTTTAATGACATACCGAAAAACGGCTCTTTAACTTCTATGTCTTTTGATTTTGCCACTGTACTACTCAACTATCTCATAAACGCTTGCAAATTCTGAAACTGAGATTGCACTATCCTGATCTTGTATTAACATCCACATCCAATCGGCATGAGTTACCTGAGCTATGCCTGCAACCCACACTCCGTAATAAGTTTTACCTAAGTACTGCTTACCTTCCTTCATTACCTTGAAGTTTCTCAACTTTGGCATAAATCGCCTTTCTGAAAACTCGACCAGCAGCCGAAACTGACACATCAATTCCAGCCGCTGGCCAACGTTTTAATGATATCTCACAACTCCGTCTGGACCGACTCTGAATACTAAATCTGGAAATCCTGGAGCATATCCTGGAAAACTGAACCACGTATGCCATTCTAAGAATAACACATCTTCTTCACTGTGTTTTACTATCCTATCTATGTCTTTTTTTAACCTGTCCAGACTTTTATAGTATGTCAGCGTCTTTGGATCATAATTGAAATCTTCGTCTGTGAAAACTTGCACGGCATAGTAGCCGCTTGGCAGTCCGAAACCCAATGACTCAGCATACTCCAGTATAGACTTCTCGGCGTTCTTACCAGGCTCAACAAATCCAGACTCGAACAAATTTGCCACTTCATCTTCCTGCCAGACTACGATTGTGTTTATGCCGTCTGGTGGCATATTATTTCGAACTTCTATTACAGCATGGTCGCCCTCAAACCAGGAGTACACTTTTACTAACTCACACTGAAGGGCATCTAATAGCTGAGGCATCACTTAGCCTTAAACAATTCAGGATAGTCTTTACCAATAACATCCTGAATTGTAGCAATTGGCACAATAATATCAATAAAATTAAGGGGAAAATCAATAGGGCCAATCATCTGAAACATTGTATCACCTGGCATCCTGGCAGTCAATCCTATAAGCTCGCCTGTTCTTTCCAAAAAAACCGGGCCTCCTGAACTGCCGAACCAGATGTTAGAATTGACCATCCAATATTTGTTGCCATCACCAAACTCGAATGCCATGTTTACAACCTCACCGCGTGTAAACATAGGTTCCGAACCACCTGGGCAGCCTACAGCATATACAGGGTCAAACAGTATAGCCTCGGAGACTCCAAGAGTCATGGGCCTGCAAGGCTGAAACTTCTGAGACGCTGTATAAAATCTCAGTACACTTAAGTCCGAACTTTCATACTTCTTTAGTACAGTGGCTTCTTCGGATTCGACGAGCCCGGTATTCACGTTGGTTAACTGTACAGTTACGCGGTCACGATGCACTCCATGAGCCACACTGATAACATAGTTAGCAAATACCTCGCCTTCCTCTGGAACCACTTTTACCAGTACCCCGGAGCACATGCCTCTGCCATCAGTGATTCTAGCCGTAGGCAGCATAAACAACACATATTTGCCAAGGCTGTCTTGAGGATATACAGCCTGACGAAGCAGTTCAAGATTTTGCTCGGTCTGACGTGTTTCTGTCAAATTATTATTGCTCTGAACTTGCAAATCAGCAATATATGCCCACAAAAGTATGATCATTAAAAAAACTACGGCCATGGAGAAGAACAGAATCAACTTGCGTGTCATGTAGCACCTCGACTAGGGTATTTGTACACAGCTTCCCCTACCTTAGTCTACCACTTTTTTTAATACGCTGTCCTTCTAAATCGAAGTGTATCAACGAAAACGGCCACGAAAGGTACTTTCGTGGCCGTCTCAAAGCAACTAGATTGTGCTGACTAATTAGTAGTCTTAGCGGTGACCTCAGTCGCGGTCATCAATCGGACATTCAGCGTAGTGCTCTCGCGAGCGCTCTTAGTCTTTACTGCGATGCCTAAACGATTGGCGCCCGTAACAATCGTAGCTCGCACTCGCATCAACTCTTCACGAGTAGGAAACGTCAAGTCGGTGCCCGCTTCAGTCAGACCACGCAGAAACTCGACCCAATGACCACGCTTCTGGCGCTCTGGCTTCGTAGCCGTGGCTTCAACTGTCTCAATAGTTACCTGCACATTGCCTGTACTCAACTCAGTTTCCATACTATCCTCCAAGGTTAGGTTCCTGCTCTCAGTAGAGCATTGATGCTCCCGCCGTTAACGGCGGGATTGCGCCGCGCAATCTGTTCAAGTACCCAAACTATAGCATGTACGCTTTAAGAAGTCAAGAACTAATTTGACTTTTCGGATAATAACATGATTAAATCACCTGGCTCACCTTTGTATTTTCCTGGGCTGCCGAGTTTTTTTAGGCGTATCTTATTACCATCTTTTGACTTAGCAGGCAGGTTAAATTCTATCTTCACTAGCCGTTCTTCGACGCACTCGCCGAAACATTTTGTACATACCTCAAATTTTTCTAACCCAGATCCTTCACAATCTGAGCACCGTAGTCCGATCCGATCAAATGGAAACGGGCGATTTCTGGAAATGCCATAGCCACCACAGACGAGGCACGCTCCTGGGGCTGTCTTGTTCTCAGTCCCATACCCGTCACACAAAGAACAAACTACAGGCTTACGAATCGAGATAGACTTACGGCAGCCTAAGGTCATTTCGTTGGAGGTCAACTCTAACGTGAAACGGACGTCATTACCTTTTTTACCAAACGCCTTTGTACGGTTGATCTGCTCACCAAAAAACATCTTGAACACACCTGAAAATATAACGTCAGCCGGTTTGATAGGACTATCATCTACTAGACCATGGGAACCCACATGGCCATATAGGTCATAATTTACGCGCTTACTACTGTCGCTGAGAATCTCGTAAGCTACTGATATCTGCTTAAATTTCTCCTCAGCCTCCTGACTGCCTGGGTTGCGATCAGGATGGTATAGCAAAGCTTTTTTGCGATAGGCCTTTTTTACTTCGTCATCGTCTGCGTCTCTTGGAAGTCCAAGAACAATATACGGATCGTCTGGCACATTATTTCACAGACCAGCCCAAACTTCTGGCTCTATTTAAAATATCACTCTCATCTACTTTATCCCAGCGTGCTCCGATAATCCCACGGTCGGATTTATTCCACTCGTCCCACAAATTTATCGGCACAAGGTAAACCTTACTTCCTTTTTTAAATTTCCTCAGCACACAAAGATTATCATTCCAACCTGGAATATCTAGCCATTCCGACTTTTCTTCGGCCAAGTATGATGTCTCATTAGCTTCTAAATCAAAATCTACCTGGCACGGATAGTCTAAAATCCAACCCAGATCGTATTCTTCATGCGCGACATTCACAGGAACTTCGACGAAACTTCTGTCTGCATAATTACGTATCTTAAAATTATAATACCATGATGGTCTCATATCCTGTACACCTGATGCTAGTGTACCGTCTGACCACTGCCATCCAGAATCTGTTCTTACCAGAGTACCGTCTAGTGCCGTAGATAATATCACGCCGCCGCCTTTGTAGACGTCAACACGCCACCCGAAATAACAATTAGCATGGCATCATTCATGGTCAGATCCAAATATATAACATTTCTAGCCGGAAGAAAAACTACGTATCCCGTCATCGGCGTTGGGCAGTGTGGCACGAACACGCAAGCCATTGGCTCGTTCGACACTGAACTAAATTCTTTGGACTCAGGATTAGTCAAAAAACCCAGCGCCCAAGTCCCCTTGCAGGGATACTCGATAGCTACTACTTTTGTAGCCGCCAGAGCTTTATCTGAAAACAAAAATTCAGTGATTTGCTTCGCATAAGGGTATATTTTACTGATGACCGGAAACTTTGACCAGATACGCTCACCCGCTAGCCATATTTTTTTACCGATGTAGGATGAAACCACAGAGCCCAAAACGAAAACAACAATTAGGGCAAGCGACACACCAATCCACTGCGGAAAGTCCCCTGTGAATACGCCGTCAGCATCTTTTGCCCAGTGGTAATGGTTAATCAAAAATTCATGGCCGACGTCTGTGGACGCAAGTGAAAATGTAATAAAGTGATTGATCGGATCGCCAACGGTATGTACGATCAGATTAAATACAAATGATATTACTACGATAGTGGCTATCGTCGGAAGAAGTAAAGCTATACCACGCCAAAATGTCTTAACGGGCTTCACTTACTATCCCATGCAGTTCACGGTGCTCATTTGTAGTCACAAGTCTTAAATTATCTGCACTATTATTAGATACGTCGCCGTCAACGTGGTGAACTTCCATCCCGCTACCTACTTTGTGATCTAAAAATGCCATGGCTACGAGAACATGTACTCGTTTACGCCTAAACTTACCGTCGAGCATAGTCAGCCGCACACGTAAATACTTTGACTCGCGTTCCTTCGTGGCCGACAGCGTCTCCAAATTACCAAACACTATCTTTGCTATAATACCTATATCTGAAGCTACATAGCCATCGAAACCTGGGATATGTGCCCAACTAGCCACTACTTAACGATCTCTAGTGTTTTCTTTTGTGGCTTATTCTTTTTCTGAGACCTACGCTCACGTCTGGCTTTTTCAATCAAGAAGGCATCTGCATAGCGATAAGCTTCTTTAGCTGCTAAGCGAGGATTATCTACCACGGTCTGATTATAATCAGAATCAGCAAGCATGCCTGCTAACAGAGTCAAGGCCACACGATCCAGAGTAGTTAAGCCATCTTGAATGACAGACGTAACATTAATTTGCTGAGGCTTCGATTCATCGGAAAAATCAAATCGACGGGCAGGTTCATCAGGTACAGTCAAACTTCACCATCTCACACAAGGATTAAACATATACGGAGGATATATTTCTTCACGTTTAGGAGGGGGCTCTGTTTCTTCAGAGGTTTTTTCTTGACTCGGTTCTACCTGTTCAGCCACGCTACCACTCTCCTTTTAGCCTGCTATAAATTGCTTGGAGGGCGTCATCAAGATTTGGCCGGATATCTTTTTGCTCGTTAATTTCGTAAGGAGCTACATAAATTGGTACCAGCGTAGCACTGAACTTCTTAGACTTCTGTAACCAACTTTTAGTAACACATTCTTCCATAATATCTTCTGCTGTGAGCGCCTGGTCGTCTACAAGAAAATTCATATCCGATATTGCACTCGTTGGGCATCTAGCATTATAGAACCGATCATCGAATAGACTGCCTAGACCAAAATAGTCTATGCAATAATCAGCATGAGCCTTATTTGCTGCTGTAAATAAAAATGTAGGGCCAAGTGCTCGAATATCGAGCAAGAACGTATGGACACCTGGACGTAGTGATAATCTACTCACGTCTGTATTTGATGCTACCAAAGTTTCGTCTAAATCGATAAAAAAATGAGGGCTTGACAAACTATTTGGGTGCTTTCAAGAACTCGATCAGCAACAGCGTAATGACAGGTACCGACCCGCCTATCAAGCCCCAAATACCTGCCTTTAATTTTAAAGCAACAATATCTTCGCGCAGGGTCTGCGTTGCACTCACACTGTCCTTTTGCCCTTCCCTAAGCTGCTTCAATTCAGAAAGAACTAGATTCTTCCACTCATTCCAACCATTATTGTCATCGTGCGGCACCATAATTTCCCCGTATTCTTCCTATGTACTAACCTAGATCCAAAAAACTCTCAAACGTTTCTAATCCGTGATCGTTATCAAAACCGATCACTCTTGAAGGTTCGGCATAATCCACTACTATTGGTTCATAGTAAGCAGTCTCGTGCTCGTCTTCAATTGTACGCACACCGAGATTTTTTATTACTGGCCGTCCACTGCTTATTACATCTTGTATGTCTAAATGCTTTTCGGCGTCCTGTGCTAATTGTCTGATGGCCCCTTTTGGCATATTTTTGAGCGTTTCTTTACGTGTATCTGCTGCTTCAAAAACTGCTATCGTAGATGAGATAAACAGAGGTGTTGCCAACATTTTCTCCAACCCATGTCTCTCTGCATATTGATATATACCTAGCTCCCAGCCGTTGACTGGACACAACGTGTGGCACACTTTCACCACGAACGAGTCCGCGTAGTAAATTTTACCTTCTATATCTTGGTGCGTTCCTGTGCTGCCTTGTGCGTAAAATGTATAGCGCGTACTGCCAGATCCTAAGTAAAGTAAATCACCGAATATATCTCGGACGATCTTATGAGCATCATTCTTCGTTAGACGTTTTTTGCCCTTCAAATCTGCCCGCGTATCCTTAGCCAGATAATACAGCAACAGCGAATCAAGGTAAGATAACTGCTTGGCTGCGTCCTTTACTTCGTTGGGCGCATTGTCGTGTAAATATGGCTGTATAAATGGGCAGAAAATGCCTTTGGCTGCTAATTTCTTTAGCCTAGCATTTCCGGCCCTAGAAGCTACAGCATCAGACGTGAAGAAATTACTCGACTTTTTTAGCACAATGTATGGCGACTACTATGACCGCTTGCGACTCGATTTACGCCCTGACTTACGACTAGAGCGGCGCATAGCTGTGCCTGTTGGAACTAGCTTATAAACTTTTCCGTGTTTTGGACAGTGGCCTACAGCTTGTTCGCGCTTGTTTTTTGTTTTCCTGTACGTGACATCGCTAACGGGCACGTCACAAGGCTTATGACATCTTGCGCAGTAAAATTTCATTAGGATTTCTTTCTAGCCGACTTACGTTTTCGACTTGAGCGACGTTTTGGAGCAGACGCTAGACCAGCAACTGTACCAGACTTAACGAACTGATTACATGCAGTATTGCACTTTGGGCACGGCCCCGATACCATACTACGTCCGTTACCCGACAGACCACTCACAGGTTTTGCTACTTCCACTTTTCTCTTACAGCGTACACAATATAATTGCATCTAGTTACCTCGTTTTTATGAAAATAGCACCCGATAGTACCATACTACCGGATGCTATTTTCGATATTTACTGCTAAATCTTACCGACGAGACTTCCGACGACGAGCGGCCTGAGCCTTCTTGATATTCTTACGACTTGCGGCCTTCTGGGCCGAACTACGAGACTTCCGGCGACCAGACTTACGACTTTTACGCTTTGCCATGTTATTCTCCATTGTTAGTTGCCGCAACCTTGACCAAGCTCGGAGGCTGCGGCTATACCTCCTACGCTTCTTGCTGATCTAATTATTTCTATTACGTTTACGACTTCGCGCTGCTATCTTGCGAAGTTTTTTTACCCTTTTTTTTCTTCAGCCTTCTTTTCTGACTTTGCTTCTGTGTACTTTGTCTTAAGGTCTAGAAGATAGTCTTCAATCTGCTCCAACACCTCAGACCCACCGCCCCACCAGTTACCTTCGCCAATATCTGTATCTTTTGGATCGTCTAATGCCTTGATCACGGCAGAAACAACGTCCTCAGGTAAATCCTGACGGGCAATCACATTACCTTTTGCTGTATTTAATCTGCGTGCTGCACTTGCGCCTGGAATCTTTAAGGCATTTAACACAGAGTGCAGCGGGCCATTCTCACCAAGCAATTCGTCGCGCGAAACTAATTTGTGCGACGGACCAAATTTCTTCTCTTCCGACATTTATGTCTCCCTGGCTGTCAGTATAAGTTGAATGGATTATATGTGTCTATACTAAGTCTACCACTATGGAGAGACAATTTCAAGGCGAAGAACAAATTAGCTTGATCTGGCCCACAGTTACGCACTACAAAAGTTCGCGCCACTGTACTGAACCTTGTATGTCTGCATTAGCACTAAGTGGCCTGACACACAAAACAAATGTGTCTACTGTGCCGTTAATAAAAGATCCCAGTACTAGAGCATTTTTAATTTCGATTACCAAAGGTTGACTTGACTTAACCCAGCCACCAAAAATAGGTGTTCCCCCTGTAACAGTATTTTCAGTGGCACCCCGAGCTATCTGCGTAGCTCCCACCGACTCGTCTACGTATGTAAAAATTCCGGCCACTGTAGGGTTGAAAATAAACAGCCACTCAAAATCATCGTTAGTTTCAGAAATAATACTAAACAGTGTGGGATTAACTGTCGCTCCAATATAGGCGGATTTTAGTCGAATCCCAATAAGAGCGTACACAGTATCGGCCACATCGGCATTTAAATGTGTACCATTCGTAGAAGCATAACGAGAAAATGCTGTATCTTGCTGCCCTCCTTCTGACATTACCGTAGAACATATTTGAACTACCGATGATAGGGCACCGGAACCGTCATTTGAAATTTCATATCGAACGGGAAGATTCGGTGTTGACATGTAAACTGTTGAAAGAACGTTGGCATTTAACATCTGATGACAATACACTGTCTCGCCTGCTATGTTAAATCCGAATCGTACACGTCCAGAACCTAGCCACTCAAAGTCAATAACAAATATTTGAACATTATCAAGATTTAATGTGACACCGGAATTTCCAGTACCGTCCATAGGGTCAAGATTCCATGACGTTTGCGCTACTGTAATATCTACAGAAGAACCTGATACCTTTGTTCTTCTTACAACCTTCGCAACACCTGCGTTATTTTCGAAAAACAGACCGTTATTGCCATCAAAAAATCCGATCCTAGATATTATTCCATTACCACCAACTCCAAGTATCCCCGTCATCATAACAAGCATACTTTTACCTGACTGATAATTAAACCGTCTTTTTGATTGCCTAACCCGTGTCCCAGACGTTAGCCCCGAAACCGCTAGAGTAACCGAAGCGGAGTTGGTGCTGTGAGTCGAAGCTGTACCACTGCCTGATGTCTCTTGATCATCCCAAAAAAGAGAACCACTATCAAACAATAATTTTGAGTCGAAAATTGTTTCAGGACTTGAAACCCTGAACCTACCAAAAGCGTCTGTTGCTACGGGCAGTTTACCATCAATGTCGGCCAACGAACTATTGCCAACGTTCTGCTTATCTTCGGTTGATACCCCACTTAGTATGCCAGGAGAGTACGCCATCTACAATCCTCTACAGACTATTTGATTCTAGGGGGGGGGGCGAGACTTTTGCTCCTATTTATTGGCATTTTTGACGATCTTTTCTAAATCCCAATAGGATGGACCGTGGCGTCTATCGTCCCAGCGATCCAGATCGAGCCTTATTTCGCTGCCTTCACATTCTGCTATTCTATGCATCGTTGCTGCTACCGACCAACCTTCCATGTCCTTTAGGTTCAGGCCCTCATCGCCAAAACTAGAAACACAGTAAGCTGCCTCGATATAAGCCACTAAAAACGGTCTGGCTAGTTTGAACCAAACACCATCGGAACCTGTGCCCCAATCAATAATGCCTTTACCAGAAGGCAATTCGCGCTCATAGATACCGGCCATTTGAGGGCCTCGCTCAGACCAAATGTTAACAGAATCTACTAAACCGGATAAGTCCAGATTTTTACTCAGAACATTTGCTAGACTCCAGTGATTCGACAAAGATTCTTCGATGGCAAAAAGAACTTGATCTTTTGCTTCTTCAGAAATACTATCTATACCATTATTGGCTGTATATTCCTTAATCCACTGCCTAGCCTCGTCGCTCGCTTGATCCATCACAAAAAACTCATCTGGACCTTCGTAGCCTAGATGTAGTGCTTTTGCTAGTTGTTCCCAAGTTATATTGACTTTCATTATTCTGCCTCGAATTCCATCATGGTGCCTTTAGCGATCTGCCTAGAATCTCTGTCTTTGTTGTATGCCTTACAGGCCCTGCTTGCCTCGCTCCAAGTCAGTCCACGATTTACCGTAGTTTTTCGACCGCGTGCAAATTCCTGCCAATTTCTGGCGGATCGAATAAAGGTTCTATACGTTTCGACTTTGCCTAGGCCACTTAGATTAGACCTTTTTGAACTACGGCGCCTTTTAGACTTACGTTTCTTTGAATTTAATTTGCAATGATACTGATTTGACTCATTAACAAGTTTCTCTGCTTCTTTGAACCGAGACATGCTATACCCATAAGGCGGTGCTATTTTACCTGCCCTACGATCCAGTTCAGTCAATTCATTCGCGAGTGCCTGAGCACGATCAAAAGCCTCGTTTGAGTGTGTAGAAATCCATCTTGGATAATCAGAACGTAGGCCATTCAGCGTCGTTTCTTTGTAAGGTCCGGACTGTTTTACTTTGCCCATCCTATCGCAGCCTGGCAAATCATAACCTGCGGTGACATTTTCACAAATAAAGCAATAATGCTCACCAGACTCGTGTGACAATTGCTTACCCGCACACCTTGGACACCTAGCTGAACACATAGATGGCCTACTGCATGATTTACAAGCCATTTTTATTTCCTCTTTCTTGAGCTACGGCGTTTCTTGTTGATGCCGCGTAGGCTCCGAGTACCGGAATCCCACAAAGTACGAGCCCCGTACTCGGATATCTCTTCGCCGCCACGGTTAAAAAACATCGGAACAAGACCGCGATCTGATGGTATTAATTTTATGTGCAGCACTTCTATACCAGGCTTCGCTTCAAGTGAATATATAGTTGGCTCCGAAATAGAAACTACGATATTAATAGTCCGCAGAGCGGTATCATAAGCATGGTCGATAACTTCATCGATAACATATCTAACGGTGTCCCAAACTACAGTATAATCGGCTACTATTCCGACCGCGTGGCCGTCTTTAAATTTGCGTATCCTCATGATTATTTCCTCTTTCTGATCCGTTTGTGCATCCGATAATATGCTCGACCCGCATAATGTCTATGTAGAGAGCTAATCGAGAATCTTCATCCAAAGAATACACCTTAAGCCTGTACTGACCTCTAGTACCTTGACTAAGAATAACTTTATGCGGTGCTCTCAACAAAGAGGAGAATAATTGATGCCAATAATCGGCATCGTTTCGAGTACTAGGAAAATATGTTACAACCAATTTCACAATTATCTAGCTCTACGCTTACCATACCAATAACCGACCAGTCCTGATACTGTTAATAATCCGGACAACAGTGCAACCGACTTCCAAGACAATATAAAACGCTCAACGCTGAGGGCGTCCTGGCTCAGGCTACGTACATGATCACTGGTCTGTACCAAAGCGTCTAATGATAGCGCTGACTGAACTCGGCTCCCTGTGGTGGCTACTGCTGTAGTATTGTTTTGATTGCTTATGTACTTGCGTGCTGGTATGAACGGTTTAATTTTTCTGTTGGTTTCCTCACGCAACGTTTTTATGTTTGCCAGAATAACTCTCGTGTTATCTGACAATGTTTTTAACTTGGTTCCGCCAGCCGAGGCGAGATCAAGAATTAGATCCTGTTGCCATTGTTTTGTATCGATGGGCATTTTATTTACGTGAGCGCGTTAGCAACCAAATAGCCAATGACCCTAGAGCTACGACCGAACCTACAGTCAGAACCTTGACTAGTTTCTTAACTCCTGTATCACCAAGAGCATCTTGAATTAACTTCTTACCTTCTGGCGTTGTTAGATAATCGGCTGCGCTCATACCTGCCTGCGAGGCTGCATCTGATATTAGCTTTTTTCCTGCACCGGTCTGGGCATAAGCCAGTGCAACTTTAGTAGCCGTTGCACTGGCACGATCTATTACTTTTCCGCCCAGACTTGAAAAGCCATTCTTAATAGCAGCCGCTGTCGAGCGCAATGCTTCTAGTGGAGCCAATGCTATATCTACTGGAGTTGACTTACTTATTCCTAGCATGTCCCACACACTAGCGGACTGCTCTGGAATTGATTGAGCGCTTACATTCTTAATATCTGCTCTCAATCTATCGATGGCATCTTGCTGTTTGAAACTTCGTGCTGCATAGCTATTAATAGCATTCAGCGTATTTGCATAAGGCTGAAGTCGATTCTTTAGGGCAATCCACAAATCGTAATTCATCAACCTATTTTTAACGGCATTTTTCGACTCATCAGCCCAGTTTTCAACGTAGCCAGCGATACCAACAATGTAGCTATCCAGACTAGGCTGATAGACACTGTGAACAACTTGCAACAGATCAGCCTCACTAACTTCCTGTGTGACTAACTGGCCCGATGGCGAGAATTTTACTAAAGGAATCATTAAAACTTGACCTTTGCCCGACCAGATCTGTTACCTTTTGTAGCTGTGGGCGGTGTTTTAGGACGCTTTCTAGGAGTAGGCGATGGCGCGGCCGGGCCACCGTGATTGCCACCAGATCTGCGCTGTGCTGGCTCTTGTTGATAAGCCTGGGGCGCTGGATAGCCATAGCCAGCAGGTAATGCGGGTCTTCCACGCCCTTCGTCATCGCCTTTACCGACTGCACGCTTTACTTTCAACGTGGTATCAGCCCAAGGATCAATAATACTAGGCAAGAAACCAACAACTTTTGCAACACCATATATTACTACGCCCCAGAACAAATATCTGGAAGCGGTTTCCCAAAAAGCAGTACCCTCTAACTGTTGCTGAATGCGTATATCTTCAGCAATTAGGCTTTTTAATTCTTCTATTTTTGCTCTTTGATCGGATGTTCTTTGCGATGGATCAATTCGATATAATTCTGCAAGTTCAGATTTCCAACTTTCTCGTATAAGATTGGACTTGCCCTTGCCTTCTGGCCAAAAAACATGGGCTAAATATGACCCAACCCCCACTAAAACAAATAATGCCGATGCCTTTGCCCACTTAAGTGGATCTTTAGCAAAGCTGGTACCTAACTTACTAAAGAATCCAAGTGCTTTCTCAGTGTGCTCTGGTGCGCCGTATGTATAACCGTATGGTCCCCACCCTGCCGCGCTTAATCCAGTCAGCCCCGCAGTGTCTAGGCCGGAACTTTTCATTCCGTCTAATAATATTTTTTTAGTGGCACCATATAAAGTACTATATGCTGAAGTATACTTATTTAGCATCTCTTTTGTCGAAGACCTAGGCAAAGAACCTTCGGATGCAAGAACTTTAGTCCAAAAATTAACTCCGTCTGTGATAGCACGTGATTTGGGCACATCAGATAAAGCTTGTTTGATAAAGATATCTAGTGCCTTTTGATCAATAATAGCCATCTTCAACCTACTTTCTATTTGATATTACTTTGGGTATTATCACTGCTGCGAATCCACCAATTACAAGCCACTTCCAATTTCTTTTTGCCCAAGCGACCGGCCCTGCTTCCTGACCATAATAAGCTGCCTCTAGCTTCGGTGCTAATGCTTTTAGGCCAGGATCAGTGCTATTCTTTAGCTCGGATACTTTTGCATCATAGGCTTTTCTAAAATCCTGTTCTGATAGTCCATTTACATCCTGAATAGGCTTTGGCTTCAACCACCAGTCGGCGAGTAATGTATTTGCTCCATCATATAAACTAGACATTGGATCTGACAATATACTACTAAACATCTGACTTACATATAAAACGGTTGCAGATTTAATACCCAAAGATGTTATAAATTGACGCACAGTTAGCGCCCCTAAACCTCCAGAAAAATACAAGGCTAGAGGTAACCCTAATATAGTCAGCCTGGCCCAATCGTATGCACTGTAGCCCTCAATCTGCCTCTTATTCCTATCAGACCACAAATCTATACTACGATTTGCTTGTTCTTTCAAAGCCAGTAATGCATCTCTATATGATTGAGCAATCTCGCCAGCAGACTTCAGCAGTGGTGCAACTATTGCCCTAGCTACCCTAGCCTGAGGTGAAACCCCGTGGCCCAATCGTTGTAATGCTGACACTCTGGAAAGAGCAAGTTTTTCCCCTACTAAGTAATCCCTAACCGTGCCTACTTGCTGAACAAACTGCTCATCTAACAGTAACTCTCCAGTGGGCAGTGTATCTGTGAAGAATTTATCAACTAAATCTTTTAGATGATCCTTCTTCTCATCGAAGGTTAATTGCACTAGTGCGTCTCCTAGTCTTCTCATATTATAGTCTACCACTATTTCGACTTGCGTGTACTTTTAACGAGCAGCCTGTACAATCCATAGAATATCGCTGCTCCGGCAATTGAACCAACACCCGTGAGTATAAGCCTATTCTGCTGTATTCTGGCCTCGTCATCTGGACCGCCTATAACATCAAACGATATCTTGTTAGCTAATACTGGTTTGACTTGAACCAATCCTGCTCTGGCACGGTTAATCAAGTCAAATGCCCAAGCATAAGCGGCATCTTCGGCTGGACCACCCACAGCCATCGTTGCTCCTGGCTCTTTACCTGCCCGACGAAGTAGCCACAAATCAGCGACGTTATTAGCAGCCTGGGTCTGAAACAGAATCAATTCGTTTGGTACACCGACGGCTGCTACCTGTATATTACCGGCTACATTCTTAATTGATTGCCATTGGGCCTGGGTAATCATGCCTTCAACTTTTTGTCTGTATTTTTAGCTATCTGCCAAAGAAAATAGACAGGTATCATGCGCCAAGTTAGACCGAATATGAATTGGGCTACACCTGCGGCTGTGATCGCAACCTCTACATTAGGCTGGGTCGATACAGGGCGCAAGGTTACTAAATTAGGATCGTTCGATGGCATTATTTGGCTCGCTTAGTATTTTTGTTGATCTTGTACAAAAAGTACAAAGACAACAATGTAGGAATCGAATAGATGACTAGGCCCACGGTACTTACAGCCATTAATGTAGCCAGCTTACCTGTACTCGGCACAGGCGGTGGCAATTTATCCGATGCTAAAGCTGCGTCACCAAGTCGCTGTTTAACTAACTGTACTTTTTCTTGGAGAGTCATTACTTTGTAATCTCCTTATATGCACGATACATAGACGATCCAATCCACACAGGTACTACTGTAGCTGCCGTAGCAACTAGAGCCACACCAGGCCCTTTAGTGCGCTTACGGTAAAATTTATAAGCAAGGTAGCTGCCGCCCCAAAATATTGCCGGGGCGATTAATGAATTAAAGCTCCACGGTTTTGATTTTACAACAGAACTAAAACCAAGCTGGCCTAAAATATCTGCATCGAGTCTACCCGCCGATGCTTCAGACCTGAGAACCTGTTCTACTACTCCCACCGATTTTTCAGCGTCAAGAATAAGTGCCTCAATTTGTGCTCGACTCAAATTATTATACGTGCTAGTTTCAGACGCCCCCTGCAATTTACCTGGGGGCAAACCCAGCCTGAGCTAATATGGCTATCGCAGCAGATGATAGCCTGGAATTGATGCGAGAATTCAATGTTGACATTCTGGTGTTGAATGCAATAATATTACCTATGCGTTCTTTTTGTCCTAAACTAGCATCCATACTATTTTTCCTTCACTTTATTTCTAATCTCGGCTGCGAGCCCTGCTGCCGTAGCCTGTTTCTGTGCTGCAACATCCTTGATTGTTTGTGCTGTTAGTGCTTCGCCTGCTGCGACACGCTCCATCAACTCTTTGACTGTCCTGATATGTGTTTCTTTCACGGTATCATTTTCGGTACTAGCTTGCTCTAACTCGCTATCTTTCTTTTTACCTGTATAGTACATTTTCAAAATCATCAGAAGCATTGCTAGGGCACCTTCACCGATACCGCCGCCTGGAAGATAGCCTGTAACCGTACTCAATATTCCAGTTTTAGCACTATCTATATCACTATTTTTCTTGCTGGCTGCCTGCGCGGTTGCCTTCGCTGTGTCTATTGAAAAACGACGATCAATATTTGGCTGTCCGATACGTCCTTGTATAGCCAAACTGTTGTTATAAATAGCCTCGCCTGTTGCTGCAACTAGGGGATCAGGGTTGGTAATCAAAGTTTCTGCGCCCTTGACTACTTGATCCAGAGCCTCGCGATGAGCTTCGTGCAGAATTACAAGAGAGTAACCTGCACAGCCGTTAGAAATAATTACAACCATAAACAAAAATAGCAATCTAGGCATACTTATTCTCAGAGAGAGGCATTATATTTCGCTGCGTAATATTTCAACTTCTCTTCTTAAAGAATCGTTTTCCAACTTCAGTTCTTTCACCGCATTAAAGAGAACTCCTATATGATCCATGGGGTTCTGAGCATCTAACTTGCCCATCCCGAAGATCCTATAGAAGTCATCTACGTAAGGAGAACAATGAACAACTGCATCTCCCTCCCACCGATCTTCCCCTTCGATCTTACCCCGCTTATATCTCCACACGTCCACATCTATCGACACGATACGATCAAGTACATGATCCAGATCACCGATCTTATCCTTATACCTCCTGTAAGACGGGGCATTCGTCCAGGTTCCAGCCACATTAAGGTAGGCTCCCGAATCATCTGAGATTACATTCGCTGTCCCGCCAGTTAAACTCATCATATTTGCAGCTGAAGCATCAATTTGCACGCAGCCATTATCAAATGATATCGTCGAACCAGCAGCTGGGGTGATGTTGATGTAAGAGCCTGACATATACGTATTACACATCAAAGACGTGGCAGAAGCGGCTCCCAACGTCGGGGTCACAAAAACTGGCGACGTGGAGAATACTAGATTAGTCGAGGTAGTTCCCGTTGTCCCCGCTGCTGAAAACCCAGTGATGTTATTGAAAAGTGTAATTGAAGCTGCACTTCCACCAGTTCCGCCTCCGGCTACAGGAAGAATTGACCAACTAGCATTACCTGATCCATCCGTGATCATTGCATAATTTGCAGCACCAGCATCCGTGGGCAAGGTAAAAGCCCATGTACCAGCAGCCAGGGCAACATCCACGGTCACAACCCCAGATGTCCCTCCAGACAGCCTCAGAGTGCCTGCTGTCGTTCCTGCTACGCCGAGGATTGGAGTAGCGGAATAGCTTGACACAACCCCAACGCCGCCCGAAATAAGTACCTGACCCACGGCGACAGCGGCCAACCCCGCCAATGTAGTAGTACCTGTTGCATGAACGATGTCCCCTACAGTCCAGACAGCAAGTCCAGTACCACCTTTATTCACTGCAATGGTCGTTGCAGACCATGTCCCAGAACTGACAGTTCCTAAGGTTGTAATATTGGTTGTTCCAGCCCAAGTACTCAGGGCTGTGTTCTCCACACTACCAAGACCTACATCCGACGATGTAACTGTATCCCAGGCAGGCGCTTGAGCAACACCAGCAATGCTGAGGGTTCTAACAAACTTCCGAGTATTGCTGGTATCTCCTGCTAAAATCGCGCCTGCGGTTGCTGTCGAATAGAAGATGCCCCCCAGAGAAGCAACAAGCGAGGCATTGAGTCCGCCATCGGCAAGAGTCACATCCGTTCCCGAGGTCCGATAAATCGTATTCAATGCAAATGTGACTGTGCCATCTGTCACCGACCCATCGATTCTAACATTACCGCTATCCACCCATAATGCGTAGGTATTAGTGATAGCCAAAGGCCCCGCGCCACCCGCAATGGGGGCGCCGCCTATCCTTAACGTTGCTGCATAATCCATAGTAAACGCTGTACCAGCAGAATATGTTGGTGCAGAAATGTCTACTAGATTACACCCTGTCGTGGTCGTAGTTGCTGTCGAACCAGTCCATACAATTGTAGAGGCAGGAATGTTAAAAGCATCGAGGTACGCAGAGGTAGCCGAAGCCTGGGTCTGGTCAGTCTCGAAACGGTAAGACCCCGCGTCACCGTAGATTGTGTAGTTCCCGTTCACGGCGCCAGAAATACCTGTTACAGCAGCCCCCCCGAGGTACAGCCCTACATTGGTGGTTCCAGCAGTCAAGGTCTCAGAATAAAACCCATATTTCGTAGTTGACGTGCTGTTCGAGGAATAGAATCCGTACTTTGTATTAGCAAAATACGCACCAGCATAAAAATCATACACGATGGTGCTGCCAGACATACCAGTGAGCGCCGACGAAAATGACTTATGAGTCACTCCATAGCCCGTTCCATTAACTTGAAAACCTACTGTCGTAGATGAGTAGTTCGTATTGATACAATTTACGTTATAGCCCACCAAGTTTCCGCCTGACGACCCCGAAGCTAGCAATAACTCATATCCGTAGAGAGTCTGGTTATTCAGACTTACATTGGTCCGAGCATCCGTGTAGTGTACATAAGTCGTACCCGCAAGCGTAGTCGCAGCGCCCCAGGAAATCTTGGCCACATTCCCACTCGTCAACGTAGCAGGCACGACAAGAGTCAGAAGTTGTGCTGCATCCACATCCACTGCCGTGCCAATGCCAAGTTTCGAAACCTGTGGTGTTTCGGAATAGGCTGGGACCGCCCCAATACCTCCGGAAACCAGCACTGAACCTACAGCGACATCGGCCAACGCTGCCCAGGTATTTGTAGCAGACCCATAAAGCAAATCGCCTGTCGTAACCGTGCTTAGACCCGTTCCACCGTCTGCGGGACTAACATTGAGTCCGCCCACGTGGTATAGATCGTTAAATGTTAATCCTGTCGGTGACGTAGACGTGTTGCCTTTACCAACCTCCCACTCACCGTCTGTACCACAGCGTAAAATACCTGCATTTACCTGAGTAATCTTTGGTACTCCGGCAGTCTCAGCACCCGTGGCAAACTGATTTTGAGTCCAGTCTTCGACACAAGCAGTCGAACCTATACCACGAATAGTAAGCAGCGTGCCTACATGGCTCAAAACCTCGTACAGACCATTATTCTGGGGTAAAGTACAGAGGGAAAATTGAACAATCTGACCAATACTGAATGTACCCGAAAGCGTGGTTACTACAGTGGGAGGACTTGCAGGCGAAGCTACCCCGGCGGTAAATCCACTAGCAGCCACTGTGTCAGTAAGAGCTATAGGCAGGTAGTTAACATTCAAACCACCCGTCTGAGCGGCCGCTGTCACGTACCCAGCATTTAGAAAAATCCTATTATCGGCGACATTAAGTGTCTCGGCATCGGAAACCTGGGTGGTTCCCGTAATAAAAAGATTACCATGAACAGCCAGGTTACCCGTAAACGTACCGTCTAGAAAGGTAGGACTAGAGGTAGTAGCAATATCCTGGACTACACCAATAGTTACTGCTCCTGTGGCCCCACTGACCGTAGTTTGATTTGCCGTAGCAAGTAAACTCGTTACACCTGTATTAGTAACTGTTACCGCCCCAGTATAAGGGCCAACTCCCGTACCAGATACAGAAATACCTGTACCGGCGGCGGTACTTAAAACCCCGGCATTAGCAATATCATCGGCATTTACGGTGATACCAGTACCTTGACCCACAGCCAGGGTACCAGACGCGGTTATTATACCGCCTGTTAAACCACCACCGGCCGTAATACTAGTGACTGTTCCTGTACCCACTTGATCAGGAGGATAATAAGGCATTCTATTTTTACCTCAAAACTGTCTACTAAAAATACTAGTCGTCCAACAACTCTTCAAGTTTAGGTGCTGCTTTCTTGTGCCAAAGAGTGTAACCAAAATACATAGCTGCCACTCCTACGGCTACTCCACCAGCAAGGGCATAAGGACTCATATACCAAGGAGATTCTTTCTTGGCTGGTGCCGATGGCCTCGTGTCTTGAACTGGCGTTGCAGGTGCCTGTGCTGGTTGTGTATCGACTACGGGTCTACCTTGAGTTGCAACCTGCATAGCCGTATCGAACCAAGAAGTGCTTACTGGTGCCTGTGCAGGAGCTTGAACTGCTGGTTGGGCGGCCTCTCTCTTAAGCCCGGCTTTAATTTCAATCTGATCACGTAGTTGACGAGCCTGTGAGTTTAAAAACTTAAGCTTATCTACGGCTGGCTTCTCAGACAATAAACCGCCCTTAAATGCATCACGAATAATCTGGCGCTGCCTATCAAGTGCTTCTATTTGCTTGGAAAAATTATCTTGTGTCGATGGTATCATGCGACGAAGCACAAGATCGTCTTTCAAAACTTTTCTGGCGGCGTCTAATTGAGCGACTACGGCGTCGCCTCTAGTAGTTACCTCAGACTTAAATAAATTCTCAAAAAAAGTGCCGCTTAATCCACTCATAGCCACTTTACCTTTCTCACGGGCTTCTTTCGTAGGCCCGATGTCTTTATTAACTGCTGCTACTAGTTGAACTAACTGTGATAGTACAACTTTAGTAGCTGCATTGTTATTTTCGGCCGACTTGCGCCTGGTATTTAATTCGTTCAGTAACTTACTGTAAGCGGTTGCCTTAGAATCGCCCAAACGGTCGCTATTAGTTTTCAACAGCAAATCTAGGCGGGCGACCAATGCTTTGACTTTATCCCCATCTGTCTTACTGCCTGTCAGGTTAGACCACCAACCAGACATCGGGCTACCTTCTAAGCCGCTAATTAGTAACAACTCACCAGCCATTATTTCCTCGACTTTCTTGAACTACGTTTCTTGGATTTACGTTTGGAACTTTTACGCTTACCTTGGCATGCTCCGCATTTTTCTCGTGGGCCGTCTACAAAACCTTCTTCCTTAGGGCATGGGTATCGTCCTGTGCCTTTACAGAAATTACAGCCGCTCAGACCAGATATGCCAGTCCGATACTTCCAATCACTGGGCATTGTGGTCGTATAAACCCGGAATGGAACGCTCGCATACACCGCTGAATGTGCTTGTCTATAATCGTGATGAAAAAACCACACACGACCCAATGCCATCTCTGGCGTTAAAGACAGTTTTTCTTTACTGATAGCAGGTTCAAGCGCACCGGAGAATGACAGATAGTGCGTGCCTAAATAAAATGATCCACCCTTAGTCGTCTGGATAGAATCGTCCCAATCATGTGAAAATTGATGCACTATGCCGTCCGAAAAACGGATAAAATCACCAACTCGTGGTCCTTGATACCGATCATAAGCAGCCACTCTATCGCTTAAAATGGCATGATCTTTAGCACTCACACGAACACCGTGATCAGCATCAATAATTTTTGCCTCGGACATTATTTCCTCATTTTCATAAGTAGGATTCCTGCTAGAGTTACTATACCCAAACCAGCTAGTCCTATGCCTATCTTTGTGTTCATTGACATCCCAGTGCCTTGTGGCTCGTATTGAACTGGAGTAGACGCCGTGCTGGATTGATCTGTTTCAGCCGATGTGCCAGGCTTTTTTAAGCTTTTGGCTTTAGCAGCCATCTTGGCTGCATTCTTAGGAACTCGCTTTACTTCGGCAACGATCTTGTCCCAAAGAGATTTGTCTAAGCCACTAATGTCAGAACGACTATCGAGCAGTATTGCCATTTTATTTCCTCAAAGCTATGTATGTTAAACCTGCCAAAACTAGTACACCGACCCCACCGGCTGCTAGAACTAGTTTCATGTTTGTTGACATCCCAGTGCTCTGTGACTCATATTGAACTGGGTATCCATCTGTTGATGTGCTGTCATCTGATACTATACTATCGCTACCTTCTGGTTTATCTGGTTTACCCGATATCAGATTTTGAATCTGTTCGAGGTTCTCTTTAGTAGCGCCCTTCTTTAATAGCTCCTGTAGCTTGCCACCAGCCCCCTTAGGTATCAAGTTGCTTGCAAACTTACCTACAAATCCTACTCCGGCTTTTACCAGACCTAAACCGCCTTTTGCCAGGCTTAATGCACCCGATCCTGCCGACTGCAAAGTTGGCATAATTAAAGGACCAAGATACACTGCGCCGACGATTACTGCTGCCGCTATTACTGTGACCTTAAAAGCCTTCTTAGCAAGTGCTCTCTGCTTCTTATTACCCGTTAGCATAACAACAGGCGACGCCACTATAGGTGCTAACTTATCTGAGATAAACTCTGCACCTGGTAATTTCTTAGTCACATTACGAATAGGCTCTACGGCGTGTTTTACATTTGTCTTTATTTGCTCCCAAAAATTCTTTTCTAGACTAGATAATCCTTTGAAAGAGGTTGCTCCAGCGGCAGTCATTTGAGATTTGACTTTACTTAACTGTATATCAATTGTGGCCAGCACAGAATCTAGTTGCGCTGGCTCGACATTGGCCTCTGCCTCTGCACGAGTTTTCTTCAGTAGCATATATCTATCTGTCAATTGTTTTCTATAAATGGCCAATTCTTCTGTGTTCATCTCTTTAACATCTTTTGCTGCTGCAATCTGCATATTGGCAATTACTTTTTGAATTTTTTTCTGGTCGCTCACGGCTTGAACGCGCTGACCATTAAGCACTTTCAGCGCCGCGATTCTCGCGCTTTCCGGTACATCAGCAATCTTAAGCACTGTAATATTGTAGTCTAGAACTAAAATCCGCTGATCTAACTCTGCGTTTTTCTTCTTAGCTTCTGCATAAACTGGTTCGTCAGATAATAGCTCTACAATATCTGGATTAGCCTGCTCTACCGCAGATAATCCGGCCATATAACGACGAACACAGGGCTTAGCCGTAGATCTAAGTCCCATGTTACGTAACTGCCACGTCTGAAGGTTAGTGCTCTCAGGTACGACCATTGTTTCCTTTTAAGACTGAGTAAGCTGATAACCCCAACCCAATTACACTTATTCCAAGCAATACTACTACGTACCACGGCACACCAAAAAACTCGGAATGCTTACCGAGACCGTTGGTTTTAACTGCTGGTACACCTGGATCGACTTCTGATCCCGCGAGATTAGTGCTATTTGGCAATCTTAACATCTTACTTCTTAACTAGCTTGCGACCAAGTAGGACAGCGGCCAGACCTACAACGCCATAGGCGCCGTACCTGACTCTCCAATCGCCGTTCCAACGATCAACTAATAAATCTTTCCATGTAGCTTGACGAACGACCGACGGCGCTGACTGAGCTTTCAACAAAGCGGACGCAGCAGCATTCATTCCAGGAAGAATCTCTGGTCTTGGAGTAGCCGTGTCGCTTGTGTCTACTCCAAGACCAGATATGTCTTTATTACCGGGTAAACAGATCATTACTTTTTCCACTTCTTCCAAGCTAAGTATGCTGCAAGTACACCTACAGCGCCTACTCCAGCCTTCACGGCTGGCTTAGACCACTGCTCAGCGACTTTGTCTTTCCAGGTCGGTACATAGGGAGGAGTCACTGGCGGAACTGGAGCAACGGTTTCGTCTGAAACTTGCTTAACAGCAGGCGATGCTTTCTTCTTTGAGTACAAAGCCTTTATCTTTTCCCCGATGTCAAAATCCCACGAAGCTCCCAGCCCACTTACCTTGCCGATTCCGCTAATGTCCGAACGATTATCAATAACTACAGCCATGATGTTCTCCAGTTTTATTTTCTTGTCATGAAGTAGTAGGTAAGTCCGCCTACTGCGGCTAAGCCTCCAATGGCCAATGCATATTTCACTTTATTACTCTTTGGTGCTTCTAGTTTAGTTGCGCTCACAGCCACTGCTGATCCGTCTCCATAGGCTTGTGGTGTTGTCTCTCCGCTATCCAGTGGCCCGGGACCGCCACCCGATCCACCTCCTGAATATGAGCTTGCCGGACTAGCTGGTGCTATATAAGGTGCGGATTGCACTGGATCTGATTGAACTTCTACCCCCGGTGCAATATAAGGAGCACCTGGTACATCCGGCTGAGCCCCTGATGGCGGTATATAATTCCAATCAGGTTTACCCGTTGCCGGATTAACTGGGGCGGTAATGCTAGGATCGGCGTCGCTTACTGGCGGATCTACCCAAACTATATCTGGATAATTTGCATCTTGTGTCTCCCCCGGCAACGGGGCAGTCTGACCGGGTGCCTTCTTCTTTTTCTTCTTACCCATAGCGAGTGCTGCGCCACCTGTGATGACTGCCGTAGTTGCTAAAGCGTGGGCGCCTACGAATGCTGCTGTAGTCGCTGCTCCAGCCGCTATTGCACCGCCAGCGGCGGCTGCTCCAGCGCCGATAGCGGCCCCCGCTGCTCCGACAGCACTTGCTACTGCACCTGCCCCTGCTGCTACTGCACTACCTGCTGCGCTTGCAGCTGCTGCTAACGATGGCAATACCAGAGGTGCCAATGCTACTGCTACAACGATGGCGGCAACTACTGCAAGAGCCTTCATGCCCTGCACAGCTAGCCTCCTTTGTTGCTTATTACCTGTCAATCTAACAATCGGTGCGGTCAGTGGAAATCGTGCTGCAACTTTTGACATAAAATTGGCTGCGGGTAATTTCTTCGTTACATTACGGATAACAGTGGCAGCTTGTTTTACTGCTGTTTTAACGGCCGCTGCGGCTTGACTAACTATCTTAGGTTTTCCAATCCTTATTCTTCCCCAGCTAGCATCTAACCCAGATAATCCATTCACATACACAGGATAATCTGTAGGATAATCTTCATACCAGTAATTTATCCCTAGACCTGACAACCCAGAAACTGAACCACCTGCGGCTCTTATTTGAGATTTGATCTTATTAATTTGCCCATCTATTGTTGCTAGCGCTTTGTTCAACTCAGCACCTGGCTCAACCTCGGCCACTGCATCGGCCCTTGCCTTAGTCAGATTATTTAGCCGCGTAGTCAAATCGTTCCTATATTTTGCATTGGCTGCTGGGTCTACTGAAGGCTGTGATTTGATATCTTGTGCTGCCGCGACCATTAAACTAGCCAAAGCCGATTTTAATTTTGACTGATCGGCAACTGCCTGATTGCGCTGCTTATTAAGCACAGCCAATGCTGCCGTACGATCTTTTTCAAGAACCTTCGCAGACTTCCATTGGGCTATGTTCTGATCAAGTGTACTAATACGTTGAGATAATTGGGCGTTCACAGACACTGCTTTATTGTAGTCTGACTGCTGACTTAGCACACTAGTCACTTCTGGATTAACTACCACATCTCCCAACCCAGATAGCCCCACACGAATAATACGACCACGCTGCCTAGTGGCCTTGCCGTAGTATTGACTGTTTTTGCTGGGCATATTTGCATACAGCCACTGTTCTGAATCCACCCAATCAGGAATTACTAGCATTTAACCCTCACATCCGCAATCAGATAATTTTGCTTTTGGTTTACAGTGTGCTTTAATCAGACGACTACCGCCGCCTTTATAATACTGTTTCTGTCTCTGGTCTGGTACCCATGTTCCACCTGATAGTTCACAATTCAACTTGGCCACGTTGTCACGTTCTTGCTGTGCTGATACACTTGGCTTGATTAATGGCGCTCCTGGCAACTGTGTAGCTACTGTTCTAAGTTTCTGTGCCGCAATTGCTGCCCGCAATTTAGCAAACAGACTCTGTTTCGGTGTTCCAGGAACCTGTACAGCAGTCTTTGGCCGACAATGTGCTGGTGTAGACGCCTGTCTGGTTCCTCTTCTACCTGGCTTACTAGGAACCCATGTACCCCCAGTCAGCCCACAATTATGCTTTGCCGACGCATCTACTTCTGCTTGTGTTACTACATGACCATCTGTGCTTAAAGGCTTAGTAATTAGCGGTGCAACTATGTTTTGACCCTTACACCCAACAACATATCCCATATTTGTCCTATTCGTACTGTAGACTGGAGTACCACCATTAGCTATGCACCTCTTGTACTCAGGTGAATTTATAGCTTTCCAACTAGTCAATGTAACTTTAGGCTCAATCACATGTGCTGGTGCTGAATTAACAGGCTTGGTTATTAATGGTGCCACGGGTCGTATTACTCCACTGCACCCATGACCGGCCCTGAATCCCAGCCCCCTATTAGCACATATTTTTGCCTTAGCAATATTAATAGGATTTGTTAAGTCTAACGGGCCTTTGCCGCCAGCATAAGCAATCGGGCCGACCCCTGGAGCTAGGGTCACGGTTACGGCTGGCACTGAATTAACAGGCTTCTTCTTGACTATACTAGCTTTCAATTTTGTTAAAAATGATTTTGATAATCCACCTATACCAAACTCGGCTTTTCTGGCCTGTCCAGGAGGTGAAATCTGATAATCTTCCAGGCACTTATCCCAGGCTGGAACTATTTCACCGTTGCGGCATCTACGTTCTGGAGGTATAAAATCTAGAACCGTAAAAACAGGATTGCGCCGTGCTCTGGTCGCGCCTACTGAACGCTTTTTGCCCGATCTAGGTGTATGCCCTAAACCGGATATATCTGTATTTTCTGGGATATGAATTGACATTTATTACCTCAACTATTGTGGGTATACACCTACGTCTGATTTTGTAACTTCCATGAAACACGCCGTAGCCGCTGCTCCTGTAGCGATCAAGTAAATATCGCCAACGTACATATTAGTCAAATTAAACTCATAGGCTCCGTTTTGCTGGATTCTATAACCACTCGTTGATGTAGCATTGTCTGCAAAAACTATCCAGACTATTGCTGTAGAACTAGAAGATGTATTCTGAACATTTAACATAACCCGGTTGCCGTTGCGTGGAGATATCAGTGTGGGTAATGTTCCTGCTGCCACAGAAAGCACGATTGTAGACGCGGCTCGTGCAGACTGACCCCTAATATGGGCTAGTATCGGTGCAACGAAATCGCCTTTAGTTAGTGGTAGATCGGGATTTGTGGGCATCCCATATTGAAATTCAGCCATTAAGCATTCACCCGAGCTATCACGTTGCGTGTATTCATCATGATGCCAAACAAAACAAACAAGGCATCGCCTGCCCCGGCATCCGTTTTTGTGGTCTCCACCGTAATCTGCTGACCAAATACTCTAGGAGGCTTAAATTCCATAGGAGTTACTGCTGAGCCAACACCCAGGTCCATACGAACCTTAGAACTATCTCCTGATAGGGTTCTACCAGAACGGTCGTCACGAATTAAAAATGTAAAGCTAGTATTGGCATCACCCGAAGTTACGCCGCCTACTAGGTACATGGCCCAAAATTCATACTGATCTGGAATGCGGTAATAGGTAACTTGGTTATCACTGCCTAGGTGTACATTAGTGAATGGTATCCACGTAAATTCGCCTATGGGCCGCTCAGCTTTGGCACCAGGGCGTGATAAATTCTCTAGCCTACGACTTAGTGCCGCAATGTAGCTATCATACCGTGATTGAAACTCACGGACTGCTTCGATTGTTGCCATTAGATCGTCCTACCTACTGCACGATCCACTGGAACTAGCAGTCCAAATAAAACAGTATGGATAGTCGCGGCAGCGCCTGTGGTCTGGTATGTCTCAACGCATATCTGTTGACCAAATATTCGAGGAGGCTTAAATTCCATAGGCTGAGATGGCGTGCCTAGCAACAAATCTGAACGCACAAGTGAATCGTCAGCAGACGTAGTTCTGCCTGTTCGAGTATCAATGATCCTCATTGTAACTGTGCTGGTGGCTTCACCAGAAGTAGACGCACCAGTAAGATACACGCACCAAAACTCATACTGGTCGGAAACACGTTTGTAGGATTGAATTGTGTCGCTGCCCACATGTGTATTGGTGAAGTCATACCAACACCAATCACCGATTGGTCGCAGCGCCTCGGCACCGGGGCGGGTTAGTGCCTCTGTCTTACGTACTAGCTCTGCAATATCACGATCATATCGCGCTTGCAGTCCGCGCAGCATGTTGTCTAATTCACTGTTACTTGGCCCTTGTGGTACTAAATCATTCAATCCATATACCATTTTATTCTCCAAATCACAAATCAAACAAGACATATAGCACAGTTGCCACGTATCTAAATTTGACAGATAATTTTACAAAAAAGAAGGGGTCAGGCCAGGGAGCCCGACCCCTTCATAACTTACTGACTACCAATCAGCCGTTGCCGACTGATGGACCCTTGTTGTTACTAACTACTAGCTACGACGAGTTCCACGTCCGTACAGAATCACAGACAATTGCATGGCGGTACCTGAAACGCTTGGAGTAATCGCGGCGTCCCAATTCAAATCAACACGGAAAGGATCATTAGGCTGAATTGTGACGAGGAATGGATCATTGAAACTCAGCACGTTACCAATATTGCCGCTCCCGAAAACGCCGCGTGTAGTGGAAGAACTTACGATATTAGCCCCACCGCAAGCGTTCTTAATCTGGAAATAGTCGGGAAAAGGACGATCATTGATAATCAAAGCAAAGTAACCCCACCCAATAACGCCTAAGTCGGTAGTAAGCATGTCACCCGAAGTTGCGTGGAACACATTGATAACTAATGAACGAATGGTAAGGGCCTGAACTCCTGGGAAAATACCAGTTCCCTTCATGTTAGTGTCCGTACGAGTCTTACCTGAAGTACCTGTAGGAGTCTGGAACAAGCTAGCAGAACTAGGAGTCCCAGTAAGCTCTACAGAGTCATATGCCCAAGTTTGCAATAATTCTTTAGTGCGCTCCTGTGCCCGACCAGCATTCTGAGCAGCAGCTAAAGCTTCGTTACTAAGACCAGAACCACTTGGAAATACATCAGCCATTTTTTTACTCCCTTGAATTTGGAGGTGCGATCACCTCCGGTTGTTTGAAACTACAATTAACTTCGTTTAGAACAAGTTACTGTCTACACCAGACATTTCGTTTTCTGGCATAACTAGGGCGCTGATATCGGAATTTGCGTCCATCACCAGCTCGCCGTGATCGCCTACCTGTGTGCTCTCAGGAAGAACTAAATCACCTACATAGGCATTTTCTGGGAGCAAAATATTCATTAGTCCCTGGAGATCTTCATCAGTACCAGATACAACTACGTAACCGCCTGAATTCTTTGCGGCTAAATCGGTAACTAAAGCAGCTAAAGATCTAGAAGCTGTGGCATACAGAGCAACTTCTGCGGCTGCTGGCTGCTTCATCTTAGTAAGAGCATAGTGAGCACCCATACCCACGGCGACGTCAATAGCCACGTTGACCGCTTTTTCAGAAACAGATCCGGCAGTTAGCCAATTACGAGCCTTCACTGCCCCCGCGACTACACCGGCCACAACCTGAGCACCTACTGCGCTACCAAGCTTTACTGCACCGGTCTTACTTACCAAGTTATGTGCTGAAGCAGGCAATTTATCTAGCAACTTGCCAACTATGGGTAAGCCACGTAAATAGCTCTGACGGCCGTACATCCCTGGGGTATAGTGGTAATGACGCCCCAAAGCGCCTGGGTATCCATGTCCATATCTTCCGTGCATTTTTATTACTCCTAAGCTATGTTAAATTACGGATGAATTACTAATTAACTACGACGAGTTCCGCGTCCGTACAGGATCACTGACAACTCGGTACTGATACTCGATCCAGTCACAGTGATTGCACTATCCCAGGTCAAATCAACTCGGAACGGATCATTAGGTTGGATCGTAACAAGGAATGGGTCATTGAAACTTAGCACGTTGTTAATAATACCCTCTCCGAAAATTCCTCGTGTCGTAGAAGCGCTCACGATGTTGGCACCACCAGCAGCAGCCTTGATCTGGAAATAGTCGGGGAATGGGCGGTCGTTAATAATCAGCGCAAAGTAGCCCCAACCAATCTGAGCCAAGTCGCTATTAAGCAAAGTACCAGATACTGAGTCAAATGCTGTAATAACTATTGAACGAACGGTAAGTGCCTGAACTCCTGGGAAAATACCTGTTCCCTTCATGTTGGTATCTGTACGAGTTTTGCCTGAAGTACCTGTCGGGGTTTGAAACAGGCTTGCAGAAGACACTGCCGTTGCAGAACTCAATGTAACTGTGTCATATGCCCAAGTTTGCAATAATTCTTTAGTACGCTCTTGTGCCCGACCAGCATTCTGAGCAGCGGCTAAAGCCTCATTACTAAGACCGGAGCCAGCTGGAAATATATCGGCCATTTTTTACTCCTGTTAAATTTAGGTGCGATCACCCAAGATGAAAACATAGATGCAAACCATCAGATCGATGGTCTTGAATAGCAAAATTTTCGAGTCAATAAACCGAGCGATACTATCCCTGGACTCGGCAGATAGGGTATGAATTTATCCTACATTTTAAGTCTACACTTGTTTGCGACAAATTTCAAGGTAGAAATCCCGAATTTGGGAAATTCGGGCTATTTCATGCGGGAAATCAGCATGAAAATGGGAAATTATTTTTGGTTTGCTATTTTTAGAAAAGCATTTTCCCAGTGTTCGATGCCAGTGTCCATATACCCAACTTCGGCTAATCTTTGCTTATCTTTGACTAATATTTTTTGCCGATGTTCATAGGCATCCGCTATTTGCTCGGCCCACTGCTTAGCCGTCGCTCCACCAGCTACCGTACAATTAGCATATCCTGGATACTCGGCTAGATTAGAATATATTCCTGGGATACCGGCGTAAGTGTATTCCATCCACTTGAGTTTACTCTTAGACTGATTAAATAGAACATCCTCTAAGGGCACGACCCCCATAATATTTGACAGTTTACCCAATGACTGCAAAGATCCAAAGTAACCAACAAGATCAACGGGTTTTAACCAAATTGACCCAGGAATGATGTTCTTAAAACTCTCATTGCCCCAAACCACAAATTGGAATCTCTGCATACCAGGAACTCTGGCAATATCTGCTAGAATCTGAAAATCTTTTAGATGACTATTACTGCCACTAGACAGCAATATCGGCTTCTTGCCTAGATCCGGTAATTTTACCGGACTGCCCCACGACTTCGTACAAAGAAAGTTAGGAGCCACATATGCGGGTTTGCCTGTGACCTTTGTTACTACGTCAGCCAAAGGCCGTGTCGTCACTATTACGGCGTCACACAGTGCAATAGTATTATTTATAACCTCAAGATAACCTGGTGTCTCCTTGACTCCGAGCATAACCGAAGCCCAATAATTATCGTCGGTCTCATAAACAACTTTTTTACCGTCTTCTTTCAATTTGCGAACAACTTCGAGGTACGGTTTACTGCATGATCGGGCTACATGTACTATTTTTGCCTGATCAAGGCTACTCGTGATAGGCCAACCCCTAGATTCAAGATATCTTCTAGGCAATTCTGTCCTATACCACCAGCACGCGCCTTTTGGCTCGACTCCTGGAAAGCCTGGATGTGTAAAAGAGACCTTGGGAAAGAATGGATTAGCCATGCATTACCTTTAAGAATATATCTTCCCAGTACTTAATACCTGTGTCCATGTATCCAACTTCTTCTAAGCGTTGCTTGTCTTTAACTAAAATTGCCTGTCGATGCTCATAGGCATTAATTATCCGCTCGACCCACTGCCCTGCTGTTGCACTACTTGGTATTGTACAGTAAGCATGGCCCGGATACTCACCAACATCAGAGTATATCCCAGGAATACCGGCCTGAGTGTATTCCATCCACTTTAGGCGACTTTTTGCGTGGTTAAATGGCACATCCAACAAATGGACAATACTTAAGATATTCTGCCGTCTGCCAAGCGTACTAATAACGGAGAAGTACCTGTGTAAATCGACGACTGGCCAATAAGTAACTCCCGAAAGAACACTTTTGTACTTATCAGGGCAAAATATTAGCCACTGAAAATCTTTCAATCTGCGATCTAATATTAACTTGGAATATAATTCAAAATCTCTCTCATGGCCAATACCTCCGCTAACCAGTAGTATCGGTTTAGTACCCAGTTCAGGTAAACTGACGCTTCGACCAAATACCGAGGGCTCCAAAAAATTGGGCACTATGTGTGCTAATTTTCCGGTATTTTCTTTAACAACGTCAGCCAGTGGCTTTGTGGTTACAATTACTGCATCAGACAAGCCAATTATCTGGTTTAGCAGACTTTTTCTGTTTGAGTCTGTGCCCAGCTTTGTATCTTGAAGATCATTAACCCAGTAATTATCATCGATATCATATACCACCTTTTTACCTTGGCTCTTTAGCTGCCTAACCATATTGATAGCTTCCTGATTACGAACCCTAGCAATATGCACTATATCTGCATCTTCTGACCTATTGTCAAACGCTGACCACCCTGAGGACCGCAAATATCTACGTGGCAATTCTTGTCGATACCACCAACAGCCACTGTTATAACTGGCAGGGGGGTAAGTAAAAGAAACCTTAGGCAAAAATGGGTTAATCATGCTTATTGACAAATCCGTTATAAGATGAAGAACCATTTTCTCGGTCAAGATAGTACTTAAACTCGCTATCAGGCCTGACATACTCCCCGGAATAAATTCCGGGGGTTCTATCGAAGCGCATACCGACATCACCTCCGCGAATTTATTCCGGGATTCTGAATCATCAATAGCATGCTCTTTGTGGCCCTCGCCTCGATGGGTTACGACATCCACAACCTCGAATGCATTGTTATGACCCTTCAACGGACGACTCACTCTGACGCTATTTCTAGCGTTGGTTAATACAAACCCAGTTGCAAGTTGGTGCTTACTCGATGCCGCCCGTTGCAAGAGCATGTCCGCACTCGGCCAACTAGAATCTAGTTGGCTCACATCGAGTTTGTTATCTACGACGAATCTGGCTAACCAAGCCGAGTACAGATCACGCTGCGCTTTTGTACCATCTGCAAAAATATGCTCGCGCTGGCTGAGTAGCTTTTTACTATAGGTTTTCGACTTATGATCGTACTGCGACAACTTTGTAGTCCTGGTACTGAATTCTGTGATACTGCCTCCAGAATCCTTGGCTTTCTGAGCAAGCCTAGTCACGAATTCTGCCGGAGCGTGCTTATTGACACTCTTGCCATATCGGCCGCGCTGCCAGGACTTGTAGGATAGATCTTCAAGCTTAATAACGTTACCTTGAGCCAGAATTCTGTTGTGCAATTCGCCATGTTCGCGCCTGCGTTCTGCTACTAATTTTCGCTCAAGATCAGACTTGGCTTTAGCAAGTTTAGCATAGTGCCTAGACTTAGTCCACTTCTTAGGGCCTTTCTTAATTGTGCCGTTCTTATTATAGTTCTCTGGATTATTGGCTCTACGTGAACGATCCATGGCTCTTTGTATTAGCCTAATCTGAACATCAAACCTGTCTACGCCTGTGCAAAACGGTTCTAAGATGGCATCGTTACTTGAGACGCCTGCAAGATTCTTCGGACCCAAATCGAGTCCTATAGTATCTTTGCCGATAATATTCTTATCCTTATGAGGTGCGATACCTTCCATGACTAGTTGAGCATAATAGCGGAATTTGCCTCTAACGGCTCGTCGGACTATACGAACGTATTTGATCCTATTCTTAAGTGCCTGTACTTGATAATTATGCTTGTCTTTTCTATCTAGTATAAGTGTTATGTGAAGTCCGAGATAATTTACACGATGAATGCCATTTACAACTTTGTGATAGATTACTTTATTTGATTTACCCCGAATACTTAATAATTCCCCGTGCCGACGGAATCTAGGACGCCCTTTCTTACTGAAAGCATAAGCATGTGCAGCATCAAAAGCGCGTGTACTCATAGTCTGTAGATCATGCGACCCAAGATGATTACCGATCCAGCATGAGTCATAACATAACTTGGCAAACTTCTCGACCGAATAAGCGCTGAAACCGAACTTAGCTATAATCGATTTAAATGCCTCGGTGCGAAATTTACCTTTTGATAACGTTCTTGCGTGTTGCCATTCCTTGGACGCTCGCATTAAATCGAGACGACGCAGCGATTCACCCAAACAGGCGTTGTAGATATGCCTATTGGCCTCGAACCGAATAGCAAGTTCACGCTCGTCGGCCACAGTCGTCTGCATCGGAAGCTCGAAGGTATAAGACGGTGTTTTTATTCGCATGTTTAAGTCTACCACTTTTCTAAACTTGGTGTTGTACACTGAATTTGTTCCAGACTTCCATCGACTACTTGCCACTGATTACTAGTCCCATCTCGGCGCATTCATCCCCGGAATAAATTCCGGGGCTTTCTGCTTAACTATCGTAATTAACGGCGTTCTATGCAGATGCTTTTCCCAGGTATTTACATGCTTATAGTATGGACTAGCCGCTGGAACTGTCTTATACTCAAGCGACAAACCAACCTTCTCAACAGGCTGGCTGTCTAGAAAAGACTGCATAACAGTCAACACATCCTTAGGAACATCTAAGAGACCTAGATCAGGATCGGTAACTACAAAGTAGTCTGTACCAATTTGGGATAGTATTTCTAGCGTGAACGGAGCCCGATGACCTATATTACGGTCCAGATTGACAACACGGTGCTTTGTTTCTGTGTACCACTGTAACAATGGTTTATACGTAGAATCATTATCAACTATAACAATCTCTTGCAGATTATCATACTGCTCAATACACGAGACCATCTGTTCCATAAAATGCATTCAAACGTGTGCAACACATTTTGAAGTTTCGCTCTCTGAGTGACCGCTGCTTTCGCACGCTACAACTTCTGGCGGCACGTCGGTAGATGGCGACGTGCTTACGGTGTCTAGAGTCCTGCCCGGAACAGTAGCCGCTAAAGAGACTCTTCTGAAATATTCCAGCGGAGTCTCGATAGGGCTTTCCAATCGGCGATTGTATCTATCCATAAGGATTACCTTGACTTGTCTGTACGGTGTATACAGATGGATTTCCGAATCCTGTAATCGATGTAGATAGTTAATAGTCGAAACCCAGTCAGCATGGCCCTCGTACTTACACTGCAAGCACTTAAAACGATCTCCGCTGCGGTTCTTGTTATCTACGAACCAACAACTTGGACAGAGTTGCGAGCCATACGCTGGGTTCACGGTTTCATGGCATGCACCGCACGCCAACACCTTAAAGCTTGTTCTGTCCTGGATAGTGCCTCTGACCCAGGACGTTAAATGGCGATTACAAATTTTGCCTTTGTTGTACTTAAATACACCGCTTAATTCTTCAGTACCAACTACCGAAGGTTTTCGCGTTCTGAGAAAAGTGTTCAGTGCCGTGTTAATCACACGCACCACAGTTGTTTGCTGGCGCTGTCTGCGACGCTCGGTTTTAGCCTGTCGCAAGTTGTTTCTACGAATACGACAAGCCTTGGCACTACTGTGGGTGTTCTTAGACAGACTCCGAAGCTTGTTACGACGGCGATCTTTGGTGTTTTGTTGATCTGAATAAGCCGATATGATCTCGCCGAATCCTGTACCGTACTGGGTCTCTTGAGTATCAGTCAAAACCTCGGTATAGCCATAATCAATGGTCTCAACTGGACCTGCGGTATTATTCTCGATCCTAACTTCCTTTGAATTGTGAATCGCGGCGCGATTCTTATCAAGAACAATTCTGACATTACCTGAAATCGAACCTGCACCGGCCAACGGCAAATTGATTCTCTGTCTAGGAATAAGAGTCATAATGCTAACGTAATCTCGACTGTTGTGTTTAAACGCTGTGTAACAATCGGCATCGAGTGTAAAACTACGGGCCAGTTTCAACTTAGGATGCTTTGGCTCGTGCAACCTAAATATTCTGTGCAGATAAGTCGCGGCGTGTTTAGCATCTACGGGAGTAATCTCGAATTTAGGCCGTGGACATTGGTCACTCAACACCTGTTCGAGTACACTGTAGTTCTGTAATGCCCAGTAAACATAGTGCTTCTGAACATCGGACAAATTTTTGTTTCGATAAACAAGCTTACGCAAGTACACAGCATAAGCCTGATAATGCCTATGTAACGTATCAGATGCATCTTGTAAAGCCAGCTTCCACATACGAGCCTGAAGACCGCTAGGAGACTTATATTTGGCTTCTACAG
>Ga0209210_1000287_pt1 | contig 55962 bp, 64 predicted proteins | sample RifGroA1_FD_183991 | JGI IMG/M metagenome (GOLD analysis project Ga0209210, IMG submission 183991) | Contaminated groundwater microbial communities from Rifle, Colorado, USA - Rifle Groundwater A1 (SPAdes) (version 2) | ecosystem: Environmental > Aquatic > Deep subsurface > Groundwater >...
CGGGACGGCGGGGCTACACTTCGGCTCGGACGGCGCGGGAAGGAGGGTTTGGGAGGAATGCCCGCGCCGTCCTTGCCTGCAAGCTGGCGGCGACATAAACATTGACAAAATAGCATAAATTTTGTAAGATGTAAAATCTTGAAGCAGTAAAATGAGCCTCGAGAAGTTGTTCTTTCACAATGGAAAAACTCACAATAGAAAGGAGGAGTCCAAAGATGTTCACTGAACGCTTCAACCCTGACGTGCTGGCAAAGATGCTGGACGCAAATTCGCCTTCGGCGAATGAGGTGAGCCGTCTCTTGCAGATGGACTCACTTGATGTGCCGGAATTGGCACGTCTGATACTCGCTTCCGACAATGAGACATCTCGACTCGAAGTTATCTCTGCCGGAAATCAGCGTCGTGAAAGTGTATGGCAAAAGCGGCTGTTTCTTATGCCGCCGCTATACATTTCCGACGGCGATCCGAACAGAGAAGGATGTCTCGACTATTGCGTGTATTGCCCTTGGCGGCACGGCAACGTGCCAGCCGACAAGCTTACGCGCATGAACCCTGACGAAGTCCGCAGAGAAGCGGCTCACTTGCTTCAGCTTGGATACGGCGACATCGAACTTGTCGCGGCGACGGACCCAGAATTACTGAAAGGTCAAAACGCCGCGCGGATGGTTGCCGCAACAAGAGAAGCGGGTGCGCAGAATGTGGGAATAAACTTTTTCCCACTCAAGCGCTCTGGCGACTACCGAGCACTTGCGGACGCAGGTTGCACTTTCGCGATTGTTTGGCAGGAGACATATCTTGCCGACATCTACAAGAAAGTGCATCCACGCGGCCCGAAGGCAAACATGCAATACCGACTTGAGGCGCACGATAGAGCGTTGCAGGGTGGCATAAAGACTGCGGGAGTTGCATTTCTCGGTGGTTTAGCTGACTGGCGTTTCGAAGCTCTGGCTACACTCGACCATGCGCTCTACCTCCGCAAGGAATACGGGGCAAACATCATCTTCGGTATGCCGCGTTGGAAAGACGGTGCTGGTATCCCGATGCACACCGCTCCGGCATTCTATGGCGACAAAGAGTACGAATTCGTGGGCGCGTTGTATTCGCTCGCGATACCGGAAGCTCTGCCGTGGTTCTCGACGCGCGAACACTTCGACTTGAGCGCACGTTGTGCGAAAGGTGGAGGTTGCATGTTCACGCTCGACTGCTCCACAGAAGTTGGCGGATACACCAAACAAGGTGGGTTCGCGCAATTTCCAGTCTACTCGCGTTCGTTCGCTCAAGGTGTTGAGTGGTTGAAAAATCTTGGCTACGACCCACAAATACATCTGCCGTGGTAAAAGGAGGAAACAATGGAAACGAAAAACTTTTACCACGACGGAATCTGGGACGCTATCGTCAACGATCGAGAGTTCGACATCGGTCGTCGGGAGTTTGAGACTCTCGTCCGGTTTCTGCCAGTTGTTGCTCGTCACGCGGCAGGTGTTGTAAACGTACTCCATCTCGGAGTTGGTAACGGCAGAGAAGTAACTCTCTTTGCTAATCATCTCAAAGTTGGAGAGTACGTTATCAACGACATCTGTGCTCCGTCTCTCGAAAAAGTTGCGGAGCAAGCGCGAGTAGCCTATCCGGACACGTCGTTCTCGAAAGCGTGTGCCGACATCGAGCAGAGTGGTGTTATAACAAAACTGCGCCAAGGAATCACCGGACAGACACTCATCGTGTTGGTTGGAAACGCAGTCATATTTTCCAACCGAGGCTTGGATGATAACATCAAACAAGCTATGGAGAGAGACGATTTATTTCTCGTTACGACGGAAACGCCGCACGAGAAAATGTCTCAATCTTACACGATCGAGCCAGTCTACCGGCTACTCGCGCAAAGCGGACTGGTAGTCAACGCGGACAACACACGCACTTGGTACGACGAGAGCGACCAGTGCCTCAAGATGAGTTGCCGAGGTGAAATTCTCCTATCTTCGTACAAACCGAAACCGGAACAACTCCGGCAACGGATGAAATCGGTAAATATGGCCGAAGTGGCTCTATGTGAGTATCAGGATATACACATGGTAGTCGGACTTTTCAGAAAAGGACGATTGACCTAAACGGGGTTGTGATCGAAAGACACAACCCCTCTTTTTTATAATTTTATTTTTATGTCGCCGCCAGCTTGCAGGCAAGGACGGCGCGGGCATTCCTCCCAAACCCTCCTTCCCGCGCCGTCCGAGCCGAAGTGTAGCCCCGCCGTCCCGCGCTCCAGCGCGGAGCCGAGCAGAAAAATTGCCTTTACATTTTTTGATTTTGCGCGCGCCACTTTTTTAATTCAAAAGGGAAAGGCAATTTTTCTGCGAGGCGGTGCCGCTTTGCGGCACGGCGGCGGGGCGGAGCGATTGGATTTTTTCAGCGATTTTCGGTAAAATGAGTTCGAGCTTTGTTGTAAATATACTCCAAGATAAAACTATTTGATTTTTTGAACGCCATTTCGTGGGCGGCCGAAACGGCCGCCCATTGAATTTTAGGCGAAGAATCAAGGCCGCTCGGCGCGCTGATGCGCGCCTCGCGGTTGGCCAAAACGAGGTTCGGCTCCCGTGCGATTTTAATTCTTTCTCGTTCTTAGTATTTGCTTTGCCAAAAGAATTTTTGCTATAATGAAAATGTATCCAGTCCCGCAAGTTGTCTTTTTTGATGGCCGTCTCGGTCAGTTCAAGGCAACTTGGATTGGATACAACCGGGGCGGCCTTTAAAGTTTCTAACATTTTCAATATGAACAACATTACTCCATCGCAAAAATTCTTTTTATACGCCCGCAAGTCCACTGATGTGGAAGATAAGCAAGTACGTTCTATCGAAGACCAGATCGCAGAATTGCGCGCCTTTGCGAAGCAAGAAAATCTTAATGTCGTTGAAATTTTTATCGAAAAACAGAGTGCCAAAATTCCGGGCCGTCCGATATTTAACGATATGCTAAAACGTGTTGAGGCCGGAGAAGCAAACGGAATTTTGGCGTGGCACGCAGACAGATTGGCGCGCAATTCTGTGGACGGCGGAAGAATAATTTACCTTTTGGATTGCGGGCGTATCCAATCGTTGAAGTTCCCAACGCTGTGGTTCGAGAATACGCCACAAGGTAAGTTCATGCTCAATATTGTTTTCGGGCAAAGCAAATACTACATTGATTCGCTTGCCGAAAATACAAAAAGAGGGTTGCGCCAAAAAGTAAAACGAGGCGAATATCCCTCGCTTGCTCCGATTGGCTACATCAACGATAAGAGGATTAAAAGTGTTGTGGTGGACAAAAAACGCGCTCCAATTATCCAAAAGGCGTTTGAGCTATACGCGCAAAACAATTCTCGCCTTGAAGACATCTCAACCTTTTTGGCGCAACACGATATCTTTTCTTCCGGCGGCAAGCGAATCAAACGAGACAGAATTTCTTTTATCCTTTCCAACCCATTCTATGTTGGGCTATTTCGCTATGCTGGTGAAATCCACGAAGGCAAGCACCAGCCGGTCGTCTCAAAGAAAATTTTTGACAAAGTTCAGGAAATTTTGAAGCAGAGAGGACGGCCGCACCACAAAACCAAGAATGAACCACAGGCGTTTTGTGGTTTACTCCATTGCGGCACTTGCGGCATGGGCATAACCGGCGAATACAAGGTTAAGCGACAAAAGAATGGAAACGAGCATTACTATACCTATTACCACTGCACGCGGAAAAACAAAACAATAAAATGTAAAGAGCCTTGTATTCGCCAAGAAAGTTTAGACCAGCAAATTTCCTCTCTGCTTCAAAAATTTTCTTTGAGAGAAGATTGGGCGGAAGGATTAACCAAAAAACTTGAAAATGGGAAGTTGGAAACCGCCCAATCTTCTGCCGCTTTTGTTCAAGAAAACAGAAATAGAATTGTGGATATTCAAATCAAACTCCAACGACTTTTAGACGGCTATTTAGAGCAGGACATAGACAAAGAAGTATATCGGGAGGAAAAGGCAAAATTATTGAGCGAAAAGAAGTCGCTGGAAGAGAAAACTAATAATCTTGAACAAAAACGGACTGGCTGGATCGAACCGATGAGAGAATGGATAAAAGAGGCAAGAAACTTGCCTAAAATCGCACGGGAGGGCAACCTTTCCTCCAAAAAGGTTGCTGCCAAAGAAATCTTTGGGTCGAACCTCGTTTTGGCCAACCGCGAGGCGCGCATCAGCGCGCCGAGCGGCCTTGATTCTTCGCCTAAAATTCAATGGGCGGCCGTTTCGGCCGCCCACGAAATGGCGTTCAAAAAATCAAATAGTTTTATCTTGGAGGCGCCGGAGGGAATTGAACCCTCGTATAGCGGTTTTGCAGACCGCCGCGTTAGCCACTTCGCCACGGCGCCATTCATTTATTTTTAACTTTTTCCAGCAATTTTTCAAGATCCATTGATTTATCCTCACCGTATAAAACAAATTTAATCAGCGGTATAAATTGCCGGCGCGACCGAAAAGCTATATACTTGCGGGCACTTTTTTCCATCCGTTTGATGTTGTGAAAAATCGCGGCGGCGTTTTTTCCCGGGAAAATAGAAATCAATACCTCGGCTTTGTCCGAACGCTCCCTAGTAATCACTCTGGTCACGGATATAAACGTGCCTTCATCATGCGGAGCGTTTTGCTGAAGAAATCCGGCGATTTCTTTTCTTAAAAACGACGCGAATCTTTCCTGTTGGTAGGGCATTTTATTCTCCGCCATAGGCGGATCCGCCTTTGGCGGAAAAAATTTCTAATTCGTCCCCTTCGGCTATTGATATTTTAGCGCCTGCCTGCGCAGACAGGCCAGCCAATGCCCCAAATTCTCCGCCCGCGACCACCTCGGGGATATTAAGTTTCCCTTGCTGCAGATTTTCAATATTCCCTTCGCCGATTTTTTTATTGCGTCTTAAAACGTCGAAAACTGCTCCTTTTTTCAAAACCCCTTCCGATACTTTTCCGCCGATAACCTGCCCCTGCGATTGGGTTGCTGCTTTGGCGGGAAAAATTCTTAAAATCTTCGCGCGTCCCAAAAAAATCTTATTTTCTTCCTTGGGCATGATTTCTTCAATTTTCTTTTTCAAATAATCGGCGACGTCATAAATAATTTCAAACTCTGCAATTTCCACTCCCATGCGCCGAGCCAACTCCCGGGCGGATTCGGAAATCCCGACTTTAAAAGCGATAGCCAAAGGCGCCGCTGAAGAAGCCGCCATTTTAATATCGTCTTCGGATAAATCTCCGGCTCCGGCGCGCAAAATTTTAAGTTCAAGCTTTTCGTTTTTTAGTTTTTCAATTTCGTGCAAAATCGCTTCGGCTGAGCCCAAAACGTCTGTCTTGACAACCAAGCCCAGAATAGTTGACGGGGTTTCCTTCGTGGTTTTTGTTTCACTTTGTTTTTGAGACGCGTTTTTCCCAGCTGATGCCAAAGAAGCCAACAAAGCGTCCTTTTGCGCAAAGAATGTTTTAAATTCCGCCCCAACCTGCGGGGTCTTGTCAAAACCTACAACCACCGCCGGCTGGGATGGTCCAGCCGAATCCATCACCTCGCCCTTAAAATTTTCCAAAATCCTGACTTTGGCCACAGCTTCCCCGGCCACCACATATTCGCCCTTTTTTAACGTGCCATTTATGATAAGCAAGGTTGAGGTAACGCCTCTTTTGGAATCCCTGTGCGATTCTATAACCAATCCGGAAGCAAAACTTTTTGGGTCAGCCGCGATGCTTTCCATCTCAGCCAAAAGTAAAATTACTTCCAACAGATGGTCAATTCCAATTCCTTGTTTGGCGGAAATTTCGGCGTAAGGCACCGTGCCGCCTCTCCCTTCCAAAAAAACTTGCTCTGTCGCCAATTCATTTTTTACTTTTTCCAAATCCGCAGCGGGCCTGTCTATTTTATTTATTGCCACCACGAATGGAATTTTGGCGTTTTTTATTGTTTCCAGCGCTTCTTTGGTTTGAGGCTTTACGCCGTCGTCCGCCGCCACAACCAAAATGGCGATGTCGGCGACTTTGGCACCCCTGGAGCGCATTTTAGCAAAAGCTTCGTGGCCAGGCGTGTCCAGAAAAGTTATTTTTTTCACTTGTCCCGAGCCTGTCGAAGGATGATCCACTTCATAAGCGCCAATATGCTGGGTGATGCCTCCAGCCTCGCCTGCGGCAACGCTAGGCGGGCCAACTTCCGAAGATGCGACACTGGATTTTCTAATGTAATCCAAAAGCGTGGTCTTGCCATGGTCAATATGGCCCATTATTACTACTATTGGTGGTCTACTTTGCATTTTGTATTGCTTGCTTTTCTTCTTCCGTTAATTGATACTGCGATGCGCCGCTCTCTATCGGTTTAGCGTAAACGCGATTCATCTCTCGGCCGTAAAGCGAAGATATTACTAAACCGTCATTTTTTTCATTAAGCAATGCCAAAGCGAAGCTTTGATCGCCTCCGGCGCCGGAAAAAGGATTGTATCTCACGAGTCCGATTTTGCTTAAATGTTTTGGCAAGGCTTTTTCCAAAACCTCCGTTCTCTTTTTCAATTCATCAAAATTTGCGGCTGAAATATTCTGATTTCTCCGCAGTTCCAAAAGAATTTTTTCCAGATCCACTCCGTCGGCGGCAGAATCACCGAATATTGTTCTGAAATTCCTGCGCAAGAAAAATACCCAAATCAAAATAACCGCATCAAGCACCAAAAGCCCAAGAAAAAAATAAACGCCGTATTTATCAAATAAGTTTATCAGCTGGTTCATTATGCAAAAGAGTTTAACATGTTTTGATTTTTATGGCAAAAAATGTATAATCTAAAAATTAAACCGCCCATAGCTCAATTGGCAGAGCAGGTCCCTCTTAAGGACAAGGTTGTAGGTTCAACTCCTACTGGGCGGAAAAATATTGGAGGTGTGGCTGAGTGGTTGAAGGCGCCGCTCTCGAAAAGCGGTGTCGCCGTAAGGCGACCGGAGGTTCGAATCCTCCCACCTCCGAAATTAAAAATGATATAATAAAATAGTTATGGAAAATAAATTTGAAGCTCGCGAAAAAATTCCCGAAATTTCCAAAGAGGCGCTGGAAAACATTAAATCTGAAGTAACGAATCAACCACTTGAATATCGTGATTTTTCCATAGAGAATATAAGTTATACTTTTATACCTTGTCCCTCAAAAAATGACGAAGGTGAAACAAATGGTCAGCCGGCAGAGTATAACGCACAACTAAATGAATGGGCTATTTATATCTGGGAGGATTTATTAGAAAAGATTCAAAAAGTTTTACTATTTCATGAAATAATAGAGATCTATTTTAAGGAAAAGTATGATATGGAAACAACTCCCGCGCATAACGCGACATTGCCCTACGAGGAACAATTTAGAAAAGAAATACTTTCAGAAGATGAGGAAAGAGCTATTCAAAAATTAAGAAATAAATACAGTATCTAAAACGTTCGGATATTTTCAAATAGACACCAAAAATATAAAATAATGTGGCCTTGCTTCTTATTACTATACTTCAGCGATAGCAAAAGTATGGTACTATCTAAAAAACGGCCTTGCCAAAAAGAAAACCTCCCAATGGGAGGTTTTCTTCACTTATTAATCCGCCGGTTGGCGGACGACCTTTTCCCGATTTTTCCTCCGCGAAGCGGAGTTGAAAAATCGAGGATCCCGATTTACGTCGGGACTACCTTTTAACCGTCACGGTAGCCAAATTGGGATTCTGCGACATTACTTTAACACTCCTCCAAAGTTTTACCGCCAAACTAAATCCGATAAGTCCGGCTCCTGCCGTCAAAACCAACACCGAAGGCTCAAGTTTATTCATAGCCGAGGCGATAAAGTTCGGAATCGCCCAGGCGTTGGAACCGGCCACCTCCATAAAATTGGAAAATATTTTAGCCACAAAAAATCTTTGCGCCGTCTCTTTTAGGGCTATGCCCACAAAGAGCGCGCTGCCTCCGGCCGTCGGGATAACCCGTTTTACGAGCCAAATCCCGTAAACCCGCCTCATTATTCGCTTTTTTAGATCGTTAGCCATAAGTTTAAGCCTGCTTCATAATATCTTTTAAAACCTTGCGCGCGCGAAAAAGTTTCATCTTCAAAGCGCCTATGGAAATCCCCTGTTTTCTGGCGATTTCGGAATAAGGCCGGTCTTCCACGTAATGCGCCCGCAAAAGCTCGGCCGCTTCGGAAGGCATTTTTTCTATAGCCTCCCGCACCTCGCCGATATTTTCGTTTTTATCTAAATTATCTTCCATTGAAAAAAGCGATTCGGCTTTTTCATCGTCCGCCAAAATTTCGTCTAAATAACCCACGTCTCCGAAGCTTTTTTTGAGCTTCCTATAATGGGTAAGCGAGGTGTTTACCAAAATCCGCCAGGCCCAGCTTTTAAATTCCACGCCCGGCTGTTTTTTGAATTTTCCCGCGTTTAAATAAATCTTGGTGAAAGTTTCCTGGACAATATCTTCGGCTTCTTCTTTGGAGTGGACTATCCCCTGCGCTTTTCTCACAAAAGGCAGCTGGTATTTATCAATCAAAACCGAAAAAAGCGAAGGGTTGTCCAGCGATTTTTTTAGAATTTCATCGTCCGGCATAAATTTAAAATACCATAACTTTGTTCCGCCCGCTATCTTGACAAAATAATAATTTATTGTTTTGGACCTACGGGGAATCGAACCCCGGCCTCATCCATGCCATGGATGCGTAATACCATTTTACTATAGGCCCGTAGGCCCGGGAATTATTTTTACTCCCCGGATTTTTTGGAGAAAACGTAGAGGTAAAGAATATCCAGAAGGCCGAGGGTTTGAACCAAAATCAAAACGATAAACCAAGCTTTGTCTCCATTTCTGGCGGCGCGCCACAAGGCTCTCGCTTTCCAGTATAAACTCCAGACGATTAAAACCAATAAAATCGGTGCCAAAAATCCCACACCAAAACCTCCCCAAAAGGGGCTGGCCCAATGGCCGTACGAACCGTAAAACCAGTTATTCATATTTTTTATATTAGCATTAATCGGCCTAAAATTCCAGTTGTGCCCCCACCCCGAGTTGAACGGAGATCTAGGGCTTAGGAGTCCCTCGTTCTATCCCTTGAACTATGGGGGCAATGGTTTCCTTATAGCATAAATTTTTGTTATATTGAATAAGATGACCGAACACGAAGAAAAAATCATAAACATCATAGAACGAACGCTCCCGGGAGTGGTGAGCATCGCCGCGTCCAAAAATGTTGAATTGGTGGAAAAAGATTTAATGAAAATGGGCATGGACCCACGGATGTTTGAAGAAAAGCTTTTCGGCGAAGCCGATAAAAAAGGCGATGTTTCGGTGTCCGGCGGGTCGGGGTTTATTGTGGACCCATCCGGAATCATTTTAACCAATAAGCATGTCATCCAAGATAAAGAGGCCCGTTATAAAGCTGTTATTGGCCTGCCTGCCGGCAAGGCAGGAGAAAATAAATATTATGATGTTGAAGTTATGGGAAGCGATCCTCTGGCGGATATCGCCATGTTAAAAATAATAAATCCGCCCGCCGGACTCACCGTAATCGCTTTGGGGACTTCCAAAAATATAAAATTGGGCAAAACGGTAATCGCCATCGGCAACGCCCTGGGAGAATTTCAAAACACGGTTTCCACCGGCATTGTCTCGGGGCTTTCTCGGCTTCTTTCCGCCATCACCGATATTGAGGGCCACCAGCAGAGGCTCCGCGGGCTCATCCAAACCGATGCCGCGATAAATCCCGGAAACTCCGGCGGGCCTTTAATAAATTTGGATGGGGAAGCCATTGGCATTAACGCCGCCGTGGTCTACGGAGCGCAAAATATCGGGTTCGCCATCCCAATTGATCGCGCCAAAAAAGATCTGGGTGAAATAAAAAAATACGGGCATATCCGGGCGCCGTTTTTAGGAATCAGATATGTTTTATTAAATAAAAATATAGGACGGCATTTTAAAATCCCTGTGGATCACGGAGCGCTCATTGTGCGGGAAGAACTTCCGGGAGACCACGCCGTACTTCCTGGGAGCGCGGCTTATGAAGCAGGCTTAAAAGAGCACGACATAATTTTAACGGCCAAGGGTAAAGAAATTACCGAAAAAGAAACTCTGGAAGATATTCTGGATACCTGCGCGATCGGAGACGAGCTGAAACTCGGAGTCTTGCGACACGGGAAAAATCTGTCTTTCAGCGTGCACCTGGAAGACCGCGCGAAGTTCAACTAATTTTTTTATTTTAATCCTAACAGTTCTTTTAGTTTGAGTTGGTCAAAGCCTATGACGATTTTCCCTCCCACGTCTATAACCGGGACGCCCATCTGGCCTGTTTTTTTTATCATTTCGTCCCGACTTTTGGCGTCCGATGCCACATCATGCTCTTCAAAATTGATTTTATTGGCCTCAAAAAATTTTTTGGCCATTTTGCAATAGACGCACCACGGGGTTGAGTAAATTGAAACTTTTTTCATATTATAATTATAGCAAAATTATTATCAGATAAAAAGAACTTGCTTACTTTTCAGCAAGTTCTCCTGTTTTTGGGGCCTGGTTTGTTGGCCCCAAATCCTTTTCCGACCCAAATACTTTACGCCAAACTCCCGGCCTTACTTCTACATAATCGGCTTGAATCTCGTGTTTATCCTCTTTCATTATGGGGGTGGCTATAAATATGCTTACCATAAATTTATCCTCCTCTTTTATTTTAACAGAAAGCGAAGCGGTTTTTTGGCCCATTTTCCCGCGTAATCCACACCCACGCGCGGCAAACGCTTAATTTTGTGCTTTTTTATTTTAAATCCGCGATTTTCTATCCATAGCCCAATTTTCGGCAAAGCTTTTTTATTGTTAAATCGTTCATCTATTTTTAATTTTTTAGTCAGACGCGCCGGACCAGAAATTCCTTCAACAGCCCGAATTAACACCGCCGCCGGATAATCTTTCGGCTCCGCCACAATGTTCAGCATCCAGTGCATTCCGTAAGTAAAGTAAACGTACCACCTCCCTGCCTCCCCGAACATCGGGAAATTGCGCGCGGTTTTGCCCCTATGCGCGTGCGAAGCTTTGTCCTGCGGCCCGACATAAGCCTCAACTTCGGTAATCATAAGGCACTTGGGAACTCGGTTCCCAAATTGTTGCCTGCAAAGGAATTTACCCAAAAGCTCTCGCGCCACCATTTCCGCCTCCTGCTCAAAAAAGTTTTGAGTTAAAACTTTCCACATTTTTCAAACATAGCATGTGTATAAAAAATAGTTTACTGATAATCAAAACTTGTCAAATACAAATCTGAGGCCGATCGGTTTCAGATTTGTATTTCAAATAGCTGCTTCTTCCCGCAAAATTTTGAGTTTTAATTTCGCTCCGCGGTTATATCCCCCGATTTTGCCATCTGACCTTATCACGCGGCTTTCCTACCCACCTCGCAACTTCTTTATAAGTAAAAACCTTGCCTCTCGGAATTTTAGCAACCACTGGCAAAACTTTTTCTTTGAAAGTTTTTTTATCTTTTATTCTACCCCGACGCATTGGTCAAATGTTTTTACTTGCTGATTATAAACAGGAATAATGCTCTTTACCTGGTCAATCAAAGAATTCATCTGTTGGGCCAGGGTGTTATATTCCTCAACTTTCGCGTTGTAGGCTTCGTATTCATTTCTATTTTGAGGTTTTTCTGACTCAAGTTCGGTTTTGAGGGCGGAAGCTTGAATGCCCAAATTATTAATTCGCGTTTCAAAAGATTCTATGCCGATTTTTAAATTTTCATCCGGCTTAGAACATGCTGATACTGGAAAGCCGAAATGCTGGACCGCGAGCCAAGTTTCCCGCCCCTCAAAAATTCCCCGCCCCACCGCGATGCCGATTTCTTTATACCGGCTCCCCAAAATATTGGCGCGATGCCCCGGGCTTGCCATCCAAGCGTCAACCAACGCCTTATCTCCTTCAAAATTTCCTAGAGCAAGATTTTCGCCGATTAAAATAAAATCATATCCTTCCGCTTCCGCTAAATCGCCTGCTCCTTTGCCCGCCGGGGACTCGTGCGCGAAATATTGGTTTTTAAACATATCGCGGACTTTGGCTAAAGCCGAAGCGGTAAGCTTTTGGTTCGGCGCCAGATCCGGCAAACCGGCTTTTTCTCTTTCTTTATTGGTCCAAGAAAGAACGCCGTCGGCGGTCAAAATTATCTCGGCAGTCGGCGCTTCTTTCTGGGCTTTCAACGGAGGCGGAGCCGCAATTTCTTTTTTTACCGGATTCTTGGCAGGCTCCGCAATTTTGTTCGGGGCGTAAACCGGCATCGCCTGCAGGGCGCTTCTAAAAAAATTACTGTAAATCAAATAAGCTCCCAAAGCCAAAAATACCAGGAGGGCTAAAGATTTTTTGTTCATTAAAAATGTCTATTTATTCAACCACTTTCACCTCACCTCTCATGCCAGGGTTCAGATGGTTGTGATATTTCCAAGAACCAGTTTTTTCAAAAACGAAAGAATAGCTTTCTCCGGTATCAAGTCCTTTCAAGGAATCAAATCCTGGATATTCTAAATGTGTCGGGTGAGCTGCAGAAGCCGGCCAGACCCGGTGAGAACTTTTATTCACCCACGTGACTTGCCCGCCTTTTTTGATTTTCACCTCGAAAGGTGAAAAATTACCATTTTCGTCTATCACAACTATCACGTTCGTTGCCACAACTTTTTCCTTATTTTTATTGTCGCCTCCTTTGTTTTCATCCTCATCCTCTTCTTTTCCAGCGATTTCTTTTTCTGCCTCAAACATTTTCATTCCGTTTCTGGCCAGAAACTCCGCGGAGCGTGCCTGCCCGAAAGCTTCACCGTATTTCTTTTCTCCGAAAGCTTTTTTTGCCGCGGCCAGACGCTCTTTGGCCTGATTTAACATCCCTTTTGCTTTTTCCGCCGGAACTCCTTCTTTAGCAATGTTAGCAGAAAGCTTGTTTATTTTTTCCTCTGCCTCTTTTATCTGTTCCGCTGATTTTTCGGTGGCATCTTCTTTGTCGTCAATTTCTTTCTCGGCCTCTTTTTTCAAGCGCTCGGCGAATTTTTTCGCGTCGTCCTTTTCCGAGGCCAAAGAAACCACTTCGTCCAAATTATCTTTTGCCGATTTCGTAAGCTTTTTAATTTCGTCCTTGTCGTTAAACTCTTTTGCAATATCTTCAAAAAGACTTTCGTGCTTCGCGGTTTTTTCAACCAGCTTATCAAGTAGTTTGTCCACATTCGGATTCTGGGAAGTTTCTTTGAGCGTATTCAGCCTGTTTACCAAGCGGCTGTGCGCTTCTATATAGTTTTGGAGTGCGCTTTTTACCGCCTCAATATTTTGCGCATCCGCTTCTGAAATTTTCTGTGCCTCGGCCGCTTTTTCATTCAAAATATTCAGCTCCAAGTCGGCTTTTTTGACAGCATCGAAAGTAAACACCCGCTGTATGGCGCGCCTCCACTCTTTAACGAAATAAAATGAGCTGGTAGGCAAAATGCCAGGTTCAATGCCCAAATCCACCCCATGTGCGTAAGATACGCTGGCCACAAGGAAACCAACAACAATCAAAGCTATAAAATATTTTTTATTCATATAGAATATAATAGTATGAAATTTTATACAGGACAAGGAGATAAAGGCGAAAGTATTGTTTTGAGCTCAACCGGAAAAATATCAAAAACCGATGCTATTTTTGAAGCTTTGGGCGCATTGGATGAGTTAAATTCGTATTTGGGTGTTTGTAGGACGCTAGCCAAAGAAGAGGAGATTAAAAACGCACTTCTGGGCGCGCAAGAAAATTTGTTTATAATCCAAGCCGAATTGGGCGGGGCCGAAAACATGACGCTTAGCGAAGATAAGATTAAAAAACTTGAACAAACAATTGATGAATTCGGCGGATTCGTCGGGCAAATAACAAAATTTACGATTCCAGGCGGAAATCAGCTATCCGCGCGTCTGGATTTCGCGAGAGCCATGGCAAGGCTTACCGAAAGACGAGCGTGGACGGCGAAAGAAAAATTGAACCCGGCGGCGCTCGCGTATTTGAACCGCCTCTCCAGTTTACTTTTCGTTTTGGCCAGATACGTAAATAAAAAAACAAACGCCCCGGAAGACCATCCGAGCTATAAGTAAAAATCAATTTTTGATTTTACCGCTAAATAGCGGCGCCAAACAGTGCTTTTACAATAGCCCCGACAACGTAAGCGGCAATAGCCGCAATACCGCCCACAACCAGCATCTCGAGGCCGGACCGTATCCAGTGCGCGTCGGTCACCAAGGTCCGCAAAGCGCCAACCGTAAAAAGGGCGGCGGCCGTTGCGGCCATCGCAATATAAAATTGCAAATTCTGCGGGATATCAAAAAAATAAGGAATTAGCGGCAAAGCGCCGGCAAACGCAAAAGCCAAACCGGTAGCAAGGCCGTGCCGCAAAGGATGGCCAAATATGCCTTCAATGATTTTACTCTCGCTTGCCGGAAACGTTAGTGACTCTTTTTCTTGAAAAGCTTTTGTGGATCGCAAAGACAGATAATTAGAAAGCCCCATGGAAATTCCGTCGGCAACAAGATTCGCCAACCCCAAAACTATGATAACAAACGCCGAGAGCCCAGCCCCGGCGGCCCCGGAAATAACCGCGAAAGTGGTGATTATGCCGTCATTCGCTCCCAAAACCAAATCGCCGATGTATAATCCTTTTTCACGCATATTGTTCTGCTAACATATTCAGTATATATTTTTTAGTTTAAATAAAAAACTGTCAGCGTGGCTAGCGGGCAGTTCTCTTTGTCCTTCGCGATTTGTTTTCTAAAATCAAAATAGTGCATAGGGCGCTATTTTGTCAATTTATTTCCGAGTTTTCATTCTTTCCAAAATACTAGATTCATCAACATCCGTTCTACCAAATCTTGTTGCTTGCGCTTTCATGAGCGGAATTAAATAATCCGACGTTTGCCACTCAACAGTACTTTTCGACTCTATATCATCTTCAGCGCGCTTTGATAAATCCTGGCTTATAAGTTCGCACAAAAAGTAAAGAGTTGTTTTTTCTATATCTATTTCTTTATGTTTGAAAGTGCTTTTGATCGAGCCCACATAATCAATAATTTTCCCGGTCGCGCCAAATTCTTCCTGCAATCCTCTATACAAAGCATGCTCCAGAGTTTCATCCGGTTCAAGAGTTTCCCGCATCAAAATATAAAAATCATCAAGCTTCTCGTCCGCCCAATATCCCTTTAGATTTTTAGTATAAAAATGATGGCAGCAAATTTCCCCTTTTTTATTCGCCAAAATACCGCCGACTGAAATATGTTGGGGATGTAAATAATTACCTTGAAAATAAGTTGTGGCCATATAAAAAGTATACCATAAGCGCTTAGCGTGGGTGCCTAGAGGGGATCGAACCCTCGTTACCGCTGCCACAGAGCGGTGCTTTACCACTAAGCTATAGGCACCATTAAATTTTAAATCTACGCCCTTCCGCCGAACGATAGTTTGGCTTTCAAAACCGCAGTAAATTTTTCGGCAAGTTCCGCCACAGCGAAATTATATTCCTCTTTATTTTCTGTTGGGTCGGGGATTTCACCTATCAGCACGTCTGCCTTTTTGTCCTTATCCGATATTTTTTCTTTGTTTATAGTCGCATCTCCGGTGGCGATCTTTGAATTTTTTCCGTCCTCGTCTTCCAATTCCACAAACATATCCGCTTTGTGGAAATGGTCTAGCGGCGTGCCGACTGCAGTGTAAATTTTTAATCTTTCGGCATTTTTGGCGTTTTTAAAATCCATCTTGTGGACTATTGCGTCGCGCAAGTCGCGCATGAACGGCTTTTTGGGGCTGGCAGGATTATCTTGTTGGATATCTTTTGCCAATTTCACCGCCTCGCGATAAGGCAAATACATTTTGGTTTCCGTGTTCAGGCTACCCAAAAGAAAATGCTCCGAAAGCTTGCCGCGGCGCTCTTCGCCGCCTTCGTAATGTTTAGCCTCTTTATACATGGCTATTCCATTTTATAAATCGCCGCGCCTTCTTTGGTTTTTTGGGAAAATTTCACCGCCACCTCGTCGCCTTTTTTGGCAGACGAAACGTTTTTGTGGTCAACCTGCATGGAGACAATGGTGTCCTCAAATTCTTCGGTGCCTTTTCGCACTTTGACAATATCCCCCGCTTTCAGCGAGCCCTTCAAATCCAGCACGGCCACGCCCAATTTATCGTACCAATGGGTGACTTTGCCGATTTCTTTTTCCATAAAATTTGAAAGCTTTAGCTTTCATCCCGCCATCGGCGGGATCACTGCTAAAGCAGTGTTAATAAAACTCGGCCTTGCGCTTTAATCTTAGCAAAAATTGGCGGGCGAGTCAAATTTTTCGTTTTTGCCCAAGGGGGGATTTGAACCCCCACGGCCTTGCGGCCACAGGCACCTCAAGCCTGCGAGTCTGCCAGTTCCTCCACCTGGGCGTATTTTATTGTGAAGATGCTTCAGCTTTCGGAGGCTGGGTGGTCTGCCGGGCAACATCCAGACGAGGGTCAAAACGGGTCTGCTTCATTTTTTTTCTGATTTCGCGAGCGGCGCGGTCGCGGACATAATAAAGCTTGGCCCGTTTAAACTTTGTCGTGGATTTTATTTCTATTTTATCAATTTCCGGAGAATATAAAGGAAAAATACGCTCTACGCCGACACCGTCTATAACTTTGCGCATGGTAAAAGTCGCCCCGGGCTCCTGCCCGTGCTTTATTGCGAGCACCATTCCCTCAAAAGCCTGCAGGCGGGTTTTTTCGCCCTCTTTCACTTTTTGGGTGACGCGAATTGTGTCTCCGGCGCGAAAATCCAGCTTTTTTCTGGCTTCAATGTCCACCGGCGAATGTATTAGATTTAACGACGGCATAATGGAGTTTAAGATAGCATATCTAAAGTTTTTTTCAAATCCTCCGGCAAATCGGCTTCAAGTCTCAAACGGGAGCCGGAAGGCAAAGAAAATTCAATAGCCGAGGCGTGCAAAAATTGGTGGGTGAGCCCGGCGGGGCAGATAAACTTTTTTCCGGCGTAAAGCTTATCGCAAACTATCGGATATCCGATGGCTGAAAAATGCGACCTTATCTGGTGTGTGCGGCCGGTTTTGGGATAAGCTTCTACTAGTGTAAACTCAACTTGGGTGTCGGACACCCAAGTGAATCTTTTAAGCACTTTATAATCCGTCACAGCCTCCCGAATTTTTCCGCGCTGTTCGCCTATCGCCACGCGCTTTAACGGCGTTTTTTTGCTCCGCCCGATTGCCAAATCGATTGTTCCGGAATTATTTTTGATATTTCCCACAACCAGCGCCAGATAAGTTTTTGTGATTTTATGATTTTGAAAAAGCGATTTTAAATAATCAGCGATTTTCTGATTTTTGGCGAATAAAATTATGCCGGAGGTATCTTTGTCTAGGCGATGAACAGAAATTAGTTCCGGTCTTGTTGCCAAAACCCAATCAAAATTCACCCCGGCGGGCTTGTTTAGAGCAATAAGATTCTTATCTTCATAAATAATTTCTAAACGCATGAAATTTTGGCCCCAACGGGATTCGAACCCGTGTTCCCACATTGAAAGCGTGGTGTCCTAGACCAGACTAGACTATAGGGCCGGAACTTTTATATTTTAAGCTAATTAAAACGATTTTTCCAGAGCTGTAACAAAAGAAGCCACGGACAGCTTTCTTATGCAATCGCATGGCTTTTTAAATTTAGCGCGGAGTTTCAGAGCAAGTTCTCGCAAGCTCGGCACTTGCATATTCAATCTGAATAAGAGCAACACCCAGACATACATTAAATTTCTCGGCCGCCAATTCTGCGATAATGAACTGTTTCGGTATGAGTAGAGCGAAATACTTGCGCGGCATCTTCGGAGCTAATGTTAGAGGTTCTAGTTTTAGAAAGAGCGGAAGTTGTTCTTCGTGTGAATCTGACAAAGCGCGGCGTTCTCCGGAAAGCGCCTGCTTAAACTTTGTAAAATCTTTCTCATTCATCTTTTCCGCCACTGCGAGCGCATCGTCTGCAAACGGGCTCAGCTGGCGAAGACCCTCCACGAGGTCCGTAAGAGATTTTACGTTGTCAAGAAAATATTTGTAGCTATCCGATTGAAAGTCGTGGATATCAGACCCTGGGTCGTCTCCGAATAAATCCCGAGATACGCTCCAGCACCCGAATCCCTCCTCTTCTCTTTCTTCAAATGTCGTTCTCCGTTTCGTCTTAACAGATAAATCCAAATTAGGCATAATCACCTCCAATTATTAGGAAAGAGCTTCCAAATTATCTTATCAATTCAACTGGAATTATTCAAATCAGAATCGAGCTAGTCCGCCAGGGATTTTTCCAGAGCTTCCAAGTTTCCATCCACGATTTCGTAGGAGTTGGCGAAATCTTCCGGGCGGCCAGTTTTGTGGTGGCGGATGCCGGCTTCGGCGAATTTTATCGCCGAAGCCGTTGAAATTGAGACAACCAAATCTTTTTCTTTTATAACGCCCTCCCGCGCCTTGAGGACGGCATTGAGCGCTACCGCTGACTGGGGGCAGATGTTAGCTCCTGCCCGCGTGAAGCGCGCCCAGGTTTTTAAAATTTCTTTTTCATCGGAACTATAAAATTTAATGTTAAATTGAGCGTAAAGCTTTTTAACGCGCGGGAAACTGACAGGATCGTTTATATTCATAGCCGATGCCACTGTGTCTTTGTACTCTCCAGGTTCATATTTAATAAATCCGGATTCCGCCCAGCGGACAAGCGTGTCCGCGGACAAAGTTTGCGCGCCCACAATGCCGGGAAGTTTATCAATAATCCCGAACTCTTTTGCGCGAAGAAGCGAATTTAACAAAGCCGCGATATTTCCCGCGTTGCCGACAGGTATAGCAATCCAATCTGGTGCCTGCCAGCCCAAATCCTGCAAAATTTCCAAAGCGATTGTCTCCTGCCCTACCACGCGCATATCATTTTTGCTGTTTACCAAAACCAATTCGGGATGCCTCGCGGTAAATTTCTGAATCAATTGCATGCAGCCGTCAAAACCTTTTGGGTGGTTAATCGCTTTCACCTCCGCGCCGTGCGCCATTGCTTGAAAAAGCTGGGGGTCTGAAATTTTTTGATAAGGGACCAAAACCAGACAGCGTAATTTGTCGCGGACGTAGGCAGAATAAACCGCGGCCGCGGCGGAGGTGTCCCCTGTGGAAGCGCAAGAAATGCCTTTAATGCCCAGCGCCGGATAATCCTGCTGAAGCCGCAGCGCGTCCGAAATCGCGACCGGAATCCCCCTGTCTTTAAAACTTTCAGAAGGCGACTGCCCCTCCATTTTTATGTAAAGATTTTGCATCCCGGTTTCCTTTTTCAGCCAATCAGGGATTTCAAACAAGTCCGTCTGCCCTTCTTTTAAAGAGATAATCGCCCGCTCGGGGAAACCGGGCAAAATAAAATCCCTGAAGAGCCAGACGCCCGAATCGTTTGGGTAAATTTTCCGCGCTTCTCCGAAACGGAGATTATCAAAATAATTTTGGGCAGTATGACCTGCCCCGATTTTATTTTTTACATAATCTTCATCACGCTCCACCAAAAAGAGGCCTCCGCAATCCGGGCAGGTGTAGAAAAATTTCTCCGGCATGAATTTCCGCCCGCAGGAGATGCACTGATGCCAAAAATAAAACGGCATGATATATATACTACTATATATGAAGATTTTAGCCATTGAGACATCGTGCGATGAAACGGCGATTGCGGTTTTAGAAATAAGCGAAAAACAAAACTCGCTTAAGTTTAATTTGCTTTCCAATCAGGTTTTATCGCAAATAAAAATTCATAAAAAATTCGGCGGCGTGGTGCCGAATTTGGCGATGAGGGAACACCGAAAGAACTTGCCCATATTATTGAAAGAAGCTTTAAGGGAGGGCGAGTTAATTTCCAATTTCCAATTTCCAATTTCCAAACCAAAAGTTGACGCCATTGCCGTAACTTACGGCCCTGGCTTGGAACCCGCGCTTTGGGAAGGAATTAATTTCGCGAAAGATTTGGCGAAAAAATGGCCCGTCTCGCCAAGGCGAAGCCGAGGCGGGCAGGTGCCGTTGGTTGGAGTGAATCATTTGGAAGGACATATTTACGCGAGCTGGCTGGAAAACGCGCCGCCAAAATTTCCGCTTCTAGCCTTAATTGCTTCCGGCGGGCATACGGAGCTTGTTTTAATGAAAAAACATCTGAATTATAAAATTTTGGGAGAGACCAGAGACGATGCAGCTGGAGAAGCTTTTGATAAAGTCGCGCGGATGCTTGGACTCGGCTACCCAGGCGGACCGGAGATTTCAAAATTGGCGGAGAGATGGAAAACCCCGGGTAATGGGTTATTCCCGCGCCCGATGATAAATTCCGGAGATTTTGACTTTAGTTTTTCCGGCCTCAAAACAGCAGTACTATATTACTTGCGCGATAATCCGCGCGCGAACAAAGCCGCCATTGCTTATGAATTCCAGCAAGCCACGATTGATGTTTTAGTCAAAAAAACCGCCGATGCTCTGCGGAAATACAAAGTAAAATCGTTAGTGGTCGGGGGAGGAGTAACCGCAAATAAATTACTGCGCTCGTCACTTAGCAATCGGGTTGCTACATCATTTCCAAAAATCTCGCTTCATGTCTCACCTCTTTGGCTTTGCGGCGACAACGCCGCGATGATAGCGGTAGTGGGATATTTTAAAGCCCGCGCGAAAAAGTTTTCAAAACCGGAAAAAATAAAAGCTCAAGGCAATCTTCGCCTCTCGTAATTTCAATAAAAGTAAGGCCTAACACGTGTTAGCGTAGGCCTTATTATAAACTGTGTTGTACCAAAAGTTTTGCTTGGTTTGAAATGCGTCTGGCAATTTTATTCTCGGAGTTTTGGGCAACCCAGAGCAAAGAAAATTCTTTACAAAACGATTCAACAACAGGATCCTGGGCTTGTCTTGGATACGATGACCTCGGTGGGGTTTTCGATAAGTCAAAGTGGAATGTGTGGCCAATTTCATGCCCCAAAGAATACGCTTGCTCTTCGGGCGGATAGAAATCGTTTAGCCAAACAAGAAAATTACCATCATCGCCGAACAGTATACCAGCCCCGCTGACGAATAGAGGCACGATTTCAACTCTATAAATGCGGCGCTCGCGGAGCTGCGCAACAATATCCGCGTTTCCACTCCACTTGCGTATAAATTCATCGGCATCGCGAGCAAATGACAAAGTTGGAAACTTTTCAGTTAATTTCATCGTGTTCTCCTCTCTGAACCGAATAATAAAAGAATTGCCCAAAATTTACAATCCATCGCTTTTTATTTGTAAATACGCCGAAAAATTGGCATAATTTGAGTTATGCCGTCCGAATTTGATAAACCTTATGACCCCAAAGAACACGAGGATAAAATTTATAAGCTCTGGGAAGAGTCGGGGTTTTTCAATCCCGACGCGCTTCCTAGCGGTCGGGACTCCGACACCAAAAGTCGTCGGAGTCCAACAAAAACATTCACTATCGCCCTGCCGCCGCCCAACGTCACCGGCTCTTTACATATAGGGCACGCGCTGAATGCCACGATTCAGGACATTTTAATCCGCAAAAAAAGGATGGAGGGTTATCGCGCGCTCTGGATTCCGGGGACGGACCACGCCGGAATCGCCACGCAAAATGCGGTTGAAAAAGAACTTAAAAAACAAGGGGTTTCGCGGCACGATCTGGGACGGGAAGAATTTTTGGAAAAAGTCTGGGAATGGAAAGAAAAATACGGAAACATCATCTTGGATCAACTAAAAAAAATCGGTGCTTCCTGCGACTGGTCCCGAATGCGCTTTACCATGGATCAGGAATACCAAAAAGCGGTTTCGGCCGCGTTTTTGCATTATCAGAAAAAAAGATGGATTTACCAAGGGGAGCGCACAATCAACTGGTGCCCGAGGTGCTCAACAAGTCTCTCCGACTTGGAGATTGAATATAAAGAAGAAGACGGAAAATTTTACTACATAAAATATGGACCGTTGACTTTAGGAACTGTCCGCCCCGAGACCAAATTGGGCGATACGGCTTTGGCGGTAAATCCTAAGGATAAAAGATACAAACAATATATCGGAAAGGAAATTGAAATCCAGTCGGTTGATTCGTCTGTCCTGCGCAGAGAGGCGCCAAAACTAAAAAATATAAAAATCAAAGTTATTTCCGATCATGCGGCTGACCCGGAATTTGGTACTGGCGTTATCAAAGTTACCCCAGCGCACGACCTTGCCGACTTTGAGATATATCAAAGGCACCCGGAAATCCCGATTCTTAGAGTTATAGACGAGAAGGGGAGAATGAATAACAATGCGGGCGCGAGATACGAAGGTTTGAAAGTCGTGGAGGCTCGCGAGCAAATTGTGTCCGACATGCAAAAGTTGGAACTTATTGAAAAAATAGAAGATTATAAGCACAACATCGCGGCCTGCTATCGCTGCGGTACTATTTTGGAGCCTCTGCTTTCCAAACAATGGTTTTTGAAAATGAACGAGCTTGCACAACTTGCCGTCAAAGATGTCAAAAAGGGCAAAGTAAAATTTCATCCGAAAAAATGGGAGAAAGTTTATTTTAACTGGCTTGATCCGCCAGTCGGCGGACTTAAGGACTGGTGTATATCGCGCCAAATTTGGTGGGGGCACAAAATTCCGATTGAGGGGGTTAACGACGTTTTAGATACCTGGTTTTCCTCCGCGCTTTGGCCATTCGCAATTTTGGGATGGCCCGAAAAAACCAAAGACTTGGAAACGTATTATCCGACGCAGGTTCTCTCCACGGCGCGGGACATCATAAATCTCTGGGTGGCGCGGATGGTTTTTTCTTCGGAAGAATTTTTAGGCATTCCACCGTTTTCCGACGTAATTATTCACGCGACAATTTTGGCGAAATCAGGTCAAAGAATGTCCAAGTCATTGGGCACCGGAGTAGACCCGATGACTTTAATAGAAAAATATGGCGCGGATGCCACGCGCTTCGGACTTATTTGGCAGGCAATGGGCGGGCAAGACATCAAATGGGCCGAAGAGCATGTTGTTGCTGGCAAAAAATTCTGCAATAAGATATGGAACGCATCTAGGTTTGTTTTGGGGCAATGCCCGCCCTCCTCGAAGTCCGACTTCAGATCCCAGAAGAAGTCGAACTTCTTCCCGAGCGGGAAAACTCCCGCCGACAAAAAAATCCTTTCCCAACTCCAAAAAACCCAAAAAAACATTGATAAATTGATAGAAAAATACGATTTCGGGAAAGCGCTCCATATTCTTTATGGTTTTTTCTGGCACGATTTCTGCGATGTTTATTTGGAAAAATTCAAAAACAATCCCAACCCAGAGGTTTTGGAGCGCGTTTTAAAAGAATCTTTAAAACTCCTCCACCCTTTTATGCCCTTCGTCACCGAGACCATCTGGCAAAAATTCGGCGATAATTTATTAATGATAGAACCATGGACCTCTTAGTTTATATTGTTTTGGCTGGGACTTTGGCATTTTTGCCTTCACTTTTTTGGCTTTGGTTTTGGCTGAAGGAAGACGACCATCCGGAACCGCGCCGGGAAATTTTGCTGGTGTTTCTGGCCGGCATGCTGGGAGTGGTTGTTGCGATAATTTTGGAAAATAGTTTTTTTTCGGCAAATCTTCTTTTTCAAAAATTTTTCGGCTACAGCGTTTTTTGGTTTTCAATATTTAATATTTTCGTATTCGCTTTTTTGGAGGAGATTACCAAAACCGCCGCGGCTTTTTTTACGGCTATTCGCAGTAAATATTTTGACGAGCCGGTAGACGCCATGATTTATATGGTTGCAGCGGCTTTGGGTTTCGCGGCGCTGGAAAATATTTTATTTCTGGGCGAGTCTCTGAAAATCGGTGTAACCCAATCCGTTATGGTTAGCGCTTTCCGGTTTATCAACGCCTTATTGATTCACGTCTCGGCCACCGCTATTATCGGCTCCGCATTCGCGTTTTCATTTTTCCATAAGGAGCGCAGGCTCCGAGAGCTGTTCGTAGGCCTATTTTTCGCCACCTTGTTGCACGGCTTTTATAATTTTTTCATAATAAACAATATAGGAGCAGGGGCCCTCAACCAAATTTGGATTACCTTGTTGGTAATTTGCGGAGCAATCATCGCCTTGGTTTTATTTGAGTATGCTAAATGTGCTAAACTATAACTCATATGGAAAAAAGATCATTTTTTGAACGGCTTACCGGGAGCGTTAAAGTGGAGCCAGTTGAGGAATCCCGAGCGCCTCACAAAATCCAAAAGCATGACCTGCCTCAAGACGAAGAAGGCCAGCTTACGATTGACGTTTGGCAGACTCCAGACGAAATCGTGGTTCAGGCGATTGTGGGAGGAGTAAAACTGGAAGATCTGGATGTGGAAGTGACGCACGACATGGTAACACTCCGCGGCAAGCGCGAGCGGCAAAAAGAAATTTCCGGCAACGATTATTTTTACCAGGAACTTTATTGGGGAGCGTTTTCGCGCTCAATTTTACTGCCTCAAGAGATTGACGCCGACGAAGCAGAAGCCACAATGAAAAACGGGCTTCTCACAATCAGCCTTCCAAAACTGGACAAGGCCCGTATTTCAAAACTAAAAGTGAAGAACGAGTAAAATTCTCCGCAAAATTTGTTAGAAATAAAAGAACCGAGCGCTACCAGAACGCTCGGCATAAAACACTGATTTAATTGAATGAACACTGCGGCGCTGGCAACGCCTCGGCCTCGGGGGTCAACTTGACCCGGTTGCGCTGTGGGTCGCAGTGGTCCCGCTGGCCAAGAAGGTAGCAATAAAGTTGATGGCTTCCGCGTAAACGGAACCGGGCGGTGACAGAATATGGTTTCTCATAGTTTTGGCCCTCCTTTTTGGCCGAACTACATTGTAGTCCCGGTGCCTGCCGGGAGGCAGTTGAGGATTACTCCTCTTTTAACCATCTCTAACCCCATTATACTCGCCCCAAAAAACTTGTCAATAGGGCAAGTTTTTAATGCAATTTTTTAAATTTAAATAATTATTTTTGTCCCCTCGGAGGGAATCGAACCCCCATATGCGCCTTAGAAGAGCGCCGTTCTGTCCATTGAACTACGAGGGGGAAATTTTACGCTCGGAAAAATTTTAGCACTAAAACGGGCTTTCGACAAATTGAATGGCCGGATTTTCCAGAAAAGCTTTTTTGGCGCGGAGGTGTTTGCCGATATTGACCAGATTGTTTTTTTTAAGAAAAGACCCGGAAGCTTCAAATTGCGCCGGCGACGATTTCTCCGCTACGAATTTTTTATAGATTAAAAAATAATCCGCCCCGAGCGTCGCCAACAGCAAAACTATGGCGATTATCACGCCCGCTGCCCAGATTGATGCTATAGCCGTGGGGCTGCCCCTTCGCCCTATTTTGGAAAATAAATCTTTTATAGTCATATCTTAAAATTAAATATAATATAATTTATCCGGGCGGTAATCACGCCGGTTCTTTTTTGCCCCTCGGCTTTAGGAGAAATATTCGCGCCATCAACAATACCGGCGTAGGGCATTTTATCCAATAGCGCTAAAAAATTAGCAACTCCGCGGAAATCTCCGGTTATTTCAAAATTCAAGCTAGCCATTTCCTTGTCCGATTGGGGCAATCTGGCGTTTTGGGCGGAAAATGTAATCCCTGTTTTTTTAGCCAAGCTTTCCAAAAGCCTCAACAAATCAACAAATGTCCCCTCCGAAAGAAAAGCGCCGTCTAAAAGATCTATTTCCGGGCCGAAATCTTTGAGGTTTGACTCGGCCAGAACAAATTCACGCTCTTTTTTTTCCAGAAAAGCGATTTTGCCTTCAGCTTCCGCGGAAACCATGCTGGATTGTTTTATTTTTCCGTAAGTGAACCAGATCAAAGCGCCCAAGAGAGCCAAGACCGCGAGTCCAACCGCCAGCGCCCAAAAAGGTTTTTTGTTATTTAACAGATTCATATTTGTAGGCCTCGGGATTAATTTTAATATCCAAGACGAAAGAGGCTTTATTTTCTTTAAGCAAATTGGCAACTGGAGAATTTACTGAAGAAAATTCCTGAACCACCCTCAAGCGATCAATGTATTTTAAAAGATCATCTCTGGCATTCGCCTCTCCAACCACGGAAAAAGTGAAAGATCCTTGTTCGTTTTTACTCAAAGTTATTGATGCCAAACTGATTCCGGAAACAGTATTTATCGCGATTTTATTCAAAAGTGGCGCGAGATCATACCGTTTTTTTTCGTTTTTTTCAAAAGTGAAAATTGTTGTGTTTAAAGCCGCTATTGTTTTTTCCAAGCTTTTAAATTCCTTTTTTTCAAACACTTTTTCTTCGGCCTGAAGTCTGCGTAAAATATCATCCTTAGAAAGCACCAGCACAAAATAGGACGGCAGCATGAAAACCAGCCCGGTAGCAGCGGCTATTATTAAAATAATAAGAAAACTTATCCAAACCCGGATAATTTTTTCGCGACGGAATTCTTTTTCGTAATTTGGAGTAAGCAAGCTCATCCCGTTAGAAGCAGATCGCGATTGGGCGATTTGCGTTGATTTTACTGTTAATAAAACGTTTGAACATATTCGTTTGACTAAATAATAATAAGCGATCGCGGCTTCTAACGGGACTCATATGTTTTTTTCTTTATCCATCGCAGCCAAAGCAAGACCGATGATGGCAATTGAGAAGCGGACGGCATCTTTAAATTCCAAGCTAGGCAGATAATGTTTTGGAAATTTCACATTGGCCCAAGGGTCGGCCATAACCACTGGCAAACCCAGCTCCTGTTCCAAATATTGCGGCAAACCGAGCAAATTGGCGTCGCCGCCGGAAAGAAAAAGTTTTCTGGGAGCTTCCTTATTTTCCGAATGGGTTTGCCAAAAATTAATATATTTTTCCGCTTCTTCGCGTATGGCGGTAACCACCGGCACAATCGCCTGAAACACCGGCAAAGAATCCTGATCCTGTAAAAATCCTTTTTTTGCTTTTAATTTTTGAGCTTCTTCAATACTAACATTCAAATTTTTGGCGATAGCCTGATCCAACGTTTCACCACCTATGGGAATCGTGGAAGCGAACCTCAAAACGCGGTTCTCCACTATAAAAAAACTGATTCTGGTTTTGCCCCAGTCCAGCACCATGGCCAGCGAAGTGAAATTCAAAGGCACTATTGATCTTACTGCGGCAGTGAGTTCCGATTCCATAAAAGTCGGTGAAGCCCCGGCCACAGAAAAAACTTCCAGATAATCTTCAGCCAAGGAGCGCGGAAAAGCGTTGAGCACCACGTCCGAATGATTTTTTTCATTTCGCACCACAACATAATCAAAAATAACTTCGGAGGGCGGTAAGGGAACATGCTCTTCCAATTGCAGTTCCAGAGCCTGGCGCATCTCGCTTTCTTTAATTCCTATGAGCTGGATGTTTTCCAAAAATCCTTTTTCTTCCGGCAGGGAAATTGCCGTAAAATGTATATTTTTTCTGGAAAAAAGTTCTTTTAAAAGCGCCGTCAAAATGTCCTTTTTTTTGATTTCTCCATGTTCTATGACTCCGGCCGCGATTTCTCCTTCGCCGAAATCATCCAATAAAACTCCGCCGCGAGTTTCTTTGAGGCGCAGATATTTATAAGACTTGTCGGAAAGCTCAAAAGCGTAAATCGGCAATCGTAAAAAACTCGGGATTGGAATAAGCATAACTTAATTATGGCACAACCTCAGCCCAGCTCTCAATGTTCCACCCCCCAGAAGGGCCTGAATAAAAGTTTACGTTGGCGAGGCCGCTTTCATAAGTAATAATCGCTTCGTTATTTAATATTATGCCGTAAGCCGTTGCTTCTTTGGCAGCGGCGTCGTTGTTGAATTTAATTTTGCCGTGGTTGGCGTAATATATTACGCCAAGCGCATCGTTGTTTACATCTATAACTATGCCGGTCTGATCGTTTTGCGCCGAGGTTAGCATGAAATAACTATTAGGATCGCCGGAGCCCGAAAAAATTGCTCCATTGTTAACAGAGGCATCTCCGTCTGCAACCATGACGCCGGAGAGCGCCCCGTACGATGAATCAAGCCGCACCTCCGCTGTGTTGTTGAAAGAAGCCGTGCCTCCGATCCAGATTGTGCCAGTTATTGTGAGTATGGCTTCGTTGTTTATGCTAAGATCTCCTGGTATGTAAATAGGTCCTAGGCTTATAGAGTCGCTGGCCATATTTAAAGAAAGATCTCCGGAACTTGAGCAGGTTGGCGGGCCGCAAGTCCCTCCGGCCAAAGCGGCATTTTTCCAATCTTGGATTACGCCGTCTGATATTGGCAACTCCTCTCTTGCCGGATTATCTATAACACAATATTCGTTGGGACAAGCAGATCCATGAATTGTTGTGTTTACAAATAAGTTGGCCCGTCCGGTTCCGCTTGTCGCATCTCCTATTGTTATGCCTTCTATTTTCGTGCTTACCCCGCCAATCCATACCTTAAACGCCAAATCTCCTCCTACATTGGTCCATGTCGGGTTTCCACCGCAACAATCTGATGTGTATTTGGCGGTATTATTTAAATAGCCATCGGCCGAATCTTTTCTCCAGTTCCAATAATTTGATGATGAATTTGTGCTAGTATCCAATACTATCCAATACTTTGACCCGGTTGTAAGATTGGGCGGCGAAGAAAAAGACGCGTCAATCCACCCTGGTGTTGCGCCTATCATAGAATTTCTTATGGTTGCGCTCGCTATGCTGGATTTGTAGGGGTTGCCGCCGTAGTCAGCCGCTATTCTTAAAGTTATGTCGCCGGCCGGGCTTCCGACCTTCCCCAAATAAACGGATGTTTTATTTAATCTGTCAGACACATTAGCAATAAAAGATTGCGCAATATCGTGATTGGAAGATGCAGTAGCAAAAAATTGATCGGAGTCGTGAGCTGTCCATTCAACGCTTGGAGACAAAGAGATGCCGCCTGCAACCACCGCGTCGCCAGTTATAATTGAGCTCGCGCCTCCGGTGATGTTACCGTTAGAAAAAACATTTCCGTTAACGCGAGAGCTGTTTCCCATATCAAGCCCTCCGTCGCCGACCTGAACTCCATAGTAAAACGAAGCTCCGGTTGTATTAGAAAGAGCCGCTTTTGCGGCGCGGGTCGCGCCCAAATAATCTCCTGTGGATTTTATTTCTTTTGTTTGGCCGCTCGTGGTGACAACGATGTTTGCAGTCGCCCCATTCAACAGAATTGTAAATGACGAAGTTAAATTTTTTCCTCGCTTTAATCGGTAAGCCGCATCGTCTATCCCGGCTTCCGCGGCAAAAAAAGAATAGCGCGACCGGGTGTTTTCCGTAGCGACTTTGGCTTCTTTGAGCGCCACCGACGAAGCTCCGAAAACCGCAGAGAGCATAATAAAAAGCATCAAAATGACGGCGATTAAAGCGGCTTGCCCCGTTAGAGGCAGAGACGCGCTGCGAGCCCTCGCGGCCCCTAACGGGGCTTGTCCCTTATTTTGGCTTTTGGCTTTTGGCTTTTGCATTTTTAATAAGCCCCCCTCATTACCGCGCTCCCGTAAAAATTTTTTGTTTTTTGAAATTTACCGCTGCCTGCCTCAAGCGTAAATTCAACCTTTATCATTTTTGAATTGTCTGTTGAAGTAGCATAGAAAATCAAATTTGTTACGGAAACGTCTGAAGATGTCAGATTTTCCGTTGGCCCGCCTTTTTGTACCTGAAGAACAGCTCCGGAAAGAGAAAACTTTTCCGTAGAGCCGCTAATATTGATTTGTAGAACTCCCGGGCTTGTTCCAAAAACACTGACGCCAGCGTCAAAGCTTTCGGCTGCGCGAACGTCGCGGATTATGGTTTCCATGGCGACGTCGCCGTTTAGCGCCAGCCTTCTTTCCACCTTTGTTTTTGCAAAAGCTTGGTAGATGGAAAGTATTGAGCCCACGACCAGCACCGCAATGACAGCCAGTATGCTGACATAAACCACTATTTCTAATAGCGTGTAGCCTCTCATTAATTCGCAAAAATATCGGATAAATAAGTGCTTAGCGTAGTAGTGGAATAAACTCCACGCTCTTGCCACGAAACGCTGACGCTGAATTTTTTGGTATTTGCGTCCGGTGATCCCCCGGAAGTTACAATATTATCCGATACGTCGCGATTCACCGCCTCAACAACAAAAGAGAGTGCAAAGAGGCCGTCAATCAACCCAGGATTAGATGTTATTATTTTCCGAGCCGAATCGGCGGCGTTAAAAGAAAGATAGTAAGTGGTCGCTATATTTAAATTTGCCAGATGGCCGGACCAACTTTCATCGCGTAAAAAACGGAGAATTTCCAAGCCCTCCTCTGCTAAAAAATTTGCGCGGATTTGGTTTGAAGCGCGAGTTTCCAGCTTGTTTGACATTAAAAATACGGACGATAGCGCGAAAACCACCGCCCCAATAATAGAAACGGCAATCACGATTTCGAGCAGGCCGAAGCCGCTCGGTCTTCGTAGCTTTAGCGAAGTAGGCCCCATCAACTTTATTTTAACATATTTATTCAACAGTTCCTGTTGAGAAGATTGTGATGACGCGGGTTTTAGAAGTATTCTTTTTTGAGCGCAGGGTTACGGTACCGGAGGCCGTAGTTGTGCCGCCCAAAATTGAAAATATCGTGTCCGCGGCGCCACCGGTTAAGCTGATTGCGCTAATCTCAACCGGTGCGGGCAAGACATAGGATTCATTTGACGCATCAGACGCGCTGTAGGTGGATCCCTTAAAAAGCACGGCTTTCGCTGTTTCAAAGTGGACTCCGTAAGTTGTTTTACCTTGAGAGCTAGTAGCTCTTGATCTGGCGTCTTTTAATATGCCGATAATCGCGGAGTGTGCCTCCGTAAGCTGGCTATTTTCGCGGAACGTTGAAAAAGCGGACATAAAAATCGTGGCGACGACAGCGATTATAAAAATACTCACCAAAAGTTCAATCAGTGTTACGCCTCTCATATTTAAAACGCTCCCACTAAATTATACATCGGAGAAATCATGGACACGGCGAAAAATCCTACGACGATGCCGATTACAATCATCAGCAAAGGTTCAATAATAGTGGAAAGGTCTTTCGTGGCCTGATTGACTTCGTTTTCATAAAAAGAGGCCAGCCGCAAAAGCATCCCAGAAAGTTCTCCGGTTTCCTCTCCTATGGCCACCATCTCGCCCACCAAGGGAGGATAAAGATTCTCCGAACCTAAAAAGGCCCGCGAGATGGTGTCACCACGCTGAATTTTCAGGCGGGCATCTTCCAAAATATTTTGATAAAAATGATTTTGTAAAACTCCTTTGGTAATTGAGATGGCTTCCAAAATATTCACTCCGGAAGAAATTAGAGAGCTTAAAGTGCGGCAGGTCCGGGCCGCGTTGAATTTTTGGTTGATGCCTTTGATTACTGGCAGGTTAGTAAAAATCCAATCAATTTTTTCTTTTCCGGATTGGGACCGCCCCCAACGGTAGCCGAAATATCCTAAGAGAACTACGACAAATAAAAAAATCAGGCCGCTTTGTAAAATTGATGCGCTTATAAAAATTATGAATTTCGTTGAGAGTGGCAATTCCACATTGAGCTCCTTAAAAGTTGAAACCAATGTCGGCACCACGTAAATCATCATTAAAATGCCAATACCTATCATGGCTATAATGACTATAGCCGGATAAACCATGGCTCCGCGAACCTTTCTCCGGATGGTGTAATCTTTTTTTAGTTGCAAAGCCACCAGTTTCAAAGATTCCTCCAATTTTCCGGATTTTTCGCCGGCTCTGGCCATCTCCTGATAAAATTTTTGGAAAACTTCGGGATGTTCTCCCAGAGCATCTGAAAAATTGTTGCCTTTTTTGATGGCCTCTTCTATGGCGAGTATTATTATTTTAAATTTTTCGTTTGTGGTTTGTCGCGCCATAACTTCCAAAGCTTTGGCCAAACTCACGCCGGCACCGATCATGACAGCGGTGTTTCTGGTAAAATTCAATTTTTCCTCCAGTGAAATCCTTTTAAGAAACTTTGGGATGTAATCGTTTAAAGTTTTTTTCCTGTCTGCGCCGCCGACTTCCAAAATAAAAAGCGGTGTCATCCCCTCCGCCCGCAAAGCGTGCGCCAGATTGTATTTGTCTTTCCCTTCCCTTTTGCCTTCAACATCCCACCCTTCCTTGTCCCGCGCTTTATAATGGTAAAGTGGCATAATTTTATTCCATTGTCACACGAAAAACTTCTTCTATTGTCGTTAGCCCTTGGACGCACTTTGTGATGCCGTCTTCCAGCATAGTCATCATACCTTCTTTTTTTGCTTGGGCTTCTATTTGATCGGATGTGGCGCTTTGCATAAGCAAATTTTTAATTGTTGGAGTCATCTCTAAAACTTCGTGGATGCCGATGCGATCGGAGTAACCGTCGACGCATTCCGCATTCGGTTTTGGGCTGTAAAAAGGAATATCTTTCCAAATCGCTTTGGGCGAAATTATTTTTTCTTTTTTCAAAAATTCCAAAACCCGCTCCAAATCCACGCGTTCGCCCAATTGTTTTAGCTCGGCTTCGGTTAAAATGTGCTTTTCTGGCTCACCACAAAGCTTGCGCACCAATCTCTGGGCGATAATGACGTTGGTGGTGGAAGCGATTAAAAACGGCTCCACTTTCATGTCCAAGAGGCGCGGCAAAGACCCGGCTGCAGAGTTTGTGTGCAAAGTTGAAAGCACTAAGTGGCCGGTGAGGGCCGCGTTGATTGCCAGATTGGCGGTCTCGGTGTCCCGAATTTCCCCAACCATAACAATATCTGGGTCCTGCCTAACCAGCGAGCGAAGCCCGGTGGCGAAAGACAATCCGATATCCGGTCTAACCTGTGTTTGGTTGACCCTAGGCATTCTATATTCAACTGGATCCTCAATTGTTGAAATATTTACTCCTGGAACGTTGAGCAAAGATAAAATCGTGTAAAGCGTGGTGGTTTTACCCGAGCCCGTGGGGCCGGTGGCCAAAATCATCCCCAAAGGTTTTTTAATATTTTTATAAAGCGCTTCCAAAGCCTCGCCGTGAAGACCCAGATCTTCCAAAGTAAAACCGTGGGAGGATTCCGGGAGAAGCCGCATCACTACTTTTTCTCCGTCAAAAACCGGCAAAATGGAAACGCGGAGAGAATATTTGTATTCTGGAGTTTCAATTTTAAACCGGCCGTCCTGCGGCAGACGGTGCTCATCCAATTTTAAATTTGCCAAAACTTTGATCCGGGCCACGATGCCCGAAGTAACTTGCTTTGGCAGCACCATGGCGTTGTGTAAAATTCCATCTATGCGGTATCTCACTAAAACTTCCTTTTCCGTGGGCTCAATGTGAATATCTGATGCGCGCTGTAAAATCGCGTGCCGCATCAAAGTGTCCACAATGCGAACGATGGGCAAATCCTCCGCGGCTTTTTTTAAATCCTCAATACCAACCTCCGTCCCCGGCTCTTTCAAAACGGTCGCCAAACTCTCGCTTTCTCCTTTTATAATTTCTCCGAATTCCGCCTCCAAACTTTTTTGGTACTGGGAAAGCGCGTACTTCATGGAAGCGATATTGGTCAGGCGCGGGAGAATTTTTAAATCCGATGTTTTTTTGATAAATCCAATTGTTTCCAAATCCTCCGGATCCAGCATAGCCACTTCCAAATTGCTGCCGGTTTTTTTAAATGAAACAATATTGTGTTTTTTGGCAATGGGCTCCGGAATCATAGCCAACACTTTCGCGTCAATTTTTTCTCCTTCCAGGCTCATGAAAGGAATCCCTAAAATATAAGCTTTTAATCGTGCTAGCTCTTCCTCGTTTATCTTTCCTAATGCCAAAAGCACATCGTCAATTTTTTTGCCGCTTTTTTTTGCCTCCGCCTCGGCCTTCTCAATATCGGCTTTTTTTACCAGCTCGGAGTCCAAGAGAAAAGCCTTCAATTGTTGCTCTTCTATTTTCATCTTTTATCTTTCTTTATTTAGCGTGATGGTTTAAAATTGCCTCAATTTTACCGAGAAGTTCATCCAGCTTGTAATTGGCTTTGACCAAATAAGTGGTGGCGCCCAAAGACAAAGCCCGTTCCACTTCGGCGCTACCTTCCAGATTGGTCAGCACTATCACCGGAATATTTTTGGCGGATGCGTCTTTTTTTAATTCTTCAAGAAATTCAAAGCCGTTCTTTTTCGGCAAAATCAAATCCAAGAGAATCAAATCGGGAACTTCTTTTTTGGCCATAGCGAGTCCTGTCTCTCCGTCCAAGGCCTTCAGCATCTTATATCCCGCCTGCTCCAGCATATCGCCCATGGCGCGCTGCAGAGCCTCCTCGTCTTCAACAAATAGTATTTTGTTCATAAATTATTTTTTACTGGTAACGAAAACCAAAACATCGACCCTTGGCCCAGCGATGAAGTAAAACCTGTTTCTCCGCCGGATTTTTTTATAATGGATTTCACGATAAAAAGCCCCACGCCCGAACCTTCCGTCTGATATCGCAAGGCATGGTCCGAGCGGAAAAATTTTTCAAAAATCCTTTTCTGGTCCTTCGGCGGAATGCCTGCGCCCTGGTCAGTAATTTTCCAAACCAATTTGCCTCCTTCAACCGCGATGCTTACGGAAACCTTGCCACCCTTGGGGCTGTATCTTATGGCATTGTCTAAAAGATGCTCCATCACATGCTTAATTCTTTCTTCGTCGGCATATAAAGTGGGCGCTAAACCAGCGACGCTTACTTCTATATTAACATTGCTGGCAGCGGCAAAACTTTTATATTCGCCAACAATCCTATCGGTTGTGTCCAATATGGAAAAAATTGTGGGGCGCAAAACAAGGTCGTTGTCCTCTATGCGGTTGACCTCCAAAAGGTCGTTTACCGATCTAATCATCCGCTCATTTTGATCATACACCGTCTGAAGATATTTTTGCACCGATGCTACGTCCAACGCTTTTCTTTGAGCATCCGAAAGTAAAAAATCCACCTGCCATTTTACCGCCGATAAAGGCGAGCGAAGCTGATGGCTCATGATGCTTATAAACTCCGATTTGGAGCGTGAGGAAAGCGCCACCTGCTCAAAAGCGCGCACTATTAGATTGCCGATGGCAAATAAAACTGCGGTGAGAACCAAAACCACCAAAGCCGCGATTTCCGGCTCTTCATAACGACTGGCCACTATATAGGTAACCATTATGGCCAAAATAATAACCGTGCCCATTACCAAAAACAAAAATTGCGGACATTGCCAAAGCCCGACCCGGTATTCAGCGCAATTTTTTTTAAGATTCAAGCTTTCCAAAAATCTCCCCGCCATATGAATAAGTATAGCATGCGCCTTGAAAATCCGGCGATTTTGAGGCGGTTGTGTATTTTTAAAATTTCTGTAATAATATAAATATGGCTACGCAGATTGCGACGATACCCAAACAAATCAGTAGAGGCGAGGAACTCGTTGTGCTTAAGCGAAGCGATTTTGAGGCGTACAGAAAATGGCAAGAGGAAGTAAACGACGCGCTTTCAAAAGTAAAACGAGGCAAAGAAGAATACAAAAAAGGCAAAACTTTTTCTGTCTCTTCGCCTCGGTTTTTGCGCTAATTTATATGGCGCTTGAGCAAATTCACTACACCTCTGATTTTCGCAAAGCATACAAAAAACTGCCGCGCAATATCCAGAACATCGTTGACCGGAAAGATAAAATTTTCCGCCAAAACCCGTTCAATCCCAGCCTCAACGCCCATAAATTACACGGCCCGCTCGCGGGCCTTTGGTCTTTTTGGATAACGCGCGATTACCGCGTACTTTTTGAATTCGTAAAAAATGGCGCGATATTCTATGACATCGGCACCCACGAAATTTATAAATAATTTGAAAACCCGCAGATTTTGAAACTATTAAAACCGCGTTAAGCCAATTCCAAATCTGATAGCGATAGCGCTCAAACTTACAATTCAAGGTTGGTAACTATAAGTGCGCAAAGCTCAATCTAATAAAATATTTCCACCTTGAAAACCTGGCGATTTTGAGCTAGGGTTGGATTGATATATGGAAACAAATTTGAAGAAGAAGTTTATTAAATTTGAAATTTTAACCTGGTCTATCATTGCGGGACTTTCAAGAGGCAAAAAAGTATATAAAGATGGGTTGAAAGAATTTGAAAAAGAAAATTTTAAAAAGTTTTTGAGGAAAGAGTTGCGCTACAGATTTGGAAATAATTATTTGCCCGCCGATTCAGAAACTCACATTGCTAATTTAAATAAGTTTAAAGAAGACATTGATGCAAAATATGCACCGATATTGCAAGGTGGAAAAATTTATTTTGGACGCATTCAAAAAATTGTAAATCTTTATCTTAAATATCGTTGGATATGCTTTGATGAGCGGATGCCAATTCATTGCCCCATTGACTCTCTTGTTTTAAAAAAACTAGACTTGCCTCATATCAACTGGACAGCGATGACTGCAGGTCAATATAGAGAAATACTGAAAAAAGCAGAAAAAAACACTGGCGGTATCGAAAAAATTGCTGAATGGGAAATGGATTTGTTTAATAAGAACAATATAACTTACAAAGTATAAACTAAAGCGATTATTTTTATCCACAGCCTCCGTTTTTTCAAATGATATAATTAAATCATGATCCAAAAGGTTGTGTCGCAATGGGCGCAAATCTAACCAAAAGCCCTAATAGGCTTTTTTGTCGTTGACAAGAAAATAGTAGCCTGCTAAGGTTGGATAAAATTCTTTATGATTATTAATTGGTAGGAAAGAGAGCAAAAAACCCCCTTTCGGAGGTTTCATGCTCTCTTCCTTACGGAAGAGGTTTTTCTTCGGAATCGTCCTCGTCTTTCGACGAGGGCTTTTCCTTTTGTTTTCTAGCGTTGTTATACGCTGGAAAAACGATGTAGTTTCCGTTCCAATGTTCGCAACATATTATGTTGCCATCATCTAACGGAAAACATCTTGCAAATTTGTCTGTAATTTGCATGAGTATAAAGCTCTCCAGCTTGGGCTGGGGATGCCCTTAATGCTAAGGCGCCCCAATCAATTGCCCAAACTTGCAACTGAAAGCGACTACTTAACAAAAAACCACTACAGGGGCGGGACTTTATGGATTTCTAGATTTCTCTCGAAACCCCATAAATTTGGCAATCAATAGAGTTTTATCCCCATAAAGTGCCCCCTCTAAAGTGGTTTTGAGCGCCTATCCCCGCCTGTCCCGATTGCCGTGGAACAAATAAGTTTTCAACTACCCTTACCCTATAATTCTACTATAAATTGACTTAAAAAAATACAAGTCAAATTGTGAATAACTTTATTACTGGGATGAATCGTGGCATTTGACACGCGCGCTTGTCTTTGCTAAGCTTAAATAAGTCCATCATTTACGATGGGCTTTTAATTTTAAAAAAATATGGGCAAAATAAAAGGCGGTTTTTATAAAAGAGGCGTTATAACGATACCGAGCGAGCGGATTATCAGCAGGATATTTTTAATCAGGGGTAAGAAAGTAATGATAGACCGAGACCTTGCCGAGCTGTATGAGGTTGGAACTAAAGCGCTTAACCTGGCAGTCAAAAGAAATATTGATCGTTTTCCGCCAGATTTTATGTTTCAGTTATCAGAAAAAGAATTTAAAAACTTGAGGTCACAAATTGAAACCTCAAGTTGGGGCGGGAGACGCTATCCGCCATACGCTTTTACCGAGCAAGGCGTTGCTATGCTTTCTAGTGTGCTAAATAGCAAAAGAGCAATACAGGTTAATATACAAATTATAAGGACTTTCACGCAACTAAGAGAATTGCTGGCAACAAACAAAGAGTTAAGAATAAAAATAGAAAATATGGAGAAAAAATACGACGCTAAATTAAGGCAAGTATTTGATGTATTAAAACAACTTCTTATGCAAGAAAGTAAACCAAAAGGACAGATAGGTTTTACAAAATAATATTAATCACATGTTAGACATCAAAAATTTCAACGCGGCGCTGGACCAGCTGGCCTCCGAAAAAGGCATTTCCAAGGAAAAAATTCTGGAGACCATAGACATGGCCTTGGCCGCCGCTTACAAAAGAGACTACGGCAAAAAAACGCAGTTGATCCGCGCGAAGTTTGACATCGCTACCGGCAAAGCCGAGTTTTGGCAGGTAAAGCTTGTCGTGGACGAGTCTATGATTAAATCCGAAGAGGAAATCGCCGCCGAAGAAACCGCTAAAGCAGAGGGGCAGGACATACAAAGCGAACGCCAGGAAACCAGAGAAGCGGCTCGGGAAGCTTTGGGTGAACCAGCCGACAGCTTAGGCAATCAGGCGGGCGAAGGAGAAATCCGAAAAGTCCGTTTCAACGCCGACCGGCACATTATGCTTGCCGACGCAAAAAAAACCCGCCTGCCGGACGGGCAGGTTAAAAAAGACTTAAAACCTGGTAATGAAATCTTGTTTCCATTGGAATCGAAAGAAGATTACGGCCGGATCGCCGCGCAAACCGCCAAGCAAGTTATTTTGCAAAGAGTGCGCGAAGCCGAAAGGGATTCCGTTTTTGACGAATTCAAGGAAAAAGAAGGTGAAGTAATCTCCGGCATAGTCCAGAGAGTTGAGGGCCGGCTGGTATTTTTGGATTTGGGCAGAACCATCGGCGTACTTCCGCCAGACGAACAAGTGCACGGCGAAAGATACAGGGTTGGCGAAAGAATCAAAGTGTTACTTTTAAAAGCCGAGAAAATGCCGCGGGGGCCGGGCGTTTATCTTTCAAGATCTCACCCTCGGCTGGTTTTAAAACTTTTTGAAATTGAAGTTCCGGAAATAGCTTCAGGCGCGGTTGAGATAAAAAATGTGGCCCGGGAAGCTGGCTCGCGCACCAAAATCGCCGTCTCATCCAAAGAGGAAGGCATTGACCCTGTGGGTTCCTGCGTCGGGCAAAGAGGCGTGCGCGTGACCACGGTTATCGCCGAATTGGGAGGAGAAAAAATAGATATCGTCCCGTGGTCGGAAGACAAAGAAAAATTTATCGCATCGTCTCTTTCTCCGGCCAAAGCGCTGGAGGTGGAAATTGATGAAGAGATAAAACATGCCAAGGTGACCGTAGCCGAAGACCAGCTTTCTCTGTCAATAGGCAAGGGCGGACAAAACGTTCGTTTGGCTGCCAAGCTTACCGGCTATAAAATTGACATCCGCTCGCGCTCCGGCGAAACCATCGCCGAAGCCACCTCCGAAGGCGAAGTTTCGGGGGAAGGGATTGCGGGGAATTGAAAATAATTTTTAGCAGGTGTAATATTTTTATAGACGGAGGTGCGGGCAATGTTAACATTAAAATGGCTGAGTTTTCTTTTTGTTCTTAGTATCCCTAAAAATATCATTTTCGTTCTTTTTTTACTGGCAGGTTTAAGTTTTTGGACCGCTGCCGCGCTGGCTTATGGTTTAGTTTTTTCTTCTTCGGTATTCATATATCTTGCGCGCCGCCACAAAGTTTTCTTGTAGAGGCACCCATTGCGGCGCCTTTTATTTTTTATTAAAAAAGTGCTCAAAATGGTCAAAAAGGCATAAACGGGCTTTTTGATTTTTTTAAAATTTTGACTATACTTAAAAATTATGACCATAGAATATTTTGCGATAGGCACGTCAATATTTTCAATACTTTTTGCGCTGGTTTTGAGGAGAAGCGTAAAAAAAGAGCCGGAAGGAGATGAGAAGATGCGAGAGATCGCGGAGGCTATACGTGAGGGATCGCGAGCGTTTTTAAAAAGGCAATTTAAATCCGTATTAATAGTTGGCGCGCTCATCGCTCTGCTTTTGTGGTTTTTTCTTGGTAAAAATATCGCCATCGGTTTTATAATCGGCGCTTTTGCATCGTCTCTGGCGGCTTATTTGGGAATGAAAACCGCCGTGATGGCAAATTCGCGAGTCGCTGAAGGCGCGAAATCCGGCTTAAAAAAAGCTTTTTCTCTGGCGTTTAAAGGAGGCGCGGTTACCGGTTTTTTGGTTGTGGGGCTTGGCCTTTTGGTTGTCGCTGGATTTTGGAATTGGATTGGTGATTTGGCCGCGCTAGTCGGTGTCGGTTTCGGTGGATCTTTGATTTCTGTTTTTTCGCGCTTGGGCGGAGGGATTTACACAAAGGCGGCTGATGTCGGGGCTGATTTGGTAGGAAAAGCCGAGGCTGGAATTCCGGAAGATGATCCAAGAAATCCGGCTGTTATCGCCGATTTAGTTGGAGACAATGTCGGCGATTGCGCCGGAATGGCCGCTGATCTTTTTGAAACTTACGCCGTCACACTGATTGCCGCGATGCTTTTGGGCGCTTCTGTTTTTTCCGGTTCAGATGCCGCAATTTTACTTCCTTTATTTTTGGGCGGCGTTGCGATTTGGGCTTCTATAATAGGATTCTTTTTTGTTAAGGCGGCGAATGCTTCAAAAATAATGTTGGGATTATACAAAGGCTTGGTGGCCGCGGGGATTCTTTCAGCCGCCGGATTTTATTTCGCGATAAAAGAATTTATTATTCCTCCAGGGACCGCCGGAAACGAATTATTTAAAAATATAATAAAAATCCCCGGCAAGTCGTTGGATTATTTTCTGGCATCTATTTTGGGGCTCGCCGTGGTTTTGGGAATAGTTTTAATTACCGAATATTACACTTCCAAAAAATTCTGGCCCGTTAAAGACATTGCCAAAAGTTCAGAGTCAGGCCACGGCACCAATATCATAATCGGCTTGGCTTATTCTTTGGAATCAACCGCCTTGCCAGCTTTGCTTATCGCTTTTTCCGCTTGGGGCGCTTATTATTTCGCCGGCCTTTACGGCGTGGCGCTCTCGGCGGTCTCCATGCTTTCCATGGCCGGAATAATAGTGGCCATTGATTCGTTCGGGCCCATCACCGACAACGCTGGAGGAATTGCGGAGATGGCCGGGCTTCCAAAAAACGTGCGCGAAGTCACTGACTCATTGGATGCTGTGGGGAACACCACCAAAGCGGTGACAAAAGGATACGCCATAGCTTCCGCCGGGCTCGCCGCGATGGTTTTATTTTCCGCCTACGCTTCGGAATTAATTTTAAAAGGTGCCGGCGCGGTTTTTCAGCTTTCCGACCCATTGGTCATTACCGGTTTATTCATCGGCGGAATGCTTCCCTATGTTTTCGGCTCTTTGGCCATGCGCGCCGTGGGCAGCGCAGCCGGAGCGGTTGTTATAGAAGTAAGAAGGCAATTTAAAGAATTGCCGGGCATCATGGCAGGAACACAAAAACCGGATTATGCCGCCACCGTAGATATAGTGACAAAGGCGGCACTACACCGAATGATTTTGCCAGCTTTGCTTCCGATAATTATTACAATTTTAGTCGGATTTATTTTGGGGCCGAAAGCTTTAGGCGGCTTGCTTATCGGCGTGATTCTTACGGGATTTTTTATGGCGATTTCAATGACCTCGGGAGGCGCCGCTTGGGACAACGCCAAAAAATTTATTGAGGAAGGAAACTACGGAGGCAAGGGCTCGGACGCGCATAAAGCAGCCGTCACCGGAGACACCGTCGGCGATCCCTACAAAGACACCGCCGGTCCTGCCATTAACCCAATGATAAAAGTAGTCAACATTGTCGCCCTCCTCATAATTCCGTTTATAATTTAAAATCTATAAATGGCCGGAAAACAAAAAATAACCGGACCGGCGTTTTTTGTGGGAATGGAGGGCAACGGAATAATTTCTTTCGGCTCGGGACAGCCCGACCTCCCACCTCCAAAAGAAATTTTCAGGAATTTGGAAAACCCCAGACTTTTTAAATACGGGCTTATTCAGGGCGACAAAAGATTAAGAGAAGCCTTAGCCGAAGAATACCCCGGCGCGGAGGCGAAAAATTTTGTGATTACCAACGGCGCTTCGGAAGCTTTGGATTTAGTCATGCGCGCTTTGGCGCAAGAACCCGGGTCTCACAACATTCTGCTTTGTCAGCCTTACTACTATTCTTATCCGCTAATCGCAGAGTTTGCCGGGCTTTCGTCGATTTACACTCAGTTGAAAGAAGGCCTGATTGACCTTGATGATTTTCAAAAAAAAATCGGAAAAGTAAAAGCGGTTTTAATCAACTCCCCTTCCAATCCGACCGGCCGAGTAGAAGCTATGGAAACTTTAAAAGCTATTGAAGCGCTTACCAAAAAACTCGGCGTCTGGGTTATTTCCGACGAAGTTTACAAGGATTTGATTTACGGGCGCGAAAATTATCTGATAAAAGGCCGACACGTCATCACCATAAATTCTTTTTCCAAAACTTACGCCATGTGCGGTTTGCGCGTCGGCTATCTTTATTCGCCCGACCGGGAATTTATCCAAAAAGTCGTGGACATGAAAGTGCACACTTCCATGAACACCAATTCCATGGGCCAGGCGATGGCGCTTTCCGCGATGAGGGCGCCCCGGAGCTATGTGAAAAAACAAGTCGCGATTTGGGAAAGAAGGCGAGATTTGATCTACGGCGGGCTGATTAAACTCGGATTTGATTTGTGGAAACCGGAAGGTGCTTTTTACGTGTTTCCCAAAATAAAAAACGTGGAGCGCGCTCTGGGCGAACTTTATTATAAATATAAAGTGATTGTTTACGACGGCGCTTGGTTCGGCGCGCCGGGAAGAATCCGACTTTCCTACGCGCTGGACGAAAAGAAAATAGAGGAAGGTCTCCGGCGCATCAAAAAATTTTTAAAAGGGAAAGAAAAATGGCTTATTTGACTCTGCTTGGCAAATAAGTTAGATTGCGTGTAGAACAACACCCAGAAAGGACTGCGAGTGAGCTATGGTACTTAAGTTTAGTCAAAACCGATTACCGAGAAAGGCCACAGAGAATTGCCGTTTCCTTAAACGGGCGGAAAGAGAATGCGGCGATCACAAAAGAGTTTATATGCTGTGTAGAGCTCGCCCTTTTGATAAAAAGCCAGACCAGCGCGGGATAATAAGGCCATGGAAAAAGACCGGAGAGAACGGTGAAGGATACTTTGAACGCGACCCTGAACTGGCGTACAAGTTTTGTTCAAACTATTTTTGCGGAGGCAGATGTCCGTTTCGCTACAAGTTCCCAAAAAAGCTCATTTTCGCCAGCGTAAGATCCGCTTGAAATCCGTTGGGCTGTCGGCGTATGCTGCGGCCCTTTATTTTTTAAAATAATCCTGTTAGTATGAATTTTATGGAAGAAGACGACATGTATAACACTTATTTAATCCCGACTGTTATCGAAAAAGAGCAGTTCGGTGAGCGCGCCTACGATATTTATTCCAGACTACTCAAAGACCGCATTGTTTTTTTGGGCGGCCCGATTATGGACCCGGTGGCCAATACTGTCATCGCCCAACTTTTGTTTTTGGAATTGCAGGATACCAAAAAAGATATATTTCTCTACATAAATTCGCCCGGTGGGTCGGTTTCGGCCACTTTGGCAATCTATGACACCATGCAACATATCAAGCCGGACGTGGCCACTTTATGCGTGGGGTTCGCAGCTTCGGGAGCGGCAATCCTTTTGGCGGGAGGCGCAAAAGGAAAGAGATATGCGCTTCCAAATTCGGAGGTGATGATCCATCAAGTTTTGGGTGGAACTGAAGGGCAGGCCTCCGACATCGCTATAGACGCCAAACATATCGTTCACGTAAAAGAGAAAATAAATAAAATTTTGGCACATCACACGAACCAGTCCCTAAGCCATATTGAGCGCGACGCCGACCGCAATTTTTACATGGACCCGGACGAAGCCAAAAAATACGGCATCATTGATGAAATTGTGAAATCAAAAAACTCCATCGGAAAAAATTCCAAAAACGGCCTGCCTCGCGGCAAGACAGGCTCTAAAAAATAATTTTTGCGCCCATGAGGGATCGAACCTCAGGCCTTTTGCGTGTCATGCAAACTTTGGGTAAATTTGAACTATTTTAAGAATACTGCATCAAACTTGCTTTTTATGTTGCTTCGCGCTAGGGTTAAAATATGAGAAGCAAAAAAGACCGCGAACTGGAGCTTAACCAAAACACGACAACCCTCGCGAGTTTCATGGAATCTTACAACAAAAGCGTTCCTTTGGATTTTCCCAGAGTATCGCCAAAAATATTGAAAGAATTTCAGGTCTTGCACCCGGCGCTTTTTAAGCGCGGCGACGAATGGTCAATAGATAAACACCGTAAAAAGCTGATGGACTGGCTCCCCTCCTACGCCGATTCTAAGATTTCGTAAGCTTAATTTTTATAAAATCTTTGAGAGTAAATTCACGCCAGTCATTTCGGCTGGTTGCCGGAGCACCATCAAATATAAAACCGTGGGCGCGATGTCGGTAAGCACGCCTTTGACCTCCGTATAGCGCGAGAAAATTTCGCCGTCCAGTCTTGACGTTTTGCTTTTTAAATCCGCAGCCGCCACAAAAAACGGCACAGGGTTGGCGGTATGCTTGGTGCGCTTTTCACCCGAAGCCGAATAAACTTTATCTTCCGCGTTTCCGTGGTCGGCTGTAATAATCGCGGCGCCGCCCACTTCCAAAATTTTTGAAATAATTTTTCCAACAGATAAATCCAGCACCTCAACGGCTTTAACGGTAGCGTCAAAATTTCCGGTGTGCCCCACCATGTCACCATTGGAAAAATTCGCCAGAATAAAATCATACTTCTCCCAATTTCCCAAAATCGTGTCCGTAATTTTAGCAGCCGACATCTCGGGAGTCTCGTCAAAACGGGCGGATTTCGGAGAAGGTATCAAAATACGCTCCTCACCTGGATAGGGCGTTTCTTTCCCTCCGTTAAAAAAATAAGTGACGTGCGCGTATTTTTCCGTTTCGGCAATGTGGAGCTGTTTTAAGCCGGCTTCGGAAATTATCCGCGCCAAAGGCCAAGAAACGTCCGTTGGCGGAAAAGCCACTTCTACCGGAAAACGCTTGTCGTATTCAGTCATCGTCACAAAAAAAAGATTACTTATTTTTCCTCTTGAAAATCCAGAAAAGTTATTTGAAACAAAAGCGGAGGTCAGCTCGCGCTCCGAATCTTCCCTATAATTATAAAAAATTACGGCATCTCCCGCTTCAACCCGGCCTTCTTTTGGACCCAGAGACGCAGGCAGAATCATGTCGTCCACGATATTCTTTCCGTAAGACGCCTCAACATAATCTGGGGCGTTTTTAAAAATTTCGCCCTCTCCCAAAGTCAAGCATTTATAAAATTTACCAATCCTATCCCAATTTTCGTCTCGGTCCAAAGTGAAATATCTGCCGGCCACGGTAGCAATTTTCGCGAATGGGTATCTGGCCGCGAGCCGTTCGTCCAGTTGCTTCAAAAATAAACCGGCTTCTTTCGTCGGTGCGTCCTTACCATCTGTAAAAAGATGGAGATAGACTTGGTTAACCTTTTGGTTGTTGCAAAAATCCAAAAGCGCGTAAAGATGGTCGACGTAGGCGTGAACAGACCCAGAAGAAAAAAGCCCCATCAGATGCATTTTTCCACTTCCTTTTTTTACGAAATCTGCCGCGTCCAAAAAGGCCTGATTTTGGAAAAAAGAGCCGTCATGGATTGAAGTGATTATCCGCGGAAGATGATGGTACAATGGTTTCCCGGCACCGATGGTAAGATGCCCCACTTCGGAGTTGCCCTCTTCGCCCCATGGCAAACCAACCGCGACGCCTGACGCTTGAAGAGTCGTGAACGGAAAAAATTTTTCCAAATCGCGGAAAACCGGCATCTGAGCGTGTTTCCAAGTTGATTCCGGATTTCCGATATTCACCCCGAATCCATCCAAAACCACCAAAACAACAGGTTTATATTTCTTGGCCATAATATCCATTATTGTATCATTAAACCCAAAATGTCAGAAGTTCAACTTTTGACAAAATATAACATAATACGCTATCTTTAAGACATGCCTAGAGCTAAATTGGGTGAGAGCGAATATTATCATATTTTTAACAGAGGCGTAGACAAGCGCCAAATTTTTTCAAACGACGCCGATAGATGGCGCTTTCTTACGCTGTTGTGTGTTTTGCAGGGAGAAGATTCTTTTCCGCAAATCGGTCGCATAGTACCCTTTGTCAAAAGTTCGAGTTTTGACAATGAGATATTTAATGGAGTTATAAAGACAAAATACGTGGAGTTGGTAAGTTTTTGCTTGATGCCAAATCATTTTCATTTGAAAATACGTGAACTTAAAGAAGGTGGCGTCTCTAAATTTATGCAGCGTTTACTGGGCGCTTATACCAAATACTTTAATATACGCTATGGCCGCACAGGACATTTATTCGGCAGTAGATTTCACGCGGTTCATATAGATAGCAATGAATACTTAAACTATCTTTCTGCTTACATTCACTTAAATCCACGCGAGTTAAAAGAATGGCGCGGCAAAGAAATAAAATATCCATGGTCCAGCTTTCAGGATGTCGCCTTTAAGAATCGTTGGGGTACTTTTTTAAATACCTCAATTATTCTAGACCAGTTTGCCACAGGAGCAGAATACAAAAAATTCGTAGAGGATACCCCCATTAAGGAGTTGCGCGAAAATTTGCCGAAAGAATGTCAGAAGTTCGAGTTTTGACAGATTTGTATCACTTCACGCCCATTTGACACACGCTTTTAATTTTGCTATAACAGGGGCGGGATGGGATATGTACCTAGCGCAGGCTATTGGGAGCAAGCCGATAAAAATACTAGTTATCGCCATTTCTACATCAGGGAGCTTCGTCCCCCGTCCAAGGATAGATAGCCGTTATGCGCAAAGGGTCATTCCCATCGCCCTGCCGGGTAAAACCGCGCGGGGCTTTTTTTATTTGACTTCTGAAACTAGGTTTGCTAAGATTGGATTATAATTTTATTAACAATGCTTTTTAAGATAGAACAAAAACAAATATATGGATATACTTACGCTTGTAAAAGCGGCTATTGCGCTAGTGGCGGGCGCGGCGGCCGGTTACTTTCTGCGCCAAATCATAGCCCAGCAGCGGAAGGACACGCTGGAGCTTAAAGCCAAGCAAATATTACTGGATGCAAAAGAAAGCGCCCAAAAAACATTGGACGATGCCAAGTCGCGCGCCGAAAAAGTCTCGGAAGAGGCCAGGCGCGAGCAAAAAGAGCAGGAAAAGGAGCTAAGAAAAATTGAGGAGCGGTTAGCCCACAAAGATGAAGTTTTAGAAAAAAAGTCCGCGGAGCTGGATAAAGAAACGCAAAACCTTCAGGAAAAATTTGAAAAAGTGAAATCTATGAAAGAACAGTTAGAGGTGATTGAAACCCAAAAACGCGAGGAGTTGGCCAAGGTGGCCGGGCTCACCGAAGAAGATGCTAAGACGCAAATAATAGAAGAAGTTGAGAAAAAACATTCCAACGATATTTTAGCCCGCATCCAAAAAATCGAGCAGTTCGGCTTGGAAACTTTGGAAAAAAAAGCGCGGGATATTCTGGCTTCCATAATCCAGCGTGTGGCCTCATCCACCGCCTCCGAGGTTACGGTGACGTCTCTTACTATCCCTTCGGATGATCTTAAAGGAAAAATAATTGGGAAAGAAGGAAGAAATATTCGAGCCTTTGAAAGAGCGGCGGGAGTTGAGCTGATTGTTGATGATACTCCCGGAGTAATTATTATTTCAAGTTTTGATCCGGTCAGACGGCAGATTGCCAAGGTTGCTTTGGAAAATTTGATTTTAGACGGGCGTATCCAGCCCGCGCGGATTGAAGAAATGGTTGACAAGGCCAAAGTTGAGATTGAAAAAATAATCAAAGAGGCCGGAGAAAAAGCTGCTTACGAAGTCGGGATTTTAGATATTGATTCGCGGCTTTTGATGCTGGTGGGCAGATTAAGGTTCAGAACTTCCTATGGGCAAAACGTTCTGCAACATTCGGTTGAGATGGCGCATATTTCAGGAATGCTGGCTTCGGAGCTTAAGGCCGACGTCGGAATAGCGAAAAAAGGAGCGCTTCTTCACGACATTGGGAAAGCTGTTGACCACGAAATTCAGGGAACGCATGTTGAAATAGGCCGGAGAATTCTTCAAAAATTCAACGTTGACCATCGGGTAATTCAAGCAATGCAATCTCACCACGAAGAATATCCTTACGAAACTTTGGAATCAATTATCGTGCAGACGGCGGATGCGATTTCCGCTTCCCGACCAGGCGCGCGCCGCGACAGTGTGGAAAATTATTTAAAGAGATTGGAAGATCTTGAAGGAATTGCCAACTCTTTTCCAGTGGTGGAAAAATCCTACGCTATTCAGGCGGGACGCGAAATAAGAATTTTCGTGACACCCGATAAAATTTCCGACTTGGAAGCCAAGAAGCTCGCCCGCGACATCGCCGACAGAGTTGAGTCCGAATTAAAATATCCGGGAGAGATAAAAGTCAATGTCATTCGGGAACTGCGCGCGATTGAATATGCGAGATAAAAAAGACCGCTTCGCCAGCTGGCAAAGCGGTCAATTAATGACATGGGGGCATATTTTAGGGCAATCAAAATCTGCTCCCCCACTCATAATAAAAGAAGATAATTCCATTTTGGTTGGCCTGCTTTTGTTACACTTTCCACAATATTTCGGACAACCGTCTTCTAAATGATCTTGCAAACCCAACAAGGAAACAAAATCACTCGCACCACAATAAGGACAGCGGATCATTTGTTATCTCCTTTCCGACGTTAAAATAGCGCATATGGAATGTGCTTGTCAATATTTGTGAAACAAGTAAAATAGGTTGCATATTATGAAACTCTTGATTTTCGGGGATGTGTTTGGAAAATTGGGGCGGGAGGGGGGAATCCCGTTAGAGGCCGCGATCGCATGGTGTTTCATTAATTTATAGACATGAACAAACAGATATTAAAAAATAAAATAAGGCAGATTTACGCATCAGATCGCGATCTGCCTCTAACGGGATGAAACTATTAATCTTCGGGGACGTTTTCGGGAAACTCGGAAGAGCTGGAGTAAAAGCAATGTTACCGAAATGGCGGAAGAAATTTTCGCCGGATGTTGTAATTGCTAATATTGAAAACATCGCGCACGGAAAAGGAATTGGAATAAAACAAATCAACGAGCTTTGTGAAGCAGGCGTTGATATTTTTACCGGAGGCAATCATTCTTTGGAAGGAAAAGATTTTGATAAAGTTTTAGACGATGAAACCATTCCTATTCTTCGCCCCGCGAACATTCCGGGCGCTCCGGGCAGGGGAGCATTGGTTTACGAAGTGAAAACAACCGACAAGAAACTTCTTGTAATAAATCTGATCGGACAAGTTTTTATGAAACCTGAATATGAAAATCCGTTTCTGGCGGCGGATACAATTTTGGAAGAGTACGGCAGGTCAATTCCTTATAAAATTTTGGATTGGCATGCCGACGCTACTTCCGAAAAAACCGTGATGGGTTGGTATTTGGACGGAAAAGTTTCTGCTGTTTTCGGAACACATTCTCACGTACCGACCGCTGACGCAAAAATTTTACCACACGGCACAGCTTACATTTCCGATATCGGCATGACGGGGCCGTTAAATTCAGTAATCGGCGTAGAAATTGAACCATCATTTCTGCGTTTTAAAAATAAAGAAAAAACAAATATGAATCCGGTTGAAGAAGGCCCGATTGAGGTGAATGCGATTTTTGTTGAGATATCGGAAAAATCGCCGGAGACTGGAAAAGCTGTGGATATCAGGCATTTGCGCAAAATCATTCCAGCGGGTAAGATATGAAAATGAATAAAGCACAATTAGCGGAAAAACTGCATGACATGCATGCAAAAAAAGGCATGGACACCACCAAGAAGCACTCCGAGGAAGTGGTGGATTTTGTTTTTGACGGCATTACCGAGGCTTTAAAGAAAGGCGACGAAGTTTCTATCGCCGGGTTTGGCGTCTTTGTCACCAAGCAAAGGAAGGCGCGTACGGCCAGAAACCCACGAACTGGCCAAACGGTTCAAGTTCCCGCGACAACCGTCCCCCGCTTCCGCGCCGGCAAGGGCCTAAAAGAAGCGGTGAAGTAGATTCTGATCAAACAAAAAAAGGCGTCTCGTGAAAGAGCGCCTTTTGGTTGTAGCTAAACTGGAGGCAGAGAATCAAGAAATTCGCGTAGGGGCTTTGAATTAAACATATCTCTAGAGTCAAACGCTTCGAGAACACTTTTCATCCTATTTATTTCGTCTGCATTTCTTTCGACTTGGCAGAGCTTGCGCAAAACTGGAAGAAAACTCGAATCTTTGGATAAGTCCCCGAATTCCTCTAGTTTCTTCCGAGCTCGCCGCCGGAAGTAGACAAAGTAACTCAAGAAAGCAACCGCGACTGCTACCGCAAACAGAAGCAGAAGAAAAACAAATTGTTCCGCTAAATATCCTAAAATTACTTCGGGCGTTCTAGGAATGTTTACCGCGCCAGATTTATTGAAATAAAGAGCGGCGAAGAAAACTATAAATACAGACGCAAGCCCTGTTATAAACGCGCCGACTGGAGCTGTGTTGATTTCATGCGCAAGCTTTTTCATCTTTTTCGCAAACTCCCATTCCTCTTCAGTCAGCTTTTCAATCGTGATTACTGTATTAGACATATCAATATCCTCCTTTGTTAGCGTATATCTAAGGAAAGATTAGAATGCAAACAATAAAAAAGCAAGTAATTCAAAAACCCCCGCGATCGCGGGGGTTTTTGAATTTCTATGCGGCTGGCGGGAGTCGGACCCGCGTCTGCTGCTTGGAAGGCAACCATAATAGCCGTTATACGACAGCCGCTTGTCCCTAGAATAATATAACTACCCGCCTAAAAAGTAAATTAAAATATCAATTGCGATTAAAACAATAATCACCATTTCCAAAAAACTTTCACGCCTGCCCTGAAGGGCGGTCAAAATCAGTTCGGAGTTGTCGCGCGCGAAGTTCATTTTGTACTCTACGTTCCGGAATCTTGGGCGCAATTCAAAAATATCCGCCAGTTGCGAAAACAAGCTCTCCAGCCGGCTGTTCTCCCAAGTGATTTCTGGTTTGTCTAAAAGCGAAAGTTTGGTGATGACAAATTGAATTATATTGTTATTTTGCGCGACCAGGCGCAGAACGTCTTTGGTGTTTTTTGAAAACCGCCCGCGCTCCAATCCAGCGTTCATTGACTCAATATTAATTAAAATTTCGTCAGTGATATCTGAAATGTATTCCAGCGCCACGGATTGCGCCAAAATGCGCGCTGTGATCTCAACCTCACCTATTCCCAAAACAGGCAAGTTGGCAATATTTTCCCCCACACTGAATTTTCTTTCAACCTCCCGCAGAACGTAGGACTCATCGTAAGATTTTTTTACCGGCTCAATAAAAAACTTGGAAAGTGGTCGCTTTATTGCCGCCTGCACATCTTTGGCAACATTCACAAAAACCACCGCCCCAAAAGAAAAAATAAACAAAAATTCACGCGGCCCCAAAAGATACGTCAAAAACTCGCGCCTCCGGCCGATTAAGTTTTTGTCCAATTTGTCGGCGACCTTGGCCAAATTGATTTCTTTAGCCAGATAATACGCCTCCAGATTGTATTCTTTATAGTCTTGCATGGCTCTATTTTACCATAAAATAAAAGCCCATGTTCGGGCCTTTCGCTTATTATCCGGCTTTACGGTATTTTATTTTATATGGCTTTTTCTTTGTCTTTATTTTCTTTTTTTGTTTCGCCAGCTTGTCCTACTAAATAACTGGATGAGTTTGCATTTTGTTGAAGCGTTCTCACTCATAAAAACCTCCTTCTCGCGTAAGGATGGAATAAAAATATATAAAAGTCAACTTGTCGGGGTGCCGAGAATCGGACTCGGCCTTCGTGCTCCCAAAGCACGCGTACTACCAATATACTACACCCCGGCCTACAAATTCACATTCTCAAGCATCCTAATCCTAGCCTTTTTGCGGTCAAAATCCAAGAAAACGGCGGCGATGTCTATTTGAAAGTCCCGATCGTCCGCGATTTTTCTGTCCAAAAAATATGTCCGCACCGCGCGCGCCATTCTTTCTTTTTTCCACGCCCGCACCGCGTCTTCCGGGCGAAAGTTCGGATTGGAAATCGCTTTCACTTCCACAAAATGCAAAACCCCATCCTTTTCTGCCACAATATCCAGCTCTCCCCATTTTTTTCGATAATTCCGTTCAATAATTTTAAACCCATGTTTCATGAGAAACATTGAAGCTAACTCTTCGCCGATGTGTCCTACATTTTGTGTTTTCATATTATGTTTCATATGAAACATAGTTGCTTATTTTAATGTGAAACATATTTTTATAATAAATCTAATGTTTCACGAGCTAAGAAATCATTCAATGTTTCATATGAAACATGCTGTTAAACAAAACCATAACTTAAAATTCTATAAGACATCATTAATGACTAATAGAATGTCCGATTGATTTGGACCCAGGGAGAATCGAACTCCCGCCTGCGCAATGCGAATGCGCCGTTATACCACTTAACTATGGGCCCATACAAAACCACTCGCAGATACTGAACGGAGTGCGCCGCGTTCTCCTGTAATTTAGCAAATCTTGTCTAAAAACTAAAGAAATTTCTTTGCCGTCAGTGGATAAATCTTTTTTACTCCAACCAGCGGGGGTTATACAATAATATAGTGAAAATACTTTTAAAATATGTGTTCGCGCTAATTATTATAGTAGGGACGGTTTTTATTTGGTTTAAGTATTTAAGCAATTTGCCTGGCGAGCCTGACGTAAGTAATATACCTAGTAATACACCTATAGTTGAGACAAATCTCCCGGTCTTCCCCGGCGCTGAAGGTTTTGGCAGTAAAACGCGCGCTGGAAGAGGCGGCAAAGTTATCGAGGTAACTTCGCTTGCCGATAGCGGCCCGGGAACTTTGCGCGAAGCACTTGAAGACCCAAATCCGCGCATTATCGTTTTTCGGGTCGGCGGACTGATTGAGATTGATGAGCCTTTTTATATCAGATACCCATTCGTAACTATTGCCGGGCAAACTGCCCCTGGGGACGGCATTACCATAAAAAATGGTGGTATTACAATTTTGACGCACGATATTTTACTGCAGAGTTTGCGAGTCAGGCCCGGAGCGGAAGGAAAAAGTGTAGGCAAAGATAATGACTCCATCGGTATTCTGGGCCCGAAATTCGCCGGAGATTCTTACAACATTGTGCTTGACCACATATCAGTAAGTTGGGCGGAAGACGAAAATATAAGCATCTACGAAGGCCCTTCAAACATAACCGTATCCTGGTCAATCATAAGCGAGGGTTTGAATAAAAGCCGCCATCAAGAGGGAGAACACAGCACTGGCCTTTTGATAGGAGATAGAGCCGACAAAGTCTCCGTCCATCATAATATATTTGCCCACAATGAGCAGAGAAATCCCATGAATAAAAATGGGGGTACGCTCGATATACGAAATAACGTTATTTATAATTGGGGCAATGACGCGCTATTTTTCTACGATGTTTTCTCAAATACTTTCGCCAATATAGTGGGGAATACATTTATAGCTGGGCTTTCCACAAATCCGGATTCGAAGGCGGTGTGGGTTCAGGTAAGAGACGTAAACGATAAACCTTCGCGGGGACTTCCCAAATTTTTCATCGAGGGAAATTCCGGACGCGGCGATATGGATACGGATGAAGGAATCGTCAAATTTATCGCGATAGACCCTGACCCATCGTTTATTCAGGGGAGCACTCTCCACGAAAAAATAGAATGGGCCAAGCGGACATATTTGGTTAGTAAGCCGTTTGAAACTCCGAAGGTTACTACCCAAAATGCCGCATCAGCTTACGAAAAAGTGCTTGGGCAAGCAGGAGCTTCGAAACCAAAAAGAGATGCTGTTGATACAAGAATTGTGAGCGACATTCGAACTCGAACCGGCAGGATTATTGATTCGCCATCTCAAGTAGGGGGCTATCCGCGATATTCTGGCGGGGTAGTGCCAGCTGATTCCGACCACGATGGTATGTCCGATGAATGGGAAAAAAAGACCGGTTTAAATCCTAGCGATGCTTCTGATGGAAATAAGGATCTTGATGGAGACGGGTATGCAAATATAGAAGAGTATCTGCATTCGCTTTTATGAAAAAACTTTTTAAATACGTAATTATACCGTTATTAATTGTTATAGCGGCCCTATTTGTTTGGTTTAAATACGTAAATAATTCCCCGTTTGACACAAGCCGTCCAGGGTCAAACGCGACCACTATCACCGAACTGCCGGATTTCCCCGGTCTGCCTTGGACAATCGTTTTTAGTAATAAAGAAAAACAGGATGAGTTTGTACGCGGAATAGTTGACCATAAACTTACTACTTATCCTACTAAATCTTCCAGCTCCTACCGCACAGGTAAATTTGACGCGACTGGGATTTTCGGCTCGTTTGAACCGACCGAGGAGCAAGTCTCCAGGGTCGCGATAAATTATGATAATACTCTTCTCGGCGCCAACAAAAAACATCTGCTTCCGATCTTCAGAAAATATAACCCCGCGATAAAATCACTACTTTACATTGACGCCGGGCTAAATTTGAAATTCGCAGAATGGAAGGCGCAGGCCGACATTGGAAGCATTGACGAAGAAGATACTTTTTGGATTGCAAAGAACCATCCCGAATGGCTTTTGAAAGACGCAGAGGGGAATCCCATAGTGACAGGAGGCGGAGGCGAACTCTCTAACGCCGGCGCCTATTGGCCGGACCCCGGAAACGTCCAATGGCAGGAGTTTTTTGCGAAGAAACTTAATAAACTCCTCTTGGAGCTGGGGGGAGGATGGGACGCCATACTCATTGATGATTTTTTCGGAACCCGGGAAGCGCAAACGGGGTTTACTAACACTGCGCCGTGGGCGAATTACCAAACGGATGCAGCCTACCAGAACGCATGGATAGAATTTTTCACCAATGTCAGGAAAAAGGTTCCTCTTCCTTTTGTGGCAAACCTTGATGGGGTTTCGGTCACACTTACGCCAGATTTCTTTTCAAGGCTCGCCATTGCAGCCGGGGGGATTGAGATGGAAACGTATCCCGAGGAATACCCAATCGAGGATTTTCGGCGGATTCTTGAGGAAATTAAGAAGATTCCAAAAAATGTGCGTATTCACGTAAATTCAAAACCATCCCCGGGTTGGGCGGGCAACGTGGATAAAACTCTTTTTGCTTACTATTCTTTCCTGCTTTTTGCCGACCGCGACCGCGAGGCGTACTGGACCTATAAAGAATGGGTTTCCGATATTCCCCATTATTGGTATAAGGAATTTGATTTAAATCTCGGCAATTCTTTGGGCGACGCTAAAAAAATTAACGAACTTTTTGTGAGAGAATTTGAAAATGCCATGGTAGTGGTAAATGCCGACAACGAAAACGCGCATAATTTCGAACGTCTTGCCGGGGGACCGTTTTATGACGTTGCCGGCAATCCAATGACTTTGCCAATAACGCTTGAGCCCAGGTCCGCGGTTTTAGTCGTCAAAAATCGGGCGGAACTTCTTGGGACCGGCTTATAGTTTGACCTGTTTCAACTGGTCGCAATTACTGAACGCAGTGCGAACCTACTTTGCCTGCCCGCCAAAGCCCGAAGGGCGACGGAGGGAACGGAACTGACTCGCCCCGCGGCTCCGCCCGCCTGACGGCGGCGCAAAGCAAAACATTTTTCTCTTTTTTCAATTTTGGCGCGCGACCCCTTTTCTTCTAAAAGGAATTGAAAAATGTTTTGCTTTGCTTCTCTTGACGGAGCAAGAGAGCGGAGCCGCTCCCACCCCAGTCCCGCTTCGCGGGATGGCAGGCGGGCAAAAATTCCTTCCCCCCAACCCCCTTCCTTTTTGCCCGCCTGCTGGAAACCCCCAGCGGATTTTTCGGGTGGCGGGACCGAAAGAAAAAGAATAGTTGCGCTTCCCCCAACCCTCCCGTGCGCGCGCAACAAGGTGGAACTCCCTATAAACTCTTGGACAATTTTCATAAAATCAGCTATCATTGTAATTGATGAAGGTTAAAGGATACTTTTTAACCTATACAATATAATGGTATATCTTGTTGTAAACTATGTCAAACAATAATCCCCAGTCAAAAATCGGCAAAAATCTGAAGAAATT
>Ga0209210_1000291_pt1 | contig 55257 bp, 48 predicted proteins | sample RifGroA1_FD_183991 | JGI IMG/M metagenome (GOLD analysis project Ga0209210, IMG submission 183991) | Contaminated groundwater microbial communities from Rifle, Colorado, USA - Rifle Groundwater A1 (SPAdes) (version 2) | ecosystem: Environmental > Aquatic > Deep subsurface > Groundwater >...
GCTCCTGGCGCCCGCACTTCAGCGTCACGGCCCACAAGCGCGTACGCAGCGAGCTTTAGTAGTGGCGGAACGCGCACTTCTTCCTCCGAAGCCATGATGCTGTTGTAGAGTAGTGTGTGGGTGCGGGCGGGTAGAGCGGCAGCGGTGGCAGGGAACACAACGACCCGCAACACATACATTCCGAACGAGCGCACTGCCACTACGCCGCGAAGCATCCGCAAGCCCGTACAAGTGCAGGATCATGTGCCGCGCAGTACGCCCGGCACCTTTTCCGCGCTATCGCGGTTGTCTGTGGGTGCCATAGAGCTCCGTGCTCGTGGGCGGCTCGCAGGCACTCGAGGTGGCCATGTGCTGCGGCCACATACGCCGTCAACGGGTGCCACGTGGCCCCAGCACGCACGGCCGCCAGCATGCACTCAGTGTGGCCACCCTCTGCGGCCGCCTGCGTCATCTCCTCGTGCCACATGGCCCCGGCACGCACGGCCGCCAGCATGCACTCGGTGTGGCCACCCTTTGCGGCCGCGTATGTCGTCGTCGGGTCCCACAGGGCTCCAGCGCGCACGGCCGCCAGCATACACTCGGTGTGGCCCCCCCATGCGGCCGCATACGTCGTCTCTGGGTGCCACTGGGCTCCAGCGCGCACGGCCGCCAACATACACTCGGTGTGGCCACCCCATGCGGCCGCATACGTCGTCCTTGGGTGCCACTGGGCTCCAGCGCGCACGGCTGCCAGCATACACTCCGTGTGGCCACCCTTGCGGCCGCGTATGTCGTCCCCGGGTCCCACCGGGCTCCAGCGCGCACGACCGCGAGCATGCACTCTGTATGGCCCTTCTGCGCGCAAGCCCATGTTGTGCCCTCAGCGCGAGCATCATGCCCAAATCGACAGCTGGCGGCGACCTGGGCAGTCGACACTCCCCGGATGTTGTGGACGATGCGGTAGCAGTTGGGACACGCGGCAGCCGTCACCTCCGCGTGGTAAGCGACCAGCTCCTGTGGGACGGCTCCTGGCGCCCGCACTTCATCGTCGCGGCCCACAAGCGCGTACGCAGCGAGCTTTAGTAGCGGCGGAACGGCCATTGTGGCTGCCGCACCAACGAAGGCGACGATAGCCGACCGAAGCCAGCAAGGGGAAGGGCCGACGACGCACACACGCGAAAGTGCTACAGCGGGCTTTATGAGGAGGCCAACGGAACCTCGCACATGGATCGATCCATGTGCTTGGTTCAAAGAGCGGCGGAAAAGTCTGCCCGCAAGTGTGCTGCCGGTGTGACGGGAGGGTCGCGGTGCCGCCATGTGCACGATGTCGGTCGGGACTTTGAGACGCCCCTGCGCCCCGCCGCATGGGTCCCGAGCGCCCCCGCACGTCCCTACATACTTAGAATTGTCGGGTGCATACAGCGCCCCTATGCTGGTGGGCCGGTGGCCCAGAAACGCATGTCCCAATTAGGCGATGCACGAGATGCATCGCGATGCACTCGCCATGGGCAGAAACCGCGCCTTTCGGTGCCCTGTACGCCCGTCCCATTGCCCCTGCGGACAAACTGGCCCCACCACTGAGCTTACACTAAAAATCCGGAAATTTTCCCCCCCTAACATTGGGCAAGGCGGCAATATCTGGTTTCCAGTGAACATGGGATGCAGGAATGCACGATTTTTGGGGAAAAAGTCGTACTACACGAGGGGGTCACAGTGAGTGTACATGTATTATAATACTTTCTAGGTAAAAAAAATGCATTCTTGCATGCGCTGCATGCCCCATCTTCCCCATTGGACTTCCTAACCATGTTAAGGGTGGAAAGTTACTAGATTTATAGTGTATGGTATGGCAAGGGGTCCGTTTCCCCACAGGGGCAGCGGTTGGGGAGTGGTGAGGGCGCAAACGCGCAATGCCCGAACTTTGGAAATGCATCGCTATGCATCCCTGTGCATCGCCTAATTGGGACATGCGTTTTTGCGGCTCCGACACTTGCCCATAGGTGCGCTGTATGCGGGAGTGTGCGGTGAATTTTTTGGCGGGGTCGGCGCGTGTTGGGGGTTGCGGTTGCTAGGCACTTTGGTCGCGCAAAGGCCCTTACGGCATTGCGCGCATGCCACCCATGCCGTTACCCCGACTTTCTCGCCCGCCTTCCAGGGCTGGTGCGTTGCATGCGCCCTTGTATTCTAAGTGGGGCGGGCGGCATGCCCCGTCCTCCATCGTCTGTGACGGGGCGCAAAGCACGCCCAAAGTACCACATCGGGTAAACTCCAACTCGATATCGGGTAAACCCTCTATCGGGAGAACATCACCGCCATCGGGGGAACTCCATGGAACAAAGCCGGGTATACTCGTGAGTTCACCCGGTGGGCCCGAAGGTGGCCGCCCGGTCGCCCGCTCAGGGGCCCCGCTTGGGGATAAAAGTGTGCCTCAGTGGCGCCCCACTGCCACAGCCGCGCCACCTCCACCACCGCCCCATACCCCCCGCCCCGCGCCCACCACACGGTGTGTACAGCGGACCAGTTCAGTGGGTTGTTTGCCCCTACACTGGTGGCCGTTGCTCGCTCAGAGAGGCGCCCCGCCGCCGCCGCCGCCGCCGCCATGGATATGGAAGACTTCCTGTCGCCGCTACTGCCCCTGACTGTGCCGCCGCACTGGGCCGCGTGGGAGGAGGCGGAAGCCGACAACGAAACCACTGGGGATAGTTGGGCGGCAACAGCGGCGGCGGCAACGACGACGACGACAACGCCCATGGAGCGCCAGCGGCCATGGCCCCTGGACGAGCGGACGGTCCGGCTCAGCGAGCTGGCTGCCACCCTAGATGCCTGTCTGGGCGGCGACCGCTATCGGGACTACACACTTGTGTATTTCCGGCAGGGCGCCCCCAAGGAGTTAGAGGTGGAGGCGGAGGCGGCATCCCCGCCGCTGCCATGCGCGCACCCGTCGTGCAGTGCGGTTGCGGCCGAAAGCCAGCCAGGACCCACCGAAGCCGTCGATGCACCTGCAGATGACGGGCAGGACGCTGAGCGGTGGCTCACGAGGTCGCCACCGCCCCCACCGACCAAGCGGCAACGGCGGGTGCCACGGCCGCCATCACCACCGCCGCCGCCGCCGCCGCCGCCATCATCACCATCACCACACTTGCCGCAGCCGCCCGCTCCCACACCATTGTCGCAGCAGCAGCAGCAGCAGCGGGCAGTGCAACGGCCGACGCCCCTGGTGGTGGTGGCCGCCCCCATGGCCACCGCCGAGTCCGTGCAACCGGCGACCGCGGCGGCGGCAGACGACGACGACGACGACAAGTGGATTGCCATACACCGTTCGGCGCGACACCGCCCTTCCCCGACTGCCACGGTGCGTTGCGCTTGTGGCTGCTGTTGTTCCAGTTGTCGTGGTCGGCGGGGTGCGCGCGCGTGCTGCATGCGTGTGTGACTGCCGTGGCGGCGTGCTTGTGCAGCGCGACCTCGCTGACCCCAGCCACGTGTTCAATGACAAATACTACTGCCAACGCTGCAGCGAGTGCAACGGGGGCTTTGAGTTTCAGTGGAGGAGTTTCAGGCTCGTCTTGCCGCCCCGCGCGGACGGCCGGCGACGCGACCATGCGTATATGTTGGGGTACAAGTGCGCGGCGTGCGGCGAGCAGCAGGTGTGTCGGGAGTGCCACAGTATTGGCACCCACAATTGGCGGTTTCACTCGTTTGTGGCAGACGGCAGCGGCAGCGTGGGCAACGGCGGTGGCGGCGGCGGCGATGGCGACGACGACGCCGCCGAGCCCCCGGCCGGTCGGTATACATGGCGCTTCTGTTGTGAGTGCGGCAAGATAGTGGATGGCTATCTGAAGCGCCGTCCGCACTTGCAACTGCCTGGTCTGCGATACGGCCATGTGGACGAGGCGTTTACCACCCGACGCAGGCGCCTGGGCTGCCATGTGCACACGAGCACGGCGGCGGCGGCGGCGGCGGTGGCGGGAAATGCAGCCGCCGAGACGACGACGCCATCACCATTGTAGGCAGCGGTGGCCTGGTTGCGTGCGTGTTGTTTGCGACGTGCGCGTGCGTGCGTGCGTGTGTATTGTACGCGGAGGCGGTCTACCAGCCACCACACAAACGGCCGCGCGCAAAATTTTCATGGTTCGGGGCAGGTCGGAGAAGCCGCGTCAACCCGCGTGGGAGTGTGTGCCCAGGCACCGGCTGCCAGCACTATAGCCCCCACCACCACCACCACCACCACCACCACCACTATGAGGTTTCCTCCGCCCTGGTATGAGAGCTTGCGATATCAAAATACCGTGCTGACGCTTGTTGCCGTACTACTGGCATTCACAGTGGCCTTTGCCCTATTCGCTGGGTCAGAGTATGTGCACAGGGCACTTGTACCTTGGACCAGGGGAGTATTGATTGGCGCAGGTTACGTTACGGGAACCGCGGCCGTCGTGCTTATTGTCCTGCACGTCATGTACCCGCTCCCGTATAGACGCCGAGCCGCCGCTTTTCCCCCTAGCAGTGACCCACAGTGGGTAGAGCTGGAGGAGGAGACAGACTGATCTGCTGCTGCTGCTGCCGCTCCACAAACGGTATGGTGGTGGAAGCCCTGTGGGGCGAAAAAGATTGCGAAGGGTGGAATCGAACCACCGCCATCCGGGTTATGAGCCCGGCACGCTGCCACTGCGTCACCCCGCAAACCTTCATGCCACAATATTCCGGCGGCCCAATAAAAGCAGCATATGGGCCCGATGGAAAAAGTATGTCGTTGCCTGCAGTGAGCACTCCTCCTCTTCTCCTCTTCGCCTTTGGTGGGGGGCGTGCATTCACCTTCATCGTTGTTGGCGTCGTTGTTGCCGCGCGCGCGTCAACAAGAGGCAACATCGCAAGTGCGCGTTTACGGAGCCCACCCAGCTATGGCCACCACCACCACCACCACCGCCCCTGAATGGACCTGTATGCGGGCTAACGTGACGGCCGCTGTCCCAGACCCGGAAATGGTATCAGCAGCAGCAGCAGCAGCAGTAACTGCAGCAGCAAGCAGGGTGTCCGACGACGACAACGGTTGTGTCGACGACGACGAAGACGCAGGCCCCGCGCCAAGTGCTGTTGTTTCGGGGGCCGGCACCGACGATGCCGAACACGCGTCGGACGTACTGTGGCAGCGCAAGGTGGACTTGATGCGTGCGCGGGAAGCGGTGTCCCGCACCCTCACAACGCTGCGCAGCGAACGCGGCGTGCCCGTGTACCTACAAAAGCGCAACGCATCGGCCGCCTACTTGGCCACGCGTGCGCGCGCCCTTGTGGACCGCCTTGCCTCCTTGGAAACCCAGTTGACTGAAGCACTCAATCGCAAGAAGCCCGTTACGACACCCCCGGTGGGCGTTGAGAGCTCCGACGGCGGCGAGGACGGGGCCAAGCAGCCTGCTACTGCTGCTGCTGGTCCGCCGCTACCACACCTACTCCAGTGCGGTACTTCCCCGGGCAGTGCAAAGAAGTCGCGAACTCCCAAAAAGGGGCGCAAGGAGCGGCGAGGCCGAGGTAGTGGCGGTGGCAGGCGGTAGGGCCAGTGAGGGGCTGCAGGTAACGGCAGTTGTATGCAGGCGTGTCGTAAAAGAAGTATGTAGTGCCCTAGCCAGTACACGACGGGAACGCGCCAACACGTGGTTGGTGGTGCCTGCACTGTTTCCGTCGCCAATATGGCACAGTACGTGGCTCTGCTCTTTGCGATTCCTGTAGCCGCTGCCGGGTTGGGCAAGGCCTACCAAACCTGGCGTTGGCAGTACCACACCCTTTTCGCGGTGGTTGCAGCCTTTCTGGTGGGCCTCATTGTCTACAACGCTGCGTATGGGCTAAATATGGACTTTGCAACAGTGGCCATGATCAGCGTTATTCTTCTATACGCAGTCGGCCTCTACATGGGAAGGGACATACCAGAAACCGAAAAACGTTGGTATAATCCCCTGACATGGGGCGCCCGCTCCCAAGAAACGGAGCCGCCGCCAACAGAGGAGGCGTGCCGCTACGTTTGGCGGGCAGGGAGACGGATAAAAGAGTGTGGGAAAGCTGGCCTTGCGAGAGTTGCTCGGGTGTTTGGGCCAGCAGAACGTGCAGTGCTGGCTACCGGGGCTCTTCCCCAGCCGCCGCCGCTCCTGCTCAGCAGGGCGACAATCACCACAGAACTGCCTCCTCCTCCTCCATCTGAGAAAGCCCTTGAAACCTTTGACGCGGCCCAGATACTGGCGTTTGGGCATTTCGAGAAAAACCGGCTGTATCCCGGGACGGAGGGGTACGTTACACATAATCGGCAGGTTTTGGACTCGGCTATAATGCACGGAGGGGCCATGGTGGAAAGCATGGGCTTTGCCGATCGCGACGTTGTGAAAGCCAGAAACCTCCTGGCAGATCTCATGCGAGAAAAATACAGAGGCTTCTTGCGTTGATGGCTTCCTCGCCGCGGCCGAAACGACAGGTCGCCAGCTCGTGCTTCATTGTCGGTACTCCCCGATCTGCCGGCCGAGGTGTGGGTATGCCCAAGATCAAAGCTGTGGCGGCGACTACTACGAAGACGGCGGTGGCGGCACACCATTGGCCGCGTCGTCGTCGTCGTCGTCGACAACTGGGAGGTGCTCGTTGGTCGTCGGCGACGTCGGCGGATCGTGCATAGTCCCGGCCGTGCCGTACTTGTACAACGTGGAAAAGAACAGCTGCAGTCCCGGATTTGCGGCGGTGTTGTTGTCGGGCGCCGTGGGATCACAGCAGTACGGGCACCCGAACCCGTAGGGCGGGGGCGCCCATTCCTGGACATCATCATCATCATACCACGCCTTGTCGTCGTGGCGGTAGTGGTCTTCGCAGCTGTAGGGGCAGTCGCGCATGGCACATGTACCACACGCGGCGATGCCACACGCTGTGTACTTCTTGGGCCCATGATGCTTCCATACCCGCCCTTCAAGTTGGGCCTTCAGATCGCGGCGTGCCCTCTCGCTGTAGCGCACAAACGTGTCCATGAATTCCAGGTCTGTTCGGCCCCGCGACGACAAATCGGGGGCGGTGGCAGCGCCACTTTCTGGCCCCACCACAAAACCAAACCGGAGAGCGACACTATCTGCCGTCGGCGTTCCTCGTCGTTCGCCGCCGCCGCCACTCCCTGTTGTCGTAGGGGGGTCGGTGTTCCGGTGGCGGCGGAGGCATACCTCCTGCCACATGCGAAACAGCGCTTTGGTGCGTTCAACCCCCTTTGGCAGTGTGAGAACCCGCCGCTCGGTGGGCAAGATGTAATCCTTCATGTCGGACGTACCGTCGTCGTCGTCGTCGGTGTCAGTGGCCTCCGCCCGAAGATCCGACAAGTCGCCAGTCAGCGTGTATGCCATGTAGGGCGCAATAACATACATGCCAGCGGGGAACCAACGGCGCGTGTCGCGGTACAGCAGGCAGTCGGCATGCAAGCGGTGATTCAACAAAGGGGGCTGTGCCTCGTCCTTGCCCTTCCTCTTCCTCCTCTTCTTCTTCTTCTGCTGCTGCTGCTGCTGCTGCACAACAGCACCACCTTCCTCGTCATCATCTGTCTCGGCCCCCACGTCGTCGTCGTCGTCGCCACCGCCGTTGTCGCTTTTGTCTACCTCCTGCAGACAAGCGAGTGCCCGAATAGCACCCCCAACACTGTACACAATACAGTGCGAACCCGAAGCGCCGCCAGCCATGTCGAGGGGCTCAGGCTGTGTATCCAACTGCGTCAACACGATGTCGGGCCAGCTGCATGGCCCATTGCTTAGGAATGTCTGAGCCCAACGACTGTTGGGCAAGCACTCTAGCCACGACGTATGGTAGTCGGCTCGCACGGTGCGTAGCCCGTTTGGCCACACGTGACTCAGGCCGCCCACCAGCGCGTCCCACTCCTGTCCGCCATCGACCGTCGGTGTTAGGGCTTTGCCGTTGTTGTGGTGGGCAATGAAGTATGCCCACCCGGGATCAAACTCCGCCGTGAACACACAATCGTCTTCGCATATGGCGATGGGTCTTGAGTCCGCCAGGGCCGCCGCATCAGCCAACGCCCGGCTGAGCGCGCAAATGTGGCTGCGTCGACAAGCCTCTGGTCCACTGATGGCCTCGACAACAGCGTCTACAGCCGGGATGCGCACATACGTCTCGATGGCCCCTGGTCGTCGCCCGGGATCCTGCATCATGGCCTCGAATTGTACCCACCGATCGGCACGACGGTCCAGGTTTATCACATATGCCACCCTGATGGGAGGCGGCAGTGGTGGTGGTGGCGGCGTCGACGACGACGACGATGGTGCCCCTGCTGCCGCTGCCGTTGCTGCTGCCGCCAACAACCCATTCGGCATCATCGTCCCCATCGATCGTATTTGGGGCGGCGGCGGCGGCGGCGGCGGCGGCGGTTAGAAGAAGTGCGCGTCTATTTGCCGTAACCACGACGACGACGACGACGACGACGACGACGACGACGACGACGACGACGACGACGACGACGACGACGCATCAGGGTGCCCTCGAGATATTTGCCACATGCAAACGCTGCCCGCGTGCAGGACTGGTCTACAAAAATACCGGTGCTGGGGATTGAACCCGGAGTCTGAGGTGGAATTGGAGTCGCTTGGCAATAGCCCCAATGGTTTACCATTACCGCACACCGGTACCGCCATACATATACCACCGCTTGCCGCCGCCGTACAAAAACAAACACGTGCCACGAACCGCGTCCGGCACCTATGCGCCGCAGAGCTGCCGCGATGATAAAGCGCCGCCGCCGCCGCCGCCGCTATTTGCGCCGCTGACAAAATCAAATATCACAGGCGACTGTGGCTTGCCGTCTGCTGGCAGGTGCGAGTGCCGCCACCGCCGCCACCGCCGCCGCAGATTGTCGGCGTCGTCCAGCAGCATGGCCACCGATCCGACCGAACGTCTGCAGGCAGACATGCGCGCGGCCGAAGAGTGTGACCGGCGCCTACACCTGGGGGGCGGCGGCGGCGGCCGCCAAGATGTGCTCACGACCCTATACACTCGTGCGGTCCCCATCCTTGCACGCCAAGCGGCATTTGAGGACACGCGCCGCTATGTGGCCAACACCGATGATGGCGTCGTCGTCGTCGGCGTCGGCGTCGCTGGTGCCTCCGCCGCCGGGACAGCAGTTGTTGTGGCCGACGACGCCGCCCAACAAGAGGAGCCCCCGCGTCCGCTGGCCCCGAGTCCGTCGTTGTCCATGTCAGCGCCGACACTCGCAACCGCCGCAGCCACGTCCAGTGACGATGCGGCCGCCGTGTACGACGGTACGGCCGCTGATGTGGCGAGTGTGCGGCGCCTTTATCCCACGTGTCTGTTACCCATGCGGCCGCAGCGCACCAAGCGGGTATACCAGAAGCGGTCACGTGGGCCCGCCAACCCTGGTCTCAAGTCAGTGCCCATTGATGTAATGCGAGAGCGCACCAGTGTTGCGCGCCACAAGGGCCGCCTTGACACCCTGGCCGACGGCCGGCCGCTTGAGGAGCCACTGCGCAAGCGGCTACGCCTACAAGTGCGCCTGAACGCCCAAATCCAAAAGGAGCAAGAGCTGGTGGTCGCGTACAAAGAGGTGGCCGCCGAGGTGCTAAGTGTTGCCGACCCATCATCGGCCCATGGCACCTCAAGTACCCACGGCGCGGCAGCAGCAGCAGCAGACAGGACCAGTCGGGAGTATGGCGGCGAATGGGCACACGATGACGCCGACGCCGTGCCTGACCTCGCCGTTGCCGCGGCCATTGCTGCTGCTGCTGCTGCTGCTGCCGCGGGGAAAACAGCACCGCCAGCGTCGTCGTCGACCCCCCCAACGGCGGCCCATGTCCTGTGCTCATCGTGTTTTAAGTGTAATGTTCCTGTGCCGGCGGCCGAGGCTGGTGTTGTTGGGCTGGATGTCGTGTGCGGCGACTGCAGTTCGAACACATATCTGCGCCAAAAAGGCCACATGGCCGGCTCCGATTGGGGCCGTGTGGGTCCTCGCCGAGGCAGTGGCAGTAGCTACTTGCCCCTGAGCCACCTGAACCTACACATACAACATATGGAGGGCATGCGATGCCCCCCGGACCTGTTGGGGGCAGTGCGTCGTCGCGCAGTGGGCTTTCGACTGCTGGACCCCGAGGGCAAGCCGCATCCGGACGGTGGCGGCGGCGGCGGCGGCGGCAAAGTGTGTGTGACTCAACAAAATGTGGTGCAGATGATTGCCGCTGAGGGGTTTCAGAGCATGGCGTATGCGTATGCGGCGTTTGTACGCTCGCGGTTATGGAACACCCCGTTGTACACGCTGACGCCGCCCCAGAAACTGCTGGTGCGCAAGGCGTTCATCATGCACCGCATCGCGTACTTCAAGCTCTCGAAGGACTATGGATGGGGCGTGAAGAACGGCCCGCCCATCCAGTTTTTGTGCTACAAGCTGGGTGAGCTCCTGGGCTTCACGGGGTGGGCACATCAGTGTCGGCTATACGGCACCACGGACCACCGCAATTTGGCCGAACAGCGGTGGGAGATGGTGCGTGCACTCTGGCAGTGGCCATACTATCCTACTCAGTTTGTGTAATTGTTGTTGTTGTTGTTGTTGTCGTCGTCGCCATGCACGAGTGCTCGCGCGCGCGTGGCCCCCGTGTTACTCACTCGCACCCGTCGATGAGCGTCATTTGCCACCACCACGCCGCATACCACACGCAACCGCGGGATCCAGCCCATTGAGTACAAGCACCACAATGGGTGCTGGCACACACGATGGCCGGGCCACGAGGGGGCCGCCGCCGCCACTACCCCGAGCCCCGTTTCGGCTACACACAGCGCGGGAAAACACTGCAACTCCACACACAAGCGCACCCAGCTCTAGCAGGGGCGTAGGACACGCGATGCCCAGAGTGGCAGTTTCGTACCCCATGGCCGGGTCGCCGTGCACCACAATGAGTGGCCCGTGGTGGTTAGTCGTCGTCGTCGTCGTCGTCCTCGTCGTTGTCGGCGGCGGCACTCCTCCTCCTCCTCCTCCTCCTTTCTGCTCCTCCTCCTTCGGGGGCGCCCCAGATGTGCACTTGAGAGTAAAGCGCAAACGACTGCCGCCACTGCCGCCGTCGCCGCCATCGCCGCCTCCAACAACACCAGTCACAGACCCCGCCGCCGTTGGATAGGTCCGTTGCCGCATGGCAATGGTTGGCTGGGCGGCAAGTTTGCCCGGTCGCCCAAACTTCCATTGCCAGACTTTGTGCTTGAAACGCGGTCCTGGACGAGGCGGACGATGACGCCGACGCCGACGCCGACGACGGGTGTTGTCGTCATCGTCGCCGCCGCCGCCGCCATCGCCGTCACCGCCCTCCTCCTCAAAACGGCCCCGCGGCCGCCATCCAACCGCCGCAGCTGCTGGAAGGCACTGTGGCGCACTGGAAAGCCGCGGGCAACAACGGACAGCCCCCTCTTCCGCCGATGTGATGCCGGGGTCCTCGCGGCCGCCGCTCCCGACCGCCGCCGCCGCCTCGCCAATGGAGGGGCGCGTTGTATACTTCATGATCGGGCGACCGGACCGAACTGACAGACGGGTGGGTGCGTGCGCGCGCGCGAGTACGCGTACACATTGGCCCCTCACTTTCCTTAAGTGTCCCAGACATGGATCGATCCATGTCGGGCAGGCCTGAACGTTCGGGCTGCAAGTAGTCATCTCATATGCCCCAATAAATTGCCGCAGGTTCGCACAACCGCCGGTCAAGTTTGATGTTGGTGTTCACGTTGTTGTCAGTTGTTGTTCAGTTCGGCCTCCTGCAGCAAACTCGCAGTTGTTGGCGCCCCCGCCGCTGGGCAAGATCGTGGCCGCTGGTTCCAGGTGCGTACACCTGTTTGGCATCGTTGCCACTTCGTGCTGGGCCGTTTCGGGGCGGTTCGTGGGTTTTCGTCGTCCGGGGGTTCGAGTCCCACTGGCAGCAGTTTGTTGGGTCATCAGCCACTGTCCACTTCTGGCCTGCCCGTTGTTGTTGTCGTCGTCGTCGTCCGTGCTGGGGTCGTTGCCGCTCCACCACCCCATGGGCCCGGGCCCCCCACCCCTTTTTACTCGAGCTCAAATGTACATGTCAACGGGCTCGCCGCCTTCTTCTTCTTCTTGTGCACCGTCGTCGTTCCCATAGTCCTCCTCATCATCATCGTAGCCCAGGACGGCGGCCGCGGCCACAGTGGTTGTCGTCGCCAACACTGGTGCCCCACTCTTGATGGCATACAAATCGATGAATATGCGCTCCAAAAGCCCCGTGGCTGTTGTGCCCCACGGTGCGGCTATCATCAAGTGTGACAGTAATGGTGGCAGCCGAGGATGGGCACGGCAGGGGTGGCGCCGCCCGGTGTCTGCTGTTGCTGCCGCTGATGTTGCCACCGACGCCGCCGACAACGCTACTGCTGACGCGGCATCTAGTTGTTGTGCCTTATAGGCCGGCAAGATGGTGTCGGGATACAGCACTGCGAGGTGAGAAAGAGTACGAGGCCGCAGGGTTTCCACCGCCTGCCAATTTGCAGGCCCCGACCATTGTCGCGCAACTACAAGGCTGGGGCAACGGCCTCGAGCCACGGCAGTAGGAGCGGGGCGGTGACGCTCATCCCCGCCGCCGCCGCCGCTCCCTGAAGATGCTGACGACGACGCCGACCCCGAACAATCGGCGGCAGAGCTGGCGGCGGCGGCGGCGGCAGTGGCGGCCAGCGCACTCGCACTCGTTGCGCCCTCCTGTTGTCGCCATCGACGCCTATCGGGATACACGGTTCGCAGGCCCGTTGTCCACGATACGCCACTTCCACCAGCTGCGTCCTGGCTAAAGTCGTAAAGCATGTAGTCCAGTGGGGTACCCTCTGCGCTGGTGGCCAAAACCCGAAGCCACGCCCGAGCAGGCCGGGACAAGACTATCGCCTCCACGTACGGGCGGCATTCCAACTGTCGGTTGCCAAGGTCGTTATAACACGCTCCTCGGTAAACCACTTCGCCACACCGCAGCACATACAACAGATGGCTGTTCAACATGGTAAGTGCGCAGTAGGCGTCTTCGGTCGCCGCTGCCGTCGTCGACGTGTCAGGGTAGGCGCATCCCTCCCCAACAAAGAGGGGCAGTCGACCGGTAGTGGCGGCAGCGGCGGCGGTCCTGTGGTGTTGGCGTCGACCACCACCACCACCACCACCACTACCGGTGCCGTCTCGACTGGCCGCCGCCGCCGCCGCCGTTGCCGCCGCTATGGAATGAGGCGGTCCAGTGCCATCATCATACGCCCCGTCTATGAACCTGTCTATGAGATCGGGAGTGCGATAAACACCCCGGCGGGCGTTTCTCCCTATGGCCATATCATTGCGATCACACTGTACCACAAAGTCTGCCTCTGCCGCCAACCGTTCAATCTCCTCTGCGTCACTCATAAGGGCGTCGTCGTCGTCGTCGTCGTCGGCATCATCGGCGGCAGTTGCCTGTTGCTCCACATAATAGGTAGGCCCACTGGTACGTCGTCGACGGCGAGGTTCGCGGACAGCAGCAGAGTGCTGGCCGCCGCCACTTGCCATCAAGGCGAAGAAGGCAGGCGTCGTCGTCGTCTGAGGAGAAGAGTGGCAAATCCCGCACGCACTCGTACATACTATATGATCACGAGTCATATAGTTAAAGTAGACGGACTCACACCCATACATAAGGGCGGCTGGTGCGTCCGGCGTCGTCGTGGGTGCACACGCGCGCGCGTTTGCCTCCAAGAAGTATGCTGTGGGCACACATGACGGCGGCAGCAGCGGCAGCAGCAGCAGCAACGCGGGTGGTTTCGTGCCTCGCCGTCGTCGTCATACTCCTCCGTTCGTTCGGCGTCGTCGTCGTCGTTGTCGCCGCCGCCAACAACCCCCACACCCCTCAATGGCCACCACGGCGGCTGCACTCATGTTTTCTACGGCCGCGGCAGTTGGAGGGGGTGTCCTTTCCCACACGGCGGCCGTGGACGATGAAACTCAGGGGGTGGCGGCGTCCAAGCGCGCGCGCACTTCGCAACAACAACATTTCCATCAAACAGAACTGCCGGGCGGCAGTGTGACGACGACGACGACGCCGCAACAACCGCCCATCTCGATCCGGCTGCCGGCCACCGGACCCGTCGACCCTCTCGTGTTGCAGCAACTGCCCACACACGGCAGGGCCTTTGACGCCCTGATCCTTCAACAAAGTGTGCTCCAGGACTTCAGTGGCGATCCGCTGACCGAGTATCTGCAGCGCGTAACGTGCATTGGCCGAGTCGATGGGTTCCATGCCCCCATCAGTGTGGTTGTTGACGTCCCCGTGCGCAACGGCGAGACAGGACGCACAGAGCTGGTGCGCGCCTGCCGGCCCTGTTACATTGCCACGCCGCCACTGCCGTGTTCGCGTGCTGGCGATGGTTACCGGGGCTCCAAGAAGGACGGCACCAAGGAGAACAAGGTGTCATTCAGCCTCAAAGTCTCGTGCCCACTGCCCCGCGACGGGGAGAAGCGCACCGTGGGACAAGAGGTCAAGGAGGGGCTCACTCGATTCATTGAGCGCCTCAAGGTCGTGGCGTACGATGAGCGCATCGCCATTTTCCAGCGGGATTTGGAGCGCAATGACATACACCTCGGCAAGCTGGTCGATTGGGGCGCCGATGATGGCGTCGAGCACAAGTTTCCCCCGGCCATGACGTTCAAGGTGGAAACGATCGGCAAGGGGGACGCCGCACGGCCCCGAGTCAGTGTGTTCGACACATACCAAAACCCCATGCAGTGGGCGGACATCGGCCCTGGAGATATGGTGGCTGTGATTGCCAGCCCGGTCATTTGGCTGTTCCAGGGCAACATGGGAGTGTCGCTCATTGCCACACAAATCCAAGTGCGCCGTTTGGTCCAGTCATTGCCGGAGCCCATCGACCTCAAGTCCCTGCGCCAGTAGTAGTGTGTGGGCGGCGGCTGCTTGTGTGATGGCGCGCGCGCGCGTTCGGGGTGGAAAAGCATGTCCGCGGCCGCAAAATCACAACACCGACCGACCGACCGACCGACCGACCGTGCTTGGCACTCACTCATACCGACCAGCCCCCGTTGTGCGCCATGGAGCAGGAGCAGCAGCTGCAGGACCCTAGCGATGAGGACGAAGAAGAAGAAGTGGTGGTGGGAGTGTGCGGGTCCTCAACAACAACAACAGCACTAGCAACGACAGCAGCAACTACAGCAGCAGCAGCAACAACAACAACAACAACAGTCATTGGCGAGTTTGCGGCGTCTGCTGGTCAGAGCCAGCGTCATAGTTGGCCTCCCCCGCATCGTGTACCATATCGGCTGGCAGACGGGCCGTACCCCACCGACCTTGTGACCGACATCATTGCACACTCGTTGTTTTGGTGTCCCGTCTGCAGGGCCATAAGTCCCCATCCCATGAAATTGATGCCACGCTGTCTGCACCGCGTATGTCTGGACTGTCTGCGCCGCATAGCTGTGGCCGGTGTTCCCAATCTCGAAGCCGAACTCGCCGCACGGCCGCACCATACCCAGCTGACAGTGTGCATGAACTGTCCACTGTGCCGAATGCCCGCGTCTATGCCTCTGGATGTTTTTGCCCCTGGGGAAAGCGGCTTTGCGTGCCGCGTCGCCCTGGAATTTAGCGAATTGGTGGCCTTTCCGTGTCTTAACCACGGGTGCCCGGTGATTTCGAACGGACAGACGAAGTGGCGCGCACATGCCGCCACCTGTCCACACGAGTGCATTGTGTGTCCGTACGCCGAGCAGCACGGATGTACGTGGATTGGTACGCGAGCCGCATATCAGCAGGTGCACGTGCACCGATGCATGCACGACAGATGTCCGGTGTGGCCGTTTTGTGGGTGGAAGCCCAACGAGCCGGACACGGCGAAAGAAGGGGGCGGCGTTGAACAACCCAACACACTGCGAGCGCAATGTGAACGTCACGGGCGCGAGTGTGGGATGCTTAAGTGTATCAGACATCTACTGGCGGAAGGGTGCCTCGGCCCTGTGCAGCGGCTGCGCACTGTTTGTCCCCGTCTATTTCTGCTTTCACTGCCGCGCTTTGCCAATGGCGGCGGCGGCGGCGACAGAGCCGGTTCTACTGCTACCACCGCTGATACTCAGTCCGCCGCTGCTGGAGCGGAAGACGGCGCAGAAATAGAGGAGGCCCCCGACGCCTCCTCCAACCATGACTGGCTGGACGCCGAAAACGCACAAGACGGGTTCGGCGGGCCGCAGCCGCTTCGCAGCCGCCAGGACCGCATCGGCCCCAACCAGTCATATTTTCGGCTTGAGGGCGGGTTTAGTTGACGCGCCTAACCACCACCGGGATCAGCGACAGCGCCGCCGGCACACCTCGTCGTCCTCGGTGCAATCTTGGCAAAACGGCCCGGCGTCATCGGCTTCATCGTCGTCGTCGTCGTCGTCGCCGCTGCTGCTGCTGCTTTGGCCTGTCTCATCGGGATCTGCGTCCTCGTCTTCGTCTTCGTCCTCAGCTTCTGGGTCGTCGTCGTCATCGTCGTCGTCGTCGTCGTCGGACGCTCCATCATCTGCTGTCAAATACAGCTGCTCGCTGAGAACAACACCCGCCTCATACTCGCCCAGGTGCACAGGGCACTCACTGCCGCCGCCGCTGTCGGCGGCACACGCGCGCTCCTCGAATGCCGCTGGGTCCGACGCACACATCGTACACGCGAAACAGAGGCCGTTGTCCATGCCCGCGGCGGCACAGTGGCAGTGCACACAGAAGTAGCGACAGTCGAGGCAAACCACTGCATCGACTATCTGATAGGTGTCGTCGTCGGCGTCTCCGTCCTCATCGGCATCGCCGCCGCCAGCCTCATCATCCCCACCGCTGCCTTCATCAGTCTCCGCCGCCGCCTGCAGTTGCGGCTGTTCGTCGTCATCACCACTGGCCACACCTTGCCCTGCCTCAGCGGCAACAGCGGCAGCAGCAGTCTCTTCCTCACTAGTAGGCAACACTGCGACGCCCATTTGTGCGTAATGCAGACCCAGCCCAACCTTGCCACACAGCTCGCAGACACCGATCGGCCCTGCCACTCCAGAGGCGGCAAGGCGGGTGACGGCAGACGCCACATACTCGGCTGCTGAATCCGGGAAGCCCATCTCTTCCAGCGACGCCTCCAAGGCCTGCAGCAAGCTCTCAGAGGGCTCAAACTCAGCGGCATCTTCGGAGTCATCGTCTTCGTCGTCCTCGTCATTGTCGTCGTCGTCTTCATCTACCTCATCGTCATCATAGTCGTCGTCGTCGTCGTCGTCGTCGTCGTCGTCGTCGTCGTCATCTACCTCATCGTCATCATAGTCGTCGTCGTCGTCGTCGTCGTCGTAATCGTCGGCAACGGCGACCATGTCGTTGGTCCTACGACCGCCATGCTTGGGCCGTGAGACAGGCTGCTCCTCCTCCTCTTTGGCGTTGTCGCCGCCCTCACCCTCTTCCTCCTCGCCACTTGAAGGAGGCGCAAGAGCTGCCAAATCTTCCGCGTCTTCTGCCAGCCGTGCCTCCCTTTCAAGGGCGATCTTGTCATCTTCCAGTTGCAGGCGCTGCTGCTCAGCGGCGGCGGCGGCGGCGGCTCTGGTGGCGCTTGAGTTCTCTTCGTCGTCGTCATCGTCCGCATACCTGACCAAATGCCGGCGACGCATGTGCGGACGCCGTGCCGCTGCGCGCCTCCCGCTACTGCCCCGTGCTTGTCGCTGTTCGTCTTCCATTGCGGGCGGCAAGATGGGTGGTGTGGTGGTGCACGGGAGGGAGGGAGGGGGTTGATGGGCCCTTGAGGTTGGGGAACGAGGCCTGATGCCGGCCAGGTGCAAAGGTGGCGGCGGGACAACAGCCGGGCGACGTGTTGTGCTGGTACACATATATTAAACCCGGGCGCGGACGCACCCCACCCGTGGGTGGTGGTCGGGCCGGCGGGTAGCCCGTCTCGGCCAAGACGCGGCGCGTTTTCTGCCTGTATATATCATTGGCCGAACTATCGCGCGTCTATGCCCCTCGGGTGTCCGCCGGCGTTGTTGATTGCCCACTGTACACCCCTTCCCCTTCTATCATGGCAGCAGTATCGAGCTCGACTCCCACGAGGCATCGCATATCAGCCGCTACCGCTGCCACCATCACACCGCCGCCTAAAGCCACATCCACTGCCCCCATCACACCGCCGCCGAAAGCCACACACACTCGGAGAAGGAGTGGCGGCGGCGGCGGCGGGATTTCGCTACGGGCACAGGGTTATGACCCTAGCCGTCAAAGCACTGCGCGGCGCAGAGAAGCGCTCACAAAGGCAGTCCGTGTTTACGGGTATTCAGAGACGGCCGAGCACTTGCTGATCTTGCATAAGTTGTGCACCCGAGGCGGCGGCGGGCAAACGCAACAGCCGCCGCAACAACCACCACTTGCTAGCGCCGCCGCCGCGCCAACACTTGCCCGAATTGTCGCAGACCTCTTGTGGCTCCGGGAATCGCGCATAACGCCCAAGGCACGGCAACGGGCGGTGCGCCACAAGTTGATGCACGTCCACTAAACCCGCCCGACTCGCATCTACTGCCGCCCGATCTGCTTCTTCTCCTGTTGTTGTTGCTGAGGATCCACTACTGGGGGCGGCTTCATCACCAGCCAGTTTGTCAGTAAGGCATTGCGGCCGGCCGTTGGCGCCGCTGTCGGTTTCTTGGCCGCCGGTATTTTGGACACGGGTTCGGCCCCACGTCGGCGGCGTCGGTCTTGCTTTGGGGCGGCGGCGGCGGCCGGCACTTGAGTACTCGGCGGCGGCGGCGGCGGCGGCGGCGGATTTGATGGCCCACGGGCAACCGCGTCTGGTTGGCTGTGGTTGCCAGGACGGACACAGCCACCACCGCCCATGCGTAATCGTACGGCATCCATGGGCATGGACTGCTGCCACTCTGCCTGGGCTGCGGACTGTGGCAGAAGCGGTGGCTCTGGGCAGTACACATACACAGCTGCGGGCGTCTTCGGCGGCGGGGGCGGCGGCGGCAGCGGTAGCGGCACAGGGACCGTGCGAGTCCATGCGGTGTGCGCCTCACCGCTCGTGTCGTGGCTCGCAGTAGTAGTAGTTGCCGCAGCTGCTGTCGCCTTGGCCAATGCTGTGTTGCACTTGCGCACGACAGCGGCCGTGAACACGTTCGCGCTACTTGTAAACTCCAGCGACTTGGCAAGGTCGGCCACGTCCGTGAACGTGCCGATCCCATATGCGGCTGCCAGTTTGGCCGCTGCGTCATATTGCGCCCCGGCTACCAACAGGCGCAGGTGGGTCACCAGGTCTTCTGTCTCGATGGCGGTTGGCAGATGCGCGCTCGGCAGAGGCAACCCCGTAGGCGCCGCTGGCCGGCCGCCTTCCTGTGGGATGGCCTCTCCAGCAGCAGCACCACCGTGGCCCAACGTCCGCAGGCGGGCTGCCACCTTGTTCCCCGAACTGGTTTTGCCCAGCACATCGGGAAACGTCAGCACCCGCGTTGGTAGGCGAGTAGGCTGCTGCTGCTGCTGCCAAGTGTGGCCACCACCAACACCTCCACACCGAGGCGCCGCCGCCGCCGCCGCCAATTGGACAGCCGCCCCAACACCACCCACGGCCCCGATGTATGGCATCAGTGCGTAATCCTGATGGCGCATAAGCGTCTGGTGCATACAATCGGCGGCCGCCGAGCGCGCCAATAATTCGGCACACATATCCACGCCCGCCTGTTGATCCAGAGGCCGCCCAGCCGCAAAATGCTCGGCCAATCGCGCGCCATTACACGCCACGAAAGCCGGCATCAAGGGGAAATCAAGGAGCGCATCGTCCATGGCTGCTGTCAGTGGATAAGTGAGGTCGTCGCTGTGACGCAGAAACAGCCGCTCGGCCACCTGAAACACCGACTTGGAGCCCGGATCTTTGTGCTGTGGTCCATAATCGACGTCGGCGGCGTCGTCGTCGTCGTCGTTGGGTGCTGCGGTGGCGGCCCATGTATCCGGCGGCTCCTCCTCCGCCGCCGCAAGGACGCCAGTGGCACGCGGCCGCGACGTTTCACAGGCCAATTGAAGCTGCCCTATGGCGTAGCGCAAATCCCCGTTGGCAACTGCAGCGATGTGGCGTAGTTGGTGGGGCCTCAACCACCGCCGCCGCCGCCGCCGCCGCCCATCGACCTCCTGCTGCGCTCTGGCCGTGTGTTGTACGCGCTGCAGGCATCGCTCAATCGCCTCGGGCCGACACGGCCAGAATTTCACATGAGACACCAACTGTGCCCGTTTGCACAAAGACGACAGAGCCTTGCCGCCGAGATCATTGGCCGTGCACAAAACCGGACGCCGCGCATGAGGTGCCATTTGCTGCAGCAGCGCAAAGCCCCCAGAGTCCTCAGTGCCCTGAAACCCGTCGAGCTCCTCAAGCACCACACAGTAGCGCGTGTCGGCCCAACACCAAGGCGCGTCTGCCTGACGTGGGCGCAGTGTCCGCGTTCGCTGGGTCATGGCACGCATGACGGGTTCCAGGGCTCGGGCCGACCGGCAATCGCTGGCGTTCCATTCCAGGCACACAAAGCCCTCGGCGGCCAACAGGCATCGAATAACAGTGGTCTTGCCCACACCAGGCGGGCCCGTAAGCACACACAATGGCGGCGGCGGCGGCAACCCAGACTGCTGCTGTTGTGATGTAGCCGAGGCACCACTGCCGCCGCTGCCGTGTGCGCTGCTCGCTGTTGCACAGTACTGTTCTCGGCGACGCAGCCACGCACACACTTCATCCACGGCCCGCTCCTGGCCCACAATGGCCGATAGATGTTGTGGGGCATACAGCGCGGTCCACATGTCGGAGGAAGGAGGAAGAGGGTGGGCGCCCAAGACGTTTGTTGCGGCTGTGCCACTTATTGTGCGTCCTTGAAAAGTTGTGTCGTAGGGCGGAACCCGCGACACGGATATCATACAACGGCGCGCGTGCCAAACATTTGTGTTTTTTGCGGGCTTTCCGTGTATTGCCATGGATCGATCCACCTGGTGGCCGACCCCCGAGCGCTTTCCCCTGCTTGCACACAATTGCTGCTCGCCAACAACGCCCATCATCATCAGTAGGCAGCTAACCCGTCCAGTTCTTGGGGTTGGCGGCGTCAGCGGGGTTAACATAGATGAGCTTCTTGTACAGGAAAGCGCCCATCGCCAAACTTTTGTCCAGGTCACGCTCCAATTCCTTGCAAGGCACTACCCACCACAGGCCTTTGTCGTAGGCGCTCATCGGAACTGGATTGGGGCCTGTGTAGTTGATGATCGACCGGTCGGCGGCCTTGCACATGTGGGCGGGCATCTGGAAGTAGCGCCAGTTCGGTTCCCGGTCTGCCTTTGTCGGCGCAGTCGCCATTTCGCCGCGGGCTGTGTCGGTTGTAATGGCAGCGGGCGGTAAGCAAGTAGTAGCAGGGCGCGCTCGACGTGTACTTGGCCGCCCGGTTGCCGCCGATCCACTTTTATGTGGTGGTGGTGGCGGCGGGGAGGAAGGGGCCTGTGGCAACTGTTTGTCTTCCGAGGGGTAAAAGGAAAGTCCCGTCAGAAAGTGGCTGATTGTTTGCCGGCGGTCCCCCTGTGGTCCCCTTCCGCGTTGTTTGTTACAGCAGCAGCACGTTCGCTATGGCGGCCACGACGACGTCCACAACGACGCCCGAGGCGGAGATCACGGCTGCGGAGGAACCTGCAGCAGCGGTTGTCGGCGGCGACCCCTGTGCGTTGTATGCCACTGGCAAGTGGCTGGCAAACGGTCACTTGGTGTACCACGGAAAGGCGACGAAGAAGGCGGGTGTTGCATTCCCCGCAACTACTGTCAGTGGCCTGTACGAGTGGCGGCCGATTTCCGTCCACCGCAACCCCAACCCGGCCGCGGCCGCCGGTACTAAGGACGCCGACGGTCGGCCCCCTCGGCCACCGCCCTCGGCTGTGAATGGGAATGGCGAGACGGCCGGCAACTACGGGGGCGACGCCACGACCATCAACTTCTCGTACTTTTACGCGTACGATGATGGGTATCACACTTCCAAAGAGCGGTGCAAGCGGAATGGTGGACTGCACATGCGGCTTGCTCGGCTTACGGCGGTGGCCTGGGTTGCCTTTCAGTGCGACGCAGGCGTCGTGGAGTTCGGCCGCGAAGCCTGGCGCGCCAAGCTTTTTGGGATTCGGTTTGCCGCTGCCACGTACCACCATCCCGTCCAGCAGCGGGCTGAGCCAGAGGTTGCCTCGCCTTTGTCCCGGGCCATGCAAAAGGCCGAGGTGGCGGGCCGTGGGAGTAAGCTCGGTGTCTCGAAGGCAGCGTTGCGCAAAACTGCGCTCGGCCGCTTCTGGAAGTGCCCGGTGATAGACATCACCGGTCCGCTCCCAGCGCGCGTATTGGATGTGGTGCAGCCGGACATGATCATCGCCGATTACTTATATCCCATGGTTCTGCGTCGGCCAGGCATCCACGAGGCTCGTGTACATAGCGGCCAAGACTACTGTCAGACAAAGGATGGGCAGTGGACGCGCTTTGTTGGGAGCGAGCGTGTGCGCGCGGGTGTGTGAGTGTGTGCGTGTGGGCGCGCGCGAGAGTCTGATATGCACGAGCGCAAACGCCTGTATTGGTTGCGCGTCCCTCCCGCCGCCGTAAAACACACCACAACCGACGACTCTTGTCGCCACTGTCGCCGCCCTCAACGCGCAAACGGCGGTACCGCTTCACCAGCGGCGCGTCGCCCTCCCCCGCCGCCGCCGCCGCCGCCGCCGCCACCGCTCTCCAAAGCACGCCCATGCTTTTTGCTGGCCATGACAATGGCCGCCGGCTTGCCACCGAGAGTGGCTAGCGGATTGATGCGGCGAGCCGACGGTTTGCCCAAATATGCAGTGGTACTCAGTTCTTTTAGTTGGCTCTTGCGCATACGCGTCTCGTGGCTCCACAATACCTGTACGGGGCCCAGCATGGGGCGTCCATCGTGCGGCACGTGTTGCCGGGGAAAACGCGCCTCGACATCGCTGAAGTCCACCACGATGGGTGCCCTGCGTTGCACAGTGGCGTCCGCCACACCACTAGAAGGCCTGTTAACCACCGCGGTAAACCGCTGCTCTGCCACACTGGCAGTTGTGCGAGCTGCAGCGACCGTCGGCTCGGGTATGACGGAATCGCCGCTGCCTCTCTCGGCGTTCACCAGATACGCGTAGTCTGAGTGGCTCGCGGTAAGGGGCACCTGGGCGAATCGATGCGTTCGGGGCACCACTTGTACTGAACCCCGTTCCGGCGGCCTACTCACCGCCAGGGCTGTTGGGGGTGGGCGCAACGGATAGCCCCCCGGCGCCACACTTGCAGACCCAGAGATGGCAAATCGCCCGCCGCGGAGCCGCCGTCCCTGGCCTTGTGCCGTTGATGGTGGGGGCCATGTAAATGGGCCACCGCCGCGGTCGCCCTCGTTAGTGCCACCCTCACTTGCCATGGGTGCTGCCGCTTAACAGAGTGAGCCGCCGAGTAGTAGCAGCAATGGATCCAAAGACAGTTGTCGTGTACCTTGGTTCCGGGGCAGCAACAACAACAACAACGACAACTGGGCAGTGGTTGCCGTGTAGTGTTGCTCTGGTATTTCTTGTAGCGCGAAAAATATTCCGAGGCACTTCGTAGCAGGCGACAAGTGTCTCGGAGGCCCGTTTCGGCGGTCAGCAGGAGCGGGGAAGATCGAGTGCGTCCCTGCCTTGCAGCAGCTCTTCTTCCTCATCACGCCAACACCAGACGACTATAAACGCGCGCGCGCGCAAGTAGTAGAAGATGGCGCTTGTGGCAGCAGCGGCGACAGCGAGCGTGACCGCAGCGGCAAGCCAAGGACTGGCACCAACGGATGCACCGACTATAGCGACGTATGCGCGTGTTTTTGGGGCCATTCGAGTACTGCTGGCTCGTGGCGATGCAGGCGGCGGCGACGCCTATTTCGGGCCAGTGGTCAATGATGCCGCGCTTAATGGGGGTGCCGCCGGTGCCCTATCAGGTGTACCCCTGGCTGTATGTGCGAATTTGTGGGGCTACTTCAATCGCTTGCTGGCTTACGGGGGCAAGGGCTTGGCTGCGGGCATAAGTGCCGGGTTGTGGTATCTGATGCAGCGACCACTGGCCAATTTGTACCTGAGTGGACCAGGTTTGGGGGGGTTCGGGTTCTGGGAAGGCCGATCGGCCCCCGACGTGTGTGTTTATGTGTCCGGTGTTGGGCCCACTTCGTTTTGGGAGCAACCGGGTGCCGCGGATGCGTGTATCAACCTGGTGGCCAAGAAGGCGGCTGCTTTCATCATCGGAACCACGGTCGTACTGGTCACTACCACAGCAGTATACGCGATTTGTGTGGCCACCTGGCGGGTTTGCTGTCTGAACCCCATCCTGCGAACCATGCGCCATGTCCGATATCTTCATGTTCCGAGGTCGCCACGGCCAGTCAGCACGACGGCCACCGCCGCCGCCTTTCCTGACGAGACCAAAAAGATCTCGGTTGTGGGCATCCCGGTTCCCGAACCGAAAGACGCGGGTGTTCCGCCGCCAACAACAACGGCGGCGCAGTAGTCGCATCGTCGTCGTCGTAGGTGGTGGTGGTTGTTGTGCCACCACCATGTCAGCAGTCCATGCCACTGCCGCAAGCGAGGAGCGGCAAGGTGGCACTTTGTTGCGTATACTCGCTGTTGGGCTTTTGATGTACATGGCGCTCCTGCTAACGCACCCGTCATCGTGTTATACGCCGCCACCAAGAGCGGGGGCATTCTCGGCGGAAACGCTTACCATCACCTGTCCTTCTTCCTCCTCCAGCAATCCGCTATTCTCGTATGATTGGACTCCACGGTATGCGGAATTACTGGGGTTTCACATGACCAGGGCTTTCACCCTTGCACTGGTGGTTGGCCTGGTGGCCATTGTGTTAAGCAGCAGCAACAGCAGCGGGAGTAACAACTAATACCTTCTTTCGTGTCCCGTATTGGCCGCACGTTTATCGATGCGTGTTGTTGTTGTGCTCTCTCACCTTTGTAGGTGTGTTCGCGCGTGCGTATCATGGATTGTAGTGCGCGTTCCCCCGTCTGAAATATATGGTACACGGCCACTGAGCGCGCGCGCGTGTTCCCCCGTCTCGCTTCCGCCGCATCATCATCACTCGTGCGAGCGCTGCTTGTCGGGCGTTTGTCGTTCGCGTTGCCGCATTGGTATGTCGGCCTCTGCACTGTCGTCGGCCGCTGCCGCCGCCACCGCCACCGCCACCATCACCACCGCCCCCGATAAGGGCAAGCAACGACAGGCTGGGGTGGGAGATGAATTGACCGGCGATAAGACGGCAAATGCGCTTCTTACAGGAGCAGCCGACATGGACAATGGCGATGATGGGCCACCACCGCCGCCTCCGCCGCCACGAGCACCACTGACTGCTGCTGTGCCGTTTCCCGGTGGCGGCGGTGGATGCCATGACGGTTGTGGGCCGCCACTACCAGCAGCCGCAACAACACCCCAAGAATCCCCGCCTGCCGTGATGATGGCGGCGGACGACGTTGCTGGTTGTGGCGGCTTCAAAGAGACGGGCGAAATGGCCACCAAACTCATGCGCGATATCATGGCCACAACGATGGGCAGCGAGGGCGGCCGCATGTTTGGCACCGCCGTTGACATCTTCAACCGCAACTTTGAGGACCTTTGGAACTACCTGTTGCAGTGGGCGCAGCGACTGAGGGGCCCGACGGCGGCCGGTGGTTGTGGGAGCGGCGCCGACCAAAGGGCCCGGGACGCCTTGCTGATTCGCATTGAAGAGGCCCACAAACAAGCGTGTGCGCTAGTCAGTGTGCCGCAAACACGCGCGGTGCCCATTGGGGCGTACATTGAGGCCAAGAACAGCTTGCCCGACGACATGAAGGCCCTGTGGGTTGAGTGGCTGAAGCACTACGACCCCAAACTCATGCAGCAGCTGGCTCCGCGGTTTGCGTATACGGGCCTGGCGGTCATCAACGACTGCTGGACTCTGGTGCACCCACAAACGGGCAAGGAATTGCTACGGCCGCGTTCCAAGGCTCGTATAATGGGATTTTTCACCACTCTCGATGAGTGCGCGAACGTGTGTCGAGCCGTGGGGGCCGGACATCTGCACGGAAGCGACAGCAGTGGCGCCCCCGGTGGACCTGGTGGGGGGGAGTTTTCCGCCATGTTTGAGCGTGCAATGGCCGAGGCCGAAAAGGCCATGCCCACGACGGCCGAGGGTGCCATCGACCTCATCAAACACCACATTGCCAACCCCGCGTCACAACAGTTTGTCCACCTGGCCCTGCGACAGGTACACGGTTTGGGCTTTGACCTCAACGACTTGCCGGCCGAACTCAATCCCAAAGCACTCATGGCCGCTGCGGGTATTCGCGACGATCCCAACGAAGACAGTTTGAACGCCGATGTCCGTCGACGGCGCGCTGAACTGCAACAGCTGATCGAGGCACACGCACTTAAGCACCGCAGTCGCGGCAGCGACGACGGCAAGCGGCGTCGTGGTGTTGGTGGTGCTGCTGATAGTAGCAGCAGCAGCAGCAGCAGGCAACAACCCAAGAAGGACCCAGACACCGCCGCCGCCCCTGCCACGTCGTCGCCGCCTACGGGCCGCCCACCACCTTCGTGACAAAGCCGTGTGAGCGCATGCGCAATACAAGGCGCGTGAGTGTTGCGGCCCCACCGGCGGGCGTCAATACTGTAAACACGGCATTCACAATGCGCTCGGCCGCCCGTACACGGCGGATATACCGCGATGCCCCCAACTGCACAACGGTACGCGCACTGTTGTTCAGTGGGAGGGCGAGGCCGCGTCCGCCCCCCAGGTTCGATGTGCCATCGGTGAAAAGCGCCTGTGGGGTGGATATGATGGCCATGTCGTAGGTCGGCAGGCCTCCCAGTGTAGGTACCCCTGTCACCATGTAACCATCAAGGTACAGATCTCCCTGGGGGAAGTCAACTGTGGCCGTTGTGGTGTTGGCCCCCCCCGCAAAATCCAATTGCAACTCAATCACAGTCTCCGTGGGCGGCCGTACAAACATCTCCCCCGACGGCCTCAAGTCCGTACGTGGCTGCCAATGCGGGGCTGCCATTGTCGGCGTCGTCGCCGCCGCCGGTGGTTATTTGCTGTGGTGTTGGATGTTGTTGCCGGGACACAACCCCCCAAAACCCACTGGCCTGCCGTCGTGCCTGTGGCGCAGTGATGCTCTGTATGGGCGCCCAGATATTTCGCGTGTTGTCTGTGTGCGCGGCGCGAACGGCAGCAGCAGCCGCAACGACTCGGCGCCAGCGTTCTTTCATGCACCACCACCACCGCCACCACCACCAAGCGCACATTCGCTCGCGTGTGCGTAGCGTAGACCCAGACACCCTCACAGCCACCACCACTCTATGATGGTCGCCTGTGGTAGGCATACGAGTAGTAGAGTGACAGGTCCTCGGCGGAGATCCATGGTTCCAACATCGACGGCCTCTCTGTCATCGAATCATACCACAGTTGCCACGACGGCCGACGACCTGCACTGTTGGCAGGGCCAGCGACCGCGCGCGGCGCTGGGCGTCGTTGGGCCGCCGCCCCTGCGAGCCATGACGGGCGCCGCCGTCCTCGTCGTCCACACGTTTGCGACGCCGGATACCAGCTCGCAAATTCGCTGCCTGTTGTGGCGACAGTGGCTTCAATGGGTCAACCAGACAGGGCGACGATGGCGATGGCGGGTGCGCAGACTCTGTGGCGGTGGCAGGGCTTGGCAACAACTGCAACAACGCCACCTCCTCAGAAGAGGACGACGACGACTTGGCATCGGCCGCCTCCACAGCGCTGGACATCTGCGGTCCTGCCTCGGGGGCCTTGGAAGTATCAAGCGGGGAGCGGGCGGTTGGTGTGTGGGCAAGTGGGCGGCCGAACGTTCGCCCCACTTGTGCTTTTATACCCGCGGAGTTCAGCTATAAACAAACTTTGGGCCGCCAGCCCAGAAATATGTACGAAGCCCCCAGTTTCGGGCGGCGTCGGAGAGACAGACGACCATCGTCAAAAACCAATGGTATGAAGCACTACCGGACGAGTGATAGCGGTGGCGGCGACGTCAGTCATGCCGGCAACGGGCACCGTCTGGGCGGCGGCCGGAAGCTTCGCCAGCCTGCAGCCCCGCGTGTATCTAAAGCCTACCCCCCGATGGCGGTGATGCACGCACAGCTGGCTCTGCGGGGTGTTGTGCCCGCCCCACGCCATTGTCGCGCCCAAATAGCCAGTTTGTATGACAATGGGTTTAGGCGGCGTCCGCGCTCGCAGCGGAACCGCCGCCGCCGCCGCCGCCACCTTAAACGCCCGCCCACATACACCGCGCAGGAAGATGATGAGGAGGGAGAAGAAGGGGCTTACGACGATGACCAGAACGCCGACGACGACGACCATGACGATGCCGCCACGGGAAAGGTTACCGCAGCAGCAGCAGTGGACGAGGAACCGCCCCCCGATCCATCATCTGCCGCGACAGCAGCGGCTACAGCGCCGCCGCCGCCGCCGATGGATTTGCGTATGTTGGGCGTCAAACCCAAACGCTCAAATGCCGCCGCCGCAAAGCCTGCTGGCCAGTGGCAGATGCGCATGCTACGGTACATCGAACGGTATGCCGAATTGGTGAAGTTGGCGCGTCTGGGGTGCCCAGGCCACATAACCGACGCCCTCGTGACAGCTTCACCGACCGCTTTCCTGGCATCCAAGGGTCCTGTGGCCGCACGGCTACGGGCTCTTTCCGACTACCTAAACACAACAGGGCCACTGGCCACCGGCGGCGATGGCGGCACCGCCGCCGCCGGGTTGACTGCGAAAACAACGGCCACCCAGAACCGCAACATGCACGCGCTTGCGCTTGCCGTAGACGTGGCCATGTCGGCGGTAAAGGTGTATATCTTTCAGGAGTGTGCAAAGTCGGGCATTGTAACACACCCCGACTGGCGCACTTTGGGGGCCCATGACCCCAATAGTGCGCCTTGTGGGCCGACGGCGGACCTGAACCCCGAAGAGGCAGATTTCTTTCTAAGTACTACCGATGGTGGCCTGGATGTATGGACCGATAAACTGCTCATATGCCTCACCGCCGCCCCCAGCGATGACACCACTGATGAGGGCGACGATGAAAACGCTGCTGCTGCTGCTGCTGCTGCTGCTGCTGCCGCCAAGAAAGCCGCAACAGCCAAGCTCCGCCGCTCTTTGGTCCGGGGTGCCGTGTTTGCCGGCTCATACACGGTGGTATACCGACGGGGAAACCTAGTGGCCTTTGGCCAACGCATTGGGGATCGAAGTGCCGTCGAACGAGCCCAACAGACATCTATAGCCAGCCAAAGTGTTGGGGCCGCCGCACTAACGGCCACGCCGCTGATGCGTCACACACTGTTGGACGCGGTTATGTGGGTTGGCCGCACCATTGCTGCGGCCGCCAAGAGTGGTTGGGGACTCACTTGGCGCATGGCTCCAGTGCTCCTTACCTACTGGCAAAAGGTCCTTGGGCTGATGTCTAACCCACTGATATTCGTTGCCTGGAAAACGAGCGCCCTTATATTCCCGGCCTTTTGGGGATACGAACTCGTGAACGCGGCGTACCAGGTGGTGGAAATGGTGTGTCAGTGGGGGGCGGGTAAGATTTCCGTGGGCATTGTGGTTTACGGGCTGATGGCGGCAATCGGCCTCGCGGTTGAGGTAGCCGGATGGGTGACGGGCGCCGTCACTAAAGCGGTGGCGTTCCTGTTAAAGGGCATGGTCTGTGGTAACCTGTACTACAGCTCCAGCTGGTTGGCGTGGTGGCCCATTGTAGGCCGACCGGTCCTGACACTTACCTACTTTGCCCTTGGAGGCGGCATTCTACAAGCGGGGGCCTGGTTATTTGATTGGCGATTTTGGGCTGGCGCCGTGAGGGACAACTGGACAGGCCAACAATCAACAGAGGCCGTTAAAACCGTGTGGAAAGCATACAAGAAAGCCCGCGACGGGTGGTGGTGGCAACTGATGGCCGACTGGGCCCTTCGAAAGTGGGACCCAGAGGCCATGGAAAAGAAGCGCAAACAAACCCGCCTTCTTCTCGCCAAAAAAGCCAAGACGGCGGCTGCTGCAGCGGCAGAGGCGCAGGCTGCGCTGGCCGAGGTGGACATTGGAGTTGTTCCAACGCAGAAGAAGAAGAAGGAGCCCATACAGGGTAGCCAGCAGCAAAGCCGCTACTATCTTCGTTCTGCCGCGACAAAGGAGAAGGCATAGCAGGAGGAGGAGGAGGAGGCTCGGTGGTGTTTGGAAAGTGGGGCGCGCGCTCGCTTGGACCACCATGTCCACCCAACAATACGTCGCTGTTATTGGGATTTCCGCGCTCTTCGCCGCCGGCGCCGCCGCCACCGCCGCCGCCGCCGCAACAACACCCTACCTGCTGCAACTCGCATAAAACTCCCCCTCCCTCCCTCCTTTGTCCCTTTCGCCCCGTGCGTCATCGATCGGCTACGGTGGTTCCATTACGATAGTTGCTGCGCATCATAGAGCGCCTGTGCCAGGTCATCTTCCGTAACACCGCCCAGACAGGCCTGAACCGCGGCGCCTTCTTGGCCCAGCAACTCCCACATGCGCTCCACCACACCGGGATTTCCGGCCCGGAAACACGCGCCACCACTGCGCGGTGCCAATTGCCCAATCACTTCGAGATCATCGGGATGTAGCACCAGATCATCATCGGCGTCGTCGTTGTCGTCGTCGTCGCTCTGGGCACTGGGATCAGAGGACTTGGCGCTGGTACCTTCATCGTCTGTGTCGGCGGCCTCCTCATCCTCTTCTTCTTCTTCTTCTTCTTCTTCCCTATAATCGCCGTCTTCCTCCTCATCGCCGCCGTGGTCGTCGGCTGTGTAATTCTCCTCCTCCGCGTAGTAGTCGTTGTTGACGGCTGTGATATTGCCGTTGTCGGCCACCCGCAACGAAGCGCCACCATTGCCACTGTGCATGCTTGTCGCGTCCTCCACACCGCCGTCCGCGGCAGCATCGGTGGGCAAGTTGAACTCAGTGGCATAGCGGTTTTCCACATCAGCGTAGTATCCGGGGGCCAGCACCGCACACCGGCGCTTCGGAGGCCGGTGCCTTTCTCCGCCGCCGCCGCCGCCGCCGCCCCCACCACCACCACCATTGTCATTTGCGGCGGCGGACATATCATCTCGGGGGCGGGGAGGTGTTGGGCCCACCGACACACCGCTGTTGTTGGTGCCACCTTCGTTCCACGGTATCTCCTCGGCAATTTCGGAGAACAGACGCTGTTGTTGCGAGTGCACATCGTTGGCCATTGGTGGCAGGCCCATTTCATCGAAAAGAGCGTTTCCGATGTGCAGTCCTTCTGGGTTTTCTTCGTTGTCATCATCATCATCATCATCATCATCATCATCATCATCATCATCATCATCATCATCATCATCGTAGTCGTCGTCGTCCGCACCTGCCTCGTCACCATGAAGCGGCTCGTTCATGGCTAGGATCCACTCGACAACATCACTTCCCCGCTCAAAAGTTGACGCATCGAACGGTGGGGTATATGTGCACACCAACAGGTTCGCCAGTCTGGTGAGCCCAGCCTCGTGAGTGGCCACAAACTGGTCGCGCCAATCGGGCTCTTCCAACGCCCGCTCGGCCGCATCTTCACGGATCCACGCTTCCGCCTCTGCATCTTCACGCAACAAGGCGAAGTTATCTGGGGCTGGACGACCACCCCCAGTATGGGGGGGAACGTCGTCGGTGGCACCACCACCCACAACGTGCTCAAATGCCCCATCAAGGCCAGCAAGAAGGGCCTCAGTGGCGTTCGTGGTCACAGGCACCTCTGCTTCTTCTTCATCGTCTGACAGCGGCCCAGTCGGGTTCTCGGGGTCCATCACAGTTGGGGCACGTGCACAAGTGGAGAGCGGCGAGGCGGTTTCCACCCCGGCAATCGGCCCCGGTGACGCTGCGCGCCCATGCGAAGGAGCACAGATATTTCTCACTGATCGGCGCGAACGTTTTTTCCTCCCTTTCTTTGGGGGCGACGGCGACCGGGATTGCCCTGAGTCTGGGGGACTTAGTGGTCGGGCGGCGGCGGCGGCTGCTGCCTCAGCCGCGTCCACGGTAACACTTGTGGCGGCCAGGGGTTGTAGTGGTGGTGGTGGTGGTGGTGGTGATGGTGGTGGTGTTGTTACCACCGGCGGATCCACGACACGGCGGACTAAGGTGGGTATGAGACTACTAGGACACGGGATATACACACCCGGGGGTGGTCGTGCACAGGCGGGGGCAGCACGTCGTGTGGCCCTGTGGTCCCTGGGTCGCGACCGCGGGAATTCGATGGAGGCAAAGCGCCGATCAAACTCGGGGATAAGGAAAACACCGGGGCGTTGCTGGAGTGCCAGGGGTTGTCGGAGTGGCGGCGGTGGCTGTTGCCCGGTCGCCTGCACTGCCGACGACTGCCTTCCCTCAGCAGCAGCAGCAGCAGCAGCAGCAGGCGCGGCATCATGAACGACGACGACGACGATGGCATCATCAGCGGGTAAAACGCGCGGGCCGCGGTCGCCCATGCGCCGCGAACCTTTTGCCCCTCAGCGACGACAGTAGCATCTGACTGGTCCTGGAAACGGGACAGAGGTGGTATCACCCCAAGCGAAAAGGCGGTCTGTGAAAACGCGTGCACGAGTGAATGCACTTATGGGCAGAGCGCCGAGATGATTTTGTGTGGCTGGCGCGGCGTCTTGCCGGCAAAAGTTTCAGGGCGCATAGGTGTTCGGGTGTAAGTGCGCGTCTGTGGTCGTGGTGGTGGCGGCGGCAGCGGTGGCCTGGGTATCAGTCCCCCGATTTTGGGTCGCGCGCGCGTCCGTGTCGTCGTCGTCGTCGTCGCTAAATGTCGGCGGCGTTATCGTCGGCAGCACGGCCGCCGTCGTCGCCGCTTACCGATGAAGATGGAGATGAGAGTTTTGCCTCCTCTTCGATCACTGCGGCAACAGCCACCACCACGGTGGCCCCTCTTGCAGCCGAGACGGTGATCTGGCAGCACGCGCACGCCATTGCCAAGCAGTCGTGTATAGAGCGGTCGCCCCTACCACACGCCAACTTCAGGGGCCGCCTTCTCTCGTGGTTCCAGCTGACATATGCGCCTCTTGTGGCCCGCATGCACGAATGTCCGCTAGGTGGGGGGCCTTGTGGGGGCGGCAACCCGTACCACGCCGAAAACACCCTGTGGGCCCATTCACTGTTGGCGGTGTATGCGTTGCCGTTGGACGTTTCCCTAAACGCCGTCGTTGCCACTCTATTCCACGATGTGGGTAAAGTGTTCACCGGTGATCGCGCAGCCTGGATGTTCGGGGACTACGGCCCTCACTGGGAGCCGTCGTCGTCGTCGTCGTCATCGTCGTCGATTACAGCTGCGAGCCGACGGCCTTCCCGACACTATGCCCCGTTGTCGTCTCCAGCAGGTGTTACGTCGTCGTCCACAACAGCCCACCGCGGTTGGCCTCTTCCTGTTGCCGGTGGCGCCTCCACAGCGACACCATCGGCGTTTGATGGCTTTTATGGAACAACATACCGGTTCCCTCCTCCTACCCCAATTGCCGCCTCCTATCACCATAGCAGCAGCAGCAGCAGCAGCAGCAGCAGCAGCAGCAGCAGCAGCAGCGGGGGCCACAACTCGTCCTGGCCGCCATCATTGTCGCCGGGGGTTTTTGGATCCCGAGTTGTGCGGCGCAACAGTGGCCGATATCACGAGCGTGTTGGAGCGGTGCTTGCTGCATTGTTTGTGGACGCGTTACGGGCCTGTCCGTGGATGCGACCATTGCAACACCAATTGTCTCGGCAGACGGTGGTAAAGCTTGTTGCCCACCACATGGACATCGATCTAGCCCGCTGTTCGCGTCCCATGACCGAGTCGGCCGTACGGGCGCGCCTTACAACCCTCTGGCTGCGCTACGCGGCCGAACCAGATCGCTATGTGCGCGACATGGTGGCCCTCAACCGCGCAGACTCGGCGGGGCGCTTCAACACCGAACAAACTGCCGCGGACGCCGAGATCTTGGCCATAACACACAGTGGACTGCTGGACGCCTCTTCGCAGCGCTTGCGCACTGAGCTGGCGCGCAAACGCATGGCCAAAGTACACCAGCGCCGATTGGCCTTGTCTTCGTCGTCATCGTCGTCGGCGGCGGCATCGCACACGCCCACACCGGCCGTCCTACAGGTCGGCGCATCATCTGCACTGGCAACAGCAGCAACAGCAACAACAGCGGGAGGTGTTGTGTGGCCCTCGGTGCTTTCAGTGCCGCCGCCGCTACCGAAACTGGCTCCATCGTTGTTCCCGGGGGCGGCGGCGGCGGTGGGATCACAGCCACAGCCCGGCGGGAGCGGCGGCGGCGGCAGCGATTGTGACGGAGGGCCCCGCCTTATCCTGCTGACGGCTCTTGCGTACACTGAAGTACTGGAGTGGCGACGTCGGCACTGTCCGGGCATACGCGTGGTGTGTCCTCCTGATCGGCGAGTGGCAGCGGCAGCGGCAGCGGCAGCGCAGCCAACAACGGCAACGCGTGGACCGCCGCCGCACACTACTCCTTCTCTTGTTGTGGCGGCTGCAGCTGCAGCTCCCACCCCAAAGCCTATTGCGGTGGTGGTGCCCGTCGAGGAAGAGTTGCGACGGGTACTGGAGATGCGCCAGTCCGTACTGCTGGATGTTGTGGCCCTTGACAGCAAAGGCCACCTGAATCGATGTCTGGAAGTCGTGAGCCAGTACAATCGGTGCTGTGAGGAAAGGAGCTCAGCGAAAGTGGGGGTGGTGGTGGCTACACCCCTGCTGGCCGGCTCAGTCGTCGGCACAAGTGCCCTCGGCGGCGGCGGCGGCGGCGGCGGCGATGACGCAGAACAAGAGACACGGCCGCCGCCGCCGCCGCCGTTCCTTGGGTCCAGCGGCGACGGTGGGTATGATGTTTGTTGTGATGATGACGCGTCACTTCTGCCTTACTGGATAGAGAGTGTGGTTCTACTACCCTCGGCTCCGAACCAGGTTGTGAGCGGCGGCGGCGGTTGGAATGCCATAACTGACGCGGTGTTCCACTTCTACATACCGGGGAGAGAGATGGTGGACGAGATGTCGCTCAGCTAGCTAGCCCGCCGCCGCCGCTGCCGCTGCCGGGCGCCACCTGTGTGTGCCATAAAATACAATCCGGGCGCCTCGTGGACAAAGGTGCGCTCCACCCAACCAACGCATGGCGGCGGCGGCGGCGGAAACAACACTTGCTGCTGCTGCTGTTGCCACGGAGGCGACCATGACCGACGACGACGACAACGCCGCCGCCGAACAAACCGCCGCTGCCCACCGCTGGCTTCAGGAATTTGAGTGGGCCAATGTGTGTGACACGTATGATGCATATGTGCTTGGGCTTCCGCGCCGCTATGAATTGTGCCTGTGCTCGTGGGTTCCGTACCTCTGGTCGCCACCGCGGCTGCGTGTAAGCTCCTGTTATCGCTTCTTCGTGGCCATGTTGGCGTACGTGGACTGGCTGGCCATGTGGGGTGATGTGGCACCCAAGTATCGGGGGCGGCGTTTCCTGGCAGAGTTTTTGCCGGAGAATCGGCGGCCAGTGATACCGCACCCCCAAGTGCTGGCGCTTATGAAACGTCCCCAGGAGGTACAGATGAGTGACGCTTGGTTTGCCGCCCGCAAACCCTCGTGCCACTTGACCGCCAGCACCATGCGCACGATCTTCATGCCCCAGCCGGGCCGCCCTTATGCCTGTGCAGATGGAGTGTTTCGGGCCAAGACAGCAAATCCCAGCCCGCCTGTGGCTCTGACAACGGGTATCGGTGGTGGTGGTGGCAATTACGACAACGCGCCATGCCGACACGGGCGCATACACGAGAAAGTGGCCAATGTGTTGTACGAGGAAACCGAGGGAACGCTTGTGTGCGCTGTGGGCCTCCTGGAACACCCCGAGCACCCGTTCCTGGCCGCATCGCCGGACGGTGTGCGTCTCGATGTGCCTGTGGCCGTGGAGTACAAGTGTCCTTTCCGGCGGGAAGACATAGGCCTGCTGCACACCTACTGGTACCAGTGTCAGTTACAGGCCCAGTGTATGGCCTGTGTATACACCACACATCTGTTCCTTTTCTGGACCGACTCGTACGCTCCCCCGCGCACGGCTGCCTGGGAGTACCATGTTATTGGGCGCGATGATCACTGGTTCGCGCACACCGCACTGCCCGTGCTGCGTGAGTTGTGGGACCGCATCCAGGACTGTTTGCGCGCACGCCTACAGCAACAGCAATTGCTGCTGTGCCCGGCGACGACGGCCCCCCTCGTCTACGCGTCGACCAAGTTGCCCTCGCCGTTGCCGTCACCGTTGCCGTCGTCGGTATCGGCGGCCACCAACAAGCGAGGTGTGGCGGCGGCGGCGGCGGCAGCGGCAGGCGGCGATAATGAAGCCACCGGAGACAGTGGTGGGGCCGACTCCGCTCAGGAATCAACTGATGTGAGATGTGGTGGCGGCGGCGGCGAGAAACGGCGGCGGCTGCGGCTACTACCACAACAGCAAGAAGAACAGAAGCCGCCGGAAATGGAGGATCGGTCGTTGCCGGCATTTGTGGAGCTTGCACCCTACAACTGGGCACGATTCGACGCGGCACCGGCGGACTAACCGTGGAGCGGTGGGCGTAGTTGTTGTTGTTCCTGCTGCTGTTGTCTGCGTCGCCTCGCAGTTCTGCTGCTGCCGCTGCTTTTCTGCCACTGTACGACCAGCGCGCCCGGAACGTTGGGGGACACGATGACGTTAAAGCCCCGAGTGCGTAGGCGCCCTATACAGTACTCGATACAGCGCACGTGATTGTACTCGGCCATCCACGAACACCCCTGGGGCACCGTAATCTCAAAACTGCGATGGGTGGGAAACTGCTTGGCCGCGGCTGCCAGTGTGCCCAACAGGTCTTGTAGTGCATGATGGTAGATCCAGTTGTTGTCGCGTAAGATCTGCCGCTGGGCATCAATGACCCTTGTTGCCGTCACGGTGTTTGGATCCACTAGAAGCAGAGCGGTACGCGATGCCGAACTCACATCGCCACTCCCACAGCCCCCGACAAGTCGCTCGACCATGATGAGCGGGAAAACCAACAACAGCTCCTCAACCAAGCGACCAGAACCAGCAGCAGCAGCAGCAACAACCGCATGTAAACTAAGACAACAACGACAGAGGAAGCCCTAGAAAATATCTGGCCACGAACACAGGGTCGGGGGCATCATCCATCTGTGACAACACCCACTTTGTGCTGAGCGCGCATCGCCCGCATATCATGCCCGAGGTACGGCTGCCGCGTTTGCAGGGCCGGGATATCCCATTTGGAGCTCGATGTGTATACTGTGGTAGTTCGGGAGACGGCAAAACCAACACCATGCTCGACGTACTCTACCAAAACCGCCACGACGATGACGCCCTCCTCCAGAGTGGGTGTGCCCAGGGCGGCGATGCGGAAAGTGAACTGGCCGTCCACTTTCCCGCTGTGTATGTGACCAACACTGCTCTGCGCGGCGTGAATTGGGACCGGGTGAAGCGAGGTATCCGGCGGTGCATTCTGCGCTCGGAAAAGATTGTCCGGGAAAACAGGCTGCGCCGCCTTGCTCATCGACGCCCCCTGCGACAACCGCGCACACACGTCATCTTCGAGGACTGTGCGTTTGACAAGAGCATTCGAGGCAGTGCACCACTCACGTACTTGTTTCAGGTGGGGCGCCGCTATGTGCGTGCCATCCATGTCACCCTGCAGCGCATCACCGGCCTGCATCCGGATCAGCGACGGCAGTGCTCATACATCTTCATGATGTACACGGCCGTTCCAGCCGCGCGCCGGGAAATGTACGAGGAGTACGTAGGCAAGAACAAAGAGTTGACGTTCGAACAGTTCTGTGGCATCATGGACGGCCTGCGGGCTTATCAGGCCCTTGTGTTCATGCCCCAACTGAAGGCACCCACCATCTGGGACCGCTTTGCCTACTACAGTGCACCATTGCGGCGGCATCCGTGGCGGTTCGGGCGCCCTGCATACTGGCGCGCCCATCGCCAGTGGTATGATCCAACCTACTTCAAGCGTGAACTGGATGAACTCTTGACACCCGGCGGCGGCGGCGGCGGCAAAGGGCGAGGGAAAAAGAGCGGTGGGGTTATGGGGGCAGTATCGGCGGCAGCCGCGACAACGGCCGCAAACGCTAAAGTCACGGTGACCTTGGACGGAAAACGACCCAAGGGCGGCGGCGGCAAGGCGACAGCGGCAACAGCCCCAGCAGAGGGCCACCGGCGATGAGGTGCGCGCGCGCAAGTACGACTTGCCGCGTCGGCAGACACCCACTTTCCCCTGTCATGCATTTATGAAACTCGGGTACACCGAGTATAGAAACGCGCACCAGTGTTCGCGTACGAGCGTGCGCGCTACCTTAACGCGCTCGATGTACTGTTTCTGGCGGAACCAGTCTTCATGGCGTTGCCGTCTGAACGCCTTGCATTCCTGCACCCAAGCGGCTTTGCGTGAATCGCGCTCTTGGGGCGTCAACCGCGGAACCCCGGGAGGCAGCGTCGCAACGGCCGCCATAATTGCACGGCTCAGCGTCTCTGTCGCCAGTTTGCCGCCACCACCTCGAGGTCGGAGGGCCCCAGCTTTGTAGCCCTGCCACCGGAGGCCACCGCGCTTCACCATCACGTGATCCAGAGATGCCCCAGAGAGATACCGTAAGACGTCCAAGTCCGCGTACAATCGTCGGTATATGGGGTCTACACTTGCCTTCAACGTTTTGGCAGTCAGCATACGTTGGCCGCCACCGCCGTCGTCATCGTTGTACTCGCCATTATTGAGATAGCGTACAAGACGCGTGTCTATGTCCAGTGCGGCCCTCGCCATTGGCCGCCGCTTGTCTCGCGATGCCGGCCCGATTGCGGTTGTGGCGGCAACAACTCGAGGACAGGCTGGCGCGCGTTTCCACTCATCGATGCCGCCGCTGTAGTCTGGGGCTGCTGCGGTCCAGAACGCAGCTGCCGGAACCGGCAACGACAACGACGGACAGGCCATACTGCTGCTGGCGGCCGTGTTGTTGTTGTTGTAAAACAGCTCGGCCTCCTCATAATTGGGAAGATGACAGACGACACACTCGGGCAGCAGCTGGGCAGCAGTGTCATCGCCGCCCCGCAACCGCCCCAGCACCATCTGTTGTCCTGCGGCCGCCTCGGGGTCAGCAATAGCCGTCTCTTCATCGTCGTCTTCTTCTTCCGCCGCCGCCGCCGCCGCCGAAGCCTCACATAACTCGCGGGGAGGCGGTCGCAGTGGGACAAACTCCAGAAGATGTTCAATACACGGCGCAGGTTCGGCAGTGGCAGCAGCAGCAGCAGCAGCAGCAGCAGCGGCAGAACTGCCCTCACAGTCAGGTTCTTGGTCGTGGTCCATCGTTGGGCATGGCGGTGGCGGCGTTGGCGACGGGGGTTGCAATGCGTCGTCGTCCGCATTCGAGGGGTGCCTTCGGTTCCACGCACGCAGCCGCGCAAGATCCCGCCTCGTCGACGCGTCGTACACCGGCGGCGGCGATGTTGAGGAGGGCGGGCGGTACGGCGCCGCCCCAGCTGGGTGTGCTGCCCCCGCCTCCTCATCCAAGACGCGCCGGTCCCTCTTCTGCCTCGCGGTAGTGGCGGCGGCGGCGGCACTGGCGGCTGCATCGGTCTGATGTTTGCGCGCAGCCCGGGCTATGAAGCGGCGTGGCATTGGCGCCAGCACGCTATCCCCAGCGGCGGCGGACCCGGCGGGCTTAGGGCGTTGTGGGGGAAACTCGGAGTGAGCCCGGTCGGCAAAACCGCCGCCCTACTTATCCCGACGACGTCCGGCGATGGTGGTGGTGGGTGCTTTGGTGGCAAGAGTTTGTTTGTCCGTTGTTCTTCTTCTTATATCCGGGGCTGCGGCGGGCAGAACATGGCGGCGCGCGTACAGACACACCCGCACAACCAAAACTCCTCCCAAACGCGCCTACTACGAGCGACACCACAAACGCGCCACAGCCCCAACCACCAACGCCCTTACGCGCCCTGCACCACGAGCGCCACCGCTGTCGCCGCGCCTGAGAACACGTAGTACACGGCAGCGGTGATGTTGTTCACGGCCGCTGTGCCATGGACCGTTTCGTCAGCAGCGGCAGCCGCCGTAACTGTCAGTGCGTTGGCGTCCGTGACCTCAATCAGGATCGGCGGCAAACGCAGGCCCGCGGCCGCCGTTATGCCCTTGACCAGCAGGGCGGCGGCAGTGGCAGCCGCACCAGGAAGTGTTAGGGCCACACCACCGCCGGCCGCACCCACGTATGTGTAGCCCGAGAGCAGCTGAGCCGCTGTGAGGGTAGCCGCACCACCTGCCGCGTTGTAGGTGCCCTGCAGAGACGTGCTGCCTGTCGCAACGTTCTGGTAGGCGTCGACATACGAGAGCAAGTTAGTGCCCGTCACGATCTGGCCGGAGGGGCCCACGAGACGCGTGAAGCACAAGCCTGTGGTCGCGGAGTTGAGGACCAAGCGCACGTGTAGCGAGGAGCCCGCAGGAACCACCAGAGGCCCGCGCATGGTGAATGTAGCGCCAGCATCGACAACGAGGGTGGCTGTGCCGGCGGCCAGAACGCTGTTGTTCTGCAGCACGTAGTCGAGGCGGTCGCCATTACGTAGGCCGCCCAGGGCCACAAGACCCGTTGCGCCCGTGATGGTGGGCAACACGAAGTTTCCATTGGCCGCGAGCGTCGTCACCACAGTGAGTCCGCCCAAGACTTCGTAGGGGTCTAGCGTGGCGCCAGCGGTGCGCAGACGCCGCCTGCCGCCCGTCAGGCCTCCACGACGAGTGGCCGGACGTAGTTCCGAGGGGATAAGGCCAAAGAGCCCGTTTGAGTGATGAGCCATGTTGGAGGAGAGGAGTTGCTTTAGCCCCGACGAGGAAGAGCAGAAGAAGAAGGGCGAAAAATAGCGACGGCTGCAACCGTGGTGAGACTGGTACGGACAACGACAACGACGCCTCCCTCGATCGCTAGGTGTGCATCTCGGTGTGATATTTTTTGGGGTGATCGAGCGGCAGCGAGAGTGGCTGTGGCGGCGACTGCAAGCCCCTTACGACAACAACCTGGCAGATGCTGTCTTGTTCAGGCGACGACGGAGCGGAAAACCAAACTGCTTGCCCCCGCGCGGCCCTAACACTCGCAGGAAACTACTACCAAGCCCCAAACGGCCGCCGCCGTCTTCACCACTAAAACAACGCCCATATCTTGCAGCGTTTAGTTGCCCTGTACGACGAGCGCAACAGCTGTAGCTGCGGCCGTGAACACATAGTGGATGGCGGCGGAGTCGTTGTTGATCACCGCGGTGCCGTGCACGGTTTCGCCCGCCCCCGCCGTCACAGTGATGGTGTTCGCACCAGCATCAGTATCCATGACCAGAATCGGCTGCAGTCGCAATCCAGCGGCCGACGTGATGCCCTTTGCCAGGAGAGCGGCTTGGACTGCTGCAGCTCCGGGTAGCGTCAAAGCGACGTTGCCGCCTGCCGCACCCACATACACATAGCCACCAAGCAGCTGGGCAGCCGTGAGGGTCGCCAGACCACCCGCGGCGTTGTACACTCCTTGCGACGCGGTGTTGCCGGACGCCAGGTTCTGGTAGACGTCGACATATGAAACAAGAGTTTGAGTGCCGAGGGCAAACGTGCCCGTGGGCGCAACAAGCTCAGTAAAGCAGAGGGCGGTGGTCGCCGAGTTCATGATGATGTGTACGTGCAGGGTGTTGTTGATGGGCACGACCAGCGGCCCCCGCAACGTGAACGTGGCTGCCACATCGACGACCAGCGTCGCCGTTCCTGCGGCATTCACGCTGTTGTTCTGAAGCACGTAATCGAGGCGATCACCGTCGCGCATCCCACCAAGCGCCACAAGGCCCGCAGCGCCCGTCACCGCAGGGAGCACGAAATTCCCGTTGGCCACAAGGCCGGTCACCACCGTGAGGCCACCCAGCATCTCGTAGGGGTCCAGAGTGGCGCCCGCGGTGCGGAGACGACGTCGCCCGCTACCCGCGAGCGCACCGCGAACGGTTGCCGGACGCCGCTTAGCCTCGATAACCCCGAAAAGTCCGTTACTGTGATGGGCCATGATGTTGTTGTCGGGCGTGAAAAGGGCGGAGAGGGGAATCGAAGAAGCCCAGAACGCTTTCGGGGCCAAACTGGAAGTGAGCCGCCGGTGGTGGTGGCTGCGCGGCTCAAGAGAGGTGTACCTGGGTCGCACGATATATTCTGGGACGATGGCGACCAAACGTCAACAACACAACCCCCACAACGCCAGATGTGCGTGCCAAAGAAACTCATTTGGCCTGTCACGTGCCACGTACGACGAACACGTCCGCGGTCGCTGGTCCACTGAACACCCAGTACAATGTGGCCGGTGAGTTCTTGTCGCTCCATACTCCACCTGGCCCCAAAATCGTGACACCTACACCGGCCCCAAAGTACACAGCCATCGGAGGTACAAGCGTGGCTTCAATGAACACCAACACGGGTTGAAGTCGCAGACCAGCCTCTGCGCTTATGCCTCTGGCCAAAAGAGTGGCGGCCACATCGGGCGCACCTGGGAACACAAGCGACATCTGCTGGGCGCCAGTGTTGTGGTACACGTACCCAGAAACCAGTTCGGCAGGGGTGAGATGAATGGCATCGCCGCGAACATTGGCGCCGGTTAGCCTGTAAGTTCCCTGTGCACTTGTGCTTCCAGTGGAGCTGTTCTGGTGGATATCCGGACAGGAAAGAAGGCCAGAGCTTAGCGTCGTCGTCGTCGTCGTCGTCGTCGTAGAAACGGCGCCGCTCGTGCAGCAACAGACTACTACTGTTGCCGCCGCTGTCAGGACTGCCACCAACATCTGTTGTGTTGTCATGTTCCCAAACGGCGGCAGCAGCAGCAGCAGCAGAAATAGCGTGTACGCGTGTGCGACCGCAAGTGCGCCTCCTCGAGCCTTTAAATACCGGCGGCGGCACTTCCAGACATGGATCGATCCATTTTCCACGTGGATAATTGAAGCCCACCAACCACCACCGCTAAAGCCCACGGACCGCGAATACATCTGCGGTCACTGGTCCACTGAATACCCAATGTAAACTGGCACACACATTGTCAAACACCATACCGGGCCCGTGAAAGGTAACTCCTGCGCCGGCGGCCCAATCGATTTGAGACGGCGGGGCCACCAACACATCAGCGATCAACAATGGCGCAAGCCGCAAACCCGCCGCGACCGTCACACCCTTTGCGGCGAGTGCTGCGGCCACGTCGGCTGCACTTGGTAATATCACGGAGAAGGGATTTATCCCTCCCGGTTCAGCTGGGACCCTGTAGCAGATGCATCCCGCGAGTAGTTCAACGGCGGTAGGACGTATCGCCCCCCCAACAACGTCGGTGGTCTTCTTACGCACGCCTTGTGCGCTCGTGCTCCCGACCGCGGTTTCCTGACGAATGTTCCCATACACAAGCACATTTGGGCCAGTACCGATTATGCCCGCAGGCCCTGTAATCTCTGTGTTACACATGGCTGTCGTTGCGGTCACCATTTCAATGAGCGCATGCAGCGCATAGCCGCCGGGCGACGCGACGAGTGGGCCATGCATGGTAATCGTCCCGAGTGCGTCCGCCGTCAATGTCGCCGTGCCCGCAGCGTTCGTACTGGTATTTTGCAACACCCACTCGATGCGGTCGCCTCTTCGTAGGCCACCACGTGTCGCGAGTCCCGCCACCGCCGTGACAGATGGCAACTGGAAGACGGCGTTTTCCGTGAGGCCACTGACAGTAGTCAGGCCCCCTAACAATTCAAAAGGCGCGATAGTTCCGGCGGCCGAACGCAAACGCTGCCGGCCCCCAATAACTCCTGTGTGGCGAGTGACTTCGCGCTTTTCTATGGGGATGAGGCCAAACGCGCCTTCTGGGTCGAGTGCCATCTGTGGTGGTAGTAGGAGGGGCAGCTTGATGCGACGCTCGCACCGCGGGCGCCAGGCTGGGGCATGTCGGGATACTTGATATTTCTCCCACTGCCTGCCTACAATCACTCACTCCTCCTCCCGATCACGGCTGCTGTTGCTGTTGCTGTGGCCGCAAAATCGCCATGATTCCACGTCCCGCCCGCGGCGCGCTAGTGCGGCGGACCGTCTGGATTACGGCACCCACGGCATCCAGGGTCCCATAGCTGACTCGGCTGTAGTCTGCGGCGGCAGTTGTTCCCTCCTCCTGTGTGGCCGCCGAGGTGGCCGTTGTTGTCAACACCCCTGTCACAGATCGCAGAGTGAGACGCCGTGTCTTGCGGTTTCGCTGCAGAGCGGAAACGGGCGCCAGAGGCACAGCAGCACCGGTCAGCAGGGAAGCTGTACTGGCCGTGGGTGTTGTTGACATCATCATCGGTACCGCCAGCACGATGCCCGGTTCGTTGGTTGTCAAGACGGCACTTGCCACGGGAGCGTCCGCCGCCGCCTCACTTGCAGTTGTTGGCGCATACGGCGGCAAGTTGGGTGACAAAGGGCCCCACTGCTCGATGCTTGTGGGTTGGCGGCGGCGGCGGCCAGGACAGTTGCGGCGCCCGGCATCGGTCATGTCGGCGTCGGCGTCGGCGTCTTGGCGCCCCCGCCTTTTTTGGGGGCCTCGTCGTCGTTGTGGCCGTCGTTGTGACGACGGCAACGACGGCGACATGGGGCCGGCGGCGGCGGCGGCGGCAGACTTGCGCCCATACCGCTGGCCGCGGCCGCCGCCCCCTTGCCAATACCGCCGCCGCAAACTCGCTACGCCCTGGTCGGGCATGGCCACGCCCGCGTCCATCAAGCCGTCGGGCACTCCCTGGGCCTCGTGGGTGCCCTCGACCACAGTGACGTCAGCGATAAGGGGGTATGCCAGCTCCCGGTACACACCACACCGCCGTCGCGGGCCCCCACACAACTGGGCTCGGTACTCTTCGATGGTGAGACCTCGTGGCCCAATGAACTTGCGCAACAGGCGCTCTGGGGGCGGCGCCTCGCGTGGCAAGTACCAAGTGCCCAACAGCTCAGTGAGGTACTGACGCACCCGCAAACACTCGCCGCTGCTGTAGTGCAACCGCGCATACAGGAGAGCACACGGCCAGCTGCAGAAAATCCCCAGGCAATGCACCTCTGCTGGAATGCGTCGGCGCGGTCGCGGTCGGGGTACCCGCAGCAACGTCTTTGTCGCAGCCGCCGCCGCCACGGCCGTTGCCTCTGTCTTGCTGCGCTCCCATCTCACGCGAACCGGCAGGCTGTGCACCGGCCCATCAAACGGCTCGCCGTCGTTCATGCAGGCACAAGTCGTACGGGCCTTGAGCCGATGCAGAAGTTTAAGCGGCAGCGGCGGCCTCTCCTCTGCTGCTGAGGAGGAGGCGGCTACTTCCCCCGAAGCTGCTGGCGCCTCTACCACTTCCGGCCGCCGCCCGACTTCGATGTAGTCTGGTAATAGACGGGTGGTTGCGTCTTCCGTGTAAAACCACCGTCCATCCCAGAGGGACAGTGCACCGCCAGTACTTTGCAGGGCCAACTGTGCAACCACGGCCACCGAAGGCGGCGGTTGCGGCGGCACACCAGGAGGGGTACTTGGCGGCGGCGGCGGTGGCAATGATGGCGGTGACAGTGGCAGTAGAGACGGGCGCTGGGCACCGGCAACCACCGTCCCCGGGTCAGCAGCAGCAATCAAAGGTGGGTCGGCGGGCCCTTGACACTTGGCGGCGGCGAGGAGGCGCTCCACTCGCTCGGCATCGTCGTCGTCGTCGGCCTCAGCAGCGGCTGCAGCGGCAGCGGTGGCGGCATCGATGTCAGCCTCGTCGTCCGACTGCAGCCACGCGAAATCGGGCCCGTCCTCGGCGTCAGAGGCCGTATCTCCGCCGCCGCCGCCGCCGCCGCCGCCGCCACCACTATCCGTGTCCTCGTTTCCTTTGTCGTGCCTGTCTTCTTCCTCTTCCTCCTCGGAACCGCAACTGTCCGCCCGGCGTCTGTTGAAGAAGCTGCGACCCATCGCACGCTTGTGGCCGGCAATCAGTGACCGGTAGTCGGCAATATCATCCTCGTCTTCGGCCCTGTCGTCGGCATCTTCGGCGGCACAGTTGCCGTCGTCGTTGTCCTCCTCATCCGAACAACAGGGCCGGCCTCGCACCATCGTCGAGACGGCAGAGGCGGCGATGTGCGTTTGCCCGCGGAAAGCGTAGGGTCCAACGCCCAAAGTGCTGACGACCGCGAACGACAGTGACAATACAGGGGCGGCGGGTGTGTGTGCGCGCCCGAACGAACGAACGAACGGCGGCAGTGCACGGTCACAGTGACGCGGCGGCCGCCCCCCTGCCCCGACAAAGTGCATCGGGGAAAACAAACTCTTGCCACCTATCTCGCAAACCAGGAGCCCCGTGATCCATTCGTTCTTCCCTCAAAAGTGACGGCCCAAGAACTGGCTTGTCAGTGTTCGGTGCTAGCTAGTGGGGGCGGCGGCAGGCTTCTGCGCGTGGTGGCATCAGCAACGCCGACAACAACAACGACCTACTACCATGACCGAACGGCGGCGCGGCGACACGGCCGTGCCCGTCGGCGGCGGCGGCGGGCGTCGTACTCAGCAGCCGCCGTCGACAAGTGCGGCAGCGGCGGCGGCGGCGGCGGCTGCCTCGGCGGCCTTCACGTCACCCGAAGAGGTTAGCATTCCGGCCCCGGGCAAACCGGGCTTTTTCATCGTATTCGGCAAGGTGTGGCCGTTTGCCAGTGTACTCAATGTGCTCTCGACGGTGTACACGGATTTGGTGTTTGATGTGCAACAGGCATACACCGACAAGGACACCGGCAAGCGCATCCCGCCCGCCTTCGTGGCCCGCAACGTGGTCGCTGATGCCAGCTGCCTGACTGGACTGTCGTTGCACCCCGATTCGCTGGGGCCCGGGCACTGGTACTGCCATCGCACTGTGACCATCTGTGTGCCGCTGGGCCCGCTGAACAAGCATATCGGCAGTGTGCCACAACAGAGTCAGTGTATTCTGTGGACCAACTCCGACGATCCTGTGCAGCTGTATGTGGCTCACCGGCAGAACGACCAGCAGGCGTGGAATGGCATTTTGTCCATGCGGCTCCGGGACATGTCCTCGGTGCCAGAGAGCTCGTACTACAGGGAGGTGCCACCGGTGCTGTCAACTCTGATGCACGCACGTGTGGCCGCCAGTTTTCTGACCGAGTGTTTTCAGGCGCCCCGCAAGACCGACTCGTCTATGCTGCAGGTCACGGTTGTCGTGGTACCCGAGCACACCGAGGCTGGCGGCGGCGGCGGCACAGGGCTTGTGGTGAGGCCCACGACTTTGGCCTTTTTGGCGGCGAGTGCCATGTGCAGCCTCACGTACACAGTCGCGCACGGGCAAGAGTGTTTGGCCACCAGTGATTTCAAGGCCACTGTTGTGATTCCCGATGGTGGAGGCGGCAGTGTACCGGCGGCGGCGGCGGCGGCGGCGGCGGCGGCGGACACCCCAGCTCTGCCACAGCCTATTGTGGCCCGCTACCCGCTGGCCATCCTGGGTCTGGTTACCAAGAGCGGTGTGCAAATCGGGTCGGTGGTCGATGTGCTGCTACTTCAGTATCCAGGGGTGCCCGAGCCACATCTGGGCATCTGCTACACTGTGGGCGAAGGTGGTCTGGCCAAGGAGCCGTTGGGCTCCCTGGACATCATTGTGTCGCCCGAGAGCATCATTCACGAAGACACGGCCGCCGAGCTGGCAGATATCGGCAATCGCTTTGCCCGCATGATATCCCGCCAAGGATTTGTGGCCGACGGCGGTGGAGGTGACAGTGGCCGCGCAGTTGGAGGAGGAGGAGGAGGAGGAGGAAGAGGACGCGGTGAGAGTGTGCCCACATCCGTGCATTTGCGCCCTGCTGATGCTGTCACTGCCGTTCGGCATGCCGCCAAACGGCGCAAGCGCAACGCTATGATCGTGACCAGCGACGACGACGCCGACATGGACGGCAGTGGCGGTACCGACCACGACAACGGCGATGTGCCTGCTGCCCAAGCACAGGACGACGGCGACGATGAAACGGCGGCGGCTGCGGCGGCGGCTGTGGTGTCTCCAGAATAGTCACCTCAACGCCAGCAACGACGACCACGACGACACCGATGGCGATTTTATAGCGAGCGGTTGTTTGTGTGTACGCACGCGTGTGCGGATCCGCGCTGTCGATCGGTCGGTCACGGACGGAAATGCAGAAACAGCAGCAGCAGCAGCAGTAGCATAGTCGCGGCGCGCTCGCCTATGCGCGCGCGCGCGCGCCCAAATGTCTAGTAGAAGCGGCCATTGGCGCGGCGCCGAGGTCGCCGTACGACAAAGGTCACTGTACGACGCCGGGTACGAGGACGGCTGCGCCGAACAACAGCAGTAGCGTATGCCGGCATGTACTGCGCACGCCGCACATGCCGTTTAGGGGTATGCTGTTTGCGCCGTCGCGGTGGTGGGGGTGGCCGCCTCATAGACATCGCCAGGAGTTCGCGTTTCGACGCCCATTCCTTACCCGCGGCCGAAAATGTAGCGGCTGTTCGGATTCTGGTCTGGAGATGCAACCATCTGGCAAGGGCCCAATATCGTTTCCACTCTGGGGTGCCGGCCGTGATTTCCGCTGGGAAGTAGGCGCCCTCCAAAGCCTCGGACAGGGCCCAATCCAAGTTTGGAGTACCGCCCATCCTTCGTCCGTGTTGCCCATATCTTCCTCTGTTTGGGTAAAACTCCAAAGTTACGGGTGCGTCGGAGTAAAGGCGGACCATCGTCGCGGCCCAGTCGGGGCTGATAGTTGTTGGCAGCGCCGCCGCTGTTGTGATGGCTGTCCTTGTGGGCACCAGCAACTCTTTGGGCTTTTCTGTGCGCAATGCCCAACATGCCCATATTTTTTCCCCTCCCTCATCCGTCCTCTCCTTCTCCTATCTGCTCAGTAATAGCGGCGACGGCGGCGCACGCCAATCACCGACCGACGCCGACGGCGCACCGTTGAGTACCCAAGCACACGACGACGCCGACGACGCACGCCAATCACCGACCGACGCCGACGGCGCACAGTTGAGTACCCAAGCACACGACGACGCCGACGACGCACGCCAATCACCGACCGGCGCCGACGGCGCACAGTTGAGTACCCAAGCACACTACGACGCCGACGACGCACAGGGGACAGGCTGCGCCGACGACGACGACGGTAGGCCGGCAAGTACTGTGCGCGCAGAGGCAGAGCAGACAGACGCGCTGACCTACGACGAACCCCGGCAGCGGGCGAGGCGGCCATGGCCATGATGCGAGGGGCGGGTGTGCGTGCCCGACGAGGGGCCGGGAGGCGTATCATGATGGGACCCGCCCGGGGTGCCGGACCCTGCCGCCGATGCCGCCAGCCGAGCCTCGCTGCCGAGTGCCGCCTGAGACTCACAATCCGTCCCCTTGCGCCCCGCCGTAGGTTGCGACTCCTCAGGCCTTCCAGGGAAACCGGACATCTCCTGTGATACACCTTGCGTCGCAAGGCGTACGTGGATTGTCGAGTAGGCTTGCCGGCTGCGTCCAAAGAGACATAGCAAGTTTTGTTTCTAGCGCCCTTAATCCCGACGCGGATTTTGTGCGCGACGGATGTTGGGTACAACCGAGGCGCCGGGTATACGCGCTTACGGGTGCGCTTCGCTGCCCGCCGTGAAGCGGCAAAGACCTGCGCCCGCGTTCCGGCCAATTGTGCCGGTGTCAGCTTGTGTAGATAGGCGTTCTGGATCTGCCGCAAACTTGGGTGCAGCGGCATGGTGGCACCGGAGAAGAGGCGCGCAGGCCAAAGATGCGCGCGCGGTAACGGCGTATAGATGGTGGTGGGAGTACACAAATCTGAAGCGCACTTGTAAGTAGGGGGAAAAAAGGACGACGACGACAACAGCACACAGCTTGGGTGGCAAGAGTGTTCCGGTAGGCGGTGTAGTTGAGCAACATAATTCTTTTGCGGGGTTGGGAAGCAGAGCAGACCGGCATATCATCCTATCCTCCTCCCAGACAACTCGGCTAGTGGGTTTTGGCCACGCGCTTTCTCGTCGTCTTACAGGCGTACCCGATTATCCGCTCTTCTTGGATCAGTAGGCCCGACGACGACGGCGGCGGCGGACAGTGATTATTGGCCGACGGCGGCGGCGGCTAACAACTGCTGGCCGTTGCCGTCGTCGTACTCTCCTAGCAGACGACGCATATGAGGGGGGCACGTAATACCCCAGGTCGGCAAACACTGCTCGCCGACGTTGTTCTTCCTCTGTGAACACAGGCCGTTGTTCTCTTCGTTGCGCGCGCTGACCAGCAGCGGGCCCGGCCACTGCCCCAGGCGTCCGCGCCCGCGTCGTCCGCGCACGCCGACGCTCGTCGACGCGGGCCGTCACAAGTGCACGGCGCATGCCGCGGCCAACCCGTAGCCGGGCGTACCTGCGCCTGGCCGCCGCATATGCCGCCGTGCCTTTGCGTGGCACGCCGGTCACAAAGCCCGACTCCCTGATGGCTTGACGCCACAAATTTAGGCGCCATGAGTTTTTGCGGCCTGTAGCCCACCTGGCCTTGGGCACCGCACGACCCCGGAAACCTTGTCGCAGCTCAGAGGCCGGCAGACCCTCGGCCGTGTACGGACACCGACCCAAAAGCACTTTGGCGGCAAGTGCATGTCGGGACCGTAGAGTTTGTCGGCCATCGGCGTCCAGATGAACTTTACAGTGCCGCCTCTTTCGGCCGCCGACCATGAGCACTTGGCCTACCCGATCAAATGTGCGACGGCGACGCGGTCCTCTTGGGCTGCTGCGAGGACGCCTTGGACCCACAGCTACGTCGGCCACTTCCATGCCCAGTGATCGTAATAGCCGTTGCGCCCGCTCATCGGCCGTCTCATCCCGACGTGAAGGCATTGTGGCGGCGGCGGCGATGGAGGAAAGTTCCAGGAGTGCCCGTTGTTTGGCGTCTGACTGAAACACCTACACCCTAATGATGCAGCGTGCTAACATATTTTCCGGGTCGAGGCAGTTATGTGGGCTGTAGGTCGTCCAAAAGACGCACACGGGCCGGAAACGCGCTCCTGTTGTCGCCACCACCACCATCCATCACCACTTTGCCCGGCGCAAAGACGCTGTCACGCACACACACAACACCGCCGTCGCCCCTACTGAGGCCGCGTTGTCGTCGTTGTCCTCTACTCAGGGCTCCTGGGGCATCTGCTCGGCACACCACAGGAGCAGGGAGGCGTCGTCGTCGTCGGCGGCGGCGGTATGGAAACGGCCGCCGTCGCCGCCGCCACCGCCACCCATGTCGCATGATTCGCTCCCCCGTGAGAAGAACGAGAGCGGCGTGAAGCGCGGCCGCGGTGCCAACGGCGGCTGTATGGACATGGTCGCCCACTCTGCCGCGAGACATCCCACTGCGCCGCCGCCGCTGTCCTGGCTCGCCGCCGGAAACTGCTGCTGTCGTCGGAACACCATCTGCCCTCCGTGAGCAACGTCGATGTCGCCAAGGCCCACAAGACGCGGAGGCCGATACAGATCCAGAAGGCGCGGTGCTTGCTGGTCCGCAGCTGCTGCTACTGTTGTACCAGTAATGCCCTTGAGGCGCTTGGCGGACGGCGCCGGTTGCAGTAGTTGCGGCGGCACATGAACGCCACACTGTCGTTTGCTGGCGACACTACCAGCAACGGCGCTGCTGCTGCTGCCGCCGCCGCCACTCCGCATCAGAGGGCCACCCATGGCCGCTGTCGTTGCAGCCGCCACGGCCGTCGGTGTCGTCGTCGACATGGCAGTCATACTATGGGGCGGCGGCGGCGGAACGCGAGCGCCGACACCGCACCGTAGCAGCGCGCGCGTATGGTGAGTCGCCACCTCCAAACACAGCACGGAACACGGAAATAGGAATGGTAATGGCCACGACAACAATGCCGCCCCAACGGAGGACAGACAGGTTACAGGCAATTGGGCATAAGATGTTTTCGGGGCAGAGGCGCTGCTGCTGCTGCCGCCACCGCCACTTACAGCGGATGCCGCGCCTGCTCGACCGCCAGCTCGTGTGCCATGTAACAGCGAGCAACCATCATAGCCACACCACGCCCAATGATACTGATCGTACCGCTATCGGGCACATAGGTGTCGTCGTCGTCGTCGTCGTCGCCGTTTACTTTGGCCATCGTCGTCGTACCCGCCGCCAAGTCAGGGAAGTTGATGGCCGTGACTTCCCGGTCGCCCTTGTCCGATGGCAGCGGCGGCAGCCTGACTTCACCCCCACCACTGCGCGCTGCCATAACAGCCACGGGCACCGCAGCCGTCAATGGAGGCACAGGATCCCCGAAGAAAGGAGGATCGGGGTCGGACAGCGAATGCTCACGGGGTTGTGAAACCGCCTGGCCGCCACTGCCGCCTTCGTCGGCATAGCTGTCGCCGCCGTGTTGCCGTGCATGCAGAATCCCCGCTACCCAAACGGCAGTTGTGGTTGCGGCCGCGGCCCCTGGGTCTCCGTGACCACGGCCCATCATGGCCAGCTCACAATGCCAGTATCGCGCCACGCAACGTAGCATGGAGACCACCACGGCCAAAGTGCGCGTGTACGCCGACACTTGCCGTGACTCGTAGCGCCGAGTCACCGACACCCCACACACGGCCTGTACGATCTGTGCTGCCGTGTCTGGCAATTCGGTATTGCACTTGCCGCTACTGCTGCTGTCCTCCCCGATGGCCGCCGTGGCCGCCGTGTTCGCCCCCAAGGCTCCTGTGGGTGTCCTGGCCGCTGCTACTGCTGCCGCCGCCTTGCGTCCAGTGCAACACTGCTTCCACACAAGGCGCCCGATGAACCGGGTGTTGTCATCGGCGGCGGCATCGTAGTCGTCATAGTCGGCGTCGTCGTCGCCATACTTGTGGCGCCAGGTCGTCCCCTTTGTTTTCCGCCGCAGCGCCGCCGCCACCGCCGCCGACGACGACGACGACCCAGCCGCATCATGCGCGCCGAAGGCAACAGCAGTACCCATCATCGTCGTCGTCGTCGCTGCCCCCGCCGCGCTTCTAGTCCCCAATTAAAAAGAGGGAACTGAAACGCACGCACACAACAACACTGAAACTTTATGCCCACAAGCGCGCTTCCAAACACAGTGAGGGGCGTTTAGGGGCCGAGGGGTCGAAAGTGCCTACTTTTATAGGGCCGGATCCGGCAAGGCGGATCGATCCATGTTTGCCCCCCGAAAGTCATACACCACCCCCCACTTTTCGGCCTAGGCGAAACTGTCAGCTTTCCTCTCCCTCTTCTGCCTCCATATGGCCGCCCATGACCGGACTTTTGGCCGGCGACGACTTGGCGGGCGGCCACCGGTCCTGGTAAGCGATCGCCCGTCAGCACTTCGGGTAGCCCGTACTCACGACACGCAGGGCCCACGAGCGGGGCATGCCGCCCGCCCCACATAGAATTCAAGGGCGCATGCAACGCACCAGCCCTGGAAGGCGGGCGCGAAAGTCGGGGTAACGACCATGGTGGCATGTGCGCAATGCCGTAAGGGCCTTTGCGCGACCAAAGTGCCTAGCAACCGCAACCCCCAACACACGCCGACCCCACCAAGAAATTCACCACACACTCTCGCATACAGCGCACCTATGGGCAAGTGTCGGAGGCGCAAAAACGCATGTCCTAATTAGGCGATGCACAGGGATGCATAGCGATGCATTTCCAAAATTCGGGCATTGCGCGTTTGCGCCCTCACCGCTCCTCAACCGTTGCCCCTGTGGGGAAACGGACCCCTTGCCATACCATACACTATAAATCTAGTAACTTTCCAACCTTAACATGGTTAGGAAGTTCAACGGGGAAGATGGGGCATGCAGCGCATGCAAGAATGCATTTTTTTTACCTAGAAAGTATTATAAAAGAGGTACACTCACTGTGACCCCCTCGTGTAGTACGACTTTTTCCCCAGAAATCGTGCATTCCTGCATCCCATGTTCACTTGAAACCAGATATTGCCGCCTTGCCCAATGTTAGGGGGGGAAAATTACCAGATTTTTAGTGTAAGCTCAGTGGTGGGGTCAGTTTGCCCGCAGGGGCAAAGGGGCGGGCGTACGAGGTACCGAAAGGCGCGTTTTCCGCCCATGGCGAGTGCATCGCGATGCATCTCGTGCATCGCCTAATTGGGACATGCGTTTTTGGGCCACCGGCCCACCAGCATAGGGGCGCTGTATGCACCCGACAAATGCAAGCATGTCGGGAGGGGTGGGGGCGCTCGGGGCCCATGCGGCTGGGCGCAGGGACGCCTCAATGTCCCGACCGGCATCGTGCACATGACGGCGGCGGCACCGCGACACATCCGTTACACCGGCACCCATGGTCTTGCCTTTTCCCCTCGTTGACCCACAAACATGGATCAACATTAGGGGGCAAAAGCGACATGGATCGATCCATGTCCAAAACCTTAAGACCGCTCCTCCAGTACCACTTGCGCCCCATCAGTGACTAAGGTTTGTGTGGCGCCGTTTGTCAGCAAGGGCAGCCTCTTTCGACGAATGACGTCTAGGGCCTTGAGCACCACAATAGCATCGCGTCGTCCATGGCACCAGAGGAAGTGCGCGTTTCGCCACTACTGAAGCTCGCTGCGTACGCGCTTGTGGGCCGCGACGTTGAAGTGCGTGAGCCAGGAGCTCTTCCGCTGGAGTTGGTCGCCTACCATGCGGAGGTGACGGCTACCGCGTGCCCCCATTGCTACCGCATCGGCCACGACATCCGAGTGTCGACGACGACGACGACGAATACCACGACGACAAGCCAGGTCGCCGCAGGCTGTCGATTTGGGCATGATGCACACGCTGAGCGTCCGACGTGGGATTGCGCGTGTAAGGGCCATATAGATTGCATGCTCGCGGCCGTGCTCGCCGGAGCCCCGTGGGACCCAGAGACGACGTGTGCGGCCGCAAGGGGTGGCCACACTGAGTGCATGCTGGCGGCCGTGCGCGCTGGAGCCCCGTGGCACCTGCAGACAACACGGGCGGCCGCATCGGGTGGCCACACCGAGTGCATGTTCACGGTCGTGCGCGCTGGAGCCCTGTGGGACCCGGGTACGACATATACGGCCGCAAGGGGTGGCCACACCGAGTGCATGCTGGCGGCCGTGCGCGCTGGAGCCCCGTGGCACCTGCAGACGACATGGGCAGCTGCGTACGGTGGTCACACAGAGTGCATGCTGGCGGCCGTGCGCGCTGGGGCCCCATGGCACGAGGAGACGACGTGGGCAGCCGCAGCGGGTGGCCACACCGAGTGCATGCT